>Ga0172373_10000523_pt1 | contig 62583 bp, 47 predicted proteins | sample Lak10m_2_FD_114546 | JGI IMG/M metagenome (GOLD analysis project Ga0172373, IMG submission 114546) | Freshwater microbial communities from Kabuno Bay, South-Kivu, Congo - kab_092012_10m | ecosystem: Environmental > Aquatic > Freshwater > Lake | place: Democratic Republic of the Congo... | reverse complement strand
GGCTGTGTACTTTTGTTACGTGGGCGATAGCAAAACGATATGGTGGTTGGCTGGTTGGTTTCCAAATAGTTTGGATGTTCAGTCGGGCAATTTTGTGGCCAGGCATGCTATGGCGGTGTCGCATTACCTGCGGGCGCAGCCCGCAGGTAATGCGATCAGAATTTTCCATTTTCCGGTTTATAGGTGGGGCAAGGATTCGGTTCCTGCCAATATCGTGAGCATTCCGGGGGTACAAATCCACTGTCGGCCTGTGCCTCAACTTCCTTGGGGTGGGATTTTTTGTCGGGCAGTAAACTACACCCTATACCGCTGGTTGGCGGGAGGAGCCCTGAAGGCGGCCGTGGCCGCCGAAAGGGTGCCTGTTGCGGTGCACGTCCACGGTGGGGATAAAATAGCCCGGGTGATACCGGCGTTGTATCGCTTGTTTCGCAAGGAGGGTAAGGGTGCGGTACCGCTATGGTATACAGAGCATTGGGCGATATTTAATGAGGTGGTTTCTGATGGGTTTGGCAAACGGGGGACTGTTTTTCAACGCGATTATTTCAGGCTTTGGGAAAAAGTGACGGTTGCAGCACCTGTTAGTTTGGCTTCACAACGCGCCATGCACGCCTACCTCGGCGGGGCGAAGCCTTTTGTCCTCTTCCGCAACGTGGTGGATACCTCTGTGTTTTATCACAAACAACCTGAGGTCCATCCCGAAACCAATAAAATGCCTTTTGCCTTTCTGCACGTCTCTTCCCTAGAACCCAGGAAAAATGTGTTGGGCATGCTTCGGGCCTTTGCGGCGCTGAAACAAAAACACCCCGATTGGTATATGCAATTTCGCATCGTGGGTGGAACCAATGAATTGTATTTGAGTCAAGCCAGAACTGCGGCATTTGGACTCGGTCTCTTGCATATTTTTCAACCCAGCGTGGCCTTCTTCGGTCCGAAAGAACCCCTAGATGTAGCTTTTCAGATGCAATGTGTGGATGCCTTTGTGTTGTTTTCAGATATGGAAAATGCCCCTTGTGTGATCTCTGAGGCCCACTGTTGCGGTCTGCCTGTGATCGCGACCTCTGTGGCCGGGGTGCCTGAAATGATCGATGATCGCAATGGGTTGCTCGTGAATCCTTCCAATGAATCTGCCCTGACTTCCGCCATGGAGCAGGCCTATTTGCAGGCGCAAGCCTGGAATAAAGCGAATATCGCGGCGGAAGCCGCGGCAAAATACAATCCTTCGGCCGTAGCGGCTGCCCTGGAGAAGTCTTACCGTAGCCTCATTGATCCATGTGTGGAATAGCCGGAGGAATTCAGTTTGCCGTTGGCAATCATGCCCAAATGCATGCAGTAGGTGTGCAGTTTTCGGATTTGTTATTGCACCGAGGTCCAGACGGACATGGGATCCAACAATTTGAGACCAACAACGGGACAGTCTTGTTGGTGCATCGGCGTCTGTCGATTTTGGGATTGGGTGATGCAGGTGCACAGCCCATGATCACCGCGGATAAACGCTATGCCATTACCTACAATGGGGAGATATACAATTACATAGAACTGGCTCAAAAGTATGGGGTGGACTATCCCTCAGGCACGGATACAGAGGTCTTGCTCCATCTTTGGCAGCGATTGGGGGTGGCCGTTTTATCGGATTTGGATGGTTTTTTTGCCATGGCCATTTGGGATGACGTGGAGAAAACCCTCACACTGATTCGCGACAGAACCGGTGTGAAGCCTTTGTATTATGCGGCAAATCAAGACTCGATTTGGTTTGCTTCCGAAGATTTTGCCCTTTCTCAAGTATTGGGGTCGCTAGGAATGCCAGTTTCTCTCAATGAACAGGCACTGCTCAACCACATAAATCATGGAGAAAGTGATGCTGTGCCTTTGTTTCAAGAAATATCATCTTTGGAAGCGGGTTTTCTGTTGCAATTCACCGATCGAGGTGTTGTGGAACATAGGGCTTGGCACAGTGGGGCGTATATTCAACTCGCCGACGATCAAGCATGGATGTCGCGCATGGGGTTAAAGCAATTGCCCGAGAAATACAGCGATTTGTTGCGGGAGCAACTGAAGTTTGGCATGAGGCGCAGATTGCGCAGTGATGTGCCTTTGGGTTTTGCTGTTAGTGGGGGGATCGACAGTGCCGCATTGGTGGCGGTGGCCCGCGAACTGTTGGGAAAGGAAGCGCATTTGCATGTGTTTTCGGTAGTTTCTCCGGGCAGTGCGGCCGACGAAAGCGATTATCAGCGTGCAGTGGTAGAATCGGTGGGAGGGATTTGGCATACCATTGATGTGTCTGATTTGGATGCCCACGATTTGGCTCGATATGTTTCGGCCACTCACAGGATTCCTATGGCATGGAACAATTTAGCGCATTTTGCTTTGTGTGAAAAGGTTCATGAAACTGGGGTGAAAGTATTGTTCAATGGTCAGGGTGCCGATGAGATTTTTGGCGGCTATCCACATTATTATAAGGCGGCTTTTTGGTTGGAAAGAGGTCGATTATGGCCAGTGCGCGACAAATGGCCCATTGGATTTTATCAAGCGGGTAAACAGTGGTTGAAGTCGTTGTTGGGTGTTTTCAAGGGCAGTGCACCCGTGAGTTGCGCTGATCAGTTGATGCGTGCTGATTATTATGGTCCACGGTTGAATCAGTTGTTGCGGTATGAGGATCGAAATGGAATGGCTTGTGGTTTGGAATCACGGAATCCATTTGCCGATGATGTGGTCATGGCAGATGCATGGCTCAATGCTTGGGGTGATGATATATGGAGTTTGGAGGGTTCGCTTTCATCGAAGTTGGTGGATGGGTATTCGAAGGGATACTTGCGACAGGCGATGAAGGGGTTGGTTCCGGATGCCGTGTTATGGAGAACCGATAAAAAGGGATTTACAGTACCGGCGGGGTTGTTGACATTGTCTTCACTTGCGGTTTGGGAGCGATGGATATTGTCTGATTGTTTGGATGGTATGGTGAGGCGCGGGCAGCGCCTATCGGCGCTGGCCCGCGCCCGAAAAATCGCGACAGCTCAGCAAATTCCAGCAAGTAATAATATCGCCCAAGCCAACCTGAGCCCCAAAGAAGAAGCCCTTTTGGCCCAGATTTTTCGGTGGGCTGCCGTGGCTTGCTTTTTAGAAACATTTTATCCCAAGAAAGAAGTGGCATGAAAGATCACGATGGCGGACCTATAAAAACCTTCGGGTGGCAATTGGCCAAAGCGGTTTTGGCAGCCGTGGTGGTTATTGTTTACTCCCGTGTGATGGGGGCTTATGGACGTGGAAGCCTATCGATTCTACTGCTGAATTTACAAATGGTCTTGATGATCAGTGAGTTGGTTGCCGGTGGCGCCCTTGCCAATGTGCTATCGCAATACCCCGCCAAACGCATCTTACCCACCGCTTGGATTTTTCTGTTGCTGGTATTGATATTGGGTTATTGTGTGGGTTGGTTTCAATATGTTTTGCCCAATCAAGGTGATTTACCATTGGATTTTGATCATCCGCACATCATAAACCTCAACCTCCTGTTTTTTCAGGGGGTGTTCTTGGGGTCGTTGGCCATACAGTATAATGTCTACCAAGTAAAGGGTTGGGTGCAGCAGCGTAACAAGTTACAAGTGATGTTGGAAGTATTTAAACTTTTGGGTATTGCATTCTGCTTGGAAGCCATCCATGGTTATTTATTTCCAAGGATTGATGCCATTGATTTGAGCGCGGTACAAGGGGTGGAGGTGCCTGTTGGACAGACCCTGGATTACATCCACGGATTTGATGAGACAGCAGTGCTTTGGATTCTCGTGTACGCCAGCGGTTTGGCTTGCGTGGGATCCTTGGTGTATCTGTGGAAGCATCATGCGTTTACTGATTCTAATCACAACAGGACATGGCATCCGCCAACGAACTTGTTCCGCAGTGGGGCGATGTCGCAAATCGGCCACATTCTATTGTTTTTGTTGTATCGAATGCCCTTGTGGTGGATGGCTAATGAATTTGGTAATGCCGCGACAGGTGTTTTGGCCAATGCCTTGCTCATGGCCGATACCCTGTGGATTTTTGGCAATTCCTTCGGCACCATTTTACATTCTCGGATGTTGAGATGGGGTGTGCATAAAAAGAAATTTGCCCGACTACTCTCGCTTTACGTCGTCATCTCTGGGTTGGGTACTTTGGCGGCCATTGTTGTTTTGATGTTGCTGCCACCCGACTTCTTTGTCTGGATTTTCGGGGATACGTTTGGGGGGTTGAAGGAAGCGTTTGTTTTAATCTCACCGGCTGTATTGTTTTTGGGTCTCTCGGCGCCCATGGGGCATTATCTACACGCACAAAATCGGTTTAAAGCACTTATTCTGAGTTATGGATTGTCTTTGTTGGTGTTGATCCTTTGCTGGAAGGGTATGGATGGCTTTGTTTCGCCTGGGGCCATTGAGTCTTATGGGCGTGAATCAATGGGCCTAATGGATCGCATAATGTGGGTCGCACCGCAGCAGTTTAGAAGAATGATGGCGGTGAATCTTTCGTTTTTTGTCCTCTTATTGTGCAACTACCTCCAGGTTAGAAAGGAAATAAAATGGAAGGGTATCCTTCTGTCTATAAGGCGGTTGTTGCGCAGGTCGTTGGCATAATAAAGCCCCCTTCTTGTATACAATTTGGAACATTGCCGGTGGGTGTTGAGTGAACTCAAGGGATAAGTCCTATTTTTGCCTCACTTAACGTAATCAAAATACATTATGTCAGCCCCTAACAACGGTGGAACTCCAAGATACAATCCTCTTGAGAGCATGCAGAGACGCTTCGATGAGGCGAAAGAGAAATTAGGATTGGACGATCAATTTGCTAACGTATTGCGGGTGCCCGATAAGGTGGTGGCAGCGAATATTCCGGTGACGATGGACGATGGAACCATTCGCGTGTTTGAAGCCTACCGCGTGGTGCACAGCGTGCATTTGGGTCCTTCTAAGGGCGGCATCCGATACAGCATGGATGTTCATTTGGACGAGGTGAAAGCTTTGGCTGCATGGATGACATGGAAGTGTGCGGTGGTAAACGTGCCTTATGGTGGTGCTAAGGGAGGTATTAAATGCGATCCTCGCAGCATGAGCAAAGGAGAGTTGGAGCGTTTGACACGTGGATATACGTTGGCAATGCGCAACGTATTTGGTCCTGACAAAGACATCCCAGCACCTGATATGGGTACCAGCGCGCAGGAGATGGCTTGGATTGTGGATGAGTTTTCAAAAATTTCTGGACATAATGCCTACGCTGTAGTTACCGGTAAGCCTTTGGTTTTGGGTGGTAGCTTGGGCCGGGTAGAGGCCACAGGCAGGGGTGTGATGGTAAGTACCCGCAGCGCCATGGCGAAGTTGGGTTTAAATCCTACCCAGACCACTTGTGTTGTGCAAGGTTTTGGAAACGTGGGAAGCATTTCTGCAAAATTGATCGCCCAGTTGGGTGTGAAGATTGTGGCAATTTCTGATGTTACCGGTGGGTATTACAACCCTGAAGGCATCGATGTGGTTGCTGCGATGGCTTATGTGGCCAACAGTGCCACCCGCAGTTTGGATGGGTATACCGGCGGAAGCAAGGTTACCAATGCCGAATTGTTGGAATTGCCTTGTGATATTTTGGTGCCAGCGGCCATGGAGGATCAAATAACTCCAGAAAATGCGGCGCGTATCAAAGCGAAAATGATTGTAGAGGGCGCTAACGGTCCTACTACCGCAGAGGCGGATTCAATTTTGAACGAAAAAGGCATTTTGGTGGTGCCCGATATTTTGGCCAATGCCGGGGGTGTAACCGTATCGTATTTTGAGTGGGTGCAGAACCGTTTGGGTTACTACTGGACAGAAGAGCGGGTAAACCGGAGGGCAGATCGTGCCATGAAGCAGGCGTTTGACAATGTTTATGCAACGGCCGAGAAGTTTGGTGTGAATATGCGTATTGCTGCTTATATCGTGGCTTTGGATAAGGTGGCCAGTACCTTGAAATTGAGAGGTTCTTTCTAAGATGAGATTACACAGAGAAGGATATACCATCATTTTTGTCACAACGCTGGTGCTGGTTTTGTTGAATGTGGGTGTTCAATGGCTGCTAGGCGAAGGATTGGTGTCGCAAATCTTTTTGGGTTTGTCGTTACTGTTCTTTGTGATGGTGGTGCAGTTTTTTCGCAATCCATCGCGCAACACGCCCCAAGGTGAGGGACTCATCATTGCCCCTGCCGATGGCAAGGTGGTTGTGATTGAAAATGTGGAAGAAGGTGAATACTTCAAAGACCAACGGAAGCAAATTTCAATTTTTATGTCGCCCGTTAACGTTCACGTGAATCGTGCACCTGTTAGCGGAACGGTGTTGTACCAAAAGTATTTTCCGGGCAAGTATTTGGTGGCTTGGCATCCGAAAAGCAGTACCGAAAACGAAAGGACAACCGTGGTGATGGAAGAAAACGGCAAGCAAATTTTGTTCAGACAGATTGCTGGGGCCTTGGCACGACGCATTGTTTGTTACGCAAAGCCGGGACAAGCCTACACGAAGGGCGATGAATACGGGTTTATCAAATTTGGTTCACGGATCGATTTGTATTTGCCTTTGGATGCGGAGATTTTGGTTCAGTTGGACCAAAAAACTGTGGGTGGAGAGACCGTTATTGCGAAGTGGTAAATGTAAAGTCTGTATAGTATCTTTGTATAAATAGAGAAAATCATATGAAAAAAATCATCGCTTTTGGATTGTTGATTGCTGGTTTTGCAATCACTTCTCAGGCCCAAACTGCGGGCGAAACCCAAAATAACACCCCTGCCATTGAAGTGGCACAAGTAGCCCCTGCTGCGGCAGTAGCGCCAACCAAAGCCTGTTGCAAAAAAGAAGGTTCAGCTGCTGGATGTAGCAAAGCCGGTGCAGCCAATGGTGAGGTAAAAGCCTGCTGCAAGAAGGAAGGTTCTGCGGCTTCAGCGTCTGCTGCAGCCCCTGCCATGGCTCCCAAAGCGGCTTGTGGTGGTTCTGCTGAGCACAAGTGTGGCGGTCATGGAGATGCATCTGCATCTGCATCTGCATCTGCATCTGCTTCTGCGGCTGCTCCAGCTGCAGCGGTTGCTGGGCCTATCGCGGCTCCTGGTTCTGCCCCTGTAAAGAAGGCCTGCGCTGCGGGAACTGAGGGCAAGCCTTGCTGCAAGAAATAATCAAACCCAATTACGAATTCCTCTGATTTGGGTGTTTACCTTGGTGGTAGGCACCCAAATTTATTTTTGGGGAAACCTTAAATATTCCTACGGATTTGACATCTGTATAGTTCCTTTGCAGTTGTGATAGACAAAGGATTTCGTAGGATTTCGTTTACCATCATGGGGCTAACTGCACTCACGGTTCTGTCGGTGGGTGTTTATCTGTGGTATAACTTTAATGCACGGAGTCGGTTGGTGCTTGTTGTCCCCGCCACCGCCCAATGGTTTTTACATGTTCAAACCAAGTTGTTGCGGGCCGATTTTGCCAAAACACAAGTCCCGCCTGCAGGGGTGGAGGTGTTGCGAAAAACGATCGCCAATTTGCCCATTTTTGCCAAAGTGAAAGATGCGGGAGAGCCCGGCTTGGCTTTGTATTCTGATGTTGTGGCATTTGGGTTGAACGAGGGTGATTTTTTTGCACTGTCATTGACTTCTGAAGAGCGATTTAAGTCGTTTTTGCAATCGTTGCGAAAGCGAAATTTGGCTAAGGGTGGAATCGACAAAGGCAGGTATTTTTATGCGGAATTTCAGAATGGAAGGGCCTATGTGGCTTTTAAATATAAGGCGTTGGTGATTTTTAAGCCCAGCGATTCTGCGGCGGATTACAAGGTGGCAGAAAAAGCGTTCGACCAAGTGTTTGCTGAAAAAACGCATACGTTGATGCAAAAGGAAGAAATTCAATCGTTGTACACAGATGAGCCGGAGGTGGTCTTTTATTCCGCGGCACCGACATTTGGGCTATCGCAAGCCATTGATTTTCCGTCGGTGGAGGCAGCCGATGCCAAGCAACACTTTGTAAAATTTTCTTATCCGAGTAAGTCCTCGGGGTCACCGGTTTCGCCTTTGATGTTGGTTGCCAAAGCCAAATACCCTGCCCAATTAGAAGATTGCATTGATCAGCAAAATCGAATGTCGGCCCACACCGCATTGGATTTGCTATCGCGCATTTTAAATCAAAATATTAGCGACATTACACAATGAAAATACAGGACCATCTGCGCGAGCGGATCATGATTATTGATGGTGCCATGGGTACCATGATTCAAAAACACAAGTTGTCGGAGGCTGACTACCGCGGAGCGCGTTTTGCCGATTTTCCGCATGCGTTGCAGGGGAACAATGATTTGTTGGTGTTAACACAGCCACAAATCATTTCGGACATTCACAAGCAATTTTTGTTGGCGGGGGCCGATATCATAGAGACAAATACGTTCAACGCCAATGCAATTTCCATGTTGGATTATTACATGGTTGATTTGGTGAAGGAGTTGAATGCGGCGGCGGCAGCGCTTGCGCTGGCCGCCGCCGCAGAATATACCGCGCTCAATCCCTCAAAACCGAGGTATGTGGCGGGGTCTATCGGACCTACAAACAAAACGGCCAGTTTATCGCCCGATGTGAACAACCCGGGATTTCGGGCCGTGTCCTTCGATGAACTCGTGGACTGCTACACCGAACAAGTCAATGCGCTCATCGATGCCGGTGTGCACCTGCTATTGGTGGAGACCGTTTTTGATACCCTAAACTGCAAAGCGGCCCTGTTTGCCATCAATACCATCAAAGAAGCGCGCGGAATCGATATCCCCGTGATGGTCAGTGGAACTATCACTGATAATTCCGGTCGTACGCTGAGTGGACAAACCGCGGAGGCGTTTTGGATTTCCATTTCGCACGGGAATTTGCTGAGTGTGGGACTGAATTGCGCCCTGGGTGCCCCACAAATGCGTCCGTTCATTGAAGAAATGTCGCGCGTGGCCTGGGTTCCAATTAGCTGCTATCCCAATGCGGGTTTGCCCAATGAATTTGGGGAATACGACGATACCCCCGAGGGGATGGCCGCCGTGTTGGAAGACTGGTGCAAGAATGGTTGGGTGAACATTGTGGGTGGTTGCTGTGGTACAACGCCCGATCACATTCGTGCCATCGCAGAGGCCGCAGCCAAACATTCGCCAAGGCCCATTCCGTCTCAATCTTAATTGTCTGATTGACACTTATAAAAACGATTTTTTTAACTCAATTCTCCGTATCTTTGCGCCCATTATCATGGCTGACGTTCAAACTCAGAATTTGCCTGCAACATCATTTGATTTATTTGCTGGCTTGGAATCTACAAATCACGAGCAAATCGTATTTTGTCAAGATCACGCTACTGGACTTAAGGCAATTATTGCCATTCACAATACCGTATTGGGCCCTGGTTTGGGTGGTACCCGATTCTGGCATTACACCCACGAAAAAGACGCCATTCGCGATGCGATGCGTTTGTCGCGCGGTATGACCTACAAAGCCTCTGTGGCTGGGTTGAACCTTGGGGGTGCGAAAGCTGTAATTATCGGTGATCCCAAAACCATGAAGTCGGAAGCCTTGATGCGTAAATTCGGTCGTTTTGTTGAAAACCTCAACGGCAAATACATCACTGCTGAAGATGTGGGAACAACCACGCGCGACATGGAATACGTGAACATGGAAACAGACCACGTAGTTGGATTGCCAGAAAGCATGGGTGGTGGTGGAGACCCTTCTCCAGTTACTGCTTATGGAACTTACATGGGTATCAAAGCTTCTGCAAAACAGGCTTGGGGAAATGATAGCTTGGCAGGTCGTTCTGCTGCCGTAATGGGCATCGGTAAAGTGGGCATGCATTTGTTGGAATACCTTCACAAAGAGGGGGTGAAATTGTATGTGGCTGATATCAACGATTCTGCTTTGCAAGCGGCGGCAACCCAATTTGGCGCTACCATCGTGAGCGGTGAGGACATGGTTGGTTTGGATGTCGATATTTTTGCTCCTTGCGCTTTGGGTGGCATCATCAACGATGTTACTTTGCCCAAGTTGAAGTGTGCCATTGTTGCCGGCGCTGCCAACAACCAATTGGAAGATGAGAAAATCCATGGCGATGCATTGAAAGCCAAGGGCATTATCTATGCCCCTGATTTTGTGATCAATGCCGGTGGTTTGATCAACGTTTACTCAGAATACAATGGGTATGTTCGTGAAAACGCCATGTCTCAAACCGAGAACATTTACAACACCATTTTGGAGATTTACAAGAAGTCTGAGCGTGAAAATGTAAGCAACCAACAGGCCGCTATCTTGCATGCTGAAAAACGCATTCAAGACATGATGTTGGTGCATAGCACGTATTAATCTTTCATCCTGCGTCGGCAGGGTATATCCCAAAGGGGCGGCAATCGTGAGATTGCCGCCCCTTTTTATTAACTTCGCCATATGTCGGCCCGCAATCCCAGGTTTCCCATCGAATGGAATCGCAATTCCAGCGCGGCCGCCATGGCCATGGCCGTAGTTGCCCTGGTGAACGTGTACATCGCCGTGATTACTCCGGTGCCTGCAGGCGGACAAGATTCCTGGAATCATTACCTTTACGCACGGTGGGCCATTCAACATCCAGCATTGATATTGGATCAGTGGGGCAAGCCGTTTTTTACCTTGTTGGCTTTGCCGTTTGCTCAGTTTGGCATTGGCGCCGTTTTGTTGCTCAACCACCTGTGTGTTTTAGGAACTGCATGGCTGTCGTACCTCACCGCAAGGAAACTGGGACTGAAAAACCCATGGATGGTGATATTCTTGTTCGCATGGCAACCCATCGTGTTGTCGAATGTTCATTCCGCCCTCACAGAGCCTTCCAATGCACTCGTTTTGGTGTGGATTTGTTATTTGTATGCAGGAAATCGCTGGAAATCGGCAACGCTGATTGCCTCATTTCTGCCGGTGATTCGCAGCGAGGGATTTGTGCTGCTGGCCGCCATTTTGTTCTTTTTGGCCCTGAGAAAACGCTGGAAATATATGCCTTTGGCAACCGTGGGTGTGCTCTTTTACGGATTATTGGGCGCTATAGCCAGTGGGGAATGGAATTGGTTGATCGCCAAGAATCCCTATGTGCGACAAGAGGTTGACGGTGGGTTTGATGCTGGACATGGTAGTATTTGGCATTATGCATCGCATCAAAAAGAAATCATGGGCATCATTGTGACATCGCTTTGTTTGGTGTCGCTTTGTTTGGTGCTGGCCTACGTGGCAAGAAGACTCAAACGCAAAACCCCGGCGCAAAATAGTCAGATGGCCCTGTGGTTGTGGTGGCCTTTGCTCGGAGGCTTTTTTCTTGCGCACAGCATCCTATGGTGGAAAGGTGCCATGGGTTCTCACGGTCTGGTCAGGGTATTCGTTACCGTTTCCCCAATCATGGCCTTGCTATCGATGTATAGCTTGGACCGCATCATGCGGATAGAGATTCGTTTGTTGAATCGCGCACTGAAAGCCATGGTGTCGGCCGGAATGTTCTTGGTTGCCTTCCCCGGTGCGGGTTTGCCTTATCCGTGGCAGGGTGTTGCGCAGTGTGATGTGATTTACAACGGTCATGATGATAACAAGCCTGTGGCTGAGGCCTTGCGATGGATACAGGCATCGAATGAATACAAAGACGCCCTTTTGGTTCATCAAATTCCGGCCATCAATGTTTTCAAGCAGTTGGATCCTTGGGGCGCGGAATTGGAATTGCATCCTCAATCGCCCAGCGGAGAATGGATGCCTGCGAATCGTGTGGCTCAATGGCCCAAAGCCAGTAGAACGCTATCGATTTGGTCGGTAGACACCAAAGACAGTGGTGCCCATGATTGGTTGCCCTTGGGGTCGGTAATTCTGTGGGATAATTTTCATGGCCGACGCGACGGAAACATGGATCGGTCAGAACTGATGTCGTTGCGAAATTATCGCACCATCTATCAGTCGGGCTTGTTGGATTCAGATACCACCAACGACGTAATTGTTCGGGTAAAAATCAACCCATAACCCTTTATTTCTGGGGTTCCAAGTGCGGAATCAGATCAATGCAAATGGCGGTAAGGGCTTTGTTTAGCGCGATGCAATCTGCTGTGCTGCTGCTGAGGTGGGGCGTTACCCGGATGCCGCGAATGATGGGATGTTCAATGGCTACGGTAAACAGGCCAAATTTATTGAACAGGGTTGTGGCCAATTCTGTGGGGGTGTAGCCGTTGATGTTGACGGTGGCGATGGCTCCGCCGCGGTTGAATGGCAGCAGGGGGGACTGCAGTTTGAATGCATCCATGTTCATCAGATCGGTAACGGCATTCATGTTGGCTTGGTATTGGGGATCGTTCAAAATGCCCAATCCTTTTCCGAAATTCTCTAGCGCCTGCTTGTTGCCAATCCAAAGCAGTTTGAGGTAGGTGAGGCGGTTGTATTTGCTCACGCTGCCCAAAAGGCGATGAAATTCTATGGCTTTGGGGATGGTCTGCAGCGAGTGGATGGGTCGGGTACCTTGGTGCTCAAATTTTCGGATGTCGGTGCGCTCAGCACTGATATCACCCATCAACGGCCACACTTCTCTGATGTGTTTTTGTTTGATGAACAAGAATCCTACTCCAATGGGGTTGCAGAGCCATTTGTGTAAACTGCCTCCAATGACATCTACGCCGGAATTTCTGAGTTCCAGCATTTCGATGGGTGTATGGGCCAAACTGTGGGCGGCATCGACCACGACCAAAATGTTGGGGTTGATTTTTTTGGCTTCACGGGTGATGGCTACCACGGGGATGAGTTGCCCGGTGAGGTTGATCATGTGGGTGAGGTGCAACATTTTTGTGCGGGCGGTAATCAAAGAGGTGTAGGCCCGGATGATTTCGGCATCGCTTTGGGGAATGATGGGGACTTGGGCTACGTTTAAGCGGATCGACCATCTAGCAACGGCTTGTTGAAAGGCTTCTACCATGGAGCCGTAATCCTGATCGCCGATGACAACTTCATCGCCCGGCTGCCATTGCGTACCCATGATGATGATGTTGAGGCTTTCGGTGGTATTGCGGGTAAAGGCCACTTCGCTGGGCAATAAACCCTGAAATTCGGCAAATGCCGTTCTGGCGGCTTCAATTTCTTGTTGCTGGGCCGTGCGCATGAAATGGCTTGTTTGGGTATTGATGTGGGTTTCCGCGGCCAAATGGTGGGAGAGTGTCCCTTGGGGTTGGTGGCTGAAATATCCGTTTTCGAGGTTGATGAATCCTGTCGAACGCTTGAAATTGGTGGCGATTACGCCCCAATAGGCCTCGTTGTGGGGGTGCGATGGAATCCCTGCTTTGGGTAGGATATAGGTTGGTTTTGGGGAGTTTTCGTCCTTCTTTTTGTCTTTGGAGGCCTTGGCCGAGAGACTTTCTGGCAATAGTATTGTGCCCGCCGCGGTGGCGCTGAGCGATTGGATGAAATGTTTACGCTTCACCCTAGCAAGATAAGAAATTCTGCGTTAATTGGTTTTGATGTCTTGCAATCGGAGTTGCAAATTGGTGCGGCCGTTGTATGTGTTTTCTTCGATGCAGTAGCAAGCATGGAAAAACTGACTGTCTGTGACAGAGGGCCAGTGTTCTGCTAAGCCAAATCCAATAGAATCCATGGGGCCGTTGGGTGTTTGAACCTGCATTTTTAGGTGGCGATCTTTGAGGATTTTGGCGGTTTGATTGGCTTTGAGGTTGTTGCTTCTGAAAACGGGGATGGAATTTCCAGGTCCGAAGGGCGACAACTGTTTCAGGATTTTCATCATGCCGTGGGTGATGAGGGCAGTATCCATTTCCAAGTCGTATTCGACCACAGGAACCAAATCTTCTTCGGTGACTGTTTCTCTGACGATGGCCTCAAATCGATCGGCAAATGCATCGAAATTTTCCACTTTGATGCTCAGTCCTGCCGCGTATTTGTGTCCGCCAAACTGCTCCACCAGATCGCCGCAGGCGCCGATGGCTTCGTGGATGTCGAAGGTTTTGATGCTGCGTGCGCTGCCGGTGAGCATGCCATCGTTTAGTGAAAAGACAATGGTGGGTTTGTAAAACTGCTCTACCATGCGGGAGGCAACGATGCCTATAACGCCTTTAGACCAGCCTTCGCCCTGCAATACCATGGAGTATTTGCTCATCAGTCGGGGGCTGTTTTGTACCATGTCGATGGCGTCGCGGGTAATGTCCGAATCCAACTCTTTGCGTTCATGATTGCGCTCGGAGAGTACTTTTGCGTATTTCTTGGCGGTGTGGTAGTCTTTTTCGATCAAGACTTTTACCGCGGCTTTGGCGTCGGCGATTCTTCCGGCTGCATTGATGCGTGGACCGATGCCAAAGATGATGTCGGAGATGTTGTATTGTTCTTTTTTTGGACAGTCGTCGAGCAGTGTTTGCAGTCCGATACTTGGATTTTCGTTCAATTTTCTCAAGCCATAGAACGAGAGCACACGGTTTTCGCCGCGAATATCAACCAAGTCGGAGGCGATGCTTACTGCCACCATATCGAGGTAGTCATAGACCATCTCAGTGGGCATGCCTTGTTTTTCGTTGTAGGCTTGGATGAGTTTGAAGCCGATGCCTGCCCCTGAAAGTTCTTTGTAGGGGTAGGTGCAATCGCTGCGCTTGGGGTTTAGGATGGCGGCGGCTTTGGGCAGGGTTTCACCGGGCAAGTGGTGATCGCAGATGATGACATTCAATCCAAGTTGATTGCCATAATCGACCAATTCGTTGGAGCGGATGCCACAATCCAGAGCGATGACCAAGGTGAAGCCATTGGCGGCGGCGTATTCTAGGCCGGTTCTGCTGATTCCGTAGCCTTCTTTGTAGCGATCGGGAATGTAATATTCGATGTTTTGGTTGAAGGATTTGAAATAGGAGTATACAATACTCACGGCGGTGGTGCCATCTACGTCGTAATCGCCATAAACCATGATGCCTTCTTGGTTTGAAACGGCTTGTTGGATGCGGCGTATGGCCACGTCCATGTCCTTCATTTCAAAAGGGTTGTGAAGATCGTCGAGCTTGGGTCTGAAAAATTTCTCGGCTTTTTCGTAGGTGTCGATACCGCGTTGAACGAGAATGGTGGAAATGTATGGGTTGACGTGAATGCTTTCGGAGAGTTGCAATACCTGTTCCTGATTGGGTAGAGGTTTTGCGCGCCAAAGATATTCCATAACTTTTGCAAAAATCGGCTTTTTTGGGCAGATTAACAACCCAATCTGCAGGGAGAATTGTATATTTGTTTATCATGAAAGCATGGATTTTTTTCATTGTTTCTTTTTGCGGGGCGAAAATTGTGGCTCAGCCAACTATCACTTCGAGTCAGATGCCAAAATCGGGCGATACATTGAGATATTCCAATGCTTTGCCCACGGAGCTGCCTTCGAATTATGAAAGGGGTGGTGCGAATATGTCCTGGGACTTCAGTTCCATGACGCCGCAAAGGCAACGGTTGTTGAATTATTACAGTGCAACCAAAACGCCGTATTCGTTTTACTTTTTTGGTCAGATCGGACAAAAAACCGCCGATACGGTAGGGGCGGGACCCATTACTTTAACGAATGTGTATTCGTTTTACACCAACAGTTCAAAGGTGTTCAAAGCGGAGGGTATTGGTTATCAATATTCAGGTTTCCCATTGGCATCGATGTACAAAGACGAGGATGAAATTTATCAGTTTCCGTTGAATTACGGCGACAAAGACACATCCACCTTCAATTTTAGGTTTAGCATTCCGGGGGATTTGTTTGCGTTGGTGCAAGCGGGTACGCGGTACAATGATGCCGACGGTTGGGGTACCATCAAGACGCCTTACAAAGAGTACACCAACGTCTTGCGTTTGCGCACGTATGTTGATGAAGTTGATACAGTTACTTCTCAATTTGGCAAGTTTCCGTTGCCGCGTAAAACGGTGAGTTATAAGTGGTTGTCGCTCAGCGAGCGCATCCCGGTCATGGAGGTAAGCGGCACAGTGAATCCTTTAACCGGTGCGTTTACCGCAAACCAGGTTCGTTACCGCGATGGTTTTATTGGTAGGTTGGATGCCCAGGGTATCAAGGGCTCGGGTGCGGGGTTGAGTGTATATCCCAATCCGGTGGTAGATGTTTTGCAGGTGGAAGTGCGCAGTTCAATGGAAACATGGTCGGCCACGGATGTTGCAGGAGCTGCGGTGCCGGTAGTATGGCTTGCGCCTGGATTGATGGATGTGCGTGGTTGGTTGCCGGGCCTGTATACCTTGAGCAATGGCTTGCAAACGGTGAAGATTTGTAAATTGTAAATATTGCGTGAATCGCGGTAAAAAGGGGGCGGGAAGCCCCCTTTTTTTGTGTATATTCGCTTCAAAATCAAATTAACGATTGTGAAAATAGCCGTCTTAAAAGAGACCCGTGCTGGAGAGAACCGAGTAGCCATAACACCACAGGTTGCCAAGAGTTTGATTCAAATGGGCAACGAAGTTTTGGTAGAGGCGGGCGCTGGATTGGGCTCGCATTTTTCCGATGAATTGTACAAAGAAGCAGGGGCGCAGGTGGTAGATCGCGGTGCCATGAGAGATGCGGCAATGTATGTTCAAATCAACATGCCCGAAGCGGCTGCAGCCAAAGGTTTGGCCAAGGGCAGCCTTTGGGTGAGTTTGATGTATCATCGCAGCAATGCCGAGTTGATTTCTGCGTTTAATGCAGAAGGCGTTTCGGTGTTGAGTTTGGATGCCATTCCTCGTATCTCTAGGGCTCAAAGTATGGATGTGCTCAGTTCTCAAGCCAACTTAGCGGGTTATCGCGCAGTGATAGAAGGGGCTTATCATTTGGATAAGATCTTCCCGATGTTGATGACGGCCGCAGGCACGGTAACGCCGGCCAAGGTATTGATCTTTGGGGTGGGGGTTGCCGGATTGCAAGCCATCGCAACAGCCAAACGTTTGGGTGCCGTGGTAGAGGCAACAGACGTTCGTCGAGAAACTAAAGAGCAAGTACAATCGTTGGGGGGTAAATTTATTGAAGTAAAAGGCGTTGAAGTGGGGTCAGAAGGCGGATATGCCAAAGAAGCCACGGAAGAATATCGTGCAGCGCAGCGAGAAGCGGTGAACAAGAGTTTGGCACAGGCCGATTTGGTGATTACAACGGCACTGGTGCCTGGCAGAAAAGCCCCAATTTTGGTGGATGACGAGCAATTGGGACTGATGAAATCGGGTGCTGTGTTGATTGATATGGCGGCAGAACAGGGCGGGAACTGTACTCAATCTGAAGCAGGCAAAGTGAAAGTTGTGGGTGGAGTAAAGCTCGTAGGTGCGGTAAACATGCCATCTGAGCTGAGTGCCAACGCCAGCGAATTGTTCGCTCGCAACATTTGGGAATTGTTAAAACTCATCGCGCCCAAAGGTGAATTGGTGTTATACAGCAACGATGAAATTGTACAAGGCTGTTTGATTTGTTCAAACGGTGAAATTTATCACAACGCATAATTGAAGAAACATGGAAGCAATTTTTGAAGGTATTGGGAGATTGATCGCGCAATACGAACAGCAAAATATTTTAAACCTCATTTACTTGGTCGTTCTGATGATCTTCGTTGGGGTTGAGTTGATTTCACACGTGCCCAGTGTGCTGCATACGCCGCTGATGAGTGGTGCAAATGCCATTCACGGTGTGGTGTTGATTGGTGCCATTCTGGTGATGGGAAACGCCTCTGCGGATGATACGTTGTCGCTGGTTTTCGGAACCTTGGCCGTGTTCGTAGGTACGTTGAACGTGATTGGTGGATTTGTGGTTACCGATCGCATGTTGGAAATGTTTAAGAAGAAACCGAAAGGAGAAAAAGCGTCATGATGCCATATATGGAAATTGGCTACCTCATTGGCTCTGTGAGTTTTGTGGTAGGGTTGAAAATGATGGGACAGCCCGATTCTGCCCGCAAAGGGAATTTGGTGGCTGCCTTCGGTATGGCGATGGCCGTGATTGCTGCGTTGTTTTTTAACAGCGAAGGATTTCATGTGATCAATAATTTGTCGTACATCCTGGTGGCCATATTGGCCGGAACCGTCATCGGTACGTTGATGGCCAAGCGCGTTCAGATGACCGCTATGCCTGAAATGGTGAGTTTGTTCAACGGGATGGGTGGGTTGAGTGCGGCATTGATTTCTATCATCGAGTGGCGACACCTGTTGCACGAAGCGGTGAACCCCGAAAGAATGTCGGACATGCCAGCCGTTTCAATGGGAATGTACATTCCTGTCATCGCTGGATTGATCATCGGTACCATTTCGTTTGTGGGATCCATCGTGGCATGGGGTAAGCTCAATGGTAAAATTGGCGACTTCCGTTTTCCATCACAACAAATCATCAATGCCGTTGTTTTGGTGGCTATTTTGGGTGTGGCTTACTTGAATTATGGCGAGTTTAATGCAACCCAATCGTCGTTGTATTTCTATGTAACGATAGCATTGGCGGTTGTTTATGGACTTTTGTTCGTGTTTCCTATCGGTGGAGCGGACATGCCCGTGGTAATTTCTTTGTTGAACTCGTTTACTGGTGTGGCTGCGGCTTGTGGTGGATTCTTGTACGAGAACAAAGTCATGTTGATGGGTGGTGTTTTGGTTGGATCTGCGGGTACCATCCTAACGGTGGTGATGTGTAAAGCGATGAATCGTTCACTGATGAACGTGTTGATAGGAATGGCCGGTGGCAGTGGGGGTGGAAGTAGCACCAGTGCTTCAGGTGGTTCAGTTCGTGAAGTACAAGGCACCGATGTAGCCATCATGATGAAGTATGCTTCTAAAGTGATTATTGTTCCGGGGTACGGACTTGCCGTTGCCCAAGCGCAGCACGTTTGCCATGAATTGGAGAATTTGCTGGAAGCTGAAGGCGTTGATGTAAAATATGCCATCCACCCGGTGGCAGGTCGTATGCCTGGTCACATGAACGTGTTGTTGGCAGAATCCAATGTAGAATACGACAAACTCATTGAAATGGAGCACATCAATCCAGAATTTGCAACCACAGATGTGGTCTTGGTGGTGGGTGCGAACGACGTAGTAAACCCTGCGGCGAAAACCGATCCGGCCAGTCCCATTTACGGAATGCCCATTTTGGATGTGGATCAGGCTAAGCAAATCGTGGTGATGAAGCGAAGCATGAAAGCCGGTTACGCCGGAATCGAGAACGAATTGTTCTTCCACCCCAAATGTGGAATGCTTTTCGGTGATGCCAAAGCCAGTTTGCAAAAATTGGTGAACGAGGTTAAAGCGCTGTAAGCTTGACCTTGATACAGTACATTTTTGAATAACAATGTCCAGAATCAAACGGAAAATTTCCCTGCTATCAGGGCTGATATTGGTGGCTTCGGCCTCCGCACAGAATGCGTATCACATCGCAGAAATCAAAGCGAATGCCGCGGGTAAAAATGGTGTAAACCCCCGTTTTTTGAACGTGGAGCGCGACGACCAATCAGAAGGAGATGGATGGCGGATGTTGCCGTGGGATAGCAGTACCAATGGCTATTCTGCGATTGATTCAGTGCCGTTTGCCTTTCAGTTCAATGGCTCAGCAGCCCGTAAATTTCGTGCAACCAAGAATGGTGTGCTCACTTTCAGTGGCTCTACCACATCAGCCGCCAACTTCGTGGTGGAAAGCCTGCCTGATCCACGCATTCCCAATAGCTCTATTGTTGTTGGGGGCATTATGGCCACTGGTCCAAACGACCGTATTTTGGTCAAGACATTTGGTGCTGCGCCGAACAGACAGTTCTGGGTCAAGTTTCAATCGTTTAGTCTTGGAAAAGATACCGCCAACAAATACGGGACCTACGTATACAACGCCATCGTATTGGAGGAAAAGAGTCTGGCAATCCACATCGTGAGAATGGGTTGGGGCTCTGAGTATCCCTGGTATGCATCCAATTTGCCCCTGAAAAATGAACAAGCCAACGGCCTGCAAGTGGGTCCATTTGAGTCATATCCTTTGGCCGGTGATAGTGCGTTGCTGAATAATATTCCCGCACAGGGAAAATCGTTTCAAGACAATTCTTATGTGTCGTTTTATCCCGGGAAACGAAAGGATAACGATGCATCGCTGTCAAAAGGGTATTCAACAAAACCCGCCGGTACCAGCTATGTGAATAGCGGTAACAACGTACCTTTGGAGATATCCGCTGTGTTTACGCTACACGGAACCAATCAGAATACAAATTACAACTTACAGGTTCAGGTAAATAACGACGCGGTGGTGTCGAGCCCCCTGTCTTTTGTGAATTTTACCGATTATCGCAGTGCGGTAATCAATCACACGAGTTTGCGCAATATGCAACCGGGCGATCGTGCCAAAGTGAAGGCTTGGCTGTCGGTGAATGGCGGCGGGAGCGACGACAATGTGGCGAATGATACCTTGCCATTGGTGTTTGATTTTGTAGCCCAGCAAGGCAGCGGAACAAGCGCGGGCAAAGTGCTTGTGGAGTCCTATACCGCCACGTGGTGCAATCAATGTCCCGCGGTGAATGTGGCACTGGATTCCCTGGAGTCGAAGTTTGGCACTAGTGCGAACTTTGTATCGCATCACATCAACGACAACATGAACAACAAGTGGGCTCCGTTGTCGGTGGATTCGCTGCCTTTGGTGGTTTTGAACCGCGAGACGCGCATAACCAAGGCCTCCAATTTGAATGTGGCGTTGACTGCAGCGGTGGCTTCTGCTCCGAAAGGGGTGTCGCTGAGCTGGAGCAATTTGGAGTTTAACCAGGCTAAACGACAAGTTACGGGTGTCTTGCAATTGACAGCTCAAGATGCTTGGGTGAAGCAGGGACTTCGATTTGGGGTAATGCTTCGTGAGCAGGGAGTGCGTGGACTGGGTGCGGGCTGGGACCAGAAGGTTGATTTCGGACTAACAAAAGACAGTCAAAGCGTATTTTTTGGTAAGAACAAAACCTTGGTAGGATACCATCATCAACGGGTGGTTTGGGCGGTTTTCGGTGGGAAATTGGGTGTGAATGCTACTGCGGGTGCTGATGTGTTAAAAACTGGCGATAAATTAGATATCCCATTTACGTTAACGATTCCCGATACAATGTTAACCTTAGGAATGCCCACCGCCGCCGATTTTGGTCCCACAGGATCCATCTATTCAAGGTTTAAACCCGCCGATTTGTCGGTTGTTGGCTATGTATCGAGCGATTTTGGCGTAGGCATCACTGAAACGGTGAATTTGGGCGAGTACAGTGCCCCTGTTTTGGCATCCATTGCTCAGCCATTGTGGGATATTAAAAACGGGGTTGTACGTCTGGATGCGAAGCAGGTGTTGAACTTGTATCCCAATCCGGCTAGCGGTTGGGTTTCGCTTGGGATTGAGGGTAAAATCAATGAGGTGTCGGTTTTTGATGTATCTGGAAGGTCTGTAAGTGGTCTTTCTTTGAACGACAATCGTTTGGATTTGCAAGGATTGATGCCAGGATTATATTTTGTGCGTGTTAAAACCCAATTGGGTATCGGCACTGCTAGGTTGTTGGTGGACTAGTTTCCCAAGGAACGCTGTTTTATCTCTGAATTTTCTTTGAGGACATTTTTATGCCCCGTCCTCCAGTTGACTGCTAATTATAGGTGGTATTTTTAAAGATGGGGTGGGGAGATCCTAATAATTGTTCAATTAAATGGAATAAAAAAGAGGGGCCAGCGCTTTCGCGCTGGCCCCTCAACCAAAAACCATATACTGTGAAAATATGGATCTTATTTCTGTACAGTAATCTTCTTGGTTACCTGTTTGTCGCCTGACATAACCTGTACCAACATATGTCGGAATAGTGTCATTGAAAAAGACCATTTAGTTATGGAAATTCTACATAACACTAAACTAAAAGTGAGTAATGGGAAATCGATGTATGAACTGATACAGGAACTGAGAGCGTTCCCTGGATTGAATAATGGCTTAGTGGGTGCTGTTATTGATAGGAGTCCACCAATCGACAGGTGTCCATCGCGATTTCTAGGGCTTTTTCTATGCTGTCAACCGGTGCCGTACAGGCGTGATTTCCGCAGATGACAATCTGTCTCTCCTCATTTGTGGTTGCATATTCCACCAAAGCCCAAGAGGGTAGGTGTTTCATGAGGGTCAACACTTCGTTTGAGGCCCACTGATCAACTTCATTCTCATGGAAAGTTACGTGAATGCCGCCGAGTGCTTGGGATTGAGCGAGTCTACACCAATGGAAATACCAGCCGGGACTTTGTTTCATGGATGTGGAAACTTGCTTTACGAGGGTAAGGGATAGTGCTGCGTATTCGTCGTTGCTGCGGTATTGTGCGAGTTGGTGGGCACATAGGGCAATCACGGCATTGGGTGATGGAGTTACATCGTCGTTCAGGTCACTTTTTCGATAAAACAACGCTTCGCCGTTGTGCGGGGTGAACGACAGTTGTTGGGTTTGTTTATCGAAGAAGAGTTCAATGGCGGTCTTGAGCAAGGTTTCGGCCTTTTCGATGTGAGTGGTTTTTCGGCTGATGCGATAAAGGGCGATGAATGCTTCGCACAGGTAGGCATAATCTTCCAAGAAGCCGGTAATGTGTGTTTGTCCTTTCCGGTTGATTCGTTTGAGAGATTGTCCGTCCCAGAAGGTATCCCACGCCCAGTCGGCCGCTGCAGCGGCCGACTGGGCGTAATTTTCGCTTTGCAAATAAAAGCTGGCGTCCGCCAAGGCTTTTATTTGCAAAGCGTTCCAACTGCATATCGCTTTGTCGTCGAACCCCGGCCTAACCCGCGTATCCTGGTACCTCCGCAAAGATTCCTTGATTCTGCCCAACCCCGCTAAATATGACTCAGCCGATAACCCCGTTTCCTGCATTACCTGCAATGGCGCCAAAGGCTGATGCAAAATGTTGTATCCATGCTCCCAGTTTCCCTCGGGTTTCAATCCAAACTGAATCCTCGCCAACTGCAAATCGTCTTCCGACAGCAAGGTCATCATTTCCTGCTCTGTAAAAACGTAGAACTTACCTTCCATTCCCTCGCTGTCGGCATCCAACGCACTGCCAAAACCAGCCCCCGCATCGCCCAAGCCCAATTCCCGCTGGCAAAAGTCCAAACAGGCCTCCACAATCTCCTTGTACAGGGGCGCGTCAGACCAACCAAAGGCCCGGGCATACAACGAAACCAACTGAGCATTGTCGTACAACATCTTTTCAAAATGCGGCGCAAACCAATGCGCATCGGTGCTGTACCTGCAAAATCCACCCCGCAACACATCGTAAATGCCGCCGTGACACATTTTCAACAAACTCAAATGCAGGTAATCTTTGGCCGCCTCCGATTCGGCCAGTAAATAATGGTCCAAAATGAACTCGTACTGGCCGGGCAATGGGAATTTTGGCGCGCGGTTTGGCCCACCTTCCTGCCAATCCAACGTATCGGCCAGGGTGTTGAACAATTCAGACACGTCTTTGCGTTGCAGCCCTTCACCGATCTCCCAGTGGTTGATTTGCTGTATTTTCTCTTGGATCCGTTGGGCATAATCTACCGCTTTTTCAGGCTCTGTTTGGTACACCTCCGCCAACTGTACAATGACTTGTTGCCACTGGGCCTTGGGGAAATAGGTGCCCGCGTAGATGGGTTGTTTGTTGGGCAGGCAGATGACATTCAATGGCCAACCGCCTCTACCGGTCATGATCTGACAGGCATCCATGTATATCATGTCGATATCAGGTCGTTCTTCCCGGTCTACTTTGATGCTTACCAAGTGCAAATTCATGATTTCCGCGGTTTCGAAGTCCTCAAAACTTTCGTGTTCCATCACGTGACACCAATGACAAGTGCTGTATCCAATGCTCACCAACACCAATTTGTTTTCTGTCTTTGCTTGATCCCATGCCGTTTCGCCCCATTGTTGCCAATCTACAGGGTTGTAGGCGTGCTGCAGCAAATAAGGACTGTTGGCATCAATCAATCGATTGGGTTCCTGATGCAGGTTGTTGGGGTTTTGATGGGGACCGTGCGACATTTTTTCTCGGGTTGATGTACTTTTGCTTTACCATGGTGAAGCAGTGCAAAGGTCGTATCGGAGGTTGGTTTATCCTTGCCTTTTTCTGTGCGATGGTAATTCCTTTGTTTGCTGGGGCTTTTCCGGCGGCTCAACAAGGGGCTCACTGCGCGGCTCAACAGGAGAAATCGCATTTGGAACAGCGTTACCAACACCACAACAACCAAATTTCACTGCGTTTGTTGGATACGGCATTGCAACTTCTCGACACATTCAGCCAACAAGCCAAGGATACACCGGCATTTTATTTTCAAAGCAAAGAGCAAGCGCTCGACACCCTCATTGCTTGGTTGTTACAGAAAAAACCCTCCATGTCATTGGGCTATCTCACCAAATCAGAATTTGTGTCGCAATGGCGGTCTCACGACACCGCAACCCTCAAACAAATTGTTGAAGGCGCTTGGTTAACCTATCAATTTAAATTCAAAAAATCAGTGCTCAAAACTCAGCTAAAAATGAAGCAGAGTAAGGTGAATTTCAAAATGGCGGAGGTGGTGCCGAAGCCGAAAATTACGGTCAGCGCCGCTGGAGATGGCATCACCAAATACGATTACAAAGTGAAATATAAAAAACTCACCTATCTGTTGAGTTTTCAGCTTTGGTGGATCAACGGCCAAGGGTTTTGGGTGAATGAAGTGGCTTGGTCGATGGGTGTTTAATTGAAATTCCAGCGCGATAGATTTAGCGTTTTTTCCACTTGGGCTTCGTTTGCATCACTTAGATGCGGAAAGAAATCCCGTCCCGTAATTTTTTCTACCTCGTCGATGCTCAGTGCGAAAGCAGAAAGGGGCCTATCGGAGCCCAAATTTTGGAAGACAAAGCCGATGGCCCTTACGGGTTGTGCGGTGTCTAATACCACTTTGAAGAATCGTTTGGGTACCGAGATTCGGTTGTAATGGCCAATTTGTTGGGTGAGTTCATCCGTTAATACCGGACCAGTGACGATGAACAAGGGTCGGTTGGCAGGTGCCCAATCTCGGATTTTTTCTTCCAATTTTTTCCAGATGCCACGATTCAAACCCGGACGTTGGGGCGAAATGTTGCTGGTGTAAAAAGATTCGGTCATGGCCTGAGGGGAGTATTTCATGTCGGCGGCGGGCGCGAGATGGCCGCGGTCAAAGCCCGACTTGGTGTAATCTTCGGTTCTGGCGGTATGTGGTCGAATTACGGGGTCAATCACAAAGCGGCTCTCGCGCTCCGCCGCCCCCAAAGTGTGGGAGAGGGTTAGTTCATAGGCTACCCAATTGGCTTGCATGTGTTGGTGGTTGTATGACACCGCATAGGCTGCGTGTTGGGTGACTTTTTCACCCGCCAAAAGTTGAGGTCTAGCCCAATTTTGCAGGGCGGTATTTCCTTGAAATCCCGGCAATAAAATCACCAAAACCCCAGCAACAAGCCATCGGAAGGGTAGGTTTATTCTTCTTCGTAATGGGGGATTTTTCCTTTGGCAGATATCTTGCTGCAACCTTTGAGTATCGCTATTGGTGTGGGGCATCATGCCCTGCTAAGATAAGATTTTTCTAACGATGCGTGGGCCAACATAAATGAAGCCGGTATAAACCTGCACCAAACTGGCTCCACGGGTGATTTTGCCTTCGTAGTCTTCTTTGGTAAATACGCCGCCCACACCAATGAGTGGAAATTCTTCCCCTAATTCCATCGCCAAGAATCCCAAAATGGTATTTGATGCCTCATAAACGGGTTTGCCGCTCAATCCACCCGCACCAAATTGATCAATTTTGGACTTAGAAGTGCGCAGGTTACTACGTTCTATGGTTGTGTTTGTTGCGATGACTCCATCAACTTTGGCTCGTTTAATGGTCTGCACAAGTTCGTGCACTTGAGACTGTTGGAAATCTGGTGCGATTTTCAAGAAAATGGGTTTCCAAATCCGTCGTCCTGCCCGCAACTCATGCAATTTGTGAAACAAATCACAAATGAATTCATCTTCTTGCAAATCGCGCAAACCCGGTGTATTGGGCGATGAAATATTCACAACGATATAATCAACATGGTCGTAAATGGCATCGAAAGCTATGGTATAATCTTGTGCTGCTTTTTCGTTTGGAGTAACTTTGTTTTTGCCGATGTTTCCACCAACTACCAATCCGGCTGGACGATTTTTTAGTCGCGCAACTACGGATTCAATGCCGTCATTATTGAAGCCCATCCGGTTAATTAATGCGCCATCTTGAGGCAATCGAAATAATCTTGGGGCTGGATTTCCAGGCTGAGGGAGCGGTGTTACGGTGCCAATTTCCACATGGCCAAAACCCAAATCTTTCAGTAAATGTAACCACTTTGCATTTTTGTCAAATCCAGCGGCCAGACCCACGGAATTTGGGAAGGTAATGCCAGCCACTACAACGGGTTTTGCGGTAATGGGTTGAAAACTATTTCTAATCCATCCGCCAATAATGGGTGTGCGTAGGATAATTCGTAAGCTTTTTAATGCAAATTCATGGGCAACCTCCGGAGGTAATAAAAAAAGAAGAGATTTTAAGAGATTATACATCGAGGGCTTCGTGGTTTATAGACAAATTTGGTGGGTGAAAACGTTGCTTAGTGTTTGAAATGGCGAACTCCAGTGGTCAACATGGCGATGCCATTGGCATTGCAATAATCGATGGAGAGTTGGTCTTTGATGCTACCACCGGGCTGAACCACCGCGGTGATGCCAGATTTATCGGCAATTTCAACGCAATCTGGGAAAGGGAAGAAGGCGTCGCTCGCCATGACCGCGCCTTGCAAATCAAATCCAAAACGATTGGCTTTCTCAATGGCTTGCTGAAGTGCATCAACCCGGCTGGTTTGGCCGGTTCCGCTGGCCAGCAGCTGTTGGTTTTTCACTAGAACGATGGTGTTGCTTTTTGTTTGTTTTACCAATTTTAGGGCGAATTCTAGGTCGTGAAGTTGCTCTGCTGTAGGCAAAGTTTCAGTTACAGGCTTCATATCTGCCTGTTTCTCTGTCACAGAATCCCTGTCTTGGATCAGTTGTCCGTTCAACGCCGTTCTCACCATTTTGGGATTCAGGGCGATATCTCCTGTGGTTTCCAAAACGATGCGATTGGTTTTGCCTTTCAACAATTCCAGCGCATCAGCGTCGTATGCAGGGGCAATCAGTACCTCGAAAAATAGTTGGTTGATTTCGGTGGCGGTGGCCAAATCAACTTTGGCGTTGGTTGCCAAGATACCACCAAAGGCACTCACCGGATCGCAAGCCAAAGCGGTTGTCCAAGCGTCAAGCACAGTGCTCCGTGTTGCAACGCCACAAGCATTGTTGTGTTTGATGATCACAAAGGTGGCGCCGGCTTGCTTGTCGAATTCATTCATCAAACAAACGGCACTGTCTACGTCGAGCAAATTGTTGTACGACAATTCTTTGCCTTGGTGTTTGATGAACATGGCTTCCAAATTACCCAAGAATTGACCTTGTTGGTGTGGGTTTTCGCCGTAGCGAAGGCTGTAGGTTTTGTTCCCTGCAAACCAATCGGCGATGAGTCCATCGTATTCCGCAGTGACCGCGAACGCTCTGCCTGCAAACGATTTGCGTTGCGCCAAGCTCAAGCTGCCGTTGCCGGCAGTAAATGCTTCCAAGAAAGACGTGTATTCGTTTTTATGGGCGATAATGGTTGTGTGTGCGTGGTTTTTTGCACCTGCGCGAATCAAAGACACCCCACCAATATCAATTTTTTCGATGATGTCTTGTTCGCTACCACCCGCAGCCACAGTTTCGGCGAAGGGGTACAAATCCACCATCACCAAACCAAACAAAGGGATTTCGTACAGGGCAATTTCTTGCATGTCTTGGTCCAACTCGCGGCGGGCTAGGATGCCACCGAACACTTTGGGGTGCAAGGTTTTTACACGACCACCCAAAATGGATGGATAACCGGTAATGTCTTCAACGGCCACACAGGGGATCCCCATGTCTTCAATGAATTTGCGGGTTCCGCCAGTAGAATACAGGGTTACGTTTTTCTCGTGGAGGGCTTTTACGATTTGGTCTAATCCGTCTTTGTCAAAAACGGAAATCAATGCAGATTGAAAGGGTGAATTCACACAGCAAAATTAAGGCAACTGAAAATAAGTTGTGATCTTCAATGACCGAGTTTATCCCTACTTTACGCTAAGTTTTTCACATCCGTATGGAGAGGGATTTGTGGTGGGCATCAAGGAGTGCGATTTATTTGTTTACTGCCCTTGGAATGCTTGGGAAGATAGGGGCAGTGTCTGCACCCGTTTCCACAGCAGAATCCGCGTTTCTCATGGTATTCCCTCGTGAATACCAAAAACCCGTTTTCAAAGTAGTAATCCGAACCCGTCGGTTTTGATGCCTCGTTGTTAGTCTTTGCCATGGCAGACTTTGAACTTTTTGCCGCTTCCGCAAGGACAAGGATCGTTACGGCCAATCTTCAAGTCGTTGATGATGGGGTTTTGCGTAGGTCTTGGCGCAGGTGCGCTCAATTCCGCGGGCATTTCTCCACCACCCATCGCGTCCATCTCGGGGCGGCTGGTCTGAATTTTTGGATCTTGTCGCTTCAATGCTGGACGTGCTTCTGAGACCTCGTTTTCAGCATGAATGCGCGATCTGAACAACATGCCCAACACTTGGGTATTGATGCGTTGCAGCATTTTCCCGAACAACTCAAAACTCTCAATTTTATAAATCAACAACGGATCTTTCTGCTCGTACTGTGCGTTGTGTGAACTCTGTTTCAGTTCATCCAATTCGCGCAAATGTTCTTTCCATTCATCGTCGAGTATAGAAAGTGTGGCACTCTTCTCCAATTCGTGAACCATGGTCCTGCAATCGGTGTCGAGCGCTTTTTGCATGTTCACTGTAAGCTGGTATTGGTGTGTGCCATCGGTCATGGGGACAACCACATTTTCGATGCGTTCGCCTTGTTCGGCTCGGATGCTTTTAAACACGGGCAAAGCTTGTGTGCGCATGGCCTCGGTTTTGTGCGCATAGCGCTGTGTGAGGTTGTCGAACAGTTGATCTGCCAATTCCTCGGCCGACTTGGCGCTGTTGAAGGCCTCCTCATCGAAGGGCAAATCCATGGCCAATGTACGTATCACTTCCAATTCTAGGTCCATGTAATGTCCGCCGTTTTTGTACTGTTCCACGGTCTCTTGACACCAGTTGTACAACATATTGCGCAAGTCAATGCTCAAGCGCTCACCAAACAACGCATTGCTCCGCATGCGGTAAATGTTGGTTCGCTGCTTGTTCATCACATCGTCGTACTCCAGCAAACGCTTCCGTACGCCGAAATTGTTCTGTTCCATCCGCTTCTGGTTGCGCTCAATGGTCTGAGTCATCATGCTGTTCTCAATCACATCGTCCTCCCCATAACCAAATCGGTCCATCAGCTTGCTCACGCGCTCAGAACCGAAAATACGCATCAAATCATCCTCCAAACTCACGTAGAAACGAGACGTTCCGGGATCGCCCTGACGGCCGGCCCGACCTCTCAACTGTCTATCTACCCTGCGACTGTCATGGCGCTCCGTACCAATGATCGCCAATCCACCCAACGATTTTACCTCATCATCGATCTTGATGTCGGTACCCCTACCTGCCATGTTGGTCGCAATGGTAACGGCGCTTTTCAAACCCGCTTCGGCCACAATGCCTGCTTCGTTTTGGTGTTGCTTCGCATTCAGCACGTTGTGCTTGATGCCACGCAACTTCAACATACGACTCAATAGCTCACTCACCTCCACCGAGGTGGTACCTACCAGTACAGGTCGGCCCGCAGTGCTCAACTGCACCACTTCTTCAATCACCGCGTTGTATTTGGCACGCTTCGATTTGTAAACCAAATCTTCTTGGTCGATCCGAGAAATTCCGCGATTCGTGGGAATCACCATCACGCCCAATTTGTAAATATCCCACAATTCTTGGGCTTCTGTTTCTGCCGTACCCGTCATACCCGAAAGTTTGTGGTACATGCGGAAGTAGTTCTGCAAGGTGATGGTTGCATAGGTTTGTGTTGCCGCCTCTACGCGCACATTCTCTTTGGCTTCAATGGCTTGGTGCAAACCATCAGAATATCTGCGCCCTTCCATTACACGACCTGTTTGCTCATCCACGATCTTTACTTTGCCCTCTGCCAGGATGTATTCTACGTCGCGCTCAAACAACGCATAGGCCTTCAACAACTGCTGCACGGAGTGGATGCGTTCGCTTTTCTCAGCAAACTCCTGCATCAATGCATCTTTTCGCTTCAATTTGTCGGCTTCGCTGTCGCTGCTGCGCTCAATCTCTGCCATTTCATAACCCACATCAGGCAACACGAAGAAATTGGGGTCGGCCTCACCTTGGGTAATCAATTCAAGTCCTTTTTCGGTCAATTCTACGCTGTTGGTCTTCTCCTCGATGGTGAAATACAGCGGCGCATCGGCCAAAGGCATTTCTTTTTGCTGGTCTTGCAAATAGTGGTTTTCGGTTTTGGTCAACAATGCACGCATCCCGCTTTCACCCAAAAATTTGATCAAAGCCTTGTTCTTCGGCAATCCGCGGAAAGCACGCAACAGCGCCAATCCCCCTTCGCCCTCTTTGTAACCCGTATTCCCTGCTGCGATCAATTTTTTCGCCTCCACCAACGCCGTGTTGGCATATCGCTTCTGTGCCTCAACCAATTTCTCAATGCGGGGCTTCAATGCCTCAAACTGTTGGATGTCTCCTTTGGGTGTGGGTCCGCTGATAATCAATGGCGTACGGGCATCGTCGATCAATACCGAATCCGCTTCATCGATCATCGCATAGTGATGCTTGCGCTGAACCTGTTCCTCTGGCGTGTGTGCCATATTGTCGCGCAGATAGTCAAACCCAAACTCGTTGTTGGTACCGTAAGTGATATCGGCCAAATAAGCCATTCTCCGCTCTTCGCTGTTGGGGCGGTGGTATTCTAAGCAGTCAACCGTTAAACCCAAATAGTTCAAGATGGGCGCGTTCCATTCACTGTCGCGACGGGCCAAATATTCGTTCACGGTTACCATGTGAACCCCGCGTTTTCCCAATGCATTCAAGTAAGCGGGCAGGGTACTCACCAGCGTTTTACCTTCCCCAGTGGCCATCTCAGAAATCTTGCCGCGATGCAGTGTGATACCCCCAATCAACTGAACGTCGTAGTGGACCATGTTCCAGCGAATTTTACCGCCGGCAGCCATCCACTCGTTTTTGTACGATACTTGATCGTTGCTGATGCCAATGTGTGGGTGCTTCAAGGCCAACAGTCTGTCTAAATCTGTTGCATTTGCCACAACTTCTTCGTTTTCGGTAAATCGGCGAGCGGTTTCTTTCACTACGGCAAAAGCCTCCGGCAACAATTCATTCAAAATGTCTTCCAGTTCTTTGTCGCGCTTTTGCTCAATTTCATCCAATGCATTGAACAAATCGTCTTTCAGTTCGATGTCTGATTCGGGCGCTTCTGCCAATTGTTTTTTGTAATCGGCGATTTCCGCATCGATTTCCGACAGGTGGGCGTTGATGCGCTCCACGAATTCGTCGGTTTTGCGGCGCAAAGCATCGTTGCTAAGTCCTTTGTATTCTTCGAAATAGGCATTGATTTGAGCTACGATAGGCTCTATTTCCTTCAGCGCTTTTTCTGCGGAGGTACCGCCGAGCAGCTTGGAGAACGATTTGATGATATTGCCAAACATGATAAGTATGCGAAATTAAGGTTTATTTGGGTTTGCGAATATCTTGCCAAGGTTGTTTTATGACGAAATGACCGACAAGTAATGCACAATTTAAAAAAGGACTGATAATTTTGTTGAAAGTTAAAACCCTTTGAGGGGTGTTTTGTTTAACTTTCACATGAGAGTTGTTTTGTTTTCTTTGGGACTTTTACTGTCTCAAATTGTTTCGGCCCAAGTTGTGATACAGGGCAAGGTGGTGGATGTGATGAGTCGCAAGCCACTGACCGGCGCCAAGGTGCAGATTGATAAGCAAGAATCTTCGGTGTTAACCACGGCAGAAGGAACCTTTGTCATCAATAATGTTGAGCCAGGTTATCATACGGTATCGGTGAGCCTTGAGGGCTATGAGTCTGAATCGTCAGCAGAGATGCTGTTCACCTATGACAAATCGCCATTTGTTGCCTTGGAACTTCAATCGCTGGCTAGTGGGGTGGGCGAGGTGAACATTCGCCGGTCGAATATTCAAAAGCGCGAGGCGGAGAGTCCGGTGTCGTCGCAGAAGTTGAGCATCCGCGAAATTGAGCGCAACCCGGGAGGGAACCGCGACATCTCCAAAATCATTCAAAGTTTGCCCGGGGTTATCAGCATCCCTGGCTTCAGAAACGATGTGGTGATTCGCGGCGGTTCGCCATCGGAGAATAAGTTCTACCTCGACGGGGTGGAAATTCCCATCATCAACCACTTTCAAACCCAGGGGAGCACTGGCGGACCTGTGGGTATGCTCAATGTGAATTTTATCAAAGAAGTGAACTTTTACACGGGTGCTTTTCCTGTGAATTACGCCAATGGGCTGAGCAGTGTGCTCGATTTCCGACAGATGGATGGGAATACCAACAAAGCCAAATACCGCTTCACATTGGGAAGTAGCGATGTGGGATTTACGGCTGACGGTCCCATTGGAAAGAAAACAACCTACATTTTTTCGGCTCGACAAAGTTACCTGCAGGGGTTATTTTCGGTGTTGGGATTGCCATTTTTGCCCAATTTTATCGATTACCAAGCCAAGGTGAAAGTGAAATTGAACGACAAAGACGATGTCTCTTTTTTAATGGTGGGCGCGGTTGATTTCTTCCGATTGAATTTGAAGGTGAATGACAACATTACGGACAGTGTTCAGTTGAAGTCGAACAAATACATTTTGGGCTACCTGCCGGTATATCGCCAATGGAATTACACGTTCGGAACGGTTTATACACACTACGGCACCCAGTCGAAAACCCAGTATTTTTTGAGCCGCAATATGCTCAATAACACCTCGTACAAGTACCGCAACAACGACGAAAGTTCGGAGGATAACCGCATTTTTAACTACAAAAGCATCGAAGAGGAAAACAAGCTGCGGGTTGAGAATTCTAGATTGATCAAGCGCTGGAAATTTCTGGCTGGGGCAGGATTCGAATACGTGCAATTTGGGTTAGATAACAAGGCCAAGGTATTGATCCCTGGAGCGCCAGGCACCCCCGGAACAGTTCGCAACATCGCTTTCGAAAGTCAACTGAATTTGGCCAAATACAGCGGATTTGTGAGGGCGTATCGCAACGTGATGGGCAATGGTACCCTGAGCTTCGCAGGTCGTTTGGATGGTAATAGCTACAATAAAACCATGCGCAATCCGCTCAATCAACCCACGCTTTCGGTGAGTGCAAGCTTGCCCACCGCGGTGGATGGATTGTTTTTCAACGCCAACGTAGGACAGTTTACCCAATTGCCATCGTACACAATTTTGGGTTATCGCAATGCATCGGGTGGTTTAGACAACCAAGATCGGGTTAAATACATCCGCAACCGCATGGTGGCTGCCGGTTTGCAATATAACAAGGTGAAAGACACCCGCATTACTTTGGAAGGGTTTTATAAGCAATATGCCAATTATCCGTTGACGCTGAACGACAGTATTTGTTTGGGAAATTTGGGCACCGATTTCGCCGTTGTGGGCAACGAACCTGTGAGTTCTGTTTGCGATGGTAGGGCTTATGGCATGGAATTTTTAATCCAGAAAAGAAGTCGCTCCGGCTTGTATGGCATCTTGGCGTACACGTTGAGTTGGAGTGAGTTTAGCGACAAAAAGGGCAATGCTGTAAAGAGTGCTTGGGATAGTCGCCACACGGTGAGTTTGGTTGGGGGTATGAAAATGAAGCGCAATTGGGAATTGGGGGCGAAGTTTCGTTTGGCTACGGGCCGACCTTATTCGCCATTTGATGTGCAGCGCAGTTTGGTTAAGGCGAACTGGGATGTAACCGGGGTGGCACTGAACGATTACAGCAAGTTGAACACCTTGCGCTTGGGTACATTCTCTCAGTTGGATGTGCGGGTTGATAAGGTATGGTACTTTAAGAAGTCGTCGTTGAACTTATACATGGACATTCAGAATTTCTTGAACAAGGAGTATTTGGGGGCGCCCACGTTGATTGCAGCTCAAGATGCTGCGGGCAATTTAATCACAGACCCCTCTGCTGCCGTGCCCTCATACAAAGCCGATTATTTGGTGAATGCCAATGGGTTTTTACAACCGTCTATTGGGGTGATTTTCGATTTTTAACATCAACAGAACCCACAAGAAAAAGGGCCCCACGGGGCCCTTTTTTCTTGTGTATCGGGGAATTTTTTCCCCGATGCTGCAATTAATAATCGTAGGTAAAACCCGTTTCGTGCGGGTGGATGCACATTACGGGGATGCTCTGACTGCGGTTCACCAACTGCTGGGTGAGGGTTCCGATGATCATCTCTGAAATGCCCTTCTCGGTGTGGGTCATCACCAAAATCAAATCACCGCCCACCGTGTTGGCGTAATTCATGATTTCGTTCGCGAAATTGTCGAGCAGACCATCTTCCATCGCAAATACTTTGTACTCTAAGCCGCTGTCTTTCAATTGATGGTTTACCAAGTTGATGTTCAATGCGATCTTGCGCTGCAAATATTCGTCGGATGATTTGGTGTATACCACATGCACTTCAGAATTGAATTTTTTACCCAAGTGGATGGCCCATTCTACCTTCTGGCGACTTTCGATGGTTAAATCGATGGGCAATACAATTTTCTTGTATCCGTGCGCTTTGGCGGTGTTTTGTTTCACCACAACCACCGGTACTTCGGCGTATTGGATGGTGCGTGAAGCGTTTGAACCCACAATTTGCTCCAATCCGCTTGCGCCGTTGCTGCCCATAATGATAGAATCGAACTGCTCTTCGTTGGCGATTTTCGATACCGCTTTATATACCTTTCCGTTCCCAACCCTTGCATGGGCTTTCACCCCGCTGGTCTCGCTGATCTCTTTGGCTTTGGCTTCCAATTTCGCTTTGATGGCATCGCGCATCACATCAGACTGTCCGCCAGAAAATAAACCGCCCAACACTCCATCCTCCAAGATGTACAATAAAGTGATTTCATTGCCATAGGCTTTGGCCACTGTGATGGCGTGGGTTAACGCGTTGTCTGCTACATCCGAAAAATCGGTGGGGACCAAAATGTTGTTGTTCGTCTTGCGATTCATGACATTAATTTTCTGCAAAATTACAACAGAATCCATGCGGAAACCATGACATGCGTCAATTTTAGTATTGCGATGATGTTTGTGGATTAGTCAACCATCAATTCCACGGTGATGGCATCGCACAAGAATCTGGCCGATAAGGGGATGATCAATCGGTCCGATTCTGCCATCAACCATCCTTTTTGAACAAGTGATTTTACCTGTGGCGCTTTCTGTTCTTTGTAGCCGGGCCACAGCCATTCCAATGCCTGCAGCGGAACCCCTTCGATGAGTCGCAGGCCGGTCATCAACAGTTCGTTGGTTTGGTCTGCGGCCGACAATATTTCTGCTTCAAAGGCCGTATCGTTGTGGGTGATTTTTTCGATGTAAGTGTGGTTTTGGGCGATGTTCCAACGGCGGGTTTTGCCATCAAATGAGTGCGCACTGGGGCCAATGCCGATGTAGGGATGTCCTTGCCAGTAGTTGCTGTTGTGATTGGCGCGATGTCCGGGCAAACACAAATTGCTGATTTCGTAATGCTCCCAACCCTGCGCATGGGCCCACTCGCTGAGGTAGAGGAATTGGGCTTCGGCATGCTCATCGGGTGGGGCCGAAAGTTGTCCTTTCTTCGCTTGATGTCCGAAAGCCGTCTTTTCCTCAATGGTGAGCGCATAACAACTCAGGTGTGAGGCCCCGCACTGTGCCGCCCAGGCGAGTTCCTCTTTCCATTGTAACAGTGTTTTTTTCTCCGAACCATAGATGAGGTCGATGCTTACATCGTGGAAGCCCTGGGCGGCGGCCCTCGCCACAGCCGCTCGCGATTGCTCGCTGCTGTGGGCTCGGTTCATCCATCGAAGTTCTTCGTCGTTCAGACTCTGAATACCCATGCTCAATCGGTTGATGCCCATCGATTTCCAAACCATCAAATTCTCTGGGGAAAGGTCCTCAGGGTTGGCTTCGAGCGTGGTTTCTGAGAGGACAGTTAGATCGAAATTGCGACGAATCGCATCGAATATGCGTTGAAGTTCTTGGGGGGTAAGCACAGAAGGACTCCCCCCGCCGAAATACAATGTGTTGATTTTGGGCAACGAAGCATCGCCTGGAAACAGGGTAGGGTGGATGTTGCGCGCTTGGTCAATCTCCTGCGCAATGGCCGAAACCATGGCCTCGCTATGCTTGAGCTGCGTGCTGAAATGAAAATTGCAGTAATGACAGGCCTGCCTACAAAACGGGATATGGATATACAAGCCTAACACAGAGCAAAGGTGCGTCATTTGCCGTATTTTTGCCCCATGTTGATGGCTCGCCATACCGCCTTTTTTTTCAAACGCTTGGGAATGGTGTTGGCGATGTTGGTGCTGGCATCAGGGGTGTTTGCGGCGGTGGATCAGGACGAGGTTCAAGCGGCTGCCGAAGCCCGAGAAAAAGCCCGCAAGGCCGCGCTGAAAGCTTACCGGGAGCGACTCAAATTCCCCATCAACGGCATTGTGTTTTCCAAGGATAGTTTGGCGGTGATGCCCGATTCTTGGGCGGTGATTCGCTTTACCAAAGGGGTGCATTTTGCCGATTCTTTGAAGCGAGGTCAGTTCGATTCCGTGATTTCTGGTCTCACCAAAGTGCAACATGGATCGGCCATCCGATACAATTACCGCGATCCGTTTGATCCTTATGGCAACCCCAATTATTTCCGGCGTGGACAAGGGAAGTTCTGGTTTTTTGGGCTAGGGATGTGCTTGTTGGTGGTTTTTGTGTACTACCGGGCCGTGTTCTACAAGCAGTTTGGGTTGCGCATTCGCGGATTGTTTAATGCCTATTATTACAATGAATTGATGAACGACCGCAGCATTACGCAGTTTGGTGGGGGCTCCGGGGTGGTGTTTGTGTTTTCTCAAGCCGTATTCTCTGCGGGGATTTTGCTCAACTTAATCCTCAATGGATACTTGCAGTTGAATAACTTTTTTGTCTTCCTGTTTCTCTACCTTGGCTTACTGCTGGCGGTGATGATTCAGCAAACGGTTCAGTATCTGTTTGCCAATAGCGTGAACATCGATGGGTTGATTCAGCGACAGTTACAACGTCAATACAACATCAATTTTGTGTTGTCATTGATCTGCTTTCCGGTTTTTTTGATTTTCTATTACAACAGTTACAAATACCCTGGTGTGGACCTATCTCATTGGATATCATTCGTATTGGTATTGTGGGTGGTGATACGCAGTATTTATGCTTTTGTGGGTTTATTCCAAGATAGGCAGTTGACTTTTCTCGCATTTTTGTATTTTTGCACCTTGGAAATATTGCCATACGCGGTAATCTTTGCCATTCTATCTAGATCATAAGTAACATGTCTTCACTAGAACGCGAACTCAAAGTAAAAAGTTTTTTGATTACCCAGCCCCCACCGGAGGCGGGAAAGAACGTCTATGAAGACTTCGTGAAGAAATACAAATTGAAGATGGATTTTCGGTCGTTCATCCACATCGAGCCCATGGCACCGAGGGATATTCGCAAGCAGAAAATCAACTTCTTGGATTTTACCGCCATCATTTTCAATTCGCGCAATGCGGTTGACTATTTCTTCTCGTTGGCCAATGAAATGAAGATTGAGATGCCGGCCGACACCAAATATTTCTCCATCAATGAGGGGGTGTCGAACTACGTGCAGAAGTACATCGTGCCGCGCAAGCGCAAAATGTTTTTCGGCAAGGGCACCGAAGCCGATTTCCTGACGTTGTTCAACAAAAATCACAGTGGCGAGAAGTTCTTGTTTCCCTGTTCAGACATTCGCAAGCCAAGCATTCCCGATTACTTTGCCAAGTTGGGCTACGATTTTTCGGAGTGCATCATTTACAACACGGTGAGCAGCGATTTGAGTGATTTGGCCGATGTGTTTTACGATATTTTGGTTTTCTTTTCGCCGGCCGATATCAAGAGTTTGTACGACAACTTCCCTGATTTTGTGCAGAACAATACCCGGATTGCGGGGTTTGGTAGCAGCACGCAGCAGGCCATTGCCGAGCACAATTTGATATTAGACATTGCGGCACCCGCACCTGGAATTCCCAGTATGTTGGCGGCATTGGAAGAGTACACTTCCCGCGTAAACAGCAAGTAATTTACCGTTCGATTTCTCCCAGCCAGGCGATAAATTGTGCGTCGCTTTTGGCGATGAACAAGTATTGATTTCCGCCATCGCTTACCTGCAACAATTTTTTGACGGCATCGGTGGTGATGCCACAATTTCGCGCGGTGACGTTGAGTTGGGGCAGGGCTTTTTTGTTTTTTGCGGAGGGCAGGATTTCTTTTAACTGTCGTTGAATGTCGCGCAGACTCCCTAAAAATTGGCATTGAACTTTGAGGCTGCGGCCGAAGGCCGCAGCCTCAGGCGCTTGCGCCACGAAGAAGTTGTGGTTGGGCGTGGCGGCAAGGAGATTCCAGCGCTGCGGGATTTGGGTGTGGAGGTGGGATGCAAACAACGGAGCCGCGGGTTCAAAAATGTAACCGGGTTTCCCAATATCCGCAACAACCTCCCCAGAAATGGTCGCTGTCCGCTCGCTGAATCGGTGCGACTCCACCACCATGTTGCCCGTAGCATCCAACTGCTCCACCAAACAAAACGCATCACAAATGCCCTCCCCGGCGGCCTGCCCCGGCTGCACATGTGCCAACAATTCCCTCGTTTCTCCGTTCAAGCCCACCGCGTAAATGTCGGCCCTGCACTTAAACTGCCGCTGTAGCCATGTGGGATCTACCATCGGACTCACCTTCACCAACCAAGATTTTCCCAATCCGGGGTATTCCTCTATCAGACCAAATACATGGGGTAAATATTCCGAAACATCCACCGTGGTTCTCTGTCCCCTCGGCCTGCGGTCCGGATCCACATAAACCAAATCGTAAAGCCCCGGCCCCCCACACCCAATGGTTGGGTTGGTTTTGGCCAGCGCCAACAAAAAATCCTCCGCGGTACCGTCGATTCGCTGTGGGTTGATCCCCAACCGCGTGGCGTTGTACCTCACCCATGCGTTGAGTGATTGGTTGGGATCCAAACTCTCCACCTGCGCACCGCTCATCGCCCATGCCCAATCATCAACCCCCAAACCGCCCGTGAGCGATAGCAATCGCCCAGCCGGAAACTGTTGGGCTTTCCAGCGCGACACCGATTCCGATGTACTCTGCTCCAAAGACCGGGCATCGGCCAGACAGCCCATCGATGTGTGATGGGGTAGTTTCTTCGCCATTTTGCCCGCAATGCTGTGGAGATTCCCCAGAAAAGTGGCCCATTCGCCCCATTCTTGTCTCCGTTTGACAGATATGAACGATAAATTGTCGCGATTCTTATACACTTCGTCCACCCACTGCATAAAGTTGGGCGGAAAAGGGTTTATTTTGTAGGTAGAATCTAACATGAAGAAAGTAGCAAATCTAATCGCAATTGCCGTATTGTTGGCAGCCGTTTTTACCAGCTGTGGAACCCGCAAACAAGATCGTTGTCCTGAAGTAGGCCAAAAGACCACCGCCCGTCGCTAAGACTGGCCCATCCGCCGCATCTAAACGCCCTTTCGCCGATGAGTCCCCACTGGAAAACGTTGGAGCAACTGCCTCAACTCGATGCCATCCATGAGCAGTCGTTTGGCAAGCCCCAAGTGCTGTTCAAGCACAGCACCCGCTGTTCTATCAGTACCATGGCCCTGAATCGGTTGATGCGTTTGGCATCGGATTTTTACCAACAGGCCGATTTTTATTACCTCGACCTCATTGCGCACCGCGATGTATCGGCCGCAATCGCTGAGCGCTACCATGTTCACCATGAATCGCCCCAAGTGATCATCCTAAAACAGGGCGATGCCACCTACGATGCCTCCCACATGGAAATCGCCGTGGCAGAATTGATGTCGGAAGTCAACGAATAACCATGAAGGCCGTGTGCGCCGTGGGCGATATCCGAAAAATTACGAAAATCGTTACCGAAGCAGACCTTGCCACCTTTGAAACGGGCAATGTGCACCCGTTTTATGCCACTTTTTCGCTGGGAAGGGATGTGGAATGGGCGTGTAGGCAGTTTGTTTTGGAGATGAAAGACGACGACGAAGAGGGAATCGGTACATTTTTGAACATCACCCACAAATCACCAGCCCTGCTGGGCGATGAGGTAGAAATTCGGGCCATACTCACCGAACTCCACGGAAATACCGTGATTTGTTCTTTTGTGGTGATGGTGTGTGACCGCTTGGTGGCTGAGGGTACGCAAGGACAAAAGATCCTAAAGCGCGAGAAACTAGACCGACTCATCGATCAAATTCGGGCCTGAGCCCCAAAAAATCGCTACCTTTGCATTTCTGGCATGGCAGCGAAAGACAACAAAAAACGCGTGGAAATCCTGAACCGCAAAGCCGGTTTTAACTTCCATATCGAACAGCGTTACGAAGCGGGCCTGTCGCTCCTGGGGGGGGAAGTAAAATCCATCCGAAACGGGAATGTGAACATGGGCGATGCCTACTGTGTGGTGGATGACGGCGAAGTGTTTGTACTGAATTTACACATTTCAGAATTCAAGCAAGTGAGCTACAATGTGCATGAACCCATGCGTCAGCGCAAACTGCTGCTGAACAAACAGGAAATCAAAAAGATCGAAGGCAAAATCAAAACCAAAGGCTATGCCTTGTTTCCCATCAAGCTATACGAAAACGACCGCGGGGTGCTGAAGCTGGAAATCGGTTTGGGGCAGGGTAAGAAAACCTTCGACAAGCGCGATGATTTGAAGGAGAAGGACATTCAGCGCGACCTTCAACGCACCAAATTTTAAGGTGTTTTGATGAATTGGGTGCGGTAGCGCGGCGAGGTACTATGTGCGTTGCCTTCACTGTATCCAAAATACAAACCAGGGGCCCATGCAGATACATCCATGGTTTGACGCGTAGATGCGGGTGCTTTGGAATTTACGGGTGCGATGGTGCGGCCCAAAGCATCGGTGAAATGCCAGCGAACGGGGGTGGCGGTTTCTAGGGTGATCGATGATTGCGCGGGGTTGGGGTGGGCCAAAACGCGAACGGGTGCTTGGAGGTTGCGGGTACCAATTTTTATGGGTGCGGGGATGTAGGGCTGGTGCACCACGGCCAGCTTTTCGAAACAAGGAGGCCAGGCCCCAAGGTCATCGGCGGCTTGATTGGTGATCATGACGTGGTCGGCAGTGAGACTCACGATGGACGCGCTGCCTTTTTGGAACCGTCCCACCGAGTTTATTCGCCCTTTTTCGGTGGCCAATCCTTTTCTGCCCCAGAAAACCATTTGCACATCTGGATTGCCAAAGGGACCCACTATCAAGGAGTCTGTATTGAGTCCGATGGGGGCAAACCGGGATTTCATGAGGGAGAGGGTATATTGGTTGAAGGATGGGTAGCTCACCAGGGCTACATAATCACCGTCTGTGATGCCATTGATGATGGAATCGATATGGGGGCCATCGTTGAGCGTGAAACTGTAATAGACAATGGAGTCTTTGGGGTAGCCAAACGCAGTGCCATAGCGTCCGGACGGACATTTGGGTATCACGCCGGCGGAGGTGGGTTTGAAGGTTTTTTGGTCGAAGATGACCATGAGGTAAAGGTTGGCGGTATTGCCAAATTTCTGACAAACATCCTGTGCGATGCTAAACCAAACGGGAGAGCGGTAGTGTACGTTGGAGGTTTTGGCGTAGCTTTTCAGGTAGATGCGTTCATAACTACAGGTGGCGCCTTTGGGGAGTACCGTTTCTTCACCATCGCGCACCAGGGAATCGTGATAGAAGAGGATGCCATTGGCGGGCATGATGGTGTCGGTTTTGGTTACGTTGTAGTTCACGGAATAAAAGACGGGGATGCGCTGTCCGGGATAGAGGGTATCGGAAATGCCCACGCCTTGGGTAGATTTATAACGGAAGGTGAGGTTGCCGTTTTTGTTGATTTCGGTGATGCGGTTTCTGTACGATGCGGGACCGGGATTGGCATCCCAAACGTAAAGGTCGGGCTTGGTGTGGAACCAATTGATGGTCATTGATGTGGGTTTTACCCAGGCAGTACTGGTATTGCGTACGTACCAAACCACGGAGTCGGAATAGTCGTCGTGTTCAATCTGAAATCGTTGGCCCTGTGCCCTGGACGTCAGCAACAGGACGAGTCCAAAAATCCAGGGTTGAAGGCGATGTTTCACGGAACAAAAATAAACCACATGCTTGAACGACGCGATTTTGTTGATTGGTTGCGCGTTTTACACCTCCCAAAGCGTGCAGCGCGCTTGGTTCAGGAAGCGGGATTGCCAAGGAGTTTTGGCATCTTCCGTGTGACGGGCGTAATCAATTTGATAGAAATCACACAAATGCTTCAAGTTGTAATGATGCGGTGTTTCAATCAATGGCATGAGGTTTTCTGCCGCGGCCGGACCCCCAATCCAGTTGAAAATTTGTCCGCCACGGTTGTTCAATACCACCACCGTGAAATTCTTGGGCAATTGGGCCGTCCACAAAGCATGCGCATCGTAAATCGCGGAGATATCGCCCAGTAATGCCACGCAGTGAATCTCGGGGTTGGCCAATGCAAAACCTACCGCCGTACTCAATGAACCATCAATGCCCGATGTGCCTCGGTTGGCGTATAAAGTGGCCCGGGAACTGCCCGACCATGAAGCGTATCGCACCGACATAGAATTGCCCAGTTGAACCACAAATCGTGCGTCGCAGTCCGACAGCAACTGTTTCACCACGGCAAATTCTCGTTGATACAGGTCGCTGATACGGCTTGGGAGTCCATCGCCTACAGATAGCAGCATTTGCGCCATCCAATCTTGCCATTGTTGGAGGTACTGCACTTCGATTTCTGTGGCAGTAAGTAGTTGATCCAAGGCAAAAAGCGCATCCACTTCATGGTGTTGAACGTGTTGCGGCTGAGTATGGAATGGGTCGCCCACGGGTGCTTGCAAAGGCGAAATGTGGATGTGTTTTTGGGGTTTGTTCGCTTTGAGCCACTGTTTGAGCGGCTTCGAAACCACGCTCATGCCGAGGGTGATGAGGATGTCGGGTTGCAAAGCGCTGTCGGGCGGCGTGTCTGTGAGCAAGGAAAGATCCCAGCGTTTCAGTCCATGTGGGTGTTGCTGCGATGTGATATCACACAGAATCGGTAGCTTGTGCTGGAGTGATTCCAGGGCCATCGAGAGTTCGGGCCGGGGGTGATGCATGCCCACCACGATGAGGATTCGGGGATTATGGGCATGGGTATGGCTCATCCATTGTGCAGGCAAGTGTTGGTCAACGGCTGGGGGCGATGGGTGGTGGAGGAGGAAGGGTTTTGTGGGGGCGATGAACTGAAAGGGTTTGTCGACGTCTGCGTAGATGGGGTCGCGCAAGGGTAGGTTGACATGCACGGGGCCTGGCACGGGATAAAGGGTTTGTGCGATGGCTTGCTGTACGGTGGTTTGTAGCGATAAAAGGGCGGAGGGCAGGTCTTGGGTTTCGGCGATGACGGGGAGGGTGAAATTGCCTTGGGTATGGGGATGGAAAAGGTTGTCTTGGTGAATGGTTTGTCCGTCCCACTGATCAATAAGTTCTGGCGGTCGGTCGGCGGTGAAGAGCAGCAGCGGGATGCGTTGGTAAAAGGCTTCACAGACTGCGGGGTATAGGTTGGCGGCGGCTGTACCGGAGGTACAGATTACCCCTGCGGGGTAACGCGTGCCCTGGGCGCAGCCCAGGGCCGCGAACGCCGCCACTCGCTCATCGGGAAAACTGTGCAAATCAAACCCGCCATGCTTTACCATTGAAGCCACCAACGGCGCGTTGCGCGATCCCGGACTCACCATCCACCGGGTTACCCCTGCATCGGTCAACAATCCCACCAAAAAATCTAACTGGATTTTGCTGCTAGCCTGTTGGTTGTCTGGAATCTGGAATTCTGCCTCGCTCATGGTGATTATCAATGGAACAATGAAAAGGGGAATTTGTCTGTTCGTATCAACTAAGATTGAAAAAATGGGTTGTTGGCTTTTTCAAAGTCTACCCGGGTGCTGGGACCGTGACCGCTGTGCAGCACGAAATGATCGGGCAAACTGAAAATTTGCGCCTCGATGTTTTGCAATAACTGCTCGTGGTTGCCGCCTGGCAAATCGGTCCTGCCAATGCTGCCCCGAAAAACGGTATCGCCCACAATGGCTTGAGAACCCGCCTCGTCAACAAAGATCAAATGTCCGGGCGCATGCCCAGGCACAAATCGCACCTGCAACTCAGAGGCCCCAATGGCAATGGTGTCGCCATGAGCCAAATCCACCGTAGGCAGGGGCGAGGGCGTGTATTTGAGGTTCCACAAGGCCGCCATGGTCTCGGACCGATCGATCATGACAACATCGGCCGGATGCAAATAATAGGGCAAATCGTAGACTTGCTTCACCCACCAATTGCCAAAAATATGGTCGATGTGGGCGTGTGTACCCAACAAATGCGTGGGTTTTAGTTGGTTTGATTCGATGAAGTCTTGCAACTGTTTGTGCTCTGAAGAGTCGTACATGCCGGCATCCACAATGGCGCAGGCCAACGTTTGTTCGCACCAGATCAAATACGTGTTTTCTTGGAGGGGGTTGAAGCAAAACGACTGCAATCTCATGTTGCAAAGGTAGGGTTGTTTGGGCTGTTTTTGGGCTGCGGGGCGATGCGCCTCGGATATAAAAAAAGGCGGACCGCAGGTCCGCCTTTTTTGTGGTTATCAGAACAACGGTGGCTCAGAACCCTTGTTCCAGGAATGTGTGCTTACAAGTGGATACACTCGCCGTAGGCCTGGGCCACAGCTTCCATCACCGCTTCGCTCATGGTAGGGTGTGGGTGTACGCTCTTCAAAATCTCCAAACCAGTGGTCTCCAAGTTACGGGCAACTACCGCTTCAATGATCATGTCGGTAACGCCTTCACCAACCATGTGACAGCCCAACCACTCACCGTATTTCTTGTCGAAGACAACCTTCACGAAACCGTCTTTGTGTCCGCCCGCCGATGCTTTTCCGCTGGCAGAGAATGGGAATTTGCCCACCATGATGTCGTACCCTTTTTCTTTGGCTTGTGCTTCGGTGTAACCCACGCTGGCCACTTCGGGGTGGGTGTAGGTACAGCCGGGGATGTTGCCATAGTTCAATGGGGCGGGGTGGTGTCCGCAGATGGCTTCAACGCAGATAATGCCTTCAGCACTGGCTACGTGGGCCAACGCTGGACCTGGAACGATATCGCCGATGGCATAAACGCCGGGGGCTGAGGTGCGGTAGAAATCGTCTACAATCACTTTTCCTTTGTCGGCTTTGATGCCCATTTCTTCCAAGCCCAAATTTTCGAGGTTGGTTTGAACACCGGCAGCGCTCAATACGATATCAGATTCCATGGTTACCTCACCGTTTTTGGTTTTTACGGTAACGATGCAACGGTCTTTTTTGATGTCGACCTTTTCTACACTGCTCTCGGTCAAAATTTCGATGCCGCGCTTTTTGTAGACCATGGCCATGGCTTTGCTCACCTCTTCATCTTCGATGGGGAGGATGCGCGACATGAATTCAACGATGGTTACTTTGGTGCCGATGCTGGCGTAGAAGTAAGCGAACTCCATGCCGATGGCGCCAGAACCGATGATGATCATTTCTTTGGGCTGTTTGGGTAGCACCATGGCTTCGCGGTAGCCGATCACGTGTTTGCCATCGATTTTGATGTTTGGCAATTCACGGCTGCGTGCGCCGGTGGCCAAGATGGTGTGGTCTGCCTCAACGATTTGGGCTTTGCCATCTTCTCCGGTTACGGAGATTTTGCCTTTACCAGCCAATTTGGCGGCACCTTTGATGACTTCGATTTTGTTTTTCTTCATCAAGAAAGCGATACCCTTGCTCATGCCTTCGGCCACTCCGCGAGAGCGCTTCACCATGCCTTCGAAATCGGCTTTGTGGTCTTTTACGGTAATTCCGTAATCGGCCGCGTGGTTGATGTAGTCGAACACCTGCGCACTTTTCAGCAACGCTTTGGTGGGGATACAACCCCAGTTCAAACATACACCGCCTAAATCGGCTTTTTCAATGATGGCAACTTTCTTGCCCAACTGGGCGGCGCGAATGGCGGCTACATAACCTCCAGGACCGCTACCGATGACTGCAATATCGAATTTCATGAATAGAAGTTTCTTTAATTGTGGTGCGAAGATAATGGATTCCTATGAATCAGACTTTAAACTCGCTGGTTGTGTGGAAAGTAATGTTGGGGTATTTTTCTTCGGCCATACGCAAAATGAAGGCGGTTTCGGCCAAAAATACGGGCTGCTGGTCTTTGTCGTAGGCGATGTTGGTTTGTCTATACTTCATAAAGTCTTTCAAATCGGCCTCTTCGCCACTCATCCAACAGGCTTTGTGAATGCTGCGGGGCTCAAACCTACATTTTGCACCATATTCGTGTTCTAGGCGGTATTGAAGCACTTCAAACTGCAGTTCACCCACCGTGCCCACAAATTTTCGGTTCCCCAATTCTTGTACAAACAATGAAGCCAATCCTTCGTCGGTGAGCTGCTGAATGCCCTTTTCCAACTGTTTGCTTTTCATGGGGTCTATGTTGATGAGTTCCTTGAAGATTTCAGGAGAGAAGCTGGGGATGCCTTTGAACAGAAATCTTTCGCCTTCGGTGAGGGTGTCGCCAATTTTGAAGTTGCCGGTATCGTACAACCCCACTACATCGCCCGGGTAGGCATCGTCCATCACCTCTTTGGATTGGGCCAAGAACATGTAGGGGTTGGCGAATTTCATTTGCTTTTCCAAGCGCACGTGTTTGAAGTTTTTGTTGCGCTCGAATTTGCCAGAACACACCCGCAAAAAGGCAATGCGATCGCGGTGTTTGGGGTCGAGGTTGGCGTGAATTTTGAAAACGAACCCCGAGAATTTGGCTTCGTTGGGTTCCACTTCGCGTTTGGTGGTAGCGCGTGGTAGCGGGTTGGGGGCTACTTCGATGAAAGTATCGAGGAGTTCTTGTATCCCAAAGCTGTTGAGGGCTGACCCAAAGAAAACGGGGGCCGTGTTGGCGCTGAGGTAGTCGTTGTGCGACAGTTCACCATACACGCCATCGATCAATTCTACATCGTCGCGCAGCTTGCTGGCGTCTTTCGCATTGAGTATCGCATCGATTTGGGGATCTGAAAGACCATTGATTTTTACCACATCGTCGGCCACTTTGGTTTTGCTACTTTCAAACAGGTTGAGCGATTGATTGTGCAGCAGGTAAACGCCTTTGAAGTCTTTTCCTCCGTTGATGGGCCAGCTCATGGGATGCACGCCGATGTTGAGTTTGGCTTCGAGTTCTTCGAGCAGGTCGAACGGATCTTTTCCATCGCGGTCCATTTTGTTGACGAAGATGATGACGGGGGTGTTTCTCATGCGACAGACTTCCATGAGTCGTTCGGTTTGTTCTTCCACCCCTTTTACGCAGTCCACCACCAGGATTACACTGTCAACGGCTGTGAGTGTTCGGTAGGTGTCTTCTGCGAAGTCTTTGTGTCCGGGCGTATCCAAGATGTTGACCCACTTGTCTTTGTAGTGGAAGGTCATCACCGAGGTGGCCACCGAGATGCCTCGTTGTTTTTCAATTTCCATGAAATCGGAGGTGGTGGCTTTGTTGATTTTGTTGTTTTTGACAGCCCCGGCGGTTTGGATTTGTCCTCCGAAGAGCAGGAATTTCTCTGTGAGGGTGGTTTTTCCGGCATCGGGGTGGGCGATGATGGCGAAAGTTTTGCGTTTGGCGATTTCGGATTCGAACATGAACTAGGGAAAGTGCAAATTTAGGGGTTTTTTGCGAGGGGGGATGCCCTGCCTCTTCTGGGTTTTTGCGGAATTCACAAAAACAAAATCCACGTAGATAGGTAGTTGTGAAAGATTATGCCGAAATTCGCGGACTTTTTAACAGATAAATGTCTACACCCATCAGAAATATCGCCATCATTGCGCACGTTGACCATGGTAAAACCACCTTGGTTGACAAAATGTTGCACCAAGCTCGTTTGTTCCGTGAAAACCAAGATATTGGGGAGTTGATCCTCGATAACAACGACTTGGAACGCGAACGCGGCATTACCATTTTGGCCAAAAACGTGAGCGTACAATGGAAAGGTACCAAAATCAACATCATCGATACCCCCGGTCACGCCGATTTTGGTGGGGAAGTGGAGCGTGTGTTGAACATGGCCGATGGTGTATTGTTGCTGGTGGATGCGTTTGAAGGTCCTATGCCCCAAACCCGTTTCGTGTTGCAAAAAGCCCTTTCTTTGGGTAAAAAAGCCATCGTGGTGATTAACAAAGTGGATAAGCCAAACTGCGATCCCGACAAAACCCACGACGATATTTTTGATTTGTTTTTCAACTTGGGAGCCAACGAAGATCAGCTCGACTTTACCACCGTGTTCGGTTCAGGTAAAAACGGTTGGTTCGGTCCCGATTACAAAAATCCAACGGCCGATTTGACCTTCTTGATGGATACCATCTTGGAAGTGGTGCCTGCGCCCATCGTGCGTGAGGGAACACCCCAATTGCAAATCACCAGCTTGGATTACAGTAACTATACTGGAAGGATTGCTATCGGACGTTTGCACCGCGGTGGTTTGAAGGAAAATATGCCTGTTTCTTTGGTGAAGCGCGATGGCAAAATTGAGAAGTCTCGCGTAAAAGAATTGTTCATTTTCGATGGATTGGGTCGCAGAAAAGTGGAATCGGTAGAATGTGGCGATATCTGCGCCATCACCGGCATCGAGAATTTTGAAATTGGGGATACCATCGCTGATTTCGAAACGCCAGAGGCCATGCCTTCCATGAAAATCGATGAGCCAACAATGAGCATGTTGTTTACCATCAACAACAGTCCATTCTTCGGAAAAGAAGGCAAATTCGTAACCAGCCAAAAAATTAAAGAGCGTCTGATGAAAGAAACCGAGAAAAACTTGGCCTTGCGCGTGCAAGAAACCAACTCGGCCGATCAGTGGTTGGTCTTTGGTCGCGGTATCCTTCACTTGGGTGTATTGGTGGAAACCATGCGCAGAGAGGGTTATGAATTGCAATTGGGTCAGCCCCGCGTAATCCTGAAGGAAATCGATGGTAAAACCTTCGAACCCATTGAGGTTCTTACGGTAGATGTGCCTGAGGAGCACAGCGGAAAAGTGATTGAATATGCAAGTCAGCGCAAAGGCGAAATGACCAGCATGATGCCCAAAGGCGATATGGTTCGTTTGGAATTCGATATTCCATCGCGCGGATTGATTGGTCTGAGAAACAATTTGTTGACGGCTACGCAAGGTGAAGCCATCATGGCCCACCGTTTGAAAGAGTACGAGCCCTGGAAAGGTCCCATGCCGATGCGTATCAACGGGGTGTTGATCAGCAAAGAAAAGGGCATCGCCACGCCTTACAGTATGGATAAGTTGAAAGACCGCGGTACGTTCTTCATTCACCCAGGGGTGGATGTGTACACCGGACAAATCATGGGTGAGCACATCAAACCAGGTGATTTGGTGGTGAACTTGTGTACGGCCAAGCAAATGACCAACTTCCGTGCAGCGGGGAAAGACGACAATGCAGTTTTGGCGCCACCGAGAGAGTTTTCGTTGGAAGAAGCCATGGAATACATTCAAGAGGATGAATACGTAGAAGTTACTCCAGAGAACATCCGCTTGCGGAAGATTTTCTTGGATGAGAACGAACGCAAACGCGCCTCTTCGAAAATGGGTTTGGAAGGCTAAGGTTTTCGGCATTAATTTGCCTGGGTTATGCGCATTATTAAAGAGTTTCAAGAATTCGTCAACCGAGGAAATGTGGTGGATTTGGCAGTGGCCGTGATCATCGGTACCGCGTTTCAAAGCATTGTCAATAGCTTGGTGAATGACCTCATCATGCCGCTAATCGCATTGGTCGGTGGCTGGACGAAGCTCGATGATTTGCGTTTTGGCCCCTTCAATTATGGCAAGTTGATTGCCAACGTGTTGCACTTTTTTATTGTGACCTTTGTCCTGTTTCTGGTGGTGAAAGCCATGAACAAGGCGAAAACGATTATCGTGCAGGACGACGAAGAAACCCCACCCACGGCCTAACTGTTCAATTTCTTTTACAATGCGCAGGCAGCCGAACAACTCTTGCTATCGATGGGGTGATTCTGCTTGTGTCGATGCGATATTTGCCCTTGTAATGCGGCTGGTTTTAATCCTCGTGGTGTTTGGTATGGCTTTGCCAATGCAAGTCTTTGCCGTTGGTGGGGACGCAGACCCCGTGAAGTTTCAGTATCATCGCGACTCCAATTCTCACCGCATTCTCACCTATGGCGCCGATTTTGGATCCACGGTGTCGTTCTCCGGTTCATCACCCAACTGGTCGAGCGGAGGTTTCAATAACATCACGGCCAACGGATTTATGAGTGCTTTTGCGCAGGTAAAGCGTCCTAATATGAGTTTCGACAACATTTTTAAAGTGAATTTGGGGGTGGTTTCGGCCAGGGAGTACGACAATTTTGGGGTTAAGTATCGCGTAAATAAAAAGAACATCGACAACGTGTTTTTGGACAGTAAGTTGGGGCATACGGTATCGGCCCAGCCGGGGATGTCGATTTTTGGCGGGTTGAACTTCCAAACCCAAATGTTGCCCGGGTATAAATATTCAAGAAACTTAATTGGTAGAGAGGTTGGAACATTGAATTCTAGTTTTTTGAGTCAGGGACAAACGCAATTCGCTTTGGGGATGGAGTACAAGCCCTTGCCTACATTTTTTGTGCGGATGGGATACGTTACTTTGAAGCAAACGTATGTGTTGAATCAGTTGTTGTACGAAATTCGGAAAGAGGAGGTCATAGCGCGCGTTCCCAAGGGGAAGTTTTTGGATAACCAGATGGGGGTGCAAATTCAGATGGGGGTTCAGCGGGAGTTGGGTACGAAGAAAAAGGTGACCATGAAGTTCAACTATTTGGGTTTTGCGCCTTATGTGGCGGAGGAGGCCAGTTTGGATTCGCGCATTGATTTCGCGCTGGTGGTGAAGATTTCCAAGTATGTAAACATCAACTACACGTTGATTTCGATTTACGACAAGGATTTGGTGAGGCCGGGAGCCAATGCTTGGCAGAACAGCTGGATTTTTGGGCTGGGATATTCCTTTAAATTATAGGGTAGGCGTTGGTATTTGGCCGGCGTTTTGAAACAATTGCATCAATTTTTTGGCATTCATGGCATTGTTAAAGGTGTGCGACAGGTGCTGTTCGCGGGCTTGAATCTGTGTTGATTCGAACGATTCCAAGAAGCATTGTTTTATGATGTGGGCCATGGTTTTGGGGTCGTCGGAAACCCCACAAAGCGGTTCCAGTTGTGTTTCTTCCACCATGGAGGTATTGGCCACGATGTGTCGGCCGCGATAGAGTGCGTTGAGCAGTTTGAGTTTGATGCCGGTAGATTGGAAGGTGACCAGGGTATTGACGTGGGCATTGCGCACGAGGTCGAAAATTTCTTCGGCGGTGAGGTTGGCTTTGATTTGGATGTGTGGGTATTTGGCGGCGGCATTTTGCAGGGCGGCGGAGGGGTTGGATCCGGCCACGATGCAGGGCTGAGAGAGTAGGGGGAAGACTTCGTTGACCAGGTAGATGGCGGCTCGGTCGTTTTCGGGGATGGACAGGTTGCCGTGGTATAGGACGTAGTTGCCTTTGCCGGGGAGCGACATCACCTGAGAGTTGGAGTGAAATGCGGGGATGTAGTTGGATTTGCCGTAGGTTTTCTGAAAGTAGGCAGTTTCCATGGGCGATATGGCGGCAATGGCGTGGGCTTGTTTCAGGATGGGTTCGTATTGCTGGAGTCGTTTTGATTCCAAGAAGAAAAACTTCTGCTTGATCCAGCGCCGCTCGGCTTCGCCGAGCGCGCGGTAGTAGTTGTGCTCCACATTGTGGGCACGAACCACCATGGTGCGGTCCTTCAACTCAGGTCGGTTCAAGTAGGCCGTAGTATGCAGTCCTTCAAATAAAATGGGGTGTTTATCGAGCAGTAAATTGCGCAGGAGTTGCTCGCTGTTGCGGGTGGTTACCACGTAGGGCATCGATCCGAAGAACGGATTTACCCAGCGCCGGCGGTAGTAGTAATGGGTTTTTTCTGTCAATGCTTCCAACGCCGGCGCAGGCATTTTGCCTTTATAGAGAAAAACGTGGAGGGTGATTTTGATGCCCAAATCGTGCAGACTCCGAATCTTGTGAAAAATATCGGTGGCGCCACCGTAATCTGGAGGGTAGGGTAGGTCGAAGGCGATGATATGGATATGGGAAATATTCACGGGGGGATGTGTGTGCTCGGATTGCTCTATCACAGGGTTATATAGGGTTGTCGCTCAAGGCGAGGTTATAGGCTGAGGGGGTTCAAGTTTGAAGAGATTTTGGTAGATGTTAAGCAGCTGGGGTACTTCATTTTTCCACTGCCAATGGGCGGCTGCTGCTTCGCAGGCCGCCTTCATCGCACCGTACAATCGGGCATCGCCCAGCAAAGCACCGGCCCCAGAAACAATGGCCTCTACCGTGGGCTCCGTTGGATGTCCCACTTGGAATTCTGCCAATAATTTCGTATATTCCGGATAAGGGTTCACCAAACTGGGCAAATGCGCCTGGGTGTAATCGAAGAATTTGTTGTTGAGCGACAAGTAATAACTGAGTCCCACGTTCTCACTCACGTTGAAGCCCAGGTAAGCCATCGGTGTTAGCAGTGGCAACTGATGCGGCGGAATCATCCCCAAAAAATGTACTTTGTGGGTTAAATTGGCTTGGGCAACTTGCTCTCGCAATGCCTTGCTCAAATCGCCTTCTCCGGCCAAAACCAATTCGCAAGGAATCGATTTCATGGCTTCTATCAAAACCTCTAAGCCCCGACCTTCATTCAACGCCCCTTGGTAGAGCATGAATTGTTTGTTGCGCAGCCACTCGAAAGGATTGTCTAGTGGTTTGTTTTGCGACTGGTCGCCGGCTTCCGTGTGAACGGCTTGATCCGTTCCCGCTGCAACTGCGTCATGGGCTCCCGCATCGCTTCCCGGCCGACCCTCGGGCATGTTTCTCACAACCCACACCCGTTTTCCGTAGAGGTCCTCGAAATATTGCGCGATGGCAGGTCCAACCGTGTAAGCCGCATCGGTGTGTTTGAAGGTATGGGCTTGCACCCACGACCAAATGGCTTGGACTTTGGGTCTGCGGGCAACTTCCGGCACATGGGTGAACAGCTCATGCGCATCGAAAACGTGGAATTTCTGTCTAACTTTTGCCGCCCACAAGCCGGGCAGCGCTGTGTCTAAGTCGATGCTACAAATGGCATCTGTGGGGGTGAGCAGCAAAAAAATCAGCAAGCGCACATTAAATTCTAGGTAGAACAATTTGCCTTTGCGAAACAGCAAATGTTTCAAGCGCACCTGTTGATAGGGCTGGGCCGACAGGGGTGGGGATGTTTTATGGAGGCGGCCGACCAGGGTTACTGCGTAACCTGCGGCCGCCATACTGCTGCAAATGCGTTGCATGCGTTGGTCGAACGCCAAATCGTTGGTTACTGTAAAAATGATTCGCCTACCCATGTGAGTGCTTGGTTTTCGTTTTCAATAATACAACCTTCATCGAGCAAAATGCGCAGTGTTTGCACCAAAATGCCCTGTTGGGTGAGTGGGAATTGTTTCAAAATTTGGGTGGCGCTGCCATGGGGTTGGGATTGTAAAGTGGTTTGCCAGAATTGTCGAGATTTGATATCCCCTGCAATTCTGTCCTTTCTTTTGCAAACATCGCAGTTGCCGCATGTCTCCTTGGCTGGGTCGTCGGTGAAATAGGATTTCCAAAAGGCACTTCTACAGGTATCGCCCGTGGCATAAGATTTTAGTTGTTCCAATGCTTCAAGCCTGCGCTGCAACAATCGCTGTAACAATCCCATGTTGAGGCTGGGATACAAGCTCCGGGGTTCATTCAACATCAACAAGGGCCATTCGGTGGCCGGCTGGTAGCGCAGTAATTTGAGCGTGGCCATCTGCATCAGCATGCGCTGCACCTGCTGGATTTCTTGGGCCGATACTTCATGGTCGAAATCGCCTTTACGCAATCGTTTGGCGAGCGATGCCTCTTGGATGGCAACTGGATGATCGAAAATGCCCCCATGTCCGCGTAGCAACACATCCAACAGAATGCCGTACGCGGGTTGCGCCTCTTTGAACGCATAAATCTCATCGGCACTGCCGGTCATCATCACCTTGGCGGGCTGCCATTGGCCTTCAATCCACTGCCACTGTCCCAGTATTTCTAGGGCTTTTACCGCGTAATACAGGTCTTTTGGATTGGTTTTTAGTTGCTGTGCGATGGCCGATAGGTATACCGGGTTCTGCTGCCATTCGCCTTCGCCATCCGAGATGCCCAAAGTGTTCAATAGGCCATGATAGGCGTGTTTGAGTGCGTCTTCGGGAGGGTGTTGCTGCAAGAGGTTTTGATGAATTTCTTGCCAATCGTTGGGGTGGTAGAGGAGTACGCAATGGCTCGACTGTCCATCCCGGCCGGCACGGCCGGCCTCCTGATAATAATCTTCGGGGTTTTTGGGCGGATAGCTGTGAATCACCAACCGCACATCGGGTTTGTCGACCCCCATGCCAAAGGCGTTGGTGCATACCATCACCCGCACGTGGTTGGAAACCCAGGCGTTTTGTCGCTCGCTTCGCTCGCTGTTCGACAGTCCCGCATGATAAAAACTGGCCGATATCCCTTGTTCTAGCAGTGTATTGCAAATCCCTTCCACCGATTTTCTGGTGTGCGCGAAAACCAAGGCGCTACCCTGAGACCGCTCCAAAATGCGAACTATGTGCAAGGCCTTGTCTTGACTTTTTAGGGCGTGAAAGACCAAGTTGCTGCGAGAGAAATCGCCCTTGTGAATGGTTGGATTTCTCAACTGAAGCCCCTGGATGATATCTTCTTGGATCCAAGCCGGCGCGCTGGCCGTAAATGCCGCCATGGGAACCTGTGGCAATAGGGTGCGCAGTTCGCTGAGTCGCTGGTAGGAAGGACGGAAATCCTGGCCCCACATGCTGATGCAATGCGCCTCGTCAACCACCAACAATTGCACGTGGAGGTTGGGTAAATAGCCGCGGAAATTCTGCGTGGCAAGTCGCTCCGGCGACACATAAAGCAGTTTGAATTCGCCTTTCAATGCCCGTTCGAGGGTGAGGTTGATGTCTCCTCTCAACATCCCCGCATGCAGTGCTGCGGCGGGAATGCCTTTGCGGTTGAGCGTTTCAACTTGGTCTTTCATCAGCGCAATCAATGGAGAAACCACCAAAGTGGTGCCTGTTTTTGCGACGGCTGGTACCTGAAAACAAATGCTTTTTCCACCGCCCGTGGGCAACAACGCCAGGGTGTCTACGCCGTTCATGAGGTGCTCCACAATGCTGAGTTGCCCGGGCCGAAATGCATCATACCCCCAGTGTTTGAGTAGTATGTCGTGGGCCAGGGTATGCATCGGTTGTGTTCAGTGGGGTTGAGAGACTCGGACTAAAATTCGCTGTGGCGAGGGGTTGTTTCGTTCAATGTGGGCATGAAAGTGTAAGGTGTGTTCAAGGGGTTAATCCTGAATCACTTGCTGACGGAATTTGCCTACGCTGTTGTATATGCCTTTGAAAAATTGATTGCGCGATTTTTCGGCAACCAAACTCAGGGGCGTGCTTTTGGAAATCATGTTGTTCAACCAATGCTCGGTGATTTCGTTGAAATAGCGGTTGTTGGAACGGATGAAATTGAACGAATTGTGTCCGATGTAGCTGGCCTGATGTGTGTCGGATGTTAAAAACACCGTATTGTTTCCAATCATCAATTCGGAGCCATACAGGGCGTATTCGGTGTCGATGGATTGGTCTTTCAGGGGGTTGTATTTCTTGCCGTTTTCTGCCTGTTTTGAGGCCATGGCCAAAATGCCGTCGAGGTCCTCGAGGACGCTCAATACAGTCTCTTTTTCTGAGAAAAAACCAGCCTCCCAGTAGAATTTGATCTGCTGAATGGTGCTTTTGAGGGTGTCGTCATTCCATAGTTCGGTGGTAGGAATGCTCATGAACATATTACGCAGTTTGGGTACTTCTTCGAGCCAAATGCTGGGGAGTTGTATTTCTTCTACCTTACGGCCCTGTAAAGCGGTGGAATTGAGGATGCTTTTGTTCCAATACATCATTTTGAATTGGGCCAATTTGGGGAAGAAAAAGTGGTAGAACACCGGCAAATCTTCGGCGGCATAGATGAGGCGATGGTTGGGGTATTTCATCATCCACGACAAATCGCCATGAAGCACTTGTAAGTACTGGTAAAAACTCTCAGAATCGGCGGTGAGCTTGTTGATGCGAAAAGCCACCATGTTGGAGTTGACTTCCGACAATGCCTCAAGCGGGATGTTGAAGTGTTTGCAGATGGCGAACGTTTCTGATAGGGTAATGTCGGTCTCGCAACGCAATCGGCGGTACACCGAATCGAGGCTGATTTGTAACAATTCACTGAGTTCTTCGGCCAGGCTGATGTGCACGGGCGCCGAACGTTTCAGCAATTCTATAAAATTCGATTGTACAGAAGCTGTTGTCATGACAGTTGCGATTTTCCGTAAAGATAAAAAACAATTGTTGCAAAAAATGCAACTTTTGATGATTTGCCGATAAAAACTTTGCGGTATTAAATCAAAACCCCGTCTTGCATGCGCAAGGTGCGATCGGCGATGTTGGCCAGTGCGGTATTGTGGGTAACGATGACCATCGTTTGGTTGAAATCGCGTTGCAATTGTTTGAAATACTGGTGTATCAATTCTGCATTTCCAGAATCGAGGTTGCCGGTAGGTTCATCGGCAAAGATGACTTGGGGTTGATTGAATTGCGCCCGGGCGATGGCTACGCGCTGTTGTTCGCCGCCAGAAAGCTGTCCGGGTTTGTGGTCTTTGCGATCGCCGAGTCCGAGATAGTTGAGCAGTTCTGTGGCCCGTTTTTCGGCCAGTTTGTTGGATATGCCGGCAATCAATCCCGGCATCATGGCATTTTCTAGTGCCGTAAATTCTGGCAGAAGTTGGTGGAACTGAAAAACAAATCCCACATGTTGATTGCGGAATTGGGCCAATTTACGCCCAACCAACTGGGTAACATCGGTGCCATTGATGCGAATTTCGCCGGAATCGGGTTGATCTAAGGTGCCGAGCAACTGCAGCAGGGTGCTTTTTCCTGCACCGCTCTCACCCACGATGGCAACGATTTCTCCGACTTGAATTTCTAAGTCAACGCCTTTCACAACGTGAAGGTGACCATAGTGCTTTTGTAAATTCTTGCAGAAAACCATCATGAAAACGCCAATTTGTGCCCTAAATTGGGTCAAAGTTAGTTATTTTCGCGTCGCAATAATCTAGCATTCTCGCATCAAGATGAATATCCACGAGTATCAAGCCAAAGAAATCCTGAAGAAATACGGTGTAGCCGTTCAAGAGGGATTTGTAGCAGAAACGCCCGAGCAAGCCTTGAAAGCGGCCCAAAAAGTTAAAGAACATTTCCAATCTGATTGGTGTGTGGTAAAGGCCCAAATCCATGCCGGCGGTCGCGGTAAAGGAAAAATTCAAGGCAGCGAACAGCGCGGAGTTCAGGTGGCGAAAAACCCCGAACAAGCATCTGAAATCGCCAAAAACTTGTTGGGTGGTACATTGGTGACCATTCAAACCGGTGCGGCGGGTAAATTGGTAAGCAAAGTGTTGGTTGCCCAGGATGTATTCTATCCCGGTGCTAGCGAACCCAAAGAATACTACATGAGTGTATTGCTCGATCGTGCGACCAAGCAAAACGTGATTATCTACACCACCGAGGGCGGTATGGATATTGAAGAGGTAGCGGAGCAGCATCCAGAGAAAATCCACAAAGAGTGGGTGAACCCTGCAGTGGGTTTGCAGCCATTCCAAGCGCGTAAAATTGCGTTTAACTTGGGATTGGAAGGTAAGGCGTTCAAGGAAATGGCTACGTTTGTATCGGCCTTGTACCGTGCTTACGATGAAACCGACAGTGCCATGTTCGAGATCAACCCTGTGTTGAAGACGTCAGACGATAGAATCATCGCGGTGGATGCCAAGGTGAACCTCGACGATAATGCATTGTACCGTCACAAAGACTTCATGGAACTCCGTGATTTGGCGGAAGAGGATCCAACAGAAGTTGAGGCTGGTAAATTCAATTTGAACTACGTGAAGCTCGACGGTAACGTGGGTTGTATGGTGAACGGCGCTGGTTTGGCGATGGCTACCATGGATATCATCAAGTTGAGTGGTGGTGAGCCTGCTAACTTCTTGGATGTGGGAGGTACTGCCAACGCGGAAACGGTTGAAAATGGTTTCCGTATTATTATGTCGGACCCCAACGTGAAAGCCATCTTGATCAATATTTTTGGTGGTATTGTTCGCTGCGATCGCGTGGCCAACGGTGTGGTTGAGGCGTATCGCAAAATTGGCGATGTTCAGATTCCGATCATCGTGCGTTTGCAAGGTACCAATGCGGTTGAGGCCAAGCGCATCATCGACGAAAGTGGTTTGAAGGTGTACAGCGCCATCACCCTTTCTGAGGCGGCAGCTTTGGTTGAGCAAGTATTGAAAGGTTAATCTTCGTTAAATCAATAAAAAAAGGGAGCCCAACGGGCTCCCTTTTTTGTTACTGTACAATCAAACGGGCAGTGATTTTTTGGGTGAATAAGGTCGAAATATTGCCCTGGGTTTGCCGTTTATCTTTGAATTATGAGATTGGCATTTTTTGTCGTGATGTTGGCTGGATTGTCGCCCTTGTTCGCCCAGGAAAGCAAACAGAATCAATTTCCTCTGTCGCACTTCGACCGTGGGGTAGAATTGTTTCGCGAAGGAAGGTTTAATGCAGCGGTGGCTCAATTTAGGAGTTACTTAAATTTGATGCCCGAGGGTGATCAACGCGCCGAGGCTGAATACTATTATTCCATCTCGAAATTGAAGGCGGGACACTCAGACGGGGTGCCTTCTCTCCAGCAATTCCTAGACCAGAACCCCGGTTCCTTGAAAACCACAGAGGCAAATTTGGCCCTCGGTGATTTCTATTATTTGAAGTCGAAATATCCCAGCGCGCTCCGCTACTACAAAAATGTGGAGGAGAAAGCCATCGACAAAGGACTCCGTTCCCAGTTCAGTTATCGCAAAGGATTTTGCTTGGTAAACAGCAAGAAATACAAAGAAGCCGTGGAGGTTTTGAAGTCCGTGGCCGACGCTCCTGGCGAGTACCGAGACCTGGGAAGTTACTACTATGGATACGCCTGTTTGATGATGGGAGATTATCCACAAGCGATTACTGCGTTTGAGCGAATTCGCGACATTGGGTACGACAATGTGCGGTTTTATTTGGCGCAAGTGCACTACCAAATGAACAATTACGATTACGCATTGGCGGAGCTGGAAAAAGTGGGTAAAAAGGTGCCTCAAAATCAGGTTCAGTGGCTGAAAGGGAAGTGTTATTTCAGAAAAAATGCATTTGATAAAGCGGCTGAATCTTACCGGTTGGCGGAATTATCGCCCGATACCCTCAAAGTGGAAGAGAAATACGAAATCGGATATTCTTTTTATCGTACGGGTGATTACGAAGGTAGTGTAATGTGGTTGAGTAGCGTAGCCGCAACGGGAGATAGTTTGTCGCAAATTGCCAGTTTTCAGTTGGGCAATGCGTTGATGAAGCAAAAAAATAACAGAGAGGCGATTAATGCGTATGCAGAGGCATTCCGCACTGGGTACAATCCTGATATCGCGGAGATGGCACTGTTCAATCAGGCCAAGTTGGCGATTTTATTGAATGACAACCAAAGTATAGGTTTGTTAGATAAATATGTAAAATTGTTTCCGAACAAGGCCAATGCCAAAGAAGCCACCAAGTTGAAGGCAAGGTTGTTGATCAATACCGATAGTTACAGAGAGGCTGTAGCCTTGTTGGATGGATTGGGTGAGTTGGATGCACAAACGGAAGAGGTGTATCAAAAAGTAACCCTGGCCCGCGGAATGGAGTTGTACAAGAGTCGCAACTTTGTGGGTGCCCTCGAGTTGTTTGAAAAATGTGCTGCACGTCGCGCAAATCCCGATTATGCAGCGCAAGCCCTGTTTTGGAAGGCTGAGGCGTTGATGTTGCAAGGGAATGAATCGCAGGCCGTGGCCGCGTATCAATCGTTTTTAGACCGCCCTGCATCGGCCAGCACAGAAGTGCAGCCCTACGCTTATTATGGGTTGGGTTATGTAAAGTTTCAGCAAAAGAAATACGCCGAGGCGGGTGAGCAGTTTAGCAGTTTTACAACCAAGGCAGCCCAGGGTAGGTATGAGGAGCGCATGGTACACGATGCCTATTTGCGCTTGGGCGATTGCTACTTTATGACCAAGCAATTGAACGATGCGGTGAAGGCTTATGCCTATGTGAGTGGCAAGAATGGGGCGGATGCGGATTATGCGTTGTTTCAAAGCGGGTTGATTTACGGGTTGATTGAAAAGTCAGAAGAGAAGGTATCGGCCATGAAACGATTGATTCAGGAATTTCCAAACTCTCGATTTGTGGTGGATGCTTATTTTGAAACTGCAGAAGAATACACAGTGTTGGGTAGAATGACGGATGCGGAGCGTTACTACACCGAGATTTTGCAGAAATATCCCACCAATCCCCGTGCGAATCGGGCCTATAGTACTTTGGGACGTATTTACTACAACTCAAAAAAGATGACCAGTGCGGTGGATATATATTCGAAACTGTACGACAACTATCCTGGTACGCCAGAGGCCAAAGTGGCCAATGATATGGTAAAGAAGATCTACGCAGAGCAAGGGGATGCCAAGCAATATGTGAAATGGAAAAAAGACCGTGGTGGAATTTCTAATGAGGACCAAGACAGTTTGATGTACGAGGTGGGCTACAATGCGTATGAGAAAGCAGACTATGCCATCGCACAGAAAGGGTTTGAGGCGTATTTGCAAGAGTTCCCCAAGGGCGGCTTCTATTTGTTGGCGCACTACCATTTGGCTTTGACCTTTGAAGCGTTGAAAAACGAAGCGGCGGCCATTGAGCATTACGCTGTGGTGGCATTGGCTAACTCAGGCGACTTGAAAGAAGATGCGGCTTTGGCTGTTTTGAAGTTGAGCGGAGAGAACCCCACCTGTGAGCAAGTGTTGGCCTATGTGGAGGTATTGGAGCCCATCACACAGAGTCGTGAAACCAAGCAAAATTGCTGGCAAACCATGATGTACTGCTATGCAAAATCTGGCAATACAGCGGGCTTGGAAGCGGTTTCTGAGAAGGTGCTGGCCGACAATGGAACACCCGCTGAGATGCGCACTGAGGCCAAATTGACCTTGGTGAAGGCCGACATCAAAAACGGAAAGACGGAAAATGTACTTTCTGATTTGAAAGGCATTTATACCAAAGACAACAACCGATTTGCGGCTGAAGCCAAGTATGTTGAAGCGCAGTATCTGTATTCAATAGACAGTTTGGAGTTGTGTAAAACGGCTTGTTATGCGGTTTTGGATGATTTTAATGGATATGATTTGTGGGTGGGTAGGGCTTTGATATTGTTGGGCGATGCCTTTAAAAAAGAAGGGGATCTGTTCAATGCGAAAGCTACTTGGAACGGGGTGATAGAAAATTTTGATGTGGCCGAATTGAAGAAAGAGGCCAAGGCCAAGTTGGATCAACTGGCCAAAGAACAAGCGAACAAGCCGTAAGGCACAATTGGTCGATTTCATATGGTTACAAAGGGGCGGCAACGCCCCTTTGGTTTTTAGTGATACTTTCGTGATCACTGATGACGAGCCGCCAAGTTCGGTTCTTCCGGATGTAGGCAAATAAGTTCGTTGAACCAGGGATATAACGAGAGAGGGGGGCGCGTTGCGCCCCCCTCTCTCGTTTGTGGGTATGGATGATTGAATTATTTCAAATCCAAAACTGTGGATCCCATTTTGTATCCTTCAGAGTAAATTTCCACGATGTATTTACCGGGCTTCAACTGCGTTTCGGGTTTCCAAACGGTGGGTTGAACTGGCTTCAATTCATTTTCAAATACACTGGTTAATTTGTAGGTGAACTTCGAAGACTTCCCGTCGATGTCAAACGTGCCACCCTGTCCGCCATTGGCCAATGTAACGCCTTCTGGACCTGTGATCTTAACGTACAAGGTTTTTTCTCCAGCTTCGGCAACGTTGTTTTCGTTGATGCTAAAGCTGATGCGGAAGGCCTCCACAGAACTTGCTTTAAGCGTGCCAGTTTCTTTGCCGGTAAGCCACTTCTTCTTCAAGGTCTCGATTTTTACTGAACTCGCTTGTAAGCGTGACGCCAAACTTTTCAATTTCGTTTTTTCTACCGTGAGTTTATTGTTCTCGCTGTT
>Ga0172373_10000522_pt1 | contig 62632 bp, 33 predicted proteins | sample Lak10m_2_FD_114546 | JGI IMG/M metagenome (GOLD analysis project Ga0172373, IMG submission 114546) | Freshwater microbial communities from Kabuno Bay, South-Kivu, Congo - kab_092012_10m | ecosystem: Environmental > Aquatic > Freshwater > Lake | place: Democratic Republic of the Congo... | reverse complement strand
GGCGGCATTTCTTTGAACCCGTACTATACGCTGCCACTCTTCAACTTCTTCCGACTGATCGTGCTGCAAAGCAACCAATTCGGTCAAAGCATCGCTGGCAACGGCGTCCTCAGCTGCAATACAACCGCAAGCACCGCAATGCCCGTTGGCGCCATGACGTGCGGAGTTTACGGCGGAAGCAACACCATCGCGGCACAATCGCTTGGGGGAAGCTGGACGTCATTGATGAGTGATTCTTCCGTGCTCATGGCAAGAAACACAAACGCGTTTGCTGCCCCTTCTTCGACGTACACGCTGACGGCGCTTCCGCCGCCCCCCTACACCGTCTCTGCCGTCAGCATCGGAACCGTCAACGGCTGCAACGTACTTTCGCCGTCCAACGCGCTGCAAATCACGCTCACCACATCGGACCCCAACAATGTCACGTCGGCCTCCCTGCAAGGCACCGTGTACACTCGGTTTGGATCTTCTCTGGCGTTCACGGCGTCGCTGCACAGCATCACCAACACCAGCATCGTGCTGCGCTGGACACCCACCGTCGGCGTATACCTTGCCAAACGATCCAGCTCCGACGCAACGCAGCAGGTGACGTACGACAACACCACCTACTCCTCCACCGGAACGTACGTTTTGAGCGGAACGATCCCGGCCGCCGCCTCCGCCACCTTTGGCGGCGTCACCAAATACGTCGCGGGGCTTTGGTATGCGGGGCAGTGGCTGGCGCCGACGCAAGGAACGACGCTTTTCACGCCGACACTCGGATCTTACATGCCGCTCATCAGCTACATCTCCATGCCCATGCCCGCGCCGTCGGCCGCCACGTACACGTTCCGCATGGCGGAAAGGGCCGTCGCGTCGTCTTCGAGATCCGCCACGTACAACTCGCTGCCCACGGCGGTTGATTACACCGCCCGCGAGTTCCGATGGACAAGCCCCACCTCGAGCACCGCCTACAACGTTTGCAACACACTCGTTCAGACGGCTCCTTACACGTGGGCGTACAACAGCAGCTTCAGCGTCACGTCGGAATCCAGCGGCTACGTGGTGCTTTCGACGGCGGCGGCGACGGGAACCGGCGCCGGAAGCTCCTTCACCGTGTCGGGATACGGCAGCGGGTCCGAAAACAGCTACGTCGCCAGCGCCTTCCTGCAGGGCACGTACGTCACCACCGCCGACGGCGTGCACCCCTCCACGCCCGTCACGGTGGCGTCGGTGTCGGGCGCCGTCATCACGCTCTCGTCCGCCGACCTCGGAGTCTCCTTCTCGACAATGCAACCCGAAATCAGCCTCAACACCACCGCCGCCTCCGCCTCCGTCACGGTGCTCAACGCCGGCGTCGCGTACCTGAACGTCGGATCCAAGTTTGTCGACGCCAGCGGACCCGTCAACGGACGCACCGTCATCGCCGTCAACGGAGACACCGTCACGCTCGACGCCGCCGCCACTAGCACCGCCACCGCGCGCCGCGTCACCATCGCTAGCCCCGCCACATCCAAAAGCAACGCCACAAGCTACTCCGTCACAAGTTATACCTACACCAACTCTTACGGAGACGACGTCGTTACCCCGCCCGGATTCCCGGCAGGTGTCACCAATTATACAGAACCCGGAAAAACACTCACCGTCGCATTGGGCTTCGACGACGCCACCTATCCCTACGCGCCCGGAAGCACCGCCCCCGGCTCCGTGACCGTTTCGGTGCGAAGAAAAGGCACGCGAGACACCGTTTCCATCGTCCTGCCCTACATTCTCAACTCCAGCCCCAGCTTTCCAACTCTGCTTTACAGAACCACCAACCCGCACCCGTACACGCTGGATCTTTGCCCGCTCGAAGTGACGGCGATCACGTGGACTTCGACGCCAGTGGACGTTTGCGGACAGACGCTCGCATCCATACCGGCGCCTTCCGCAATCTGGCTCATTGACCCGTCGATGAACAAAGTCCCAACCTACATTGACGCCATCGCCGTCAGCGGAAGCGCCGGGACACAATACGTAACCGCCGGCACCGACACCATGACCACCGACGTCACGTGGTCCGACATCCTCAACCTGCAAATCACCTCCTTCATGGCTACACTCACGCCGCCCAACCAAATCACCGCTGTCGCCGGCGCCTCCAGACTCGCCGTCGGCATGATGGTCAACGTTCGATCCGCCTCATCCTTCATCGTCGGAGCCTACGGAAGAATCACCAACATCGCCGGCAACGTCATCACACTCGACAAAACCGTCGCCACCTGGTCTCAGCCATTTATGTTTATCGTGTCGCCCTCGTTACAAATCGCCGACGCCGCAAACTGCGGCACCATCACCGCAACGCTCACCAACGCCAGCAACGCCGTCACCGTCACCGCCGGCAAAGCGTACCTTTCCGTCGGAAGCTTCGTGTGCAGCCGATTCATAACGGGAGGATGCGCGTCGCTGCTCACGTACAATGCCGCAACCGGAGCCGGCACGCTCTCTGCCAACGCAAACCATACTGGCAGCGCCACACTCATCTCCAACAACGTCAGCGCCAACCTCACCAGCGGCTCCAGCCACGTCTCCATCGTCACTGGCGCCGTGTTCCTACAAGCTGGATCCATCCTGTACTCCAGCTCGCGATGGCCGGCACCCTTCAACACGAGCGGCGCCACCGTCACGCGCTTCGGAAGGCGCTTAATCATGACCGCAACCGCCACCGCCAGCAACAGCGCCTACGAGCTGGAACTTGACCAAACCAACGTAACAATGTCCTTCGTCAGCGGATCCAACATTGCCTACATCAACTTTGACGGCAGAGGCAGACTGACCGCCGGCTGCAAAATCACCTGCGCAAGTCTGCCCGCCGGAGGCGTCACGCTGCTCTCCGTCAACCGACCTTATTATCAGGTAACACTGTCTGCCAACGCCACCGCAACCAGCACGGACACGTTTGTCAACATTTTCTACATTGCAGAAATCGTAAACGGATCCAGCACCGTCTTTGTGTACGGCGGCGACTTGGCACTTGGGCTCGATATTTTGGCGGGACCCTCGCTCGCAAACTGCTACGCCAACACGTTCATCGACTACACCGCCGTCGTCAACACAACCGCCAACGCAACCGTCACCGACGAAACGATCGGCGTCAAACCATCCTTTAACTTCCCCGTACAGATCTCCAACTACGTCACCGGAGCCAGCACCACCATCACCAACACCATGTCCAACTTTGACTCCCTGCCATCCGCAGTCTCCATGCGCTTCGTCGCCGCCGTCGTGTAAGCGCAGAGAACCGATAAGTAAATATACAAATCATGAACTCCAACATCGCGCGCGGCGTGATCAGCGGACTGCTGCTTCTCGTCGGGTACAAAGTCGTCGAAAGCGCCAGCGAACAAAGCTACGAAAAACTCAGCCACGAAGTGCCGCGCCCGCGATCGCTCGAAACCGACGCCGTCTTCGACCGAGACGTGGAATGGAGACGAAGACTCTGTGCGCTCGACAACTTTTGCACCAACGAACTGCGACAACACGACGTCGCCGCACAATGGTCCGTCGCACTCATCGACGCCTGCGCACGCATGGTTAGACTGCGCAACGCCATGCTCGAAGCCGGACACGTCGCCATGCCACCCACACTCTCCACCGCCGCACGCATCTGCTACCTGCGCATCTACGAATGCATCACCGCCATCGAACACGTCGTCAACGAAACGTGCGCCACGCTGCTCAACGCACCCTCCGCACAAGAAGCCGCGCGACTCATCGGCAGCATCGCACAACACGAAGCCGAACAGGGCGCCGTCGTCAGCGCCATGCCGCGCGATATCATGGACACCTTCAAACGATTCATCACACTCGCATCCGAAATCAAAGAAGTTGCCGACAACGAACTCAGCTCCATCGACCGACTGCGCTCCCTGCGACTTGCAGACGGCACACAATTCAGCTACACCGTACCCGACGTTCTGCTGCAAACACTCCAAGACGCACTCGTACTCGAACACGTCATCTCGCCAACACATCACGAGACATGATAACACACACACACACACACACACACACACACCGAAAAGGTAAAGGCTGATCGCGCCGCATGCTGCTGCTGGTCTGGCTCAGCAAAACGTGCCCCGCGTGTATCGCGTTTCGAGATCGACTGGAAACCGACGGTCTCGCCGACGCACTCCAAAGGCGCTTTGAACACACCATTCAATACATTGTCAGTGACGCCGACGCACCCGAACCGCAGCGATCCGCCGTCGCCAAACTGTTTTCAGACAACGACGTCGAACTCGTGCCACGACTCGACGTCGTGCTGCCCAACCCACGACACCCATCCTCCAACATCAGCATCGCAACCCCCGTGCACGGCAACATGCAAGAGGACGACATCGAACGCGCCATACAAATCACACGACAACTCTACCCACAAGTACTGCGACGAACAAAAGCCACCGACCACTACGAAGCGATCGCCAACATTCAACACGCAGTCGCCACTCGCTTAAGCAACTCAACCCCCTGACGCTTCACGCTGCAGCGATGCAATCACGTCGCGCGTGCGCGCCGAATGATCATACCCCAATCCGCACAAAATCAAAACCACCAACAGCACGGATGACACCGTCGCGTACTGCACATAATCGCCCGCACTCGCCTCGCCGCGATCCACGTTCTGACGAATCGCCAACGCCAACAAGACTATGCACGCCGTAAACAACAACACACTCAGCACCGTCAAAGCTGCCGTGCCGCGATGCGAACGATAACTTGGCATGCGACGAGTTGTGCTTTTACATTACAAGGCGTCGGTGCGGCGCTTCCAGTCGTCGCGCAGCCGCTCCGCCTCATCCAACGTCGCGTCGTCCAACGCGTACCCGATCGCCTCCGCAATCATGCGGTTGAACGTGGCGAACACGATCTGGTGGTACTGCCGCTGTCGCTGCAGCGTCTCCTGCACAAAGGCGGCGACGGAGTCGTCGTCCGCCGTCGAAAGCTTCACGTTCGACATCAACGCACGCGCAGCTTGAAACACCTCCTCGCGCTCCGACGTGGCAAACTTGCGCACATTGTCCATCACGCTCGTCAAACTGCCACGGAAGGCGTCGTGTGTCAAGGAACGCACAAAGGGCTCCAACTCCTCCGCCAAAAAGGCGTTGCGCGCCCTCTCCACGCGATCGTACGCTTCGAGCAGCTGCGTCACGGAAGATTCAGCCGAGTCGACGCCCGAAACCTCCGCAGACGCGTCGGTCCTTGCAACGTCCGCTCCGATACGACGCACGTCGCTTGGGAGAAGCTCGGAGCGTCGTGATGTCCACGACATTTCATCGGACCTTTCGGTCCTCGCAACGTCCGCTCCAATACGACGCATTCACCCAACACCGATGCGCGGGCAAGTGGTTTACTAAGATAAATATGTCGCGGGAACCGAACGCTGCGCTGGTGCTGGTCGCCTCGAAGGAGCTGCCTTCGCACCTGAACGTTGCCGATCTCACCATGCTGCACATTATGTTTGTGGAGCGACAGGGATTCAACGTGACGGAGTGCTCGCCGATCGAAGGCAACGACATCGATCTAGCTTACGATGCCGACGTCTCGGACGAACGGCAGGAGGATGTGCTGGCGCTCATTTTCCAAACGCTAAGAGTGCCCAGACCAAGACTCACCGAACGCGCCACGCTGCGCGAAGACGGCATCGCCATCCGAGGCGGCGTCGAGGTCGGAGACCATCTCGTACAATACGACATATTCGCCAACGACAGCGACCCGCGCAACATCCACATGCTCATGCGACTGTACACCAAATCCTCGTGGGTCGAAGCCGCCTTCCGAGCACTGCAAGACACTCTGCAAACTTCGTGTGAGCGACAACTGCAAATGTACGTTAGCGCCGTCGCGGAACTTTCCGCGCACTAAGAACCCGAACGTTCAGAATCACAGGGGGGGGCGCATGAACGCGATCGACGTGTCGCTTTTTCTGTCGAGCGAGCATCGCAAGCATCTCGACCCGAGCGAGCGGAGCCTGCTGCCGGCGCCGCCGCGCGCCAGCGCGCTCAGCAAGGATAACGAGAAGGAACTGATCGCGCTGCTGTACCGCGGCGCCAACATGCACGAGTTCGCGACGCAGCGCTTCGAACGCCTGCTGTGGGACTGGAAGGAACACCCGAGCGAGCGCGCGACGATGATCGTGCGGCACGTCGCCATCGACGCGCTGTCGGCGGCGGCGCTTCCGGTGCTGCTGATCATCGAGTCGCTGCTGCAACGACGGGAAGTGGCGGCCGCCGCGGCGCTGCTGTTCCGCACGCCCACGCGCAGCGACCTCGTGCGAAGGCTGCACGTCATGGGCGCGCACCCCGCCTCCTTTCAGCGACAACATCACGACACCTCCGCCTCCGCCTCCGCTTCCGCTTCCGCTGCCGTCCTTCCCGAAGAGGCGGACGACGCCGAAGACAGCAAGTCCAGCGTCTCCACCAACGACTCGTCGCTCGGCATATCGTACTCGTCGCTGCCGCACAGCGCGATCGCGGCGCTTTGCCGCGTGTCGGCGCAGTCGTCGCCGTGGTTCAACATGCTGTCCGAACAGGGGGCCGACAGCATCCTGTCCACGCTGCGCACCATCGTGCTCTTCTCGGAAGACTGGACCGCCATCGACGCCCTCACGTCCGTTTGGTCCAGCGACGCGCTGCGCCCGCGCCTTTGCGACCTGCTGCTCGACGCCTTCGCGCGCATTCACTTCGGCGTCGCACTGCAACTTTTCCAACACCTCTTTCAGGGAGCGCAGGCGCACAACGAGGACGTCGTAGCGCTCGCGTGGCTCAGCCTCGTACTCTACCGACAGCAAAGCACCGACGGCGTCGTCGCGTGCCCCAACTGGCTGCAGCGCACCGACCTTGCGATGCAACTGGTGCAGGACGCGCAGGTGGCTGTGCGGGACCTTGCCGCGCCGTCCGACGACGAGAAGCCGACCGAAGTGATGCTAAGCTACCGACCGCGCATCGCACGCACGCGCCGAGAACACAACCTGCTCAGCGAAGTGATCGACATCGAAGCCATGACGGCGGACGCGCGCGACGCGTACGAGACGCTGGACTTTGTGCGCGACTTCCAACACGTCGCCGCCGTCAAGTGCAAGCGACGATCCGCATCCTTCGTGCACAACCTGTCGCTCTTCGCCATGCAGGGGCGAGACAACCTCATCAACAAACGGCGCATCTTTCTGGTCAAAAGCGCCGCGCGCGTCGACGCAGCGTGGAGCCGCGCGCAACGACAGGACGAGGACCAAACGACCGCACCCGCGCCCGCGCCTCAAACGCAAGCGCACGGAGACACGGTTCCCGACGCCGTTCGCGCCGTCGTGCGCGAACACGTGCGCGTGTGGAGCAAACTGGCAGAGTCGCTGCAGCGCGCCGACCAGCAGTCGCGCATGCTCGTGTCCGTTTCCGTGCAGCACCAGCCGCTGCCGCGCACCAAACACGCCCCCATGTTTGTGCGCGTGATCGACGCAGCGGAACCAACTCGCGTTGCGGAGCCGGAGCAGAAACGTCAGGAGAGGGAGCATGCAGAAGAGGAGGAGGAGGAGGCAGACGAGGAGGAGGAGGATCGCGACCCGTTCGGACTGACGCTGCTCGCGCGCCGAGATCCCGCGCAGTCCAGGCAGTCCGTGCACGTGTCGCGCATGCTGCACTTTGTCACGGCGACGGATCTGATGACGACGGCGTCCGTTCTGCTGACGATGATGGCGCACCGGAACGCGCGTCGCGTCGCCAACCTGCTCGGCGCCGAGAACGCGCGCGTGCTGCGCTTCACGGACCACAGCATTCCCGGCGCCCCATCCTGCTGCGACATTCGCGTTCCGATCGTGCGAGCTTGCGAGCGCACGTTCTCGGTTTCGTCCGTTGCGCAAACGCTGCGCGTGATCGACGACACCGGCGCGACGGTTCCCTTCGCACCCATCACCTTCGACACGCTGCTCTCCACCTGCCTTGTGCGGTACTTTATCGGCGTCTCGGACACGATGGTGCCGATCCTGGCCGGGCGACAACACCAAAACTACTTTGCCTTCGTGCCCTTCAAATGGACAGACCTGCACGCACGCACGTACGAGGGAGATTGCGAGAACACACTCTTTCTGGAGGAACGGCACGACGTACTGACCGGCGTCGTGCGCGACAGCGACCTCGTTGCCACGTTGCACGACTCCGACGCACTCGGCGCCCCCGCCCTTGTCGAGTCCAGCTCCAAACGCACGCTGTCGCCCGCACAAGCCACCATGCTGCTGACGCTGCTGCATCACCCCGAAGACGAGGAGGAGGAGGCCGACGTGCACAAACGCCGCACGCGACGAGCCGTCGACGCATCCGACGCCAACGCATCCCTTCGAGAACGCAGAACGAGGCAACACGTCGGAGAACTCGTCGACGCCGTGCTGCAGGACCTGCAAAACCTCGCCGCCACGCTGCAAGATTCACTCACGCGCGGCTACGGAATCCCCACCTTCGTAGCCTGCGCCGTCGCACGAGAACTCGACCTGAGACTCGTCAACCTGCGCTCGCGCATCGAAACAGCTAGCAAGGAGACGAGGCCGCACCTGTTTCTTTCCGCCCTTTCGTAACCGTAAAGTCAATTTGAAATGCTACAAGGCGCCGTCTCACTGCAGGACGGGGGCGCGCGCATCGCGTGCGACATCGAAAGTGCCCCCGACGCACTGCTGCACATGCAGGCATACAGACACGACGGGCCTTTGCAAGACTTTCAAGCCATCTTCAACCAACCGTGCTGCTTCATTTATCGGCATCGCGTGCTGCGCACGTCGTACAGCGGGCGCGTGAACGAACTTATCGCGATCCGAGCGCACAGCTTCGACGTGCTGCTGCAGGTGCGCGTGGAACTGCACGGAGAAAGGGCGCAACAAACGAACTGGGAACTGCTTGTCAACACAACCCCCGTCGGAGGCTTGCAGGGGTCGGGGGTGCTGCTGCTGCAACTGTTCCCCATGCTGATGGTGCACAGCGACATCCGAATCCGCTGCTCGAACGCACCCGCCGACGCACACGTAACCGTCAGCGTCGTTGGGGAATGGCTGCCCGACAAGGAACGCATGCCTCTCTTCGACGCCATGGACGACGCAAGCCTCGTGCAGCGGCTGGGCGACAACGTGCTACTGACCATTCGAAACGGATTCACAACCGCATCCCGCTCACTCGACGAGCCGAGCCTGCACTAACCGCTGCGCCATGTCGACGCCCGCGATCCAGCGCGCCACAAGCTCCGCCGGAAACCGATCCTGCACATTGCCGATCGCCATCGCCTCCGCAAACGTCTCGCGCGCAAGCTCCACGCGCCGACCCACATCGCCCATCACCGACACAACATACCGAACGCGCACGTCAATGTCGGGCGGCACGTTCATCACCTGCGACCGTATCTCGAACGAGACGTCGTCCGTCAACATGACGCCCTCGGTTTGCAACGCACGCTCCAACGAAGGACCCAGACGGCGCGTTTGAAGTGCACTGAACGAACCCCGCCACGCATCCTCATCCATACTTACTTTGATCTTTAACTCTAACGCGCGCCGCTCAGAAAATTTCTTCGTACGCGTTCGGGTCTTGAATGTTGGAGCCGCTCGTCGAAAAAGTGGTTGCGTTGATCGCAATACTCGAAGGGGCAGCGGAACGCACCAAACTCTCCAAACCCGGCTTCGTCAGCCACTCGTGCGCAAACGCCATCAGACGCACGCGCATTACCGTTGCGTCGCCCTGTATGTCGGAGTCTTCAAAGACGGTTGGGTCGACCACCAGCGCCACGCGAAGACCGCTGTCTCTTCCGACACGCAGCGATCGCAGCAGATTGTCACGCGCTCCTCTGTACGACGCCTGCACATCCGGCTCCAAGTCGTCAAACGTGCAGATCACGAAGGGCAGAATCACGACGTCGTCTGCCACGTAGCTGTACGGAACCAGCGGCAGGTTGGCGGAGCGAGCAGCGTCGAGCGGGAATGTGACGGGCGTCGCCTCCGACAGCATGTATTTGGTGCCGGTGCGAACATTCTGTACGACAAACATGTCGCGCAAATAGTCGTGCGGTCCGTTCGGCGCATACTCGCGGTTCTCCTGCAAGTAACGTTCGATCGCGGACCCATTCGGCGGCGCCGAAACGGAAGGCACGCCGTCATGGACGGTCGTTTGACGGATCTTCTCGATCGCCGCCTGATCGGTCGTTTGACACGACCCAGGCTCCAGCAAGGAGCTTGGAGGGGCAAGTTGGGTATACTCCACCAGGGCGCGCAACACCTTCTTGCTGGCAGCGACGCGACGAATCGGATCATCTTCGCTACCGATGCCTTTATAATACATCTCCGACCAAAGGTTCGTCGACGCACCCGCTGCACGATACAACTCGTCAAAGCGCTGCAAATGATCGCTGAACCAAGTATCCGCTCGATCGGGCGGCAACAGCTTGCGCACGGCGCGGAACATTTCGTAGCCGTCCGTGAGCATCATCAACTGCAGACCGTTCACCGATCCGTACGGTGACACCGCCGGGAAAGTGTAGTTGAATGCAGCATCAGTCGGGTCCGGCGCGCCGCCATCCGTCGCGTCGAACGACCAACCAAAGTCGTGCAACACCACACGATCCAAACGCACGCCCCCCTGCAACACCACAAACCAATTTTCCGGATGCGCATCCAAATGGTACACCCCCATCCCGTGCAAATAACCAAACGTCTTGACCATGCAGACCGCCAATCGCTCCGCCGCATCCACCGACGGCCCAATCGTCTTATGTTTTGCCAAAAAGGCACTCAACGTCGACGGCAACCGTGCCCACAACGCCAGCACCAGGTACGACGCGTCCACCGGACGCAGAGACCGCTGATTCTCGATCGCTCGGATCAACTGATCCTGCAACTCGGGGCTGTCGCGCGGCGCCGGCGGCGCGTGGTTCAGGTCCAACAAAGCATACGTCAGCGGCGCATTCACGGAAACATGCTGATCCAGTCCGTTGATCGCGCACGCCAAGCGACACGCCAGATTCAGCTCGTGCAGTTGCTTGGCTGCGATGACGGAGATCGGATCCAATTCGTGCACCTCTCTGCTGCGGTTTCCTTGCTCCAACGTCAACACCAGATCCGGATTCTGCAGCACGTCGTCTTCGCGCTGTCGCTGTCGGGGCTGGTCATCCCGCACATCCCACTCCGACGTGGAAATTTCATCCCTGCCGCGCCGCACACCACCTACAATCGCTGTCGTCTCGCCGCACATTTTGACGGCGACCGCAGTCTTGTACGCGCCACTGCCCAAACTACTGTCACCCTGCACCGCCAAACACGCGCGACGCCAAAAGGGCTCCAACAGAACCATCAAACGGTCCGCGTCGCCCGCTTCGGGCATCGCATCACGCAGCACCGCCATGGCGATCGATCTCTCCACTTCATCCTTTTCCATCAAATGCTGCACAAACCAATCCGGCAAAGTGCGCGGACGCAACTCGGAACGATCAACACGAAGGCGCACACGGCCGCCCAACGGATTCAAACGAGCATCTGACGTCAACGCAGACAAATCATCCAGATCCGCCTTCGGCATCGGCTCGATGTACTGCACAACGTCGACCGGCATCTTCTCTTCCAACGCCACGCTATACTCGTCCACCACCTCCATCACCTCCCCTTCGTGCATCGCAAACGCCTGAAACGCAACGCGAGGGTAGCGCGACACCACCGGCAACGAGCTTCTTTGTTGGCGCGACATCAACAAAGGCTTCACGTCGCGCCGCGTCTGTGACTTGGAGTGCAGCGCCATATAGTTGCGCGCGCCCGACGGTTCGAAGAGTGTACGTTCGTGCGCGCTAGCCACGTAGCTCCAGTCCCCGCGCCGCAAAATATCCATCAGCACGGGGGCGCGAGCTTCGTTCGGTACGTAGCGCAGCGCGATCGAATGCGGCACCATGACGTCGATGTGTATCAGGTCGGGCTTGACGCTGCTCGCCGACACCAACGTGAAATGCATGTTGGGCGGCACCATGATTTCGTCCAAACCGTCGTCGAAGAACAAATTGCGCACCTTTCGTTGCCACGGTGTCGAACGATGCATAATGTCCGACCCCACGCTGACATCGATGCTGGTACTGAGTATATGCACGGAATCATAATACTTAACCTTATGGAAGTCTGACACGTCATCGTGAAACAAATGCGGCCTGCGCGTCGCAAAAGAGGCAGAGTCCGGACTCAAATACAACAGCGGCAACTCCGTCGGCAACACAAACTTCATACACCATTTGAGCATACGCGTTCTATTACGCCTGGAATAGTGTTGCTGATGTTCATTAAAGCGAGCACCTGCGTAATGTTTCGACACGTTGATATCCATCGCCACCGAAAAGCCGCGCAGCGACAAACCCGTCACCACGTCACCCACATGCAAACCCACGTTCGGGTAACTCGTCGTCTCCCACTTATCGCCGCGCCACGTCAATAACGGGTTGTTCCACACCGAACTTTGGTGCTGCAGACGTTCCAATCGACGCTCACCCTCTTCCCGCAACGCATCCGATGCAGCCGGCAAGCCCATGTCGTGCAGAATCTCCAACGTGTACGGATGCAGGTAACGGTGCAACCCGTGCAACGCCAGGAAGACGCCCTGGAACAGCATCTTCATCAACTCCACCAACTCCACCGGGAACTCAACCAAGGATGTCGCGTTCAATCGACTCAGCAAACGCTGCAAAGCTCGAGAACGAGGCACGAACTGACGCAAATATGTGGAGAATGCGTTGATGCATTCAGCATCCACTCTCTCGCTGTAAATCGTCGTGGTGTAGCACTTGTGTGCCGACATACCATCCTGGCTATGATGCTTGTACGAGTAGATCAACATGCGATACACGAGTGTGTTGGAGACGGCGTGCGCGTACTCGGCGAGACTTTCGTACTCTGGAGACTTGACCATGTTCCAGATCGTGATCCGGTTGTACGATAGATTGACGTTGTTGGCATCGCTACCTTGTATGCCCAGCAGCGCCTTCGACGATGTCAGCGCCTCCAAAAACGACGGCAGATGAGACAACGTTAACGGCTGCCCGCTCGGCGCGTCGTTGCGCAGCAATAACAACGGAATATAAGACACGTAGCTCAGAAGCTCCAAACACGCCGGTACGAAATGCATATCCCAAGCCTCCAACGTATCCTCATCCGGTTCGTCGCTGTCCTTCGGCAGCACATACCCGCGTGTTTCGCCCGACTCAGTCGTGTACTCAAACGACACGCGATGCTCCGAATCCGTCGACCCCACCAAGATTCGGAAATCATCCACATCCAACACGATGCGACGCCCGCGCTCCAGAATCGTCAGGCGAGAGGTTTGCAACAACAACCGCTCCGAACGCGTCGAAGACGCGGGCGTCGTCACCAGCCGCTTCGATACGTCCAACTGACAATGTTCCACCGCCAGAAGGTCCAGAGAAGGACCCGACGGTCTCGTATACGCCGTCGGTATCCTCAAACTGCTGCCGTCGCGCGCCGCAACACCTGAGCAGCGTTCGCTCTCAAGCTGAGCCACGTCCAAACGATGCGGAATCAGCCCGCGCCGCGCCAGCTCGCGCACCGCCTCCAGATTTCGAGCTAACACCGCACGTGTCTCTTGTCCTTCTTTGTTAATCACGTGAAGCTGCGCGAGCGCCTCCAGCTGCGGAAGCGTGACCCACGCGGAGCGAGAATTCGCGCCAGCAAAGACGAGCGGGTCGTTGCGCAGCACGCCGCTGTTGTAAGGAAACGTGTCATCCAACTCGTGCGCATCCGTCGGCAAAGGCCCTGGAATCACCGTCGGCATGCGCTCCAAATCCACGTCGTTGGTGTACATGGTGAGATTGATGGAGGGGTAGAACGCCACCTTGATGAAGTGGCGCAGACGCAGACCGGTCTCCTCGTGCACCTCTTTGCGCGCCGTGTTCAACAGCACCGTCTGCCAAGCGGCATCGTCCGAGCCGCTGAACGGCTCATCCACCACGCCTCCCGGACACGCAATCATTCCGTCGTAACGCTGATGCACCAGGATACGTCCGTCGCCCTGACGACGCAGCACCACACCAACCTTCCACTTGTCGCTAAATCGCGCGTCGCTCGGACGCGGCCCACGCTGAAGCGGCTTGAAGAACGAACGACCCAACGGACGCCGAATCGTTGCAACGTCCACCGACTTCTCTTCATCATCCTGATCCAATAAGCCAGATTCCTTCAAATCCCGGCGAAGAACTTCACGGAATTCTGCCGTGGTCAGATCTTCGCATCTCGGTATCACCTTAAACTCCAACGGACTTGCGATCGCACCTTGCGGCCCTGGCTCCTTCACGCGAAATGTATCTCCAGATCTTGATATCACCAAATACGTCTCTATTTCAACCCCCCAAATTTCCTTAATGTGGTCATTAACCTGCGGAACGTCAGCATTGTCCGTCGTAAACGTGCCATCCGCCGACACCGTAGCATGAAATGACTTTCGAACATCGACGTACTTTATTGCGTTCGTTAGCATTGTCTCTTCTGGAGTATAACCATATATGTATCGTCGCGCTGTATTTAGATCCACCGTCAAGTCGAAGGTCTGCGTCATATCGCTCAACTCGTCACGCAACGCCACCGCAAAATAAGAATAACAGAATCCCCAATTCAGGTAAAATGCCAACGAGTTTGGATTTTTCACCGTCAGCGAATACTCTGTTCCGGGCAGATTGTGCGAATTCCGAATCGGATGAAGAAAATAAACATGCTGATCACGGTTCGGCATCCTTTCGATACGATGGATGCGTTGCGAAACTTCCGCAAACCGCGTCACTGTCGTGATGTCTGCGTCTCTGTTGAACCTGTAACCCATTTCATTCGGCAAACACGTTGCCTGATACGTCTGGTCCGTGTAGGCTGGCAATCTTAAACGCATGTAAACGACATCCATCTCCCGCAGAGATGCAGACAACAGTCTTCCCTTCAACGACCTTAAATCGATGTCAGCATTCACGTCATATTCGGAGAAAAAGTAATTAACCATGGAGTGATCCTCATGACTTATAAACCGATACAAATCAACCATCCGCGCATACAATTGTTGAAACCACCACTTCAGTTGAAACTCCCTTTCGGAGCAGTGTACAAATGACGGAATAAAACGATAATCATCGTTCGTGTAGTCCGTGTAATATTTTTGGAAATATGTGAGTAATTTAAAGTAATCATCATTCTCAGTTAATATAGATTGTACGTCAGGATCGCTAGGTGTGATTTTATCAAACAATGATGTGTACCGAAGATCGAACGTCTGCAAACAAGCCATCATTCTGATAAATTGCCGCATAGCGTACGCTTTCTGAGCGTAAACTGGTGTAAAACACAAACGCTCATCAAAATGAACCTCTATCATTTCTCTCGGAGATCTTGTTTGGAGAACCGGCTTATCTAGGATGTAATAAGCGGTAATATTCAACATGGGGTTATTGAAGTTTACCGGCAAATCGCGATCAAACTCGAATTTAAGGACTCCGTTAGTTTGTACAACGACAGATGTCACAAAACCAGCAATCTGATCATCTTCATTTGTATCGTCCCAAAACCAGCTCGCCAAATGAAGTCCAGTCGTATCGCTGGTAATACCAGATAGTTGCAAAAAATCGCTCCCTTTGGCGCAGAACAACTCACGACTGTTTTTCTGCGATTGAAACACATGATTGAATGTGAAAATCTCCTCATCTACAATACGCGTGTCAGGTGAGAAAAATTGATGCTGCACACTACGACCTCGTTGGACTTCGATCTTATCAGATGGGAAAAGCAATCGATCCGAACCAGACTCCACCACCGCTGTGAAACGTCGCACGATGGGCTCCAAAGTAGGGCAATGTGTGAGATTTCCGGTCTGGTTATACACGTAGTACGCAACACGAGGTAAATCATCGATCGTATCGTCTGCGAGCGTATTCGGCAGAGATGCCGTTTCTGAAAAGATATCTTTGTAAGGACAATTTACAAGCTCGTCGAGCACCAACGATTTGTCAAAATCAATGATTCCCGTGTTACTCTGCACTCCAAACGACGGGAAAAACAGATACATACAAATCTCTTCACTTCCGATGTCCGCATGTTTGATGATGTTACGATGGTGCACAAATACAAACTGATTCGTCGTTGTGAAATCCTGCATCAAATCAGCCACGTAATCCCCTGCCGAAGCTCTACCTATTCCCCATTTTTTGTCGACTGATACGATATAATTAGCCCCGAAATACAGACCAGGGTACGCGTCCAACGTCATTTCCGCATCGCCGCGCATGAGAAAACGTCGCACCAAACGCGGACGGTGAGGAAACTCAACCATCAACGCAAAACGCCACGCACTATCCGCTTCCGCAAAACCGTACGCACGGTGTCCAGCCTGCAACACCACCAACGCGTACAAAAGATACACGTAAAAGTAGTCAAACAATTCCAGCGAAGTATCGAATATTTTATATCCCTGAAAACGCAACACCATCTCCTGCACACGAAATGTTTCGTCCGTGGCATCCACCACATGAAGATCCGTGCGTATGCCCTTGACATAATACGACACTCTCGAACCCACCGACGGAACCTCGCCATCCAACACCCGCAACTCGTTCGGCCCTATCCACGACACCTGAAACGTATAATCCATGTAACGCTCATTCGGGGCAAACTTAATCAATCTTGATCCATCGTCAGCCACCGACTCCGTCACAGAAAGACGATCGTTCAATAGAATATCCACACCTTGCAAAGCCTCCGCCACGTGCATCGAAGCGTCATTCAACATCGCCAACGTCGCCATGTACACCTCCAAATCGCCGCGACTGTGCTGAAACGCATCCTTCGCCTCGTGATACACGTACAACGCGGGAGCAATATCCTTCAAGCTGTCGTAGCTGTAACTTCCAGTACGCTCGTCACGAAGATTACGAACTCGGAGTACAAAATCATCCACTGATTTCTGTCTGCTTATCGCATTGAATGCATTTACTAACGCATTCCGGACGAACCTCATCTTGAAACCTCTTCGCTTTTATACGTGTACCGCCCCTCCTAAGCTTTCTCGCCTTCACATAAACTCTTTCCTGAACTCACGGAAACGCCCTCAAGGCTCGCAAATTGCGCCCGCTCTCGTCGTCTTCGATCGCCACGATGTTGGTTCTGAAGCCGCGCTGCGCAGGGCAAAACAACTTGTCGTTCAACGTGTAAATGTGCCGCGATCGCGACGCAAACACGAGTACATCCACATCCATATCTGTATCCATCACCATCTGCTGGTACACGACCGGCTCGTCGTCTCTGGTCGCCACGCGCACATACGGTTGCGTCGCTTGCTTCTCCAACATGTGCGGTATCGTGATGCCAATGACGGCGCCACCCACACCCGACAACACCACATCGCCTTCCGTCGCAGGAAATGCCGAATAAAAATCGTACGTGAGATACTCCAACGACCAAGCCACGCCATCCTCAAACGGAAGACGCAAACCCGTCGTCGCCGACACGCCGTCAATCCGCAACGGAATGTACATGTTGAAACGATCTGCAAACGCAACATTCAAGCGACACCACACGCGAGCCGAAGACGCAATGCTGCGAAACACAGCCTCCGGAGCGTCGCTGCGACAGGAGACCGTCATGCGGCTCACGCCGTTCTGCAACTGCACCGCGGAAGCCAACATGTGAGGCGCAAATGTGGCAAACCATCCAAAGATTGTTTCCGGAACGCGCTTTCCTTACCGTGAAAATTGCACTGACCCACTTTCCACACCCACCCCCACCCATCCGCATCATGCGCCGACAACACGGAAAGTCGAAGCCAGAAGACGCGCGCCGAGCCCGAGAGGAGCAGAGTCTGCAACTCCGAAGGTCGCGCAAAGACGACGCCCTGCGCGCCAAACGACACGTGCGAATGGAGGAGATGCAGGCGGAACAAGCCGCACCCGAACCACACGCAACGCCAACGCTCGACATGGAGGCGCTGCTGCAGGCGATCGAACAGGACGACGAACAACATATGCTCATGTACGTGCGCAGCATCCGAAAGCTGCTGTGCGCCTCCGCCGAACCGCCGGCGCGCCAACTGCTGGAACACGAAGGCTCCGTGACTCGCCTGATCGCGATGCTGGAGAGCGACAACCAGAAACTCGCCTTCGAAGCCGCGTGGGCGCTCACCAACATTGCGTCAACGCAGTACACGCGCGCAATCGTCGACGCAGGCGTGCTACCGGTGCTCGTGCGCAACCTTCGCGCGACCGACGTCAATCTGCGCGAGCAGTGCATCTGGTGCATCGGCAACATCGCGGGAGATTGCGTAGAACTGCGAGACCTTGTCATCGCGCACGGCGCCGTGCACGACATGCTGCCGTACGCGTACGAACAAAATGCAGAAACGGAGTCGCTGCAACGCAACACCGTTTGGGCGCTGTCCAACATCTGTCGCGGACGGCAGTGCCCGCCGGCGTACATTATGGCGCAACTGCAGACTGTGTTTTACGAGGTGGGATCGGTGCTGCTGCAGCGCGCGCGCACCGGCGTCGTCAACACCACGCTGCTTTCGGACGTGCTGTGGGGCATCTCCTACCTGACGGACAGCACCTCGGACGTGCTGCAAGCCGCCATCGACGCCGGCATCGTGGCGGCGTGCGTTCCCATGCTCGATGCCTCCAACCACATCGACGTGATCCTGCCGGCGCTGCGCGTGTGCGGCAACGCCGTCGCCGGAAACGACCAGCAGACGCAGGCGGCGCTGGACGCCAACCTGCTCACCTTCCTGCAACCGCTCACGCACAGCGGAAACAGAAGGCTGCGCAAGGAGGCGTGCTGGATCGTCTCCAACGTCGCCGCCGGAACGCCGCAACAAGTCAACCTGCTGCTGCGCGAGATTGATCTGCTGCAACACTGCGTCGACCTGCTACGACACGACGAACTCGACGTGCGGCGCGAGTGCGTCTACGTCTTTGCCAACATGATCGAAGAGGGCTCCTTTGAAACGGTGCACACGCTCGTAGCACAACTCAACGTCGTGCCCTCCCTCGTCAGCATGCTCAACGTGCCGCACAACTCCTCCATCGTGCTGATCCTGTCGGCGCTTCACAAAATTCTCGCGACGGCATCCAAGAACGGAGAGGACTGGCGCATGGCGGTCGTGCAAGCAAACGGCGTCGAACCCATCCACAGCTTGCAAATGCACGCCTCGCACGCCATCTTCCAAAAGGCCAACGCCATCATCGAGGACTTCTTCCGCGACGAGGAGGAAGACGACGGCGCCGACACCCTGGATCACACACCCCCGGTCTTTGACTTTGCGTGAGATGACATGACAATCGATACGATCTGCAAATTCGAGGCGGGCAAAATGGAGGTTCGTCGAGTCGCGCTGCGCGTGAGAGGTTTGAGGTCCGTAAGGACCGAGAAATCCTCGAGTGTAGGCCGCCGTACTGAGCTGTTCCACAGTGACGTTGCTCAGATTATTAGTAAAACGAAAGCCATGGCGTGCGAGGGGTTGAAGATTGCGATCGCGGTGCTGGTACTGGTGCTCGCCATTCTGGTTGGTTATATCGTCATGCTGAAGGAGAAGGTCAGGGGCGCCGACGTCAGCGCCGGTCGATTTGCGCTGGCGAAGGAGCAACCCATTCTCGATGCCTCTTTGTCATCCATCGGCATGCGCCTGCGAGCGATGAGACACAAGTCGCGCGCACAAATCTCCAAACTCGCGGCGGCGCTGCAAGAGCTGGCGAGCGGTAACAAGGCGGTCGTTTTCGTGTTCAAGGACGACTGCCCAGGGTGCAACGAACTCAAACAGGTGCTCTTCGCCAAAGGCAACGGCGTCAACGAAGACGCCATCGCCGTCGTCAAGGCGGAGGATCTCAACCAGGAAGAGATCCAGTTTGTCAGCACCGTGCCCGCCATCTACTACCGCGCGAACGGAAAAGCCAAGCGATTCCGACACAAGGGCGGCGCCGCCATGACCGCCGACGCACTGCGAGAGTTTGTCGACGCAACGCACAACCCCGGTGACAAAGCCACGGCAGTATCCATGGCGCTCGCCAAAATCGACACACACGAACACGAAAACGACAACGGAAGTCACGCCGAGGTAGATACGTCTCAACCGCAAGAACAACAACCTCCGCAGCAACAACAACAACAACCTCCTCAGCAGCAGCAGCAACAACAACAGCAACAAGCGCCGACTACGCAGAACGTTTACACCACCGAAAAGCCGGCGGAGGCGCTCAATAAGTTTCAGGAACTGCGCGCGAACGGAGAAGGCGCCGTGCTGCTCGGCATCTGCGCCATGGATTGCGGATGGAGCCGTCGATTCCTGGAGATGATGGCGCAGTATGATGGCAACGACATCAAGCTCGTCGCTTTGGTAATCCCCGATCGCGCCATGCCGGAGTCCGACAGCGGTACAGTCCCGCTGCTGAACCTTTACAAGTCGGCGTCCCATAACCAGCAGGAGGATATCAACGCGTACCCGTCCTGGATCGTCGCGACGCCCGACGGAACGGTGCGCAGCGGATCCGGCGCCATGGATGTCAAAAAGATTGTCAACCCGCAGCTGCAGATTTAAGAGAGACTCGACATCAAGCGCGGCAACAACGATCGCAAACGGTCCAAACAAGATGGTCGCAAACGCTCCAGATGGTTGGCGTCGTGCCGCAAAATGCCGTCCGGTCGCGCCACCGCCAACTGCAACACGTCCAACGGAACCCACCAAAGCGCCTTCTTCTCCAGAAATGCCCCGTTTGTCGTCACGCCCGACCGCGCGGGGTGGTTGCGCGTGAGCAGAGATCCCGAAAGCGAAGAATTGTCGTACGACGCGCGCACCGTCACCGAACCCGACTCCTCCGGCACCAACAACTCGCCGAGGTCCTCGTCGCTCAAGTGAAGCGTCGCGCCGCCCGCCCCCGCCCCCGCCCCCTCGTTGCCGTCAACCTCCGACGACCACGGCAACACGCGAACCAACAGCGTGCATCCAAACTCCGACACGTCGTGCGCGTCCACGTACTCGGGCAACGGAACCGCCGCGCGCGCCTTCTGAGCCGGACGCACCACCTGCGCGTAAAAGCGCGCGTGCAACTCGCGCCACACCACGTCAAAGGAGTGAGGCAGCGCCGCGTCAAACGGAATCATCTTGACAAAGGTGACGCGAGAACCCGTCGCACACGAACACACAAACTCGCCGTCCCGCAACGCGCGCGCGAAGGAGTCGCATTCGTCAAACACGTTGGCGCTGCGCACCAACGCCGCCCGAGCGTCGTAGTATCGCACACGCACAGACGGAGCGCTGCCACCCCAGCTCACCAACGCACACGTCTCCTCCCAAAACTCGCGCGCCGCGGCGTGCTCCACGTCCGCGTCAAGGTCGTAGCGACCACCAAAGTCAGACCACGTCTCAGAGTCCGCCCAGCCGTGCACGCGACGCTCCTTGCCCAACAAAACGTACACCGTACCCGTCAAAGCGTCGACCGAAAGCGGCAACACGTGCGCAGACCTCATTGCACCTTTGATTAAACTGCGTCGTATTGGAGCAGACGTTTTGAGGACCGAAAGGTCCGATAAAACGTCGTGGAAATCGCGACGCTCCGAGCTACTCCAAAGCGACGTGGGGAACCCGACGCACGTACTGGTTTGCAACAACGTAGCTTTGAGGGCGTCGAGTCGGCGTGTAAGAAGAGAAAAGCCGAAAAACTTGTAACTTGCATGAGCGCGGAGCTAGCTTATTTGGTTGCGCAGGCGAGGCAGCAGACGTGGAGCGCGCCCGCCGGGTCGAGCCTTTTGTACGCGAAGGAACGCATGGGGGCGACGCCGCAAACCGTCGCCGCCGCCGCCGGATCCGCCGGCAAAAGCACCCGACCGCCGCAGGTGCTCGGAACCTACCTCGGGTCCACCATCGCCATCGACACCAGCGCGCAAGCTGACTTCTCCGACCACGAATACCAAAAGAACTGGCAGGCCAGAGAATACGAACGAGGATCCATCGAAGACATCAACAACGAACAGGCGCAACAAGCTGCACTCCGATTCGTACAAAGACTCGCCGTCGGACCCAAACCCCGCGTCGCACAACTGCACCAACGCATCATCGCCGGACGCAGCATGGAACGCACGCAGTACATCATGCACGACGAACCCACACTCTACACACACGACGGAACCGACCCCACCATCGCCATGTGGAACGCCGCACAAGCGTCGCGCGTCGCATGGGAGTCGCCGCTGCCCTTCCGCGACGCCTACCGACCCGTGCAAGAAAACGAACGCAACGCGCGCGGACCGTGGTGGTGATCGCTTCCACTTCGCTTTGGAGACGTCGCACCGCGTATCATCGTCACTGTGGCGCACCAAAAGACGCACGTCAGAGCCTTCACTTCTTGGTCAGCTTCTTCACCTTGCGCTTCGGCAAGCCGTTCAGACGACTCGCCATCGACTCCACCACCGCCGGCGCTGAACCCATGCTCATCTCAAAGACCTGGTTGATCAAGTCGGCGTCCGCCACCGTGTCCGCGTCCGGCACCGTCTCGCGAATCAGGTCCGCCGCCGTCTGCTTCAGGCGACTCACCACCGCCGGGTTCGAAAACAACTGGCGCGTGTTGCGCGCCGCCTGCGACATCATCGAACTCGCACTCGAAGCGCCCGACTTCGACTTCGACTTCGACTTCGACTTGGAACGCTTCGAAGGCACCTCCCGACGCACAAACAACAACGACGCCTGCTCCGCCACGTTGCTGACGTGACTCTGCAGATTCGAACGGTCGTCGCCCGAAAAACCAGACAACAACTCCACCACCGACTCCATCGCCGCGTTCGGCACCAAATGACCACGCCACGTATCCACGTAGTACGCCACCCAGTCCGCGTTGTGAAACACACTCGTGCGCCAAGGATTCACGCTCATGTGAAACGTAAACGCGTGATGCAACAGAAACGAAAAAGAAGCACTCTCCGTCTCCGCTCCACGCGCATGCTCCACGAACGCATCCAACGTGGATGACACAAACGCATCCTCCGGAAGCGCCGCCTTCACGTTGGTGAGAAAATCAATCGCACTCGCAGCAAAATCCATCAACGACAACGGACGCGACGAAGGCACCGTCAACACCGACGACGAAGACGCATCAAACAACCCCTGCAGCACCATGTCGACACACCACGCGATCCGTAAATGCGAATTTTGAACACACAATGACAAAATAAGCAGATACGACACAGTGACGTTTTCGAATGCGACCCTTCTTGAGCACGACGAAACGTTTTCACGCGCGATCACGCAGCAGGCGCTGAAAACAGATGATGGTTTCCTGCGCCAGATACTGCGACACCAGGCACATGATCACCCCCAACATGGACTGCTGCATGGTGGAGTAAGGCGCCACAAACGACGCCACCGAATCCACATCCGTCGCCAGAACCTTTTGACGCGACCCAAACGCCTCAAAGTCGTCCAAAACCCTCAGACGCAACAGCTGCCGCACGCGCTCCACAAACGACCAGGAGCGGTGAATCACATACACCAAGCTGCCGGTTCGCAACACCAGCATGCGAAGCTCCGTGCGACCGCCGGACGGCGGCACCAAACACGACGGCATCGCGTCGCTCGACAACACGCGACTGATCGAATCGGCATGCTCGACGCACGAAGAACGGTGCAGCTTCACGTCGCGGTGCAGCGACTTTAGGAATTTGAAAGCCGACTCCGCCCGGTCGAACTCGGCGCGCACCGGAAGATGCACACTCACCGCCAAATCCATCGGCTCCAAACTGATCAACTGCCCGCGACGCGACAACAGTATACGCAACGAACGAGAGCTGGAACTGAACGCCATCGTGCTGCAGGAGGACGAAGATGACGCATCCGAAAACACGCGCAACGTACCCACAATCAACTGCGGGTCGTTCGAAGACGCCTCCACCACCACGCCCGAACACAAACGAAAGCCCGCAGACCACAAGTGAGGCAGCCACGACAGACTGCCGTCGCGCACGTTCACCCGCAAAAACAAAATCATCGCAAAGCTACTTACGTAACCCGCCGCCACCAACATCAACGCACCGCGCGTCAACGCCAACGCCAAAATCATCACGCGCACGAAAAGATCCATGCAACACGACAAGCAAGAAGAGACGACACTTTCCTATTCGTCACCGTAAAGGGGCAGGGCTGCGCGTTTACGAAACGTGTTCATTTCGAAACTGTGAGTTGTGTTTACAACTTGCCCCCCCCTTTTCAGACATGACGATCGAGATTCCCGAGACGATTTTGCTGGCGAACGCGATCAATCGCCTCTTTGCCGGTCGGCTGCTGACGGGCGTGCGCCGCTGGGTGGATTCGGAGGTGGGCGTGAACGAGAACGGAAAGAAGCTTTACGAAAGCCGGCACGAGGACCTGCACGACTTTGGCAGCGAGCCCGCCCGCCTGCGAGCGCGCGAGGCCGGACGCGCGCTGCTGCTCGAGGTGCTCAGCGCCGACGGCAACACCGTTCTGGGCGCGTACGTGCTCAAGTTCGGACTCAAGGGCTGGATGGGCGCCGTCGACGCATCCCTCGCCGTCGTCGACTCGGATGCAGTTCTGAAGCCCGTTCCCACACGGCAGCGCGCCGCCGTTGCGCCGTTGCTGGTGGTGGCGCCGTCCAGCACCTCCACGTCGCGCTGGAAGCACGTGCGCTGGAGCTTCCGGTTCAACGACGACTCCGCGCTGCGCCTCATGGATGACAGCCGAAGCGCCGAAGGCAAGTGGGTGCCCGCCGTCGTCGTCGAAGGCAACGCCGATCGTATCGTGCCCGCCTCCGAAGTGCCGCGCTCCATCGGATCCGTCAACACGATCGAAGAACTCACATCGCTCATTCGCGGCATCACCGCCGAAACCACCGTCTCCAAATGCACACTCATGGCGGCCATCATGAAGCGCCCGTGGAGCTACGGACTCGGAGAAGTGACGCTTTCCGAATGGTTCCATCGCGCACGCGTCAGCCCCTACGTGTCGGTCGGAGACGCGCGCGCCAACGACGCCATCGTGACCGCGCTCGGCGACTCCTTGCACGCGTGCATTCAGGATCGCGTCAACGGCGTCGAACTCAGCATCTACGGACTCGTCGACAAATCCAAAAACATTGGCGCCGTCAAGAACGTGTACTACACCAAGGAACACTGCCTGTTCGTCGAGTCGGAGGCGCCCAAGACGCGCAGCGCGCGCGCGACGAGCAGCGACGAACCCGTCGCCGCCAAAAAGAGAGGACGCAAGGCTGCCCAAGCCGAAGCCGCCGCCGCCGCTGCCGCTTCCGACCCCAACGAAACTCAAACCGCCGCCCCCGAAGGCAAAAAGAAACGGACGCGCAAGGACGACGCCGCCACCCCACGCACACGCAAGCCGCGCGCACCCAAACGCGCAGCAGCAACCACCGAAGCCGCCACCGAAACCGCCACCGAAACCGCCACCGAAACGCACGAGGCGTAACAATAAGAGCATCCACGTCGCGTTGGCCTCGGAGTAAACGTCAAGATGTTTCGGGGGACGGTGAGCCATAAAACGAAACGTTCATGCACATCGTTTTTGATGCACAACCATTTTCGATTTCGTCACTGCGACGTTTTTTGCGACAGGATGAGTGCGGCGCTGCAGTCGACGGTGCGCGCCTTGCGGGGCGGGTCGGTCATGTGGGTGCACGCGGGGCTGCGCAGCGTGGTGCGCGAGGGCGACGCGATCGTGACGCTGAGCGAGGCGGAACCGTCCATGGCGCCGTACACCATGCGCGCCCCCTTCAAAGCGCGCGTGGACTGGATCCTGCCCTGGAGTCGCGCAGCGCTGCACCCCAACTTCAGCGCCAAGCTGCTGGTGCAGTCGGTGAATGAAAACGACGCGCTCCTCGCGCTGTACCGACTGCCGCCCGGCGACGACGTCGAAGTCGCGGCGCAAACGACGTGCGGGCTTCAAAGGGACGCGAGAAGACTGCTGTGCGCGCTGCGACAGGGACACCTGAACGATCGCTTAAGGGGGCGGCAGAGCGACCTCGAACTCACCTTGTTCCAGAAGGCGCAGAGAGGATGCTCCGACGCCGAACTGCAGCTTTGCATCGCCGACCTGATGCACCACGAAGCGGAGGCGGTGCGGAGCATGATGATCACGCCCCTTCATCTGGAGGTGGATGGCTTTCACGTTTAGCAAGTGCTTTGGTACGTGAAGATGAGCGTTTTACGGACCGAGACGAGTTGGGAGTCGAGCTCAATCGAAAGGTTCAGCGTAAGGTCCTGCTCGAAGAAGACGGCGCCGCTCATGGTGGGCGGCGAAAGGGACACGGTGCTTCCGCCCACCACGCTCGAAGCGCCCACGCCCACGACGACGCTGCCGCGATACAACTTGTAGCTTGACAGCGAAATCGGCACTGGGGTGTCCAGCGTCACGGTCGGGTTCGCGCCGCCGGTCGTGTTGCCCCATCGGTACGCAGACCCCGTGTAGCAAATGACCGTGACGCTGGGAAAATTGAAGTTGGTGGCCAACACGATCGAGTACGTGTTGCTCTGCGACAACGTCGCCGTGCTGACGCCGTCCAACAAGAGAGTGCTCGTCAACGCGTACTGCACCTTCCAAACCGACGTCACGATCGAAGGCGCAATCACCGTCGGCGCCGACAAATACAAATTGGATCCAAACGTACCCACACCCACGTTGTCGCCCAACACGTACGCACCCGACGGCGAACCCACCGCCGACAACGAAATGACGTGCAAACTCAGAGACGGGTCGCTCCACGTAATCGTCGGCAACGTCACGTCCTTCACCAACACATTGTTCAGCTCCATCGTGTAGCCGCCAAACGTCAAATACGAAAACAACGACGTCTTCACCAACACCAAAGCACCATTCACCGTCGCCACCTGCATCGTCAACGTGCGCGCCTGGCGCGTAAACACCGAACTGGAGACAGAACTGGGACTTAGCAGCGTCACCGTGCTGAAACCCGCACTCGTCGTCGCCGTGTCGCAAAGCCCGCTCGCGATCTGCGTCGCGCCGTCAAACAACTGGTAAGACGACGCCTGAATCGAAAACCCGGACAGCGTCAGCGACGGCCACGTCGTGTTCACGATCACCTGGTTTGCGTTCAGGGACCACTGCAGAAGACTGAACGAGAAGATGCCCGACGCTTGGAAGGTGGCGGAGACGTTCACCGACACGTTGCTTTGCGAGGACAACGTGGCCGCGCTGACGCCGATCACGGAACCCACCACGCTCGTCACCACCGTTCCGTCCGCCAACCCCGTGCCGCTCAAAAAGGCGCCCGCCGACGGACGCCCGCCCGACACATACGTCAACTCGCTCGAACCCGCAGCAAACGACACCACGATCGCACCCTTACTGTTCACCATCGACACCAACACCGTCAGCGTCTTGTTGTTGAACACCGGCAACTGCGACGTATTCAGCACCGGAGCGTCCAGCGACACGACCGACGCCCCCAGCGACAGCGACACCGACGCCGCGCCGCTGCCCACCAACGCCGCGCCGTCATACACGTCGTAACTGGCGCGCTGCACCGGCGTCGACGGCGTCACCGTCAACCGGTGATTCACGGCGCTGTTCACCCACGTCGATGAAGTCGCCGGCGGCGACGTATCCGGATTCAACGTCTGCACCACCGTGTTGGCGTTCATGATCCAGGCGTTCAACGCAAACGTCGTGAAACGGTACTCCTTGCGCACCTGCAACGATGCCCCGCCCGTCGTAATCGTCACCACCATCGACCAAAACGCATAGTTGGCCGTCGAAGCCCCCATCGACGGAGCAGAAAAGTAGATGACGTTGTCCGACACCACGCCCACACCCGTCGCCAACGTCGCGCCGCTCGTTAACGCGTACGACACCGTCGTGTCCGGCGCCAGATTCGTGTAAAACACCATCATGTGCGCAGACGAAGCCCCCACCGCCCAACGCGAAGACGACGCACCCTCCACCACAATCCCGTTGTTGGACTCCATCACCCACGCAGAATACGCCACTGTGTTGAAGGGAAACGCCTTCGCCACGTAGTAAAACTTGCCCGACACCGAATACGCCGTCGCAATGTTCAGCATCGTATTCTTAAACAACGTCACCGACTTGTCAAAGACCGGCGGATCCAACGTCAACACATACGTGTACGGAGGCGTGAAGCCCGTCACCTCAATCGTGCCGTAACCGACGTACACGCCGCTCTCGGCATTGTACATCTTGTAGCTAATGTTCTCGGGCGCCGACGTGCACTGCGCCGTCACCGAGTACGACGTCCCTTCGCCGGTCGGACCCGTGAACGCAATCACGCGCGTGTAACTGAAATACGAGGTGGTCTTGTACACCAACGGAGATACAACCCCCAGCAGCGTAATCGACACGCAAAGCTCCAGCGACATGTCGTTGTAGGGCGCCACGCCCGCGCCGTAAAGCGGCGCCGACAACGAAAACACGTACCCCAAGCCTTGACGCAACCACGTCGCCGACCCCGTCGCCAACGGCGTCGTGCTCGTCGTCGTGTCGTACAAACCGTACGTGGCCGTCAGCGGCGTGTTGGAGACGTAATCCAACTTGAGGCAGTGCAACGCGTCGTTGTTCACCCACGAAGACACCTCATCCATCTGCACACTCATGTTGCTGGTCGGCAGCGACTCCAACGTGAACAAATTGTACGACACAATCTCGCCCTCCACCACACGGTACCGCGTGTTGGCAACGTACTCCGACAACGGATACACAAACACCGGAGCCGTGCGCGTAAAGGCGTGACTCGTGTCCAGGTACTGCGTCGCCAAACAAGAGCTGCCCACACAATACTCCTCGCGCCAAACCAGCAACGCCGTCAACGGCACCGACGCGTCACTCTTCTCGCGATAGTACAAACCCAACACATCCACCGGACACGGCATGCGCGTGTACCGACCCGTCACCAGCAACTCCGAACGGATCTTTTCCAAATCGTTCTCGTTCGCCTCAAAGTATCCAGTGTAGTACGGCTGCAACGCAATCTCCGTCAAGTACACGTACTGGTGCGGCAGCCAGTCGTTCTGATAAAAGTAGCGCGTCGCACGCATGTCGCTGTCGTCGCGCACCACGAACGGCACCGCCTCCATCTGAAACGCCGGCAGACACACCTGAATGCGCTGCGACACGGTCACGACCGGAACCGTCACCAACGTCTCCGCCAGCGTCGCCGTCGCCGCGTTCGACACGTAAATCAACACCCCCAACACATTCTGCACCACCGTGTCGCGAGGAAGCGCCACGCTGATCAACTGCGACCCGATCGAAGGCACCGCGCCGCGCAGGTACGTCAGCACGGAAAGCCCCGTCGTGCAACTCACGTACACGTCGCCCGCACTCAGCGTCACATCCATGCGATGCACCACGTCCGGCTTGATGCGAAACAGCCGAGCGTCCGACACGGGCGGAGCGCGCAACGTCACCAAACTGTCGCCCGTTTGCGGGTCGGTCTCCACCCAGTTTTGCAACTGCGACGCGACGCCGTCCGAACTCGCACCGTCCAGATACAACACCCAGTACGCCTGCGTCACCGACTGCGTCACGCGCACCGAACGCTGAAAGGTGTCCATCCAGTACGTGTCGCCGCTCGGCAACAACCCCAGCTCCGACGCGCGCGGACACTCAAACGCGCCGCTGTACGTCACCGAAATCGGACCAAACGAGGGCTCGTTCGCGATCACCGTCTCGCCCGCCGCGTTGCGCACAATCACCTTGATGTAGTACGACTTCGAAGACCCCAACTCCAGCGAGGCGTCGAACGGCGGCGCAAAACTGTAGCGATACGTTTGCGTCGTCGCGCCGCTCTCCACGCTCGTCGAAATCAGCTCGGTACTGACCGTGCACACGTAGCCGCTGAACGCGTACGAGTACGGCTTGCCCTCCGCGACGCCATCCGTGCGCGACGTGTAGTACTCGCACGTCACCAGAATCGGTGTCGTCTGCCCATCCTCCTTGTTGAAGGTGAGCGTGAAGCGGGCGTCGTACACCGTCTCGCCCGACGGCGCCAACGTCGGCGTCCACGTCCCCGTCAGCAGATCGTTGCGCGTCGCGAAGCGCGAGGGGCTGTAGTCCAACTCCACCGCCACGATGCGGCTGCTTTGCAGGTAGTCGCTCATGATGAAAAACAGGTCCGAACAGACGCTCGACGCCACGCGCGCGCCCGCGCGCGCCAACGGCTCCACGAAGACGGTTTCGGCGCACACGAAGGAGCTGACGATCGCGATGGGCAGCTGCGCCTTGCAGTACTTGCAAAAGGTGAGCCCCGAGTCGCTGTTGATCACTTCGAGACTGAGGTACGACGATTTCGAGACGGCGCTGTACGCCAGGTAGGCGTTGACGATGTAGGCGTCGGTCACGGCGCCCACGTCAAAGTAGTCGAGAATGGTGGTGGATCCGTACAGCACTCTGCCCTGCGCGACGCTTTCGTCGCTCGGCTTGCGGCGCAGCTCCATGCAAACGGTGCGCGGACTGTCGGCGCCAATCAGCTTAAACACGCAGAAACAAATCGCCTCCGGCACCAGCAGCGACGTCGGGCGCACCGAGACCGAGAAGATGGCGTTGGGCTGCTCCAGCAGGTTGATCCTTACGTTGTTGTCCACGACGGAGGAGCCGCACGGAACCACCATCGCGTCGTTCTCCACCTGCACCGGGGCGCCGTCCGCCAACGCCACCGTGCGCGCGGCATCCACGTCGTAGCTTTGAGAGAAAAGACCCACCGCCGTGTCAAAGGCGCAACTGACGCCCGTCGAACACTTGACCGGACGCATCCACAACGCCGTCTTGGCGGCCGTGTAGCCCTTGTACAAGTAGACCTGATCGCCAATCGAGACGCCGCCGTACGCCGCCTGCGAATTGTACACGTCGCCCGCGCTCACGTCGCCAAACACCTGCACGTTGCTCAACGTAGCGCCGCTGCTCACTTCCGCCACCAACGTGTCGCAGTTCCAGAAGCTGCTCGTTGCGGTCGTGACGGCATCCTTTTGCGACGTCGTGCTGCCCGTCACGGCAATCAACGTGGAGGCGTCGTACTGCGTAAAGGCGATCGAACCCGTGCGCAACGGAGCCACGCCGCTGTAGTCCCAGTACAAAATGCTGCCGTCAAACACGCCGCTTCCCGAAAAGCGATCCGACGCATCCGGCGTCTCCGCCAAAAACGACACCTGACTCACATTGTTGAGATTCAACGTGCAACTGACGCGGTACGTTTTTGAGGCGCCCCAGTCCGCCACCCCGTCCGAATCCACCAACGCCTTGATCCAACAACCCACGAAGCGAAGAATCGGCACGCCATCCACCACAGAACCCGCAAATCGCTGAGACACGTGCAAACGGTGACTGTACAGCTTCGAAAAGACCTCCTCCTGATCGGGCTGGTTGGAGGCGTAATCCTCCGGCACGTTTTGCGCCGTGAAAAATCCAGCTCGAAACATCCGTCGCGTCGTCTTTTAAGTACACTCAAAAAAAAACTCCAAACATTGACCCTCTAAAGTAACTCTGAGCATCGTGACCCGCACAACGTCAGATCGTGTAAAGCCACATCACTGTGGAACAGCTCAGTACGGCGGCCTAAACTCGAGGATTTCTCGGTCCTTACGGACCTCAAACCTCTCACGCGCAGCGCGACTCGACGCACCTCGCCTTGAAATAGCTCGGAACTTTCATCTTAGCTTCGCGTGTCGGTCCTCAAAATGTGTGCTCCACGACGCAAATCGACGACGTTCTGCATCGATGTGTGTGTCGCTCGACAAACGGATCGCAAGGTTATCTAGATAAACAACACCGTCAGTCGCAGCCTCCATGTCGTATCGGACGGTTCGATCCGTGGCGCTTACATCGAATGATGCTTCCGGATATCTTGGCTCGTCCCAATATGTTAGATGCACGATCACGCTCTCCGGCAACTGTACCGTTACCGGAACTCCCACCATGACGTGGAACAACTTGCTGAACTTAAACACCGGCTTCCGTGAGTCAATCACTTTGGATTATTTATCCGGATCCGGAACCAACGCTCTGGTCTTCAACTTCGACAACTACACAGGGTCAGTGCTGTCCTACGTCGGAGCGGACGCCTTCCTGACCTTGAATAGCAATACGAGTGCGGCGTTCTTCAACCCCGTCATTGCGTACACCAACGGAAGCAATCAATTCGTGGTCAACAACTACAATGGCATTTTGTACCCAAGCGGCACCATCGTTACGCTGAATACGAAGGCGGCGGTTCCGATTCCGAGTCAGAATCGTCTGGAGGGAGGCTTGACGGTTGCTGCGACTCCGACCGAAACCAACTACGTCAGTATCAACCTGACGTATGCGACCTTCATCAAATTTGCTAGGTACTCACTTGTAACAGGTATTACCGGAACCGCAGCAGGATCCAACACTTTTACGTGTGCTTCAACTTCCGATGCACAAAAATTTACAGTTGGTACAAGAGTTTATTACATTTTCGAAAACTACATACCCACTGGAACTTTTGTGACGAGTGTCAATACATCGACAAGAGTTGTGACGCTTTCTAAAAACTTTGTTCAGGCTTTATCACCATCTGTAATACAGGTATTCAGCGTGATTGCCGGCGCCGGTACGACTGGTACGAACACGTTTACGTGCACCACGCCGTCGCAGGCCAGCGCCTTCTCGGTGGGGTTCCTGGTTGAAAACAGCTTCGACTCTGTCACGCCCGCCGTGCCGCCCAACACGGTGGTCGTGTCCTCCAACACGTCAACCGGCGTCGTCACGCTCTCCAACAATCTCAACAACAACGCAACGTACCTGCAGCCGGTTGCTTCCGTGCGACTGACCGTGTACGACCGCTTCGGCGTCGCCAGCACGCAGTACGCCATTGCAAACATTGTCAATTCGACCAACTTAAAGTTTCGATGGGTGGTTCCGAGCGGCGTCTATTACGTATACCACACCGACGCCAAAGTGACATCCATCGTGCCGTCGCTGACCATCGACGCCACGCTGTTCGACTGCGATCTGGCGCTTCCGCCGCTGTCAGGCACCAGCTACACTTACACAGTCTCCAACACAGACTCCGGATCGTTCTACACGGGCGCGCGCGTGACGCCAAGTACCTTCGACGCCGCGTTCTCAACAGGCGCAACCTTGCGCATGCGCGTGATCACCAACAGCCCGGTGGCGTACAATACGTCTGCGAGTACTGTTTTAGCAAGCGTCGCAAGCGGAGGAGCCGGCGTCACGTGTCAGAACGCGGCCAACACGCGCGCGGAAGCGACGAGACGCGACTACGTAAGCGGCGCTTTGTCTGCAGACACAGTGAACACTGGATCAGCTAACATTGCACCGACCAATGAAATCTTTACCATGGTGGGGTCCGGTGGCATCACCACCAGCAGCCCCTTCTCATCGGGCGCCACGACAGCAACAGCTTCGAGTGCAGCGCTCGCCAGCTTGCTCGTGTACGGAACCAACGTGCGACCCACGCTGTCCAGCGCCAACGCTTCCAGCACCATCACAGGCATCAGCGGCACAACGATCACGGTGGCGCCGGGCTTTTCCGCCGGCTCTTCGACTTTGTACCCGGAAGTGACAGTGTCGTTCACCAGCGGCTCGCGCGTTGCCACCGTCACGCAGGGGCTGAGCTACGTCAACATCGGAAGCGTCTTTTTCAACGGAACCGGATCGAACGCACTCGATAACGTCGAAGTCGTGCGCCAGCCGTCCGGCACCAACACCATTGTGCTTTCGAGCGCGCCGGCGTCCACGGGGGTGGAGAAGTACGTGCTCAAACCCACGTACTCCAGCTACAACAATGACGTTTTCATATCCACGATGGTGGTGGCTGGTGATTCGACATTCTTGGTTGACAATTCGAAGCCGATCTCGCTGACCTTGACGGTGGGGGGCACAAGAACCACGACGCCCGACGCCGGCACGGTTGCTTCCGTCGCGTCGCTGCGCAACTTGAGCAACGGTGTCGCGTACACGCCGTCGATGACGAACACGCCGTCCGCCGCGCTCGCGCACACCTTCTCGTTCACGCCGAGCGCGGGAAGCAGCTACACCGCGTGCGGAAACAGCTCCGAAAGCAGCACCATTTGCGTCTCGGTGCTGAACACCACCTCCTTCAACCCCGTGATCGACCCGATCGGGTGCACCACCACCATCGCCAACGCACCGACGGCGTACAAATTCTACCCGACGACGTGGTTCGGCACGGCGTACAGCAACATAACTTGGAGCGCCACCTCCACGACCTGCGACGTCACCATCAACTCCATCACCGTCGCCACGTCCACCAACCAAAACATGATCACGGACGGAACGACGGTGACCGTCACCGTCACCCTGAACTCGTCCGTGCAGATTTGGAACACGGTCGGCGGCGTGCAACAAACGCTGCCGCTCAATCTGTACGATCGATTCAACAACACATTCTATGCCATCGTCAACAGCAACAGCAACGTCCTGACCATCGTGAACGGGTCCACGGTTGTCGGCGCCGTCCTGAGCAACGCCAACATTCCGGTCGGCACCGTCGTGACGTCGATCACCGGCAACGCCGTCGTCATGTCGGCGAACGCCACCGCCTCCGCCTTCAACGCGCAAGTGACCTTTGCGTACGCCGCCAACGTACCCATGACCACCGCCTCCGCCAGCGGCGTCACCTCCGTGCAATACCAAACCACCTGGAGCAACGGCGGCGTCTGGTACCTCACCACCACCAACAGCGGCGTCACCAACGCCTCCGTCGCCAGCTCCTACGCACTGATCTGCGACAAAATGCACTTCAAGGGCACGTTGCCGACTTGCACCTTCACCGACATCACCATCAACGAACAGGGAGCCTTCCGATTCGGCGCGCTGCTCAAATCGCCGTACAACGGAACCATCGTGATTCCGCCCACCAACGCGTACCTTCCGCTGCAGGTCGGGTACAACGGACCCGTGCAAAGCGCCTCCTCCGCCTCCTTTTCGCTGTACAACTACGTGACAGAGTCGGCGGCGGTGTTTTCGCCGTCGTACAGCGCCTTGGAGTCGGCGGGCGCGATGCGGGGCTTTCGGTACACGTTTCCGGCGCTTTCCAGCTGCACGGCGGCGCTGACGGCGCAGAGCGTGGTCATGAACGTAACGGTCGGATCGGCGCCGGCCGTCAACACCATATTGTCTTCACCTGGCTACCTTACGGCGGGCACGTACGTCACGTCGGTCTCTACATCGTACGTGACGCTTAGTTCGCCGGCGACAAACACGAACGCCGCCGCGACGGTTAACAGCGTCGCCATCTGGGACTTGTGCGACAACGCCGGAACGCCGAGCTACTCGGTGTCGGGCGAATCGTACACTGTAATCACCACGGCGTACGTTCCCGGTGCCGGAGCCAGCGGAACCAGCATCTTTACGTGTTCGACCCCCAACGCCGCGACGCTGTTCCGCAAAGGAACGTACGTCACCAGCGACGACGGCTCCGTGCCAGCCGACACGACCGTCACCGCCATCGACACCGGCGCCAACACCGTCACGGTCTCTGCCAATTTCAGCACTCCTTGCACCAAACTGTATCCCGAAATGAGACTTACGCTGACGCGCTACGACAACCGCATTCAGTGCAGCAGCGGATGCGTCGGCTACCTGGGCTTCGGTGCCAAGTTCAACGTCGCCGTCGGGCATCCGCTGTACGGACTTTACGTGACGGGCCTTGACGGCAACTACGCCCTTCTGAACTCGGCGGTGTCGACAGCCGTGACAAATCCGTACAACGGCGTGCGACTGCAAGATTCCGACAGCGCCACATCGGTGCTTTCGTCGCTGACGCTGCCGACGATGCAGATGGCCGTCACCGACGTCGCGGCGCAGAGCGGGTCGCAGCTGGCGGTCAACGGACAGACCGTGTCGGCCACCGCCAGCTTTTGGTGTTATTTGACACCATCCGTCATCCCGTCCACCTACCGACTGCGCGTGGACCCCAACGCCTCGTACGTCGCGGGCAGCAACCTGCGCATTTCCTTCGCCCAGGTCGGGACAATCAACACGACGTCGCAGCTCACACTCGTTGCCGTCAACCCCGGCTCGACAAACCCCAGCAAAACGATCACGTACAGCACAACCAACAGCACCGGCTTCACGCTCGACCTGTGCTACCGATTCGCAGCCTCGGCATCCACCGTCGCCACGTACGGGTTGTGTGGAAATTCGTACACGCCGGTCGGCGGCATGAACCAGGGCGTGGCGTACAGCGGCGTCACCGTCGCGCCGACGACGGTTTCTTCCATCACGCTGGCGTCGTCCGGCGGCTCGTCCACGGTCAGCGCCACGCAAACGATGACGAACACGGTGGCCTTCAGCGACGTATGCACCTTCCCCATGACGCAACTTGTCGGATATGTCAGCTTAGCTTCGACCGCCGCGTTCACTCTGTACAACAGCGAAGGCGCCTCCGTCGGCATCAATAACAGTCAAGGCTTCACCGTCAACGCCGTAAACAACCAAACACCGCTGTCGTCAACCGTTTCGAGCGTGAGTGCCACCTCGATCTCTGTCGCGCAACCCTTCAACGTGTTCGGTCAGCGACTTCTGGCGTCCATCGTACCAAGCCCATCGAATACGGTAAGCGCCACGGACGGCTTCATCAAAATGACATTTGCACTAAATAGCACGAGCGCCACGGTGGTGTACGGATCCAACTTCCTGAAAGTCGGAGCCATGATCTATTCGCGCTATATCGAAGGCGGCGACGCACAAATCACAGCGGTCTCCGGAACCACCGTCACGCTGAGCATGAAGGCGACCACAGCCGTTTCCAGCGTGCCCGTGCTGACGGCGTACGCGTACGCAGACGTGTTTACGACGGGACAGTCGGGTTACGTGCTGCCCAGCAACTACTACGTAAAGTTGACGACCACGCACCCGTCCATCGCGATCGGGTCTCGCTTGTTTTGCTCGGATTCCACGGTCTGGACGTCTCCGTCGCGCGTCATGAAATACGGAAGCCGCTTCACAATGAGCGCAAACGCCAGCGGTACGAGCGACAACGTCACGATTCCGATTAACACGTCGCCGGCCCCTGTGTCGATCACGTTTACGAACGGGTCTTCGACGGCGATGTACAACTACACGTCGGGTCCCTTCTTTGTGAGCGTGGGCAGCTTGCTGACGAGCGCATCGTACGTGACGGGAACGGTGACGGTGGCTTCCGTTACGAAAACGGCAACGGGATACCAGTTGACGCTGCAAAATACATTTATCGCTGACTGGGATTCGACGACCTACTTTACGGTGACGTCCGGTTCGCGTCCAGGCGTGGGCGCCGTCATCACGAGCTGGATGGGAACGTTCACAGTCGCGTCGCTCGTTTCGACGAACCGGTTCACAGTCTCGGAAACCATCAGAGGAAATTCGTATCAGACGCAGGTGCAATTCACCGTCGCCGCGCAAGCCATCGCAACCGGCACCGACACAAACGTCACCGTTTCTGTGGGCGCTGAAGTGGTCAACACAAGCCCCTTCCTGTTTGTCTTTTCCGGAAACCTGGAGGTTGGGTGGTCGATCGGCACCGTCGCAACGTACCTGCCCAGCGCCTCTTACACAATCAGCTCCTTCAACAACCTGCTCGCGCGCATGACCGCGCCGAACCAGAAAGGATCCAACGTATTGAACACGTTCCTCGGATTCCCGCAGTACAGCAACTTTCCGACCACCATGTCGCAGGTTGGCGGGGCCGGAGCGCTCACCTTCGACTGGATGCAAACGCGCTTCGAAAACACACCCACCGCAAGCTCCTTGAGCTTCCGACAAAGCACCTCCGCCATCGCCAACACCGCCAGATTTGTTGCCCGGTTACAATCGCCGGCCGTAACCCTCGACGGTGTCTCGTACCTGATGCGGCCGTCACAGTATCTTTTTTCTGCGTCTCGAAGCAGCGGAACATTTACATACTCATCAGGAACTAACCTGGTTGTCGTAGGTGACATTATCTACGGATCCGTCGGCGGCAGTTACAGAGCATTCACCGTAGCTACAACTCCTACTGCTTCCACCTTTACGGTATCGCAAACGGTCCCCGCAACGGCCGAATCCGCGACAACCTTCTCAATGATGTCTCAACCGACCTATAATTCGGACGGCAGCATGACTGGGTTGGGTAACCACACTTCCGATAAATATGACCAGCACCTTTACATGGACACCGGCAACATTACTGCGTTCACGTCGTTTGCGTCAGATATGAGAACCACCTACACCGTCAATTGGTGGATGAAACCTACGTCGTATGGAGTGTGGATATCTCCCTTCGGTTTTGGATCTCCATCCAGTAATCAAAGTCTCGGATGCAACATGTGGCAGAATAGCGTCGCTCCAGGGTGGGGCGTTGTCGGAGCTGGAACAAACAGCTTGATCATCGGACATCTGTGGTTCAACGCTGACGATTACGCATACGATAATCTTAACTATCCGAACGCAAGCGCCATCGACACAACAAAGTACCACATGATCACGTTGACCTGGGACGGAACATATCGTAGGACGTACTTTGATGGCGCCCTCTTCTTCACCAGTGGAACTATTTCTGCAGGTCCCAATTTTACAGGCCAGTATTTATATCTTTACAGATTCTTAAACTCAGCGACATACGGCATACAGAACACGATGGGCGACTTCCGCATGTGGAGTACGGCGCTTTCGTTAACCGAAATTTCCGCCATGTACGCGGACGGAATGCCGTAGGGCGCGTTATGAGCACGATTCAAACCGAAAACATGATTAGATGAGTAAAGCGACATGTTCTCCGCCGGCTACTTTACCGCGAGCGAAGCGACGGAGGATTACGGGTATCCGGTGCCCGGGACGCCGACGGGGCAGGATGCGTTTGCGCGCTCGTTTGCGCACCGCATACACTTGTCGCGCCGCTTCACCAGCGTGACGGGCGGCACAGGGGCTTCGAAGTCCACTCTGCCGCGCTTCGTGGGGTGCTGGGTCAAAGCGCCCGTCCTCGACGGCATCACAAACTGGGAAAACGCCAAACAGTATCGCATCTCGTGCGCACTCAACCTCAACAACGTATCGCAAGCGACGTTCACCGCCGAAACCACGGACGGAAGCGACTCCCTCAGCGGATTCGGAACGTACAACGACGAAACCAGTGTACTTTTCTGGCAGTACACCGGCGTCAACCCGCTGCGCAGCGGAACGGTGGAGCTGTCGCTGTGGGGCAACGACGCACTCATCGCCATACAAGGATCCACGCAATCCACCAAAACCGTCGTCACCGACTCCGTCGCCTCCTTCTGGAACTGCGCGGCGCTCGTCAACGACCTGCTGTCGGGAGAAAGATCCGTCACCACCACCGTGGACGTGTACGGCACCGCCAACGAAGGCACGTACACGTCGGACGTCACGTCGAAGGGATTCAGCCTCACGCTGCAACTCGTTTCGCTTTACAAGGGCGACAAACTGCCCGAAAACTACGTGTACCTGCGCGCCATTCAGTGCGGGTCCAGCGCCGCCCCGGGGTGCGGACTGAACGTCGCCACGAACGACAATACCGCGGGACTCACCGATAGCGAGCGCGTTGTGCGCTTGGCGGACGGAAGCACCGCCACCGTCGACCGCGACGCCATTCTGATCGCGCCCACCACGCGACTCGACGGAGGCTTCGAAGTCAACCTCGCCGCCGTCGGAAAAACAGCCATGATCGCCGTCGTGAAGCCGCTGCCGCTACTCATCGCCCCCCAAGTCGACTGCTTCTGCGTCATGAAAGTCACCGCCAAAAATGTCAGCGACGTTCTCTGCGTCGAACTGCGCAGATCGGACTCCGACCCCGACAACGAAGCGTCGCTGCGGTGCCTGTACGGACCCGACACCGAACAAAGCCTCGTCATCCTGCCCACCGTCGCTCTCGGACCCATACGCAACAACTACCACTTCACACTCTACTTTGTATACGACGCCGAAGAACACAACAACGTCGTCTCCCTCGAAGTCATCAACGTCGACACACAAACCTCGCAATCCTACACCATGCTCGTCGACATACCCTTCGGCATCCTCACCTCCTACACCATCGCACAATCCGTACTCAAAAGCGCCATCCCGCCCGACCAACTCATCAACACAGCCTACCTCGCTCGATTCCAAACCATACGCGTCACGGGATCCTACTACGGACGCGTCACCAACTTCCAAGCTCCACCCACCTACTCCACGCGCAACAGCATCCTGTACCCACTCTTCAACGACGGCACCGGAACCTTCACCCTCGTCATTCAAAATAAACAATTTACTCGCTTCTCGCTCCCCGTCTTTGTCGAGTTCTACGCCACCCGCGTGCCGTCCAACGGCACCAACAGCCTGTACACGTACTCCACGCTGCTTTCGCGCGTGCAAGCCACGCTGATTCGCATCGTGTCCGCCTCCAAACGCGACGGCACCGTTCTGCAGTTCCAATTCAACCCGCCCGTTCTGACCGCCACGCTCGGCGTCGCCAACACACTGTACCCACAGATCGTGCTGCAAGACCCAGCGTCCTCGACAGCCTCCAACCTGTTCATGAACGCCGTCTACGCAAGCCCCGTGACTCTGACGCGCCTGGCGGCCTTCGCGGTGCCCGATCTGAACGCGCTTTCGCTGCTGGTGGCGCCGTCGACAGAGCAGATTCAGACCAACTGGAGCGACGCCTCCACTCGAAGCGTCACGTTCTCGACGGCCGTGGCGCCAACAAGCGTATCGTACGCGGTGCGCACGCAAAGCGGCGTCGAGGTGGCGCGCCGAAGCGACAACGTGACGACCCCCTTCCTGGGGTCCTCCATTCCAAACCTGTACACCGCCTTCCTCGGGCCGCCGGACTATATCGCAGACGACTCGCTGGCGCTGTACGACGCCGGCGCCAAAACCTTCAACCTGATCGTCACCGTACACCTGCCGAACGACGCAAACTTCCAACTCAACTCCGAAATGGCGGCGCTCACCATACCGCGCTGGAACTTTGAACCCGTCTCCTTCCTGGTCGCATCCAGCGAAGCCGGCGAACCAGCCTTCTGGCAAAACGCAGACGCCGTCGCACACAACTACCTGTACGTAACCGACGCACAAAGCCAAACCTACATCGCCGGCGCCTTCGCCATCGCCGGCGTCGCGCAAGACCTCGAACCCGATCGACTCGTAGCTACAACACCCTACACACGCATGGCACTCGACGTATCCTTCGCCGACACTCAACTGCCGCTCTCCAACGTCAACAACGCCATCCCGTCCGTCTCCACCGGCGCCATTCTGCAGTACCAACTGCCCGACTATTATACATCCACGTACGAATGGGTCTCGCAACTCGCCTTCCTGAAATACTCGCGCGCACAATTCGACGCCGGCGTGCGCTACCGATTCGCCAACGGCAAAATCTCCAGCTACAACATCTTCAACCTCGAAACACCCACGCTCGTGCTGCAAAACACCAACAACAACACCAGCGCCTACGTCGCGCGCGACTCGGTGCACACACTCACACTCGACTTCCTGGGGCTCGAATCGACGCTCACCAACGCCTCCTACACTGTGTACAAAAACGCCGTCACGGCGGACGCCGTCGCGCACGGAACCTGCGCCGTGCTAAACACCTACGGCAACGTCACGATCACGCTCAACGCGCCGCTTTTCCTGCCGCCCTACACACCCCTCGTCAACACAGTATTCTACACCGTCGTCAGCTACACACTGAACGACACACCCACCACCATCGCCACCAACCAAGCCTTCACCGTCGCCTTTGCGTCGTGATCCAACGCCTCTCAGAAGTAACGCTCCTGGCTCTCGCACAACAGGTTCTGCACCATCAACGGCACGCGCGGCGACACGCAACCGTCCTCAATCATGGTCATCGGAACCTCCTGCCATTCCAGGTAGCGCTCGCCGCGCACGTACGCACGCACCAGACGACGCAAAGCGCGACTGTAAATCAAGTACACATCCTGCGCGCCGCGCGTCGGTCGCGGCAACACCTGCGCCACCTCGCGCGCGCTCCCCATGATGCGAATGGAACCGAGCGCGATCTCGTCCTCCTCGTTGTCGCCGTACGTCACGCACCGACAGCCCCGCACCGTTCTGTTCTGCGCGCGCGCAGCTTGCAGCATCTCCTCCCAGGTCATCATGATCACCTTGCCAGCCGCGCTCACAAAGTACATTTCGCCGCCCCCGCGCTCCGACTCCGACAACTCGTCCGCCGACGACGCCACGCGACGGTCCACGTGCAACATCACGCGCCCCTCCGGCAACAAAAACGGCTCCACGTCGAAGGAACAAATGTGAGCAACCTCCTCCGTCGTCGCGCACGGCAACACGTGGTCGCGCACCACGCACGAAACCAACGGAGCGCACAACACGTTGCCGCCGTCAAAGGCAATCTCCAACACGTCAAAGGCGCGGTCGGCGCGCTCGTACAGCAGCGACACCTTGCCAAACGACACCGCCATGTCCGAAAACCGAGACATACACAAAGCCTGCGCCTCCTCGTAGTCCGACGCCTCCTCCACAAACAAGCCGTAGTTGGCGCCCACAAAGTAGATTTCGCCCACGCGCAAAGTGGCACGCAACGACTCGATCCAGGCGTCGTGGCGAGACGCACAACTGCCGTCGCTGTGCACGCGCGCGCCAAACACCACGAACGGCATCAAATCGTCAACGTGAAAATTTAGCTTTTCAGCGAAAGACGACGGCGTCGTATTGCGTCGTATTGGAGCGGACCTTTTGAGGACGCTCTGAGCTACTAACATGTGCGCTCGCTCACGATTGATTTGAGGGTGTGACGTGTGTGGGCGCACGCTCAGGAGGATTGCGAAAAGATGCTTCTCCAGGCCTCGGGGCTCCAACCGCGGTACAGCGCCGTCACGACAAAGGATTCGTTGCCGCGCAGCTGGCAGCGCGCGATGGTGGGGTATTCTCGCACGTGCGCCAGCGAGGACGGCAGGTGCACGCGCGCGGCGTCAATGTACACCAGCGGGCTGCGGCTTTGGCGCGAGTACATGACGCCCATCGTGCTCGCGTGCCGCTGACTCACGCTCATGGCGCCCTGGCAGCTATGACCGATCAGAAGAAACTGCAGAGACGGCGCCCCAGACGACATCCAACTGCGCCAGCGCGCGACCGATCGCGTCGCTTTCTTGTAACACGATGTCGAATGTGCTTAGTGTCACCAACGGAAAACAATCGTCATGCGCGTTCACCGTTTGCTGATCCATCACGGCGTGGTACATCTTGCCGTCCAACCGCAGCGACGCGCCGTGCCCGTCGCTTTGGAGCAGCTCGGAGCTTCGTGATTTCCACGACGTTTTATCGGACCTTTCGGTCCTCAAAACGTCCGCTCCAATACGACGCCGCGACTCCAAACGACGCATCACATCCTCCATGCGACCGCGCCAATTGCTCTTCAAATGCCCAAGACCCATCGCGTGACCAAACTCGTGACTGATCAAGTAACGCTGATACATCCCCAGCGCCACAAAGCCGCGGTGCTCGTTGCCGCGCTCCGAACCCAGCAACGCGTCGTAGCTGCGCGCCGGACGGTCCAAACCTAAGAACCGATTCTCGTCCAACAAGGAGGCGCGCAACTGCATGTTGGTGACGCTCAAACGCTGCTTCACCGTCATCGCGACGCGCGCGTGCAGCCACGTCGAAGGCACCAGACCCATCGTGTGCGTGCAGCGCTGCGACTCCTCCATGCGCAGCCCGCGCCACAGGGCGTTCACAGACTCCGGGTGTATCCCGAACGCGTCGCGACGACCCGACCGCGCCAGCAAGGTCGCCACCATGTCGTCGCGCAACGGTATCACCTCCAACCCCTTCAAAAAGTCGGACCACGGACCGCACGCCACCGGCACCGCGTCGGCGCGCATCAGATCGGAACGAATCGAAACGGTCAACGCATGCTGCACGATCGCGGCAAACGAGTGGCGCGCGCGCTCGTCGCAATCGGGGTGCACCCAAACCACCAATCGAACGTGCGCGCGATCCTTCCAGCCCTGCAGCAGTCGGCGCACGTACTCCATCCTTTTACTTTCGATGCTGATATTAAACAACTGTAAATGTCGCCGTCCGGCACACGCATGCAGGCGGCGGATGTCGGGTCCATGGCGATGCGGGTGGCGCAGCTCGCGGACCTTTGCTTGCAGCCCGTCAGCGCGCGCGAGGGGTCGCAGGCGCTCATCGAACTCACCAGCGACGTGCGCACCGTGCTCGCCGCCGTGCCCTTCGCCAGCAGCTCCGGCGCCCGCAAGTTTCTCTTTGTGCGATGCCGGACGCTGCTGCGCGATCTCGAGGTCGGGGCGCGGGCGCTTCTGGTCGGGGACTTTTTCAACGCGCTGCAAACGGCGCTGGACGCGGGCGATCTGCACGAGGGACTGGTGCAGCTGGTGATCAACATGATACGCAGCCTGGATGCTCAAAGAGTGCCGACCCCCAGCCCCGTTCCACTCGCGCACGTACTGTACCGCGCGTCGCTGCACGAGCCGCTCAGCCACGACCTGCTGCTTGTATGCCGCAACCCGGCGTACCAGGCGCCCATGCTCACCGGCGTCGCCTACTACCTTGCGCAAGACGCGCTCTTCGGCAACGACGGACAGTGGAACAACGTGGAGTTCTCGGACGAACACAAAGCCATCTCCTTCCTCGCCTCCAGCTGCAACCACCCCTTCCTGTTCCGACCCAGCGAAGCCTTTGTGCAATACATGACGGCGTGCGTCGACGCCATCCCCACACGCATCGCCCGAAGAAGCTTCATCGACCGCTTCGCCCCCCAACTCGCAGAACGACTGCTCTTCCTTGAACCCGAAGAAGAGGACATTCTGCAGGAACTCGTCACCGAACAGGACGACGTCGAAACCATGGCGTCTCGACTGCGGGAACTGCAAGCCAGCTTCAGCACGCTGCCCAGCATGCGCGTTTGCGGAAACCCACTCTCCGCACTCTCTATGCACGAGGCGCGAAACGAACTGCTCGTCGAACTGCGACACGATCGAAGAGCCGAAGTACTCATCCTGCTACTGCTGCGCTGCAAAAATGCAACGACGCGACACGACGACGACGACGACGACGACGACGACACCGTGATCGAAGACATGGAGACGCTGTACCTCAACTTCATTCTGCCCGAGAACGGACACCCGCTGTGCGTTCGACTCGCCGTCGCACTCTTCGGATTCTGCGACCTGGAGCCGCTGATCCTGACGCGGCAGCTCGACATCGACCTCGTAGCGTGCGAATACTTTTCACACCGACTGCCGGCGCTGCTCCTTCCCGTCGTACTCGAAACACTCGAACGCAACGCACCCTGGGCAGAAAGCTCCGCCCTGCTCGATATTTTGCTCGCCAACGCCACCCAAGGCGTGTTTGGAAAAGACCCCGACGCCTACCTACCGCTGCTCAGCGATCGCAACCTGCCGCCCGTCGACGCGCTGTCGCTTCTGCTGATGGTGCTCGCAAACGGAGCTTGCACGGCTGCACAACAGGCGCAGCTGCTGCAGACGGCCGTGCTGCACTTTGCCGACGAAACCGAAGATGTCGTCTCCGCCGCCCGACGACTGACGCTGGCGCTGCACTTTACGCGCAGCCTGCACCCCGAACTTGCACTGGAGCACGCCAGCCTGCTGCAGGGGCGCGAAGAGCTGTTTCTGATGCACGCGCAGGTTCTGTGCGGCTTGCTGCCCGTGCCCGCCGAGACACTCGAACGCGCGCACCCGTGGGCAGCGATGCTGGTTGCACTGCACGACCCCGAAGCCTACTCGCACTTCTTTGGCGTTTTGCTGACCAACCTGGACGAGGTGTACGGCATGCCGCCGATGGTGCGCAAACGAATCGTCGACGGCGCACTGCACGCGCTGCTCACGACGGGACTGATCAACATGCTGCAGGACGACGCCGAAGCCGCCAGCCTCGTCGCAAACCTGCTCAACGTAATGGACAGCTTCAACGCAACCGACCTGGTCGAACACGCACACCAGGACAGCTGCCACAACATGCCCTTCGACGCGTCGCTAAACAACGAGTTGGACTTGTTTCCGCACTGCGAACTGAAACTTCACACGACGGCGCTCACGGCGCGCGTGCCGCGACTTTTTCAGGATGACTGGCCCGGGGCGCAATCCACCGTGCTTCGATGCGCCGTCGCCGACACGAGAGCCGGCGCCATCGCGCGATCCGCCATCGCGGCGGCGCACTACAAATTTCCCGTGCTGCGCTGAGCGTAAAAAGATGTCGTAAAGATCGCCGCCGCAAACATGAGCGATACGCCCAACCAAATGAACGATACATAGAATGAACGCACGCCCTCCTTCTCTTCCGGTTGCTCCTCGTGTTGTCCCTTCTCCTCTGCTTGCACCTTCTCCTGCAGCGCCGGCGTGCGCAACATCATCGGAACCGCCGGACCCGTCGGCACCACCGCCGGCTCGCGCGCCACCGCGTCGTGCACGATCAACGAGCGCGGCTCCACCACGGGAGCCAGCAACGGCGCCGGCTCCTCCAAACGAACAATCTCCGTCGGACGAATCACACAGCAAATCATCCAACGCGACGTCAACGACGACGTCACGGCCGGAATCGTAATGTCCGTCGTTCCGTTCTGACGCCACAACAACAGCGTGCCCGAGGAGGGGCGCACGTAGGACGTCAGCGACTCGCCGTTCCGAATCACCACGGGGGACACCGACGCCCCTTCGATGCTGTTGAGAAACATCAACGCAAACACCGACCCGATGTGCTGGTCGCGCGGCAAACTCAACGCGTCGCCGCGACGCACGCGCAACACCTGCAGACAATCCACCTGCTTGTCGCTCTCGACATCCACGATGGAACCGACGCGCTGCTGCAGACGCTTCACCACCTCGTCCTGGTGAAACCCCAGCGTCAGGCAGTCCGTGGTCAACAAACTTTTGCGCGAGGCGTACGATATGATAATGTTGAAGTGCCGCATGACGCTCGGCGTAAGGTAGCCGTTTACCACGAAGGCGTGCGCGCCACACAAACGCTGCGCGCGACGACCGGCGATGTACGCCGGCACGTCCACGGCGCCCGAAAACATGTCGACGCACCAGGACAGAGGAGCAACGTCCGGCACCGACTCCGCACTCATGCCGACCGAAAAGAAACTTTTCACGTTATCGAATGCCGCGCGTCAGAGCGAAACGACGGAAAAGAATTTGAACCGGCGCGGAACTTTCCGTACCGTGAACGCTCAAAATTGGGCGGCACAAAAATCACGCATGGCGACGCCGATCGCGGGCTCCGCTTCGCCGTACCGATGTCGCGACTGCAGCGCCAGCGCGTCGCTGCGGAGACTGGAGGATGTGTCGTATGTGGTGTGCTCCAATCGGGGGTGCGGCGCGCGCTACCGCTTTGAAAGCGGACCTTCCGCGCCTTCCGTGTCGATCGCGGGGTCGCCGCCGTGCTCCAAGTGCGGCGGCGGCAGCGTGACCAAGACGGCGGGACAGCAAAGTCGCCATCCCGGACGCGAATTTTATGCGTGCGGGCGGTGCAACGCCTTTGTGGGGTGGGCGAACGAGCAGGCGGCGACCAGCAACGTCATGTGCAAATGCGGCGTGCCCGCGCGCTTCGGAACGAGCAAGTCGGAACGCAACCCGGGGCGGAACTACTACGGATGTTCCAAGTCCAAGACGCGCGGAGAGGAACCGTGCGACTTCTTCGAATGGTTCGACGCTTCTCGACATGCCGACGCACACGCTCCGACAGCACCGACACCGGCACCCGCACAAGCACAAGCTCAAGCACAAGCACAAGTACCGACACACGCACAAGCGTCGACACACGCACCGACACCAGCGCCGACGCGACAACAGGCTGCATCCGGGCGCTGCCTTTGCGGGCAGCCGCACGAGTCCTTCGTGACGCGACCGAAGCGAGAGGGCGAACGCGGCGTCGTGTGCTACCGATGCGCGCGCCGAAGCTGCCGCTACATTCGAATCTGCGACAACCTGCACAGCACAGAACCGCCCACGCAACAGAAGCTGATCGCCATGCGAGGACAGGCGCTCGTCAAGCGCGTCGAACGACTCGGAGCCGACGCCGACCTCGACGCCCCCTTCGCGTCCGAAGATGTCATGGCGCTCGTGATCCTCAACGACGCAGAGATCGAGCTGATCGCGTCCTACAAACAGGGAAGCCCGGAATGGATGCTGGCTCACTGGCTTCGCATCGGAGGCTCCAACATCGGCGCCGTCGCCGGCATCAACCCGCACAAAAGCAGAGCGCTCGCGTTGCGCGACATTGTGTTCGGACAGCGACCCTTCACCAACGACGCCATGACGTTTGGGTCAAAAATGGAGTCGTACAGCCGTCTGCAATACATTGCCCATCGCGGCGGCGCGCTGTACGAACGCTTTGCGCAACACTACGGCATCAACCCCGACGACATGATGCACAACCGAGTGCTGGGCAGCAAACGACCGCGCCCCACATCCTTCCAATCCATGCTGCGACAGCTGGACGGCGAACCCGCCGCCGCCGCCGCCGCCTCAGACGACGAACCGATCGCCGCCAAACCGAACGCGCGCGCGGCGCCGCCCCCCGCCTTCATCGAACCCGACTTCCGAGTCGAAGCCGCCAACTTCACCATCTTCCCCAGAGCCAAACACCTCGGAGCCAGCCCCGACGGCATCGTGCTGTACACCGACCCCGTCACCGGCGTCGCCAAGCGCGGCATCCTCGAGATCAAAACGCGCAGAGGAGGAGACCTCGCACTCGACTTCTCCAACCCGCACGGACGACCGCACGCACACACGCACGCCAACGCCTCCCTGCACGTCCCCGCCCCCGACAACATCCCGCACCACTACTTTGCGCAGTGCGTACTCAACATGGCGATCCAACGCGCCTCCTTTGCCGACTTTGTCGTGTGCAACACGTCCGGACTCGAAGTCACCACCATCAACATGACGCCCGACGTCGAACGATTCTGGAACGAACTGTACCATCACGTCACGCGCTTCTACAAGGACGCCGTCATCCCCGCAGCCGTCGACGCCCTGAACGGTGTCATTCACGAAGATTCGCCACTCGACACCTACGTCGCGCGCGCGCTGCGAGGACCCGACGCCGTCGAAGTCGCCGACGCGCGCCACAACGCCACCGCCTAAAATCGAACGTGCCACAGTGTGACTACGCTTGAACGTATCGATGAATACTCACTGTCCCGTCGGCGCTCACGTGGTGCATGCGCTTGCGCGCGCGAAACATGCAGGCTGGCATGTGGTCGCGCGCCGACTTGCGCAACTCGTGCAGGAAAAGGAGCTGGTGACGATGCGGATTGTAAAGCAGCGCGCCTTGCAGGACAGTGACGCTGACAAACATTTTCCCGCGCGTGCGCTCCGTCACGCGCTCGAAAAAGCTCTCGTCCAACTCCACAAAGTCGCGCTCGTCCGTCGGCGTAAGGGGGTCGTCGCCGTTGTCGGTTTCGGTGTCGTCGTCACCCGCAGACTGCAACAACGCCCGACGATGCTGCAACAACGGAACAAACAGAAAGTTGAGCTCGTCGCTTTCGGCTTCCGCGTCCTCCGACGAAGACAACAACAACAGCTCCGCTCCGCTCGCGCGCGCAATGCCGCGGGCGTGAGAAAGCTGCATGCACGGCGACAGAAAAGTGACCCGAGCACCGCGACGCTAGAAACCTTCCGCGAACGTTCCGCACGTCGCTTCGACGGTATTCATTTGCTCTTGGTGCTCAGCGTGATGTTAAACTTGGACTTGATCAGGGCCTTCGCGGCGGTGATGGAGGGGCGCGACCACAGCAGCCAGCGCGACCAGAAGCCCGCCGTCCAGACGCCCGCCTTCGACCCCCACGACTCTTTGGTGGAGGAGACGGAAGCTGACGTCTTGCCGCCGTGACGCACCACGTAGCGCCGCATGCGCTCCGCATCCTTGTGCATGGTGTAGTCAGACGCGCCGCGCTGCCCGAAATCGACGTGACGCTTCGGCACCACACCCGGCGGCGTACTCACGCGCCACTTCTTCAAAGGCTTCGGACTCTTCGTCAACACCAACTTCATGAAAAACAACTACACACACACACACCCCAACACACTGTCGCTTTTATCTTCGTAAGTCAAACAAACGATGATGGCGCAAAAATCCACCAACTCGGAGGAGTGCAGCGTCTGCGTGCAACCCTTTCGGGCGACGCGCAAACGGTGCGCGTGTCCCTTTTGCGGCTTTGAGTCGTGCGTGTCCTGCCTGCAAACCTTCATTTTGTCCGCCGAAGCAGACGCCAGCTGCATGAGCTGCCACCGACCGCTCACGCACGCCCATTTGCAAAGCATCTGCCCGCCGTCGTGGCTCGGCGGCCCGTACCGCGACTTTCGTGAACAACTGCTGTACGCGCGCGAAATGACGCTCATGCCCGCCACCGTGCATCTGGCGCGTCGCTTGCGCGCCGCTCGCAACTATGAGAACCGCCGCCGGGAAGTGGCGACGCAGTTCCAAGCGTTGCCTGTCGACATCGAAACGCGCGCCACGATATCAGAACGAGATGCGTCGAGGTGGCTCGACACGCTGGCGCAAGCAACAAACTCCGTACCGATGCTTTTGCAGGCGGCGCGAGAAGATGCAGACACCGAAGTGCAACTTGGAGGACCGCCTGCCATTGAAGCAGCAGCAGCAGCAACAACAACAACAACAACAACAACAAACACGCCCACCACACACCAAGATGTCGAACCCGTCAAAGCGACCCCCTACGTTTCCCCGTGCCCCAACACATGCAACGGATTCTTAGATGCGCGCGGAACATGCGGCATTTGCGGCGCGCGGGTTTGCGTGCGATGCCACGCCGCACTGCCGACATCGGAAGCGTCGCACACCTGCAACCCCGACGAAGTGGCATCCGTAACCCTGCTTCGACGCGACACCAAACCCTGCCCCAAATGCGCCTCGCGCGTTTACAAAACGGGGGGCTGCGACCAAATGTTTTGCACGGCGTGCAACACCGCCTTTTCGTGGAGCTCGCTGAAGATTGTCACGCGCGGCATTCACAACCCGCACTACTTTGAGTGGCTGTTCCGAACGGGCGGGGAGCACAACGAGCGCATCGCGAACGAGCAGATCGACGCCGCCAACGCGCCACAGAACGAGCAGGTCGACGCCGCCGTGCCCGACTGCGTCAACACGGTGGAGGATTTTTCCCGCATGTGGAACGACTACCGAGGCTTCGGGTCCGCGCGCGTCATGAGCGCCGTGAAAAGATTCTTTGCAGGACGCGTAATCGAGCGCAACGAAAACCGCTATTACCTGCGCGGCGAAATACACATCGACCGAGCGGCGCGCGATTTCGCAACGCACCTGCCGCGAGAGCACGCGATGTGCCTTATGCTGCGCTACGTCGAAGAGTGCAGAGTGCTGCTCGAAAACTACGAAGCGCTGCAGAGAATGTCGGAAAGCATCGACTCCGTCGTCTTTGGCATGAAAACCATCGAGCGCAAACTGCAAAGCGTCGCCGCCGCCGCCGCCTTTCAACGATACCGAGAACGAAGCGGCATGCGCGACGACGACGTGCGCGCCACGAACGAGGACCTGCGCGCGCTCTTCATGCTGAACGAATTCGACGCCGACCAATTCAAACGAGAGCTGGTGATGCGCGAAGCCAAGCGCGCGCGCGACGTGGAACGCATCGAGTTGATGCGCACGTATCTGGATGTCGCGGCGCAAACGTTGCATGCGCTGCTGCAGCTGTTCGTGCGCAACCCGGCGGCGCACCGGTACGGCGACGAAAACGTGCAGATCATTGTGTCGGCGGTTGCGAGGTTGCCGGGCAGGGCGGAGCTTTTGCGCGAGGTGGATCGGCGTCTGAAGTCGTTGGACGAGCTGCGAAGCTTTGTGAACGAACGCGCCTGCTTGGCGTCGCAACGGTCGGGGCGCGCCACCCTGCAAGTACTGCCGGACGGAGGCGTCGACACACTGCACCTTTGGAACGACCGAGTCAGAAAACAACCGCGCGAAACGCAACCGGAGGCGCGGCGGCGGTATCGAATCGCGGCGCTGTGAGGAACGATTCGTTTTATGAATCACGCGCTGGACCGAAAGAAGGAGCGCATGTTGGTTTGCGTGGCGGGCGCGCGCGCGCGTTTGCGATCCTGGTCGTGCTCCGAGGCTGTTGCGCCGGCGGTGGCTTGTTCGTACGTCGGCGCCTCTTTGCGCAGCGAGAAGCTGGCTCCGACCAGCGCGCGCCGTTGGTCAAACGAAAGTTCCAGTCGCTGCGCGCGCGCGCCGTCCAGCGTCGCCTGCCGGTTCAGCTGCAGGTTGACTTCGGAGCGGAACCACGAAAGCAACGGGTCCAGACTCGGAAACCCGTCCGCACACAACGGACCCAGCACCTTCACCACCGGGTTGTACAGAATCTGCCCGCCGTAAAACAACCGGTCCGGCACATTCTCGCCCGTCGCCAACATCCACGTCGGATGATCGGTGTGACTCGCAGCCGAGTCGAGAATGCGCGCACCGACAAGGTTGCGGCGCGCCCCCTTCGTCACCATGCACGTGCCCCCACTCGCAGCAGGAACGCAATGCACGAACGGAACGCGATCACCCACCTCGTAACGATCCATCGCACCGCGCGCCTGCAGCAGCTGAACCACGCTCACGTGCGGGCGCGGGATCGCGTCCGCGTACTCCGCCAACTGCATCGTGCGCACGTACTTGGACAACGGAAGCAGGTTTTGCGCCATCTGCACGTACACGTCGCGAACGACATTGTACATGTGCACAAACTTGGCGCGCTTCCAGCGCTCAAAGTCGTCGCGCTGCACCGGCGGTTCTCCCTCCAGCAGAATCTTCAGAATCGCCAACTGCGTCTCGCGCGCGGCGGTGGCGCGGTCGCGCCGCACGGTGTCGAGCCCTTTCGTCTCAATCTTGCCGGGCTTCGGGCGGTTGTTGTCGTCGGGCACGCGCTTCATGAAGGCGTAGCACTTCTTCTTGTCGCTGAACCAGACCGGCTGCTGCAGCTTCTCGAGCTCCGTCACCATCGGCGGCGGAAAGAGCGCGTTCACGTCGTCGCGAAGGTACAGCCCCAGCTTCAACGCATCCTCGCCGCTGAACCCCGGCAAACCCACCATGATGGAGTCCGTGTCGCCATACAATGTGCACACCACGTCGCGCGCGTCGCCCAAGAACTGCACCTGCTCGTGCGGCATGCGCTTCACGTCGCGATACCAGGCGTTCACGGTCTCGGTCAGCTGCACCGGGTCGCGGTACAGTCGGTCGACGCGCTTGGCGCAGCTGTTGATGGAGTTGCGACCCACCAGGCAAACGGTGGCGCTGACGATCATGCAGGCGTACAGCGCCTTGTCGGACGCGACGCCGAAGAAGCCGTACAGCGCGTTCGCCAGCAACTTCAAAGCCAGCTGGCGCGCATCCAGCACGTCGTAGCGCGGGTCCTCGTCGCTCACCGACTTGAGCTCCAGCTTGGCACGCTTGCGCGCCGCCGTCAGCTCCTCCAGCACCGTTGTGGTGATGGACTTGACGTGCTGCACCACCGCCACGGGCAAGCGACCCGTCGCCTTCGAAGCGCTGCCCTTCAACTCGCCATCCAACATGTGAAACTCCACCACGTCGGCAAGGTCAGAAATCACCGACGCATCCGACCGATCCAAAACGCGCACCGCGCCCCACTCCTCCACCGACCTGCACGCCTCCGCCTCCGTCGGCAGCCCGTGATCGCGCACCGGAAGAAAGGAGCGCTGCGACACCGCAAAGTGAGGCTTCGCGACAACCAACGCCTGCTGGCGCAATCGGGCGGGCGCCGTTCCGGAGGCGTGAGCCGCGCGCGCGTCGCGCCGCAAGCGCGCAACCAACGCCTCCGTCTCCGCGCCCGGACGCGACGGCAGCATCGTGTCCGGACCCAGGTTGAACGCCTGCATGATGGAGGGATACAACTGCGCAAAATCCAACGTCACGCTGCGACCGTACAGACCCGGAATCGGATCCTGCACAGCGCCGCCCGGATACGGCACCTGCGACTCCGGCACCGGAAGATACGGGTCGTCCAACACAAAGCGACTGACGTGATTGTACGCCGTCGCAAACAGCTTGTTGTAGCCCTTGTGCTGCTGTCCGCGCTGACCCACGTCGCTCATCTGCACGCGCGCAATCGAACTCTGCTCGCGCGTAAACGGAATGATCGTCAGCGCCACCATGATGCGCAAAGGCATCTCCACGTCCACGGCGCAGTACACGCAGTTCAACGCGCGCCCCACCGGACCCAAGCGGTGCAGCGCAAACAACTTGCGGTAGTTGTTGTTGCCCAGAAAGGCGCGCGCGTCCAGAAACTTGGTCTGCAGGTAGGAACGCGCCACCGTTGCCACCGACGCCGCGAACGGAACCGCCACTTCGTCGCCCGGCGTGCAGGACGTCAAATGAGAACGGTCCTGGTGCAGCGCGCGCAACAACGGAAGCCACATCGCCTGCACCCAGTCCTCCGACTTGCCGCGCACCACGTCGTCGATCGAACGCGACAAATGCGTCAAGGCGTTCTCCAGACGCTCCGTCGGTCGAGTCGGGTTAAAGTGCAGCGCCGTGAAACGCTCCTCCAAACCGTCCAGCGAGTACGCCGGCGCCGGCACCGAACGCACGCGCGCCGAAAGCGATGCAATGCGCGCACCGATGCAGACAGGAACTGAAACGCCCGCCGACACCGACAAGGGGTCGCTGTACGACGCATCTTCGTCACCCTGCTGCTCCTCCTCCTCCCCATCACCATCCACCTCCTCCTCCTCCTCCTCTTCGTCACACGCCGCCTCCAGCAGCTCGTGCATGTCGAGGCTTTGGTCGCGGTCCGGCGCGCGTTTGCGCTGCGTCGGCGGGGCGGGCGCCGGTTGGTCGTGCGCGATGCCTTCCTGCACCTCTCGAAGCTCCGCCACCTCCGCCAAACCCTCGCATGCATCCAAAACCGCACTGAACGGCGCCTCCAGTCGCGACGCCTCCTGCTCGTCTTGTAGCGCGTGGTGCACCAGACGCAGCAGGCTTTGCAGCGCGTCCAGCATGCAGCGCGTCGCGTTGCGCACCGCTCCCGGCAGGTGCAGCTTCACCTTGCTCATCGAGACGCCGCTTTCGGAAGCCACCGTGTTCATGTCGTACTGCGTCATCTTTTTGTGTGCGCGGGCGTGCATGATGGCGTCGATGTCGAAGGATCCGGCGGTTGCAAACAGGTACATGTTCTTGCGGCGCGACTGTTGCGTGTGTGTGTGCGCGTTGGAGGCGGCGGGCTTCTTGGCGCGACTGTTGCGCGGCGGCTTGATCTCGTCCACGTCGGCCACGTCCAGCAAAAAGGCGGAGCGCATCCAGAAGGAGCGCAGCGCCGCAACATCCGGTTTGCGCCCGGCGCGCGCCGCCATGTAGCCGTTGTCGTACTTGGTTGTGTTGAACCCCAACGTGATGTCGGCGTGGCACTCGATCATCAGCGCCGTCGCTTTGTCCAGCAAGTCGCGCTCCGTCGGAACCAGGATCGGGTCCACGCGCATTTCGTCGCGCAGCATGCGAAGCGAATCCTCCGGCAGCTCCGTCCGCGACAACACGATGCCGCCGCGATAGCTGTGCGCGGGGTCGCTCGGCTCCGAGACGCCGTAGCTCCAGGCGTGCGCATTGTAGTTGATGATGGGAAACGGAGAGCGCATCTCGTCCGGCATTTGGTCGTTGTTGCTAAAGGTTTCAATGTCGTGACTGAACACGGTGAAGGGCGCGATCAGCTCGCCGCGGTTCACGGGCGAGAAGGCCATGTGGTCCAGCTCCAGCTCGTACTGCCGCCACGTTCGACGCGGCTCGTGCGGCGCGCGCACACGCGTGCAGGACGACACCGACACCGACACCCAGTCCGACGGCGCCATGTGGTGCTCCACGCAAAAGCGCGACACGTGCGACACCTTGCGCTCCACCAGCTCCACTTCGCTGAAGGACAGCGACGCCGCGTCGTTGAAGCGCTGGTTGTACACCTCCTCGTTGCGCAGCAGGTAGCTCAGCATGGAGGCGCTCTGCATGGTGGGGAACGAAAGGTACATCGTGCGACGCATCTTGCGCTCCAGCGAAGAGGCGGGGGCGTCCGCTGCCTCGTAGCGACTTGCGCGCGAGCGGCGCTCCATGCGCACCGACACCGAAAGGTCGTGTCGCGCAAGCCCCGTCACCTGCTCCACCTTCTGCACCCAGTCCGCCAGGCGCGCCGACTCAGCCATCTCCGGAACAAAAAGCACAACAGAGGGACGCCAGCCCGTGACGCGCGCAGCCACCGAGTGACCGCTCTCGGAGCGCCCAAACATCCAGACCGAGACGCAGCTTCCGTTCGGCGGCGGCATTGCGTCGCCCTGCTCGATGCGGTGCGCCACGATCGCCGAAAGCTGCAAACGGTCGTCGCCCGGCATCGAATTCTTCTTGAAGAAGTTGTCGCGCACCGACGTCAGCGTGTCCGACGCGTTCGAAGCCCACTCGCGCGAGAACGGCTCCGGCAGTGCAGCGTCCAGCGGGTCCAACAACGGCGGATCCAAGTCGCGCATCACGATCTGGTACACCTGAAAGACACACTCCGACGACGGCGCCAACGCCCGGTACGACGGACCCACGCGCGGGCGTTCGATGATGCACGACACAGCCGAGGGAGCGGAGGCCGACATGGCTGCCAAACGTGCACACTGCGTTCCCGAGCGCCAACAAATTGTGACACAAATTTACATACATGCTCGGAACGTTCTGTAGAATTTTCACTACCAAATAAAAAGAAAGAAAAAGCTTCATCATGGCGATGTCACCGCAAAACCGCAAACTCGTGATCGGTATTTCGATCACGTTGGTTGTGTTTGGCATCATCGGCGCCATCGTCGGTGTGATTTATAACACGATCAAGAGGTCTGCCATCGGCCAGGCCATTGGCGGCATCAACAAGATTGGTAAATTGGGTGTCAAGGCCGCCACCGGCGTCGCTTCCGTGCCTTTGAAGGCGGTGTCAGGAGCGTCGGAGGTGCTGACCAGCAAAAACACCGGTCGAACGATCGGAAGGGGCTTCAAACGGATGGTGGGCGGCAAGAAGAAGAGGCGCAAGAACCGTATGGAGCTTTTCGCGGGCGAGGAGGACGATTCTGACTTTGACGCTTCGGAGGCGCTCGAAAGCAACTTTGAGATGCAGCACGAATCGACCTATGAGGACGACATGTTGCAGGAGCAGGAAGTTCCGCCCGACGTTGATTCGATTTCGCCGGCGTCGGCGTTGGAGGCCAATTTTGAGATGCAGCGGGGTGCCTAGAAGCGTCGATTTGAGATTTATGGCGCGCGTTTTTTGATCTCACGCCTGCGTGCCGGTGACGTTGCGTTGGTCGCGGATGGAGAAGAGCAGCGTGAAGTCGTGCTCCATGCCGTGAAAGTCGACGGGCGTCATGTCGTCCTTGTACCAGCTCACGATGAATTCGTCGACGTCGTTCATGGATCCGAGGTCGGTGTGCATGAGTTGTTCGCTGATGTTGGTGTAGCCGCCGCCGCGTCCGATGCTGAGCTTCGTGAAAAAGTAGAGCTGCGAGTTGTCCACGATGGTGGAGTACTTTTGGGTGCGCGAGTTGTCGGCGCCGGGCAGCGAAAGGCGCAGAAACAGCACGCGCGGCGAGTCCAGGCGGCAGGGGTACGGCGCCTCAATCGTGACAACCGAAAGTTGCTTTCCGTCCAGGTTGGTGGCGCCGCCGCCCGCGCCGCTGCGCATGGAGGAGTACACGTCGTGCAGCAGCGTCGCCGTGGTGCGCCGCCGGGTTGCGGCGTCGACGCCGTTGCTCAGCTGCGAGGTGGTGACCAGCGACGAAAGGCGGCCGAGAATGGCATCCACGCTCGCCGGCAGCACGACGCTGCCGCCCACCGCCTCCGGGTTGTCGTGACCGAGAAGCGCCGGCGACGCCGCGATCGTGGCGAGGCACTTTTGCGTGCTGACGATGCCGACGCCGCCGCTGCAGTACAACGCCCCCGTCAGCGCCTCCGTGCTCTCCTCGCGCCTCGCCAGCGCCGCCGTGCCGCCCGCGCCCAGCACCGAGTTGCTCCCCAGGCAGTCGCTGACCATCCCCTGCGACATCGGGTACACCAACGGAGCAAACCCCAGCAGCTCCGTCGGACAGGAGGTTTGCGCAAATCCAAGCAGCAAACAAAAGCGCGCGCACGCCCCCGCCGGTTCAATAAACGGATTGCTGCCGGAGGAGGTGGTTGTAAAGTAGCGCGTCGCGGGCGTGTTGAAAAAGGAGATCGCCGGTATCGGTCCTGTGACGGAGGGCTCGTACGCGGATGCAACCACAAACGTCATCACGCGCCGCGGCGACGAAATCTTGACGGCAAAGGTGTCGCCCACGCGCACGCGCCCGAGCACCAACGGCACCGTCGTCACGTCCGGCACCACCGTGCTCATCCACAGATTGTCGTCGCCCGGCACCGGCAACCGGTCCGTAAACGCCGCGCGATGAAAGCCGCGCGACGGCACCGGCCCCGGACCCGACGGCGCCAACGGAGGCGTCGAAGCACTGAACCGCAGGCGCGCCACCGACTCTGCATCCATCAACGCCGTCACGTTCAAGTCGAACGGAAGCCCCGACTCCGCCGCAAACTCCTCGCCCGTGTACACACTCGCGTCCCGATACGCCGGACGCATGTAACCCAACCGACGACCCCACCCGCCCTCAAAGCGCAGACTGAAGGAGCACGCCATGTGCGAAATGCGCCACTTCGTGCGGCGCGGGTACCCGTTGCCCACCGTCGCATCCACCAGCTGCTCCGTCGTGGCACACGCGCCCTGCAGGCTGCCCTCCGCGATCGAATGCACGTTTGCGGACACGTAATCCACGTAAAACAACACATCCTCCGTCTGCTCGCGCAAGGCGTTTTGCAGCAGCAGACGAAACTGCTCGTCGTCGTAGTCGCCGGGCGGCACAATGACCGGTATCTCGGTCGACCCCACGTCGCCAATGTACAGCGTGCGCGACTCCGCCTCCAGAAACGTCAGCCCGCGCGCGCGCTCCGTGATCATGGAGGTCAAGGAGGCGGGGTCGTCGTACCGCCCCGGGCGCAACATGACGTCGCGGCGCCAAAAGTCGCCGTCGCACGCGCCCGCGCTCAGCACGACGCCCACGCGCGACGCCTGCGCCGGCGACGACGCCAGAATGTCGCGCGACGCCCCCGAAAGCGCCAACTTGGCCTTCGGACCGTGACTCCCCGCCCACCCGCGCGGACCGAACTGGGCAGAGGCGCGGCTCTTCAGGCGCGTCACGGAGCCCGACGCCGCTCCGTTCAGCGTCTCGTACTTGCAAAGCAGCGAGGACAGCGCCGCCACCGACTCCGTCTCGTTCGGGAATCCCAGGTACGTTGCCAAATTCGTCGATGCATCCACAGACACCTCCGCCAGCACAAACGGCTGCGATTCGTCGCGCGCCGCCGCATCCAGACGCGACAACGCGTAGTGCTCGTACTGCACGTTGCCGCCCAGCACGTAGTCGGTGGCGTACGACCCCGGCACCCATTCCATCACCGTGCGCATGTTGGCTTGCGTCCCGCGCGGCAGCTGAAACACAAAGTTTAGTTCGTCGGGCAGGTACGACACCTCCATCGCCTGCGGAGCGCCGGTGCCTTGCATGGTGGTGGGGACGTGCACGGTGCGCTTCGCGGCGCGCGCCGTTTGCAAGCCTTCGTTCAGACACACCAAAAGCTCCGGCAACGTCGGCATGTCGCTGGCGAGGTAGATCGGGCCCGGACGCAACGGGTCGTCGCCCAACAGAAGCGTCACGAGCTGCGCCGTCGAGGGGTTCGGCGCTGCGCTGTACAGCGACAGCAACAGCCGGTGCACGCGAAACGACGTGTCGCTGGTCACCTCCAGCAGTGCGGGCAGCAGCGCCGGCGCCAGGCCCGCCGCCAGCAACGTTGCGTACGGGGGCAGCAGCTCCGGCACGCCCGCCACCAGCAAGGAGCCCGCGATGCGCACGCCGAGATTCAGCGACCGAAAGGAGCGCAGCGCCGACGTCAAACCGTGCGACCGCGTCGTCGTGATGGAGACGTAATCCGCCCCGTCCACCGAAACGCTGGTGATGGCGTTCAGGCGCGCGGGCAGCACCAGGTTGAAGGCAAAGGTGTCGAAGGTTTGCAGCGCCGTGTCAAAGGTGACGGTGCCGAAGGCGGCGCCGCCGCCGTTGGATCCTTGCGGTGCGATTTGCGAACGCAGCGACGTCGCCAGCTGCGCCGCGTCGGTTGGCGCAATCCCCTTCCAGAGCACATTGACCGTGAAGGTGAGCGGGTCCGCGATCTCCGTCGGCTGCAACGGCACGCCGATCGGAATGTGCGTTTTCGGATCCTCCACGTTGTAAATGCCCGCCGTCGGCAGGCTGATCGAACTGAGCTGCACGGACGTGGCTTTCGGGATCGGGTTCGGCAGCTTGAGCGTGTACAACGTCGGCGTCGCCCCCCGAATGCGATCGCACGATCGCATGTGCAAACCGATCACGTCGCGCACCCACGTCGGCGTCGGCGCCAGCGCCCCCTCCAGCAAACGCAACAAGCCGCTCGTGTCCTCCGTCGAAGCCGCCATGCCGCCCGTCGACGGCGTGTAACTCGCCAACGGACCCGACGACACGCCGTCGTACGAACCGAAACCGCCTCCTCCTCCTCCACCTCCTCCTCCTCCACCCCCACCTCCTCGCCCCGACGCCGCCGCCCGCATCGCGGCGTGAGAACGCACCACATCCTCAATGCTGTCGTCCGACGATCGAGCAAACACGCGACTCATCGATCCACAGAACAAACAATCCTACTTTCTATCGTCACGGTTTACAATTAGAACGCTCCGTTTTGTGCCTTCGCTCACGACCCCTGAACGACGTTCTGTGCGCCTCACCGACACGCACGACGCAGACGAAAGGAACTTTAACATCTCAACGCCGTCGTATTGGAGCGGACCTTTTGAGGACCGACACGCGTAGCTAAGATGAAATGTCCAAGCTACGGCAAAGCGACGGGCATCAAGCTACAAAACCCATATGTTGATTGCAAACCATTTATTGCAGCTCCGTATAACAATGTCGACACCTGCGTAGCCGCACCAGAAGCTGCCGTATCGAAAACCTCCGGCGCCGTAGCAGGCACACCACCCAAATCGAATGTAGTTGTCGCCGCCGCGTCCGCCGCCCCCTGACCAAAACCGGTCGAAACTTGGAACGCAGGCAGACCAGATACGTCGCTCATATCAAACCAGTTCACGCTGCTCATAATGCTGCGTTCATCAACGCTTCCTAACATTGGGCTAAATCCATATGCTGGGCATGTTGCTGGTACAAAATTTCCGGCCACAGCACCTGACTGTCCGACGGGAACGAGTGGTCCCGCTGCGCCAAAAAATCCGACGGGAACGAGTGGTCCCGCCGCCGCACCCGATCCAAGCGCAGCGCCCGATGATCCGACGGGAGCCGCCGCCGCACCCGTGGGCACGACTGCGACTGCCGCGTTCGGCGCAAAAATGCTTCCAAAAGCTCCCGCACCGAACGCAAGGACGCCGAGTCCAATCGCCGCCAACGCCACTTTGCCCACCGTCTTGATCGCTCTCACTGTCGAAGCCGACGTCAACCAGTCCATCAAGCCGGACGATGGGTTCAAGTCAACAAGTTCCGACAAGCGAGCAATAAACGCCTCGTTCTCCGCCAAAGGTTTGTACATGTTGGTCACGTCCTTTACGGTGATGCTGTAAGCGGCGCCTAGCGATGAAAACCCATGTTCTTCCCAAGCGTTGTCTCCTTGACCGTGAAGCTGCAGTATGCGGAACTCCGAAGGATTCTCCTTGTCGAAACGAACCACGTGCGTGTACAGCCTCGTTTGCCTCTGCTGCTCTCCCTCTTCTACAGAAATCGTAATATCCCTCGGATGCAAAGACACCTGATTGATCGCCAAATTCTCCAAGTCGATATCCAATTGACCTTCCGCTGCAATCTTATCGATCGGCGTCAAAAATGTCTCCTCTGCAACCCTTTGCAGGTACTCGTCAAGATCTTGCACCCAATTCTTCTCTGCATGATACTGACTCCAGCATGCAACAGCATCCTGCATGTAAGCCACCTGTTCTGCAAACGCAGCCTTCGCCGCAGTCTTCACGCCATCATCCACGCGCGTCGAAAGCAACGCCGACAAATGCTGAATTTGAAGATTAAATTGCTCAAACAGTTGTTGTATCGTTTGGTAGATTCGAGCCGCCAAACGTGTTTTCAGATCGTCAATCAAAGGCCCGCTCTCGTCTTTGATCACTTGGAAGGCGCTGACCGGATCCTTTAAGATCACGTCCTGCAAGGCTTCCCATTGCTCCTCCATTCTGTTTCGAATGTTTGCCTTGTTGGGAGATCGCATCACGGTGACCACGGCTGCCATGGCATCGCGAGCGTTTTTTGCATTTTCCAAACGAATCTTTGCGTGTCCAGTTGCATGCTTCGCGTGATCCATACTCAACACCAACGGGTACAGTTGCGCCAACTTCTTGTTCTGCTCATTCGCATTCTGACGACGATCAATATTGGATGCAATATACATGTAGAAACTTGTCAGTAGAGCTGTGGCTCGATCGAGGTTTGCGATGTTCGCTTGTGTAACATCAATTTCAGGTGGAATGTAATCTCTTCCACTCAATCCTATGT
>Ga0172373_10000520_pt1 | contig 62880 bp, 46 predicted proteins | sample Lak10m_2_FD_114546 | JGI IMG/M metagenome (GOLD analysis project Ga0172373, IMG submission 114546) | Freshwater microbial communities from Kabuno Bay, South-Kivu, Congo - kab_092012_10m | ecosystem: Environmental > Aquatic > Freshwater > Lake | place: Democratic Republic of the Congo... | reverse complement strand
GCGCGTGCGCTCGGCTTCGAGGCGCGCGCGGGGCTGTGGATCGGGGCGCTGCTCTCGTTCTCGAGCACGATGGTGATCGCCAAGGTCTTCAGCGAACAGAAGGTCGGCGGGCCGCTGGCCGAGCTCGTCTTCGGCGTCGCGCTGGTGCAGGACCTCGGGGCCGTGCTGCTCCTGACGCTCTCGGGCGTGCTGGCGAGCGGCGGTGAGCGCGCGCTGGAGGCCTCGCTCGGCGAGGGCGCGCGTCTCGTCGCCTTCCTCGTCGCGCTGCTCGTGGGAGGCTACCTGTTCGTGCCGCGCGCGCTGCGCGCGATCGCGCGCCTGCAGAGCCCCGAGACGCTGCTCGTCTCGGCCGTCGGGCTGTGCTTTGGACTCGCCTTCCTGGCCCAGTGGGTCGGCTACTCGGTCGCGCTCGGGGCCTTCGTGGCCGGCGCGCTGGTGGCGGAATCGGGCAAGCAGCGTCAGGTCGAGCCACTGGTTCGGCCCCTGCGCGACCTGTTCGCGGCTGTGTTCTTCGTGGCCGTCGGGATGATGGTCGATCCGCTGGTTCTGCGCGAGCACGGCTTCACCGTGCTGGTGCTGTCCGCGGTCGTGCTCGTCGGCCAGCTCGTGAGCGTCTCCTTCGGCGCCTTCCTCTCGGGCCATGCTCCGGCGACCGGACTGCGCGCCGGGCTCGCGCTGGGCAACATCGGCGAGTTCTCGTTCATCCTGGCCGGCGCGCTGGTGGCGGGACGTGTGCTGGAGCGCGAGCTCGTCTCGATCGCGGTCTCGGTCTCGGTCGTGACGGTCTTCGCGGCACCGTGGTGGATCCGGCACTCCGAGCGCATCGCGCTCGCGGTCGAGCACCGCCTGCCGCGGCCGCTGCGCACGGTCGCGACGCTCTGGTCGGCCTGGCTGGAGCGCGAGCGCGCGGCCCTGCGCAGCGGAGCGGGCCGCTTCCGCCTGCTGCGCCTCGGCGCACGGGTCGCGCTCGACGCGGCCTGCTGCGCGGCGGTCGTCATCGCGACCGCACTCGGGCACGAGCGCCTGGCGCGCGGGCTGGAGCAGGCCGGGCTCTCGGCGGCCGTCGCGCGCACGGTCGTGCTCGGCGGCGCGGCCCTGCTCGCGGCGCCTTTCCTGCTCGGGATCGCGCGCCTTTCGGCCGCGCTGGGGGCCGAGGTCGCGCACGGCGCGCTGCCCGCGCCGAGCGAGGGGCACGATCGCGCCGCGGTCCCGCGCCGCGTGCTGGTCGTGACCCTGCAGCTGGCGCTCTTCGCCCTGGTGGCCGGACCGCTCTTCGCGCTGACGCAGCCCTTCGTGCCGATCCTGTGGGAGGCGAGCGTGCTCGGACTCGCCTTCGTCGCCCTGGCCTGGCGCTGCTGGCGCAACGCGGAGAACCTCGAGGAGCACGTGCAGAGCGGGGCGCGCATGGTGATCGAGGCGCTGCAGCGCCAGAATCAAGAGAGCGGCCCGGCCGCGCGCGCGCCGGACCTCGAGGTCCTGTCGCAGGAGCTACAGGGGCTCGGCGAGGTCGCGGCCGTGCGCCTCTCGGCCTCGAGTCCCGCCGTGGGGCGGACCCTGGCCCAGCTCGACCTGCGCGCGCGCACGGGCGCGAGCGTGATCGCGATCACGCGCGCGGACGAGGGCGTGGTCGCGCCGAGCGGGCAGGAGATCCTGCGCGCGGAGGACCTGCTGGCCCTGGCGGGCAGCCACGCCGCGCTCGCGGCGGCGCGCCTGGCCCTGACCGCCGCACCGATCCCGCAGCGCGCGCGCCGCCCCTCGCGCACGCGCTGACCGGGCGGGGGCGGATGCTCACTGAGGGCCGGGATCGTGGGGCAGCGGCGCAGGAGACCGGTGGACTGTTCGCGGTAGCGGGGAGTCAATCCTGTCAGCCAAGACGAACCGCGTTCCGGAGGCCTCCCCGATACCCACCTTCGGGGAGGCATCGAACCAGAAACCTGGTCATGGCCCAGATGGGCAATAAGGCCTTAGCCAGAATCGGGTTAGGGTCGCCGGGTCGCCGGGTCGCCGGGGCTGCGGGCTTGACCTTTCAGCAGAAGGCTGGGAGCCTGCGATGCATGAGGGAGGAACTGATGAGCACCAAGAGGGCTCGAGTTGTGCTGGGCGTTGTCGCGGTCCTTTCGTTGTCCGCTCTGGTCTGGCTCTCGGTGAAGCGAGATGAGCGCCAAGAACCGACAGTGGCCGCTCGAACGGATCCGGACTCCGGCGGGGCGCTTGTCGTAGCGGAGGCCACTTTCGACCCTTCTGCCGCCCGGAGTCCCGCGGTCTTGTCCGTGAGTGAAGGGGCTTCCAAGGAGCAGGCTTCTGATCCGTGGGTGACAATACAGGAAGAGCTTGCCAGCCAAGTGAACGACTCGCTGGACGGGTTTCTTTACATCAATCATGTCCTGGATCAGTTGACCTCCTTTGCGCAACTGCCCGTGGAGACGAAAGCTGATCTGGATTACGAGAGCGACGAGAGGGCCTGCTTCAAGCTGCAAGAGACGCCACCGGGCACCACGGCTCGCCTCTTGGTTCTGCACAAGCCGTTCGAGCTGGAAGGGCGTGAGCTGCGGGGTATCGAGCTGGAAGTGCAGATGGATGCCGAGGAACCCCCGGGCTTCTACCGGGACTGCTTCAGGTCGGGACCGCGAGCCCACATCTCGATCAGCTACGATGAAGCCGGTGATCCAGTCGGGCTGGCCCTGATCCTCGAGCGAAAGATCAACCCGAAAGTGTCTCGAGAGAACGGTATCGATGCATACCAGGGGCGCTTTACCTGCGGGGCCGGCTACCGCGTCGACCTTTCTACGGGCACGACCACATCGGAGACCTTCGGGTTCGTCAACGGCAACTACGCTTTCCGTGATGCTTTTCAGGGGATATCTCCCCTGCGAGGCGACGTTCAGATCGACAAGGAGCGTGTTGGAGCCCTCTTGCGCGAGTTGACCGCCAAGCGACGGCAAGTGGACTCGAGTAGCGATTGAATCCTGGCTGCAGTGCCTCCGAGGCAACTGCATGGCTCATCGCTGCTGCAAAACGGGCTCTCCTGCACGTTTAGTGGAACTCCGAGGAGCTGCCCGGAGGGCGGAACGTGCGTGTAGCGGCCGGAAACGAGCCGTTTCACGGTCTGGTTTGGATGCGCGAGGCGAGGACACCAGACTGCGGGTGTCTACGTCCTCAGCCCAGGCCCCACCTTGCGCGCCACTACAGTACTCCAGATTCTCCTCGGCATCCAAGAAGTTGCGACCCGCGGCTTCGACCTCGAAGCTTCCGGGCTCGTGGTGGATGTCGTTCCGAGTTGGACGACACCACGCTGCGGAGAGTGCGGCGCGAAGTGCCCGTCGGTCCACGACTTCCGCGAGCGGCGGTGGCGCCATCATGACCTGGCGGGCATGACGCTGCACCTGCGCTACCAGATCCGCCGAGCCCATTGCAGGGACTGCGGCACGGTGAAGACCGAGCGGGTGCCTTGGGCCGCCCACGGCAGCAACTTCACCTACGCCTTCGAGGAGCGGGCCGGATTCCTCCTCCAGCAGTGCAGCAAGACCGCCGTCGCCACGTTGCTGCGAACGACATGGCGGACTCTCGGCACGCTGATCCGGAGAGTCGTCGAACGCGCTCAGGCGGCCGACAACGACTGTCTCGATGGGCTGCGCTTGATCGGCGTGGACGAGCTCAGCTACCGCCGACACCACGAGTACGTAACCGTCGTCGTCGACCACGAACGTCGTCGCATCGTGTGGGCTGCGCAGGGCAAGAGCGCCGAGACTCTGCAGCGCTTCTTCGCAGAATTGGGCCCAGAACGCAGCGCGAAGCTCGAGGCCGTGACCATGGACCTCTCGGCCGCCTACATCAAGGCCGTGACTGAGGCGAGTCCAGCAGCGACCCTGATCTTCGATCGCTTCCACGTCCAGAGGCTCGTCCACGATGCGCTCGACGAGACGCGCCGCGATGAGGTCCGCGAAGCACAGGGCGTCGACGCGAAGGCTGCACTCAAGAACACTCGTTGGGCTCTCCAGAAGAACCCCTGGAACCTGAACGAGGTCGAGACGCAGACCCTCGCTCAGCTCCAGCGGACCAACCGTCGACTCTTCCGAGCCCATCTCCTCAAGGAGTCTCTGGCGGCCATCCTCGACGGTCGCCAGATCAACGTCGCACAGCGAAGGCTCCGCCAGTGGATCTCCGAGGCGCGACGCAGCCGACTCCCACACTTCAAGCGCGTCGCTGGCACGATCGAGAAGCACCTCGACGGCATCCTCGAGTACATCCGACTGCGCCTCACCAACGGCCTCGTCGAGGGACTCAACGGCAAGGCGCGGGCGATCACCAGGCGAGCCTTCGGCCTTCACTCCGCCTCCGCCCTGATCGCGATGCTCTTCCTCTGCTGCGGCGGAGTGCATGTCACGCCGGCCTTCTCAGCACCCTCGGAGTTCCACTAAACGTGCAGGAGAGCCGCAAAACGCGCGTAAACCTGGGAGGGCTCGAGTGCTCCCTCAGGGGTTCATTACACACTCAAGTAAGGAGACGAATTTCAATGCAACGCAAGATGAGCTCGGTCCTGGCCGCATCGGCCGTGTGCGCTGTCGCGCTATGTGCGTACATGAGGCCAGCTGCCTCTCAGCCCGGCGCCACGCAGCAGACGCTTCCCGCATGCCGATGGAGGATTGACGTGAACCCGTGCACGAGCTGTAGCCCAGAAGTGTACGAGGACTCCGAGTGCAAGCGAGACAACAACGGCAGTGCCCGCACCTGCGTCGATGATGTCAACAACTGCGGCAACGGTGCCCTCTGTGATGCTGACATGGGCACGGGCGAGTGCCAGTAGCAGAGCGAGTCAGGAGCGCTCGCCAGTAGATAGAGACGTCCCCACTCGGTGGGGACGTCTCGCTCGCGGAACGGGACGAGTCCCGGGCGATGAGCTGGTCGGATAGCACGGGCAGCCCGTTGAAAAAGTCCCGTCGCGAGGCAAAGCGCCGTTGGTCGTGGCCAGGAACGCGACGGAGGGACGGCGGAGGCGGCTTTCCTGGCCGCCGAGCACGGCCCGACCAGCGTGACGAATCCACGGCGAACGGCGCGAAGCCGCAGCCGGGAGCATTTCAACGGGCTGCCAGGAGACACGCAGGCTATTTGCGCTCGCGGTAGCGCAGCTCAAGCCAGGTGGTGGTCGACGCGGGGGCGGCGAGGGGGGAGTAGGGGCTCGCGCAGGGGTTGCGGCCGGGGAAGGAGAGTCCGCCGAGGACCTGCAGTGCGCGGGCCGGGGAGGAGGGGACGAGCGGTGAAGGCCGCAGGCTCGTCACGCGTGCGAGGACGCGGTAGCTGCGGCCCGGCTTCAGGCGCCAGTCGAGCGGCAGGAAGCTGCGCTGGTTGCGCGGCGCGGTCGCGCGCGTCTCGGCGGCCACGAGGAACGGTGGCGCGCCCGGCGTGACATCCCACAGGAGGAGGTTCGCGTCGCAGCGCGCCGGGCCGCCGGGCGCGAGCGCGCCGTCGAGCACGAGCTCGGAGAGCTGCACGGCACCCGCGTCGGGGCGCGTGGCGAGGTCGAGGCCGACCAGCCAGGCGGAGTCGGGCGCGGGCTCGGGGGCCGGCGTCGGCGTGGCGAGGATCGGCAGCAGGAGCGCACCGCTCGACCACACGCGCGCCTCGAAGGCGCCGGTCGGCGGGAACTCGTCCGCGCCGAGGCGCACGAGCCCGCTCTCGAACACGCGCACCTCGCGTCCGGCGAGCGTCTCGAGCTCGAGCCCGCCGAGCACCGGGTTCACGTGTCGATCGAGGCGCTGGATCCCGCGCCCGGGCAGGCTCGGGAAGTCGAGCACGAGGTCGAAGCGGACGCCGCGCGCGGGCGCGAGCGGATCGGGGCCGGGCGGCAGGGCCAGCGTGAGCGCGTACTCGCTCTGCTGCAGGTAGCCGTGGGAGCTCGCCACGAAGCGCCGGCGCACGTGCCCGGAGGTGTCGCCGTGCACGCGCAGCTCGACCGTCGTGCCGAACTCGCTCTCGAGGCCGCCGGAGAGCGTGGGAGCATCGCCGACCGGCACGACGCGCACGCTGTTGCGCGCGACGACCGGCGTCCCCGGATCGAAGAGCGTGTTGCGCAGGAAGGCGCCGCGGCCCTGGAAGTTCGCCAGCGCGCAATCGGGATCGCCGTCCTTGTCCCAGTCGGCCCACGAGGGCAGGCAGAAGTTGAGCAACGAGGAGGAGATCGAGGTCGTGGCCTGGCGCAGGAACGGGGTGCCGCTCTCGACCAGCAGGTTGCGACGGAAGACGTTGGAGGTCGTGAGGTCGAGGTCGCCGTCGAGGTCCCAGTCCTCGGCCGAGCAGCCCTCGGTCGCGCCCGCGGCGGGCGTGTCGAGCCACTCCGCGCTGGCGTCGAAGAAGGTCGAGTCGCCGCGGTTCTCGTAGAGCACGTTGCGTCCGCGCAGGACGAGCACGAGGTCCTGGTCGCCGTCGAGGTCGTGGTCGAGGAAGACCGTGCCCTCGTCGAGCACGCTCGCCAGCAGGATCCCGGTCGGCTGGCGCACGAGCGGCACGAAGCGCACGCCGGCGGCGTCGCTCACGTTCTGGTACAGCGTGCCGTTGGCGTAGCCGTCGAGGTCGCCGTCGCGGTCCACGTCGACGAACTGCGCGCCCTCGGGACGATTCACGTTGGGCGGATTGCCGAGGCCGCTCGAGGCCGTGCGCTCCTCGAAGCGGTAGGCACCGCCCGGGCCCGTGGGCCCGAGGTTCTCGAGGAACAGGTTGCCGGTCGAGCCCGGGCTGACGTCGGGCGGATAGGCGGTGAGCCACAGGTCGAGGTCGTCGTCGGCATCGACGTCGGCCCACACGAAGCTCTCGCCGTCCATGCCGCAGGGGATCGGCGTCGCGAGCACGCTCGGATCGTTCGCGACCTCGCGGAAGACGCCACCGCCCTCGTTGTGCAGGAGGTAGAAGCAGCCCTGGCGCGGCGACTTGGCGATGTCGGGCAAGCCGTCCGCGTCGTAGTCACCGGCCGAGGCGCCGTAGCGGTCGAAGTCGATCGGCGGCAGGTACTGGTCGAGGTCGGTGATGCGCACGAAGCTCGTGCCGCCGTTCTCGTTGCGCCACAAGCCGCCGTTCGAGTTCGTGAAGTAGTCGACCCAGCCGTCGCGGTCGTAGTCGAGGAAGCTGCCGCCCGAGGAGCTGAAGGTCGGCACGTCGGCGAGGCGCACGAGCGGCACGTCGACGGCGCCGAGCGGAGCGGGCAGGGGACCGGCCGCGCCTGTGGCCGACTGGGCGGCGGTGGAGGTCGACAGGAAGAACGGCAACGAGGTGAGCAGCAGGGCGCGCGCCATGGCGCCATTCTAAGCGCTATCCGCCCGCGCTGCTGTCCGGCCCGGCGCTCGCGCTGGAGCGCGATTTCATGTGCAGGAAGGGCACGTCGGTGCCGAGCACGGCCTCGAAGAACTGCTCCTGCGTGAGGTCCTGACGGCGCTCGGAGATCACGTACGTTCCCCGCGCTTCCCCGCCCATCGCGTAGTGGCCGACGGCGAAGCCGCCGATCGCGCCGTAGCCGAAGGAAACGCCGCCCATCGGCAGGTAGCCGGCCGCGACGCCACCGAAGCTGAAGAGCGCCAGGGCCAGGCCGCCGAAGGAGGACAGCAGCCCGAACGCGACTCCGCCCCAGGCGAAGACCAGCCCGCCGGCGATGCCGCCGCAGGCGATCCCGCCGTAGGCGCGGCTGCCGAAGGCGAGTCCGCCGATCGCGACCTCGGGCGAGCTCGCCAGCCAGCCGCGCGCGACGCGCGTGCCCTGTCCGGGCGGGCGCGGGCCCGCGTGCACGTGCACCAGCGGCCAGCCGAGCAGCGAGCGCGCGGAGACGTACTCGAACGTGCGCCCGCTCCTCAGCATGCGCCAGGTCGAGAACAGGCGCCGCAGCTCGCCTCCTTCGGCCAGACGCGCCTGCGTCGGCAGGCCCTGGGCGAGCGCGTTCAGGTCCGCCGCGAGCGCGCGCGCGTCGGGGTAACGCTCCTCCGGGGTGCGCGCCATCGCGCGTCGCACCAGCGCCGCGACGTCGCGCGAGGCGCGCCGCTCGAGGGTGGCGAGCGAAGGCGGGAACGAGGTGCGGATCTTCTCGAAGACCTCGAGCACGCTCGCGCCGTCGAAGGGGCGCGCGCCGGCCAGGGACTCGTACAGGCACACGCCGAGCGAGTAGACATCGGTGCGGTGGTCGAGCTTCGTGCCCGCGATCCAGGCCTGCTCGGGCGACATGTAGTGCGGCGTGCCGAGCGTGTCGCCGGTCAGCGACAGGGCCGGATCGCCGTCGGCGCGCGCCAGGCCGAAGTCGACGATCACCGGCGTGCCGTCGGCGCGCAGCAGCAGGTTCGAGGGCTTCACGTCGCGGTGCACGATGCCCTGCGCATGGGCCACCGCCAGGGCCTCGGCCACGGGTGCGAACAGCGCGGCGAGGCCCTGCTCGAGGGTTCGATCCGCGCGCGCCAGGGCCGGCACGCCGGCCGCGCGCGCCAGCTCCTCGGAGGTGTAGCGGCGTTCGGTGACCGCACCGAGGGCCTCGAGCACGCGCGCCAGCGAGGGGCCCTCGATGTACTCCATCGCGAGGTAGTGGAAGCCGCGCTCGGAGCCGACGTCGTGGATCTGCACGATCGACGGGTGCTTCAGGCGCGCGATCGCGAGCGCCTCGCGCCGGAAGCGGTCGACGTGTGTCGCCTCCAGCGCGAGCCCGGGGCGCAGGACCTTGAGCGCCACGGCGCGCCGCAGCTCGGAATCCTGGGCCAGCCAGACGAGCGCCATGCCGCCGCGCCCGAGCTCGCGCACCAGGCGATAGCGTCCGAGCAGCGCGCCCGGCACGAGCAGGTGACCGGGCGCGGGCGGCTGCACGAGGCCGGCCTCGAGCATCTTGAGGCAGCGCTCGAGGCCGGCGCGCGCGCCCGCGGGCACGCGCTCGAGGAAGGCCTGCTTGCGCGGCGCGCGGCCGGCCGCGAGGGCGTCGGAGTACTCGGCCACCAGGCGATCGACGAGGTCGTCGAGCGGCTCGGGGGCGGAGCCGGTCGCGGAGGAGTGCGGATTCATGACAGAGGCAGGCGCGGAGGCGGGTCGCGCTCGCCGTCCCTTCCGACTTTTTTTGCCAGGGCTTCCTCCCAGGCCTCCAGGGCGCGCCGGTAGAGCGAGTGGACGGCCACCGCCGAGCGCCCCAGGCGCACGCTGCAGGCCTCGGCCGAGAGGCCCTCGAACTGGCGCAGCCCGAGCACCCGGCGGTGCTCGGGCGAGAGCGTCAGGAAGGCCTGACCGAGGCGCGCGAGGCCCTCCGCGGAAGCGACCTCGGTGTGCGGGCCGGGGCGGCGCGGGGCGGGCACGTGGCTCCAGTCGGAGGCTTCGAGCGTGCGCGCCGTGCCGGTGCGCTTCTTGGCCCGCAGGGCGCGCGCCGTGTCGATCACCACGTGGCGCGCCTCGTGCGCGAGCAGGCCCCACAGGGCGCCCTCGCCGGGCTCGGCGGGCGGCAACCCGGCCGGGTGCGCGAGGACCCGCAGGTAGACCTCCTGGGCCAGGTCGCCGAGCTCGACCCGGGCGCGCACCGCCCGCCCGGCGAGGTGCGCGAGCAGGAGGTGCAGGCGGCGCTCGTGGAGCTGGAGCCGCAGGCCCGGGTCGCGGCTCGGTTCGGCGGGCATCGCAGGAGTGTAGCGGGCGAGTGGCGCGCCGCGGCGCGCGGGAATCGGCTGCAACGGGGCCGCGCGGACACTAGGCTCTCCCATTGCACTGCCGCAACCCCTTCCCCTGGAGACGATGGCGAAGCAGGACATCCGCGACCGATCCGACCCCGAGAGCATGCGCACCTTCATGCGCGCGCTGCTGGAGGACGTGCGCGCCCTAGAGAAGATGCTCGATGGCGAGATGTTCGAGACCGGCATCCGGCGGATCGGCGCCGAGCAGGAGATGTTCCTCGTCGACCGGGGCCTGCGTCCGGCCAACCGCTCGCTCACGCTTCTGGAGGAGCTGCCGCGTTCGTCCTTCACGACCGAGCTCGGGCAGTTCAACCTCGAGGTCAACCTGACGCCGCTCGTGTTCCAGAAGGACTGCCTGCGGGTGCTCGAGGGCGAGCTCAACTCGCGCCTGGAGGAGGTGCGCACGGTGGCCTCGAAGCACGGCGTGCGCGTGCTCCTGTGCGGGATCCTGCCGACGCTCGAGAAGCGCCACCTCGGGCTCGACTCGATGACGCCGATCCCGCGCTACTACCAGCTCAACCAGATCATGCGCAACCTGCGCGGGGGTGAGTTCCGCACGTACATCAAGGGCCTCGACGAGTTCCAGGCCAAGCACGACAACGTGATGCTGGAGGCCTGCAACACGAGCTTCCAGCTGCACTTCCAGGTCGGCCCGGGCGAATTCGGGCTGCTCTACAACGTGGCCCAGCTGGCCAGCGCGCCGGTGCTCGCGGCCGCCACGAACTCGCCCGTGCTGCTGCGCCACCGGCTGTGGCACGAGACACGCGTGGCGCTCTTCCAGCAGTCGGTCGACACGCGTTCCGAGGCCCACGCCCAGCGCGGCGGGCGCGTGCGCGTGAACTTCGGCGACCACTGGATCGAGGATTCGATCCTGGAGATCTTCCGCGAGGACATCGCGCGCTACCGCGTGCTGATCGCGACCGAGCTGGAGGAGTCGCCGCTCGCCAAGCTGGCCCGCAACGAGCTGCCCGAGCTGCGCGCACTGCGCCTGCACAACGGCACGATCTACCGCTGGAACCGGCCCTGCTACGGGCTCGCGAACGGCATCGCGCACCTGCGCATCGAGGCGCGCGCCCTGCCGGCCGGGCCGACCGTGCTGGACGAGGTGGCCAATGCGGCCTTCTTCTTCGGTCTCATGTGCGGCCTGTCCGACCAGTACGGGGACCCGAAGACGAAGATGTCCTTCGACGACGCCAAGACGAACTTCATGGCGGCCGCGCGCTACGGCCTGCACGCCAAGCTGCGCTGGTTCGGCGGCAAGACGCTGGGGGCCGAGGAGCTGATCCTGAAGGAGCTCCTGCCGCTCGCGCGCACGGGCCTCGCCTCGCGCGGGATCGATGCCGGCGACGTGACGCGCTACCTCGACGTGCTCGAGGCACGCGTCAAGAAGGGCCGCACCGGCTCGCAGTGGGCGCTCGACTCGCTCGAGGCCATGGAGGGCGAGGGCCGGCCCGACGAGCGCTACCGCGCACTGACCGCCTCGATGCTGGAGCAGCAGTGGAGCGGCAAGCCCGTGCACGAGTGGAGTGACGCCCACGTCGAGAGCACCGAGGACGTGCGCGACAGCTACCGCACCGTCGGGCAGTTCATGTCGACCGACCTCTTCACGGTGCACCCCGAGGACCTGATCGACCTCGCCGCCAGCGTGATGGACTGGGAGCACCTGCGCCACGTCCCGGTCGAGGACCACGAGGGCCACCTCGTCGGCCTCGTCACGCACCGCATGCTGCTGCGTCAGGTCAGCCAGGGGGCGGCCGGGCGGCCCGTGGCGGTGCGTGAGATCATGAACGCGGCGCCGGTCACGATCTCGCCCGAGATGACGACCCTCGAGGCCCTGCGCATGATGCGCGGCCAGGGCCTCGGCTGCCTGCCGGTGGTGCAGGACGGCAAGCTCGTCGGGCTCGTCACCGAGTCGGACATCCTCGACGTGTCCTCGCGGCTCCTGGACGAATGGCTGCAGCAGGAGTGAGCACGCGCGGGCCGGCGGATCTGCTCGAGCTCCCGCGCGAGCTCGGGGTCTGGCCGCGTGAAGGCGGGGCCGGCGACACGCTGCTCGTCCTGGTGGGGGGCCTGCACGGCAACGAACCGGCCGGAGTGCGCGCCATCCGCACGGTCCTGGCCGAGCTCGAGCGCCGGGCCCTCGTGCTGCGCGGGCGCGTGGTCGGGCTGGTCGGCAACCGCGCTGCCCTGGCGGCCGGCAAGCGCTACCTCGACACGGATTTGAATCGGCTGTGGTCGCCTGCGGCCGTGGAACGGTCGCGCCAGGCCGGGCCTTGCGAGTACGAAGCCGCCGAGCAGCGCGAGCTGCTCGCGGTCCTCGAGCGGCACCTCGCCGCCGGTCCCCGCAACGTCGTGCTGCTCGACCTGCACTCGACCTCGGCCGGCGGCGCGCCGTTCACGTTGCACTCCGACACGCTGCGCAACCGACCGCTCGCCTTCGCCCTGCCGGTGCCGGTCCTGCTGGGGCTCGAGGAGCGGGTCGAGGGCACGCTGCTCGCCTGGTTCACCGATCAGGGCCACGCCGCGGTGTGTCTCGAGGGTGGGCAGAACGACGTGCCGAGCACCGTCGACCACCACGTGGCCGCGATCTGGTTGACGCTGGTCAGCGCCGGCCTGCTGACGCCCGAGCAGCTGCCCGATCTGGCCCGCCACCGCGCGCGCCTCGCCAACGCCGCGTGCAACCTGCCGGCGGTGGTCGAGCTGCGCTACCGCTACGGCATCGCCCCCGGCGCGACCTTCGAGATGCTGCCCGGCTTCCAGAATTTCCAGCCTGTGCGGCGCGGCGAGCCGCTCGCGCGCGTCGACGCAGGCACGGGCGTGAACGAGGTCGCGAGCCCGCTCACGGGGCGCATGCTGATGCCGCGCTACCAGGCCCTGGGCGACGACGGCTTCTTCCTCGGGCGCGAGGTGCGCCCGGCCTGGCTCACGCTCTCGGGCCTGCTGCGGCGTGCGCACCTCGACTGGATCGTGCGCACGCTGCCGGGCGTGGCCACGGTCCGCGAGCGTCCTGGCGAGCTGTCCGTCGATCGCCGCGTGGCGCGCTGGTTCACGGTCGAGATCCTGCACCTGTTCGGCTACCGCTGGCAGGCCCGCGAGGGTCGGCGCGTGCGCTTCGTGCGCCGACGCGACACGGCGTGAGCGTGCGCCGGGAAGAAGGCTGCGCGGTGCGCGTCGGAGGGAGCGCATGAAGGTCCTCGTCACCGGTGGCGCCGGCTTCATCGGCGCCCAGCTGGTCGAGTGCCTGCTGGCGCGCGGGGACGAGGTCCTCGTGCTCGACGACCTCTCCACCGGGCGGGCCTCGAACCTGGCCGGAGTGCGGCACGACGCGCACCTCGAGTTCGTGCGCGGCTCGGTGCTCGACGAGCCGCTGGTCGAGCGCCTCGTGGCGCGCGTCGAGGGCGTCTTCCACCTGGCGGCGCGCGTGGGCGTGCGGCTCGTGCTCGAGCAGCCCAGCGCGACGCTCGACGTGAACGTGCTCGGCACGCGCCACGTGCTGGCGGCCGCGGCCCGGCACGGCGCGCGCGTGCTGTTCGCCTCGAGCTCGGAGGTCTACGGCAAGAACGAGTGCCCGCCCTTCGCCGAGGACGAGCCGCTCTTGCTGGGGGCGACGCGCGAGCCGCGCTGGAGCTACGCGTGCTCGAAGGCGATGGGGGAATGGCTGGCGCTGGCGCGCGCGCGCGAGGACCGGCTGCCCGTGGTGGTCGTGCGCTTCTTCAACGTGGTCGGAGCGCGTCAACGCGGCGAGTACGGCATGGTGCTGCCGCGCTTCCTGGCGGCGGCGCGTGCGCGCGTGCCGCTCGAGGTCTACGGCGACGGACGGCAGACCCGCTGCTTCCTGGCGGTCGAGGATGCGGTCGAGCGCGTGCTGGCGCTGTGGGACGTGCCCGCGGCACGCGGCGAGGTCGTCAACGTGGGCAGCGCCCGCGAGCACTCGATCGAGGAGCTGGCGCAGCTCGTGGTGCGGGCCGCGGGGGGCGGGATCCCGATCGTGCACATGCCCTACCGCGAGGCCTACGGCATGGAGATGAGCGACTTCCGCCGGCGCGTGCCCTCGCTGCGCAAGCTCGAGGGGCTGATCGGCGCGCGTCCGGAGGGCGCCCTCGAGGAGCTCGTCGCGCGGCTGCTGCGCGCGCCCGCGGTTTCCGGGTGATTTCCGCCAGGAAGGCTTTTCCGGGGCGGGGGGCGTGGCCGATGCTATCGGGCGTGCTCCGGCTGCTGCGCTTCCTGGCTCTGTTCGTGCTCTCGGCCGCGCTGCTCACGCCTGCGCTGCTCACGCGGCTCGCGGCCGTGCTGGGCGCCGAGCGCGCGGCCTTGCACGGGGCAGCGGTCGTGCAGCGGCTGTGGGCGCGAACGATGCTGGCGCTGCTCGGCGTGCGCGCGACGCTGGTGGGGGAACTGCCCGGGCGCACCGTGCTGGTCGTCGCGAACCACCTGTCGTACCTCGACATCCTCGTGCTGGCGCGCTTCTTCCCGGGGCGCTTCGTGGCCAAGAGCGAGATCGCCGGCTGGCCCGTGCTCGGCTGGCTCGCGCGCGCCGTGGGCACGATCTTCGTCGTGCAGGCGCGCGCGCGCGACGTCCTGCGCGTCGACGGCGAGATGGCGCGCACGCTGGCCGCGGGCGTGCCGGTGCTGCTCTTTCCGGAGGGGCACGCGACGCGCGGACTGGCCGTCGACCGTTTCAAGAGCTCGCTGCTCGAGAACGCCGCGCGGGCCGAGATCCCCTGTCTGGCGGTGGCGCTCCACTACGAGACGCCCGAGGACCCCTGGGCGCCGGCCGGCACGGTGTGCTGGTGGGGCGGGATGGGCTTCTGGGCCCATGCCTGGAGCCTGGTCGGACTGAAGCGCATCGAGGCGCGCCTGAGTCTGGCGCGCGAGCCGCTCGTGCACCGTGATCGGAAAGCCCTGGCCGAGGGGCTGCGCGGGGCCCTGGTCGAGCGCTTCGACCCGATCCGGCAGGCCCCGGTCGCTCCTGACTGGCCCTGGCGCGCGCTCTTCGAGCCGTCAGGGATCGGTCAAAGGGATGCGGCCGGCATCGGCCGGAGTTAGCCTTTGCGGGTCGCTCGAGGGAGCGACCCCATCGATTCCCGAATCCCATGAAAGCGATGAAGACCATCCGCACGCTGCTCATGCCGCTCGCCATCCTGGCCGGAGCGGCGCTCGTCGAGGCTCAAGGCATCGGCAGCCGTCTGCCGCAGGTCGAGCTCGAGGGCTACGCCCAGACCAAGGCCGATTCCTTCGAGGACTTCCAGGGCCGCGCGGTCCTGCTCGAGTTCTTCGCCTACTGGTGAGGCCCCTGCGGAGGTCAGGTCGTGCACCTGAACGAGTTGCAGGAGAAGTTCGGCTCGAAGGGTCTCTCGATTCTCGCCGTCACGGACGAAGGTGAGTCGGACACGGTCAAGTGGATCCAGAACAAGGGCGCGCAATACGCCTACGCCTACGACAAGGGCGGGAAGCTCGCGCGTCATTTCAACATCCAGGGCATCCCCGATGCGGTGCTGATCGATGCGACGGGCACCGTCGCCTGGCGCGGCCATCCCGGCGCGCTCGACGAGAAGACGCTCGAGGCGGCCCTCGCGGGAGCCCTGCCGAAGCCGCTGTACGAGTGGAGCCCCGCTGCAAAGGGCGTGAAGAGCGCCTTCCAGAAGCGCGCCTACAAGTCCGCGATCGAGCTGGCCGAGAAGCTGCCCGAGAGCGAGGGCGGGGCCGAGATCGCGAAGGCGCTGCGCACGCTCGTCAGCTCGCGCGTCGAGAACCTCAAGGCGGCCTACGGGCGCGGCGATTTCCTGGGCGCGCGCGGCGCGGCCACGGAGCTCGCGAAGGATCTCGTCGGGCTGCCGGAGCTGGCCGAGGCGACCCGCGTGCTGGGCGATCTCGCCGCCAACAAGGACGCCGCGGAGGTGATCAAGGGCCAGGAGAAGGTGGCCAAGATCCGCGGCAGCGGTATCTCGAAGCGTAAAGAGATCGAGGCGGCCGTCGAGTCGCTCCAGAAGCTCGTCAAGGAGCATTCCGGGACGATCGTCGAGAAAGAGGCCAACGACCTGATCCGTCAGCTGCGCGAGCGACAAATGTAGGTCTCTGCTACGATTTCGGGCGATTCCGAGGCCCGTTCGGGATGGGGCGGCAACTGACGTTGTCGCCCCGTTTCCTTTCTCCGGCACCTTCTCCCCCCCCCAGTCTCCGATGCTCTCCACGTTCCTGCTCGCTCTCGCTCCCCTCGCACCGTCCGGGGTGCAAGAGGAGCCGCTCCTCACCGTGGCCGGCCAGTCCTTCTTCACGTGGGAGGAGTACACCTCCTCGCACGTCTTCCAGCAGCTCGGCCTGCGCTGCCGCACGAGCTCGGTGCTGCCGAGCACGGACCGCCTGGCGCCCTCCGATTGCTCGCTCTCGAGCACCTCGGTGCTGCCGGCCTACGACCCGACGCCGACCAACCCGTTCTACCGGATCCCGGTGGTGTTCCACATCCTCCGTTCCAGCACGGGCACGGGCAACGTGAGCGACGCCTTCGTGCAGAGCCAGATCGACGTCCTGAACGAGGACTTCCAGGCCCTGGCCGGTTCGCTGGGCGCGGGCGGCACGGATGCGCGCCTCGAGTTCTATCTGGCGACCGAGGACCCGAGCGGCAACCCGACGACGGGCATCAACCGCTACAACAACACGACCTGGTACAACGACGGCGGCGGCTACTACAACACGCTGAACTGGGACGCGACGCGCTACCTCAACATCTACACGAACCAGGCCAGCGGCGCGCTCGGCTACGTGCGCAACTTCCCGGCCGCGGCGGGGCACGTCGGTTCGAGTCAGGACCATGTGGTGCTGCTGTGGTCGGCCGTCGGGCGCAACGCGCCGATCGGGCCGCCCTTCCACCTCGGGCGCACGGCGACCCACGAGGTCGGACACTGGCTCGGCCTGTACCACACGTTCCAGAACAACGGTTCGTGCCCGAGCGCGGCGAACTGCGCCACCAACGGCGACGTGATCTGCGACACGAATCCGGAGCTCAATCCGGTGTTCGGTTGCCCGGCCTCGAGCGTCTCGTGCGGCTCGAGCGACCCGTTCCACAACTACATGGACTACTCCGATGACATCTGCTACACGGAGTTCACGCCCGATCAGGTGAATCGGATCCGCTGCACGCTCGCCAACTGGCGCACCGGAATCGTGGCGGATTGCAACGTGTCGGCTGCGGTCGCGACGCGCAATGGCGGTTCGAACCCGGCCGTCTATTCGGCCACGCCGGCGGTGCTCGGCGGCACGACGACCCTGAGCGTCACCGATCCGACGCGCACGACGGCCATCGTCCTCGGCTACGCGCAGCCGGCGAATCTACCGCTGCCGAGTGGCGTGCTGCTGGTCGACACCGGGTCGGCGCGCTACTTCCGCGTCAGCTTCGCCCTGGCCGGCGGTTCCCTGAACGTGCCCGTGCCCTCCGACCTCGCGCTGTGCGGGCGGGTCGCCTACACCCAGGCCGTCCTGGTGGGCGGCGCGGGGCTCGCCCTGACGAACGCCGTGGACCTCACGGCGGGCATCTGAGGGGTCGGGGGGAGGCCCTCTCCCCGGAAGCTCTTTCCCGGCGCGGAGCCGGCCCGTCCCCGGGCTCCGCTCCGCGCCGCTCTTCTTCGTTGACGGGATCCCGGAACCCGTGGATCCTTTCCTTCGTCGGACCCCGGTCCCTTCTCTGGCCGCAGGCCCAAACTCCTTCCCCCCCCCCGGAGCCCATGCGTTCGCTCAGCCTCTTGCTCGCCCTCTGTCTGGCCGCTCCCGCGAGCGCGCAGATCACCTCCAAGCTCATCGCCACCGGGCTCGATCGCCCGCTCTGGGCCGGCGCCCCGGCCGGGGACGAGCGCATCTTCATCGCCCAGAAGAACGGCCTGATCCGGCTGGTCCAGAATGGCCAGCTGCTCACCACGCCGTTCCTCGACATCCGCACCAAGACGAACACGATCAGCGAGCGCGGCCTGCTCGGCGTCGCGTTCCACCCGAACTACGCCAGCAACGGGTTCTTCTACCTGAACTACACGGACCTCGCGGGCGAGACGATCATCGCGCGCTACTCGGTCTCGGCCGGCAACCCGAACGTGGCTGACGCGGCCAGCGAGTCGATCGTGCTGACGATCAACCAGCCGTTCGACAACCACAACGGGGGCGACCTCCAGTTCGGCCCGCTCGACGGCTACCTCTACATCTTCATGGGAGACGGTGGTTCGGCCGGGGATCCGGCCTGCCGCGCGCAGAAGCTCAACCTCTTGCTCGGCAAGATCCTGCGCATCGACGTCGACAGCGCCTCGCCCTACGCGATTCCGCCCACGAACCCGTTCGTCGGCAGTCCGAACGGCGAGCGCGAGGAGATCTGGCACTACGGTGTGCGCAACCCGTGGCGCAACGGCTTCGACGCCCTGACCGGTGACCTCTTCATCGGCGACGTCGGTCAGGACATCCGCGAGGAGATCTCCTTCGCGGCGGCCGGCGTGGGCGGGCTCAACTTCGGCTGGAAGATCATGGAAGGCACGCTGTGCTTCGGCACGACGAACTGCCTGGCCGGCACGCCGGCCTGCAACGATCCGGCCCTGACGCTGCCGATCCTCGAGCTGACGCACGCCGGCGGCTCGTTCGCGATCACCGGCGGCACCGTCTACCGCGGTTGCGCGTTGCCGGGCGAGTTCGGCAAGTACTTCTTCAGCGACTACGCCGACGACAAGATCCGCTCGCTGACCTACGACCCCGTCAACGGGGTCCAGGGTCTGACGGACCGCACGGCCGAGATCGCCCCGGGTGGCGGTCTCTCGATCCGTAACATCGTGCACATCGGTCCGGACGGCTTCGGCGAGCTCCTGTTCGTCGATCACACCAGCGGCACGGGCGGCGAGGTCTTCAAGATGGTGCCGGCCGGCGCCGCGCAGGCGCTCGCCGCCGTGCGCAACGGCGCGGGTTCGAACCGGCCCTGCCTCGTGAACCAGAGCCTGCCGATCCTCGGCAACGTGTGGGCCGCGGGCGTCGATGCGGCCGGGCACCCGGGGGCGGGCACGTCGCTCCTGATCGGGCACCAGCTCGGCACGAGCGGGGTCTTCGTGGCGGGGCAGGAACTCCTGCTCGACCTCTCCAGCACGCGCCTCTTCCGCCTCGTGCTGCCGAGCAGCGGGGGCATGGACGAGTTCCGTTCGAACCTGCCCTGCGACCTCGCGCTGGCCGGCTTCACGCTGACCGCCCAGGGCGTGATCCTCGGCGGCGGTCTCGAGTTCTGCAACGCGCTCGACCTGACGCTCGGCTACTTCTAGCCGAAGCGTTCCGGGCACGCGGCGCGTCCTCCTGGCCGGGGAGGGCGCGCCGCGTGTCGCGTTCAGGCGCGCGCGTAGTGCGCGTGGACGGCGGGCAGCGGGTCGTCCGAGCCGCGCCCCTGCTCGGCCAGCGCCGCGCGCAGGGCGGCGAGCACGAGCTCGACGTTGGCACGCTTCGCGCCGTGGCCCATCAGACCGATGCGCCACAGCTTGCCCTTGAGGGATCCGAGGCCGCCGCCGATCTCGAGCGAGTAGCGCTCGAGCAGGAACTTGCGCACGCGCGCCTCGTCGATCCCTTCCGGAACGCGCACGGCGGTCAGCGGGAACAGGCGCTCGCGCTCGGGCACCAGGCACTCGAGGCCCATCGCCGCGAGCCCGGCCCACAGGGCGCGCGCGTGGCGCTCGTGACGGGCCCAGCGCTGCTCGAGGCCCTCGTCGAGCAAGAGCCGCAGGGCCTCGTGCAGCGCGTAGATGTTCTGGATCGGCGCGGTGTGGTGGTAGGCGCGGTCCTGACCCCAGTAGCTCTTCACCAGCGCGAGATCGAAGTACCAGCTCGAGGTGGGGGTCTTGCGCGTGGCGAGGCCCGCGAGCGCGCGCGCCGAGAGCGTCACCGGCGAGAGTCCGCAGGGCGCGGCCAGGCACTTCTGGGTGCCGCTGTAGGCACCGTCGACACCCCAGGCGTCGAGCTCGAGCGGCATGCCCCCGAGGGTGGTCACGCAGTCGGCCACGAGCAGCGCGCCGAGCTCGTCGGCCACGGGCTTCAGGCTGGCGAGATCGGTGACGACCCCGGTCGAGGTCTCGCCATGCACCGCGGCGAGGGCCTTGAACTTCCGTCCGCGCGCGGCGCGCCGGAAGTCGTCGGCGGTGAGCGCGCGACCCCACTCGCCCTGGACCTCGGTCACCTGGGCGCCGACGCGCCGGCCGATCTCGGCCAGACGCGCGCCGAAGTAGCCGGCCACGCCGACCAGGAAGGCGTCACCGGGCTCGAGCAGGTTGACCAGCACCGTCTCCATGCCGGAGGTGCCGGTGCCGGAGATCGGGAAGGCGAGCTCGTTCTCGGTGCGGTAGGCCGCACGCAGCCCGGCGCGCACCTCGTCCATCAGGGCCACGAACAAGGGATCGAGGTGCCCGAGCGTCGGGCGCGTCAGGGCGGCCAGGACCTCGGGCGCGCACTCCGACGGTCCGGGGCCGAGCAGCGTGCGCGTGGGGGGCGAGTGCGGGCGCAGGGAGGTCGTCTTCATGCCGGCGAGCGTGCGTTCCGGCTCGGCGGGCGTCAAGAAAACGAGCGGCGGAGCGTCCTCGCCGCTCCGCCGCTCCCGAGTTGTCTCTCCCTGCGATCTTGCGGGTCGCTCAGGCCGGGCGCTTCTTCTTGCGCGCGCTGAACTGGGCGACCTCGGTCGAGCCGTCCATGGCCGTCGTCGAGCTCTTGCCGCTCGAGATGGCCTGTGAGACTGCATCGAAGTAGGACGTGCCGACCTCGCGCTGGTGGCGCGTGGCGCTGTAGCCATCCGCCTCGGAGCCGAACTCGGCCTGCTGCAGGCGCGAGTAGGCCGCCATGCCCTCGTCGCGGTAGCCGCTCGCCAGCGAGAACATCGAGTGGTTCAGCGCGTGGAAGCCGGCCAGGGTCACGAACTGGAACTTGTAGCCCATCGCCCCGAGCTCGCGCTGGAAGCGCGCGATCGTGGAGGCGTCGAGGTGCTTCTTCCAGTTGAAGGAGGGCGAGCAGTTGTAGGCCAGGAGCTTGCCGGGGAACTGCGCGTGGATGCCCTCGGCGAAGTGGCGCGCCTCGTCCAGGTCGGGCTTCGAGGTCTCGCACCACACGAGGTCGGCGTAGGGCGCGTAGGAGAGGCCGCGCGCGATGGCCTGCTCGATGCCGGCCTTCACGCGGAAGAAGCCCTCGACCGTGCGCTCGCCGGTCAGGAACGGCCGGTCGCGCTCGTCGACGTCACTCGTGATGAGGTTGGCCGCATCGGCGTCGGTGCGCGCGACCAGCACGGTCGGCACGCCGCACACGTCGGCCGCCAGGCGCGCGGCGTTCAGCGTGCGGATGAAGGACTGCGTCGGCACCAGCACCTTGCCGCCGAGGTGGCCGCACTTCTTCTCGCTGGCGAGCTGGTCCTCGAAGTGCACGCCGGCCGCGCCGGCCTCGATCATGCCCTTCATCAGCTCGAAGGCGTTGAGCGGACCGCCGAAGCCGGCCTCGGCATCGGCCACGATCGGCAGGAACCAGTGGGTGCTCGAGTCGCCCTCCATGTGGGCGATCTGGTCGGCGCGCTGCAGGCAGCGGTTGATACGGCGCACGACCTCGGGTACCGAGTTCGCCGGGTAGAGGCTCTGGTCGGGATACATGTGTCCCGCGAGGTTCGCGTCGGCCGCGACCTGCCAGCCCGAGAGGTAGATCGCCTTCAGCCCGGCCTTGGCCATCTGCATGGCCTGGTTGCCGGTCATGGCGCCCAGCGCATGCACGTAGTCCTCGCTGTGCAGCAGGTTCCACAGGCGTTCGGCGCCCTGCTCCGCCAGCGTGTGACGCACCTGCACGGAGCCGCGCAGGCGCGCGACGTCGGCCGAGGTGAAGTCGCGGCGGATGCCGTCCCAGCGCCGGGCAGCGGGAGTCTTGTCTTGGGCGGAGCGGTTGGATTGCGAGCGTTTCACCATGTCCGGAAAGCGATCAGGGGGTGGCGTCGAGATGTGGGTAGGCGGCGAGCGTGAGGAAGTCCTCCAGCTCGCTGTGCGTGACGAGGTCCGCGAAGAGCTGCGCGGCCAGCGGGAAGCGGCTCGCGGAGTAGCGCTCCGGGCCGAGGCGCTCCTGGAAGGAGGCCAGCTCCTCGGCCACGACGCGGCGCACGAGTGCGGTGTCGATGCGGCGTCCGTCGTCGAGTTGCGCAGCGTGGCGCACCTGCTGCCAGACCTGGACGCGCGAGATCTCGGCCGTGGCGGCGTCTTCCATCAGATGGTGTAGGGGCACGCAGCCCGTGCCCCGCAGCCAGGCCTCGAGGTAGGCGATCCCGACCGAGACGTTCTGGCGCAGGCCGGCCTCGGTGCGCGTGCCGCTCGGCACGGCCAGGAGCTCGGCCGCGCCGACGCGCACGTCCTCGCGCCGCACGTCGAGCTGGTTCGGGCCGCGGAAGGTGCGCTCGAGCACCTCGCGCGCGATCGGGACGAGCGCCGGGTGCGCCACCCACGTGCCGTCGTGTCCGTTCTTCGCCTCGCGCTCCTTGTCGGCGCGCACCTTGGCCAGCGCGGCCTCGTTCTTCGCCGCGTCGTCCTTGATCGGGATCTGCGCGGCCATGCCGCCCATCGCGTGGGCACCGCGCCGGTGGCAGGTCTGGATCAGGAGCTGGCTGTAGGCCGCGAGGAAGGGGCGGTCCATGCCGACCGTGGCGCGGTCCGGCATCAGGCAGGCGGGATCGTTCCGGAACTTCTTGATGAAGCTGAAGATGTAGTCCCAGCGCCCGCAGTTGAGGCCTGCGGAGTGCTCGCGCAGCTCCCACAGGATCTCGTTCATCTCGAAGGACGCCAGGATGGTCTCGATCAGGACGGTCGCCTTGATCGTCCCGTGCGGCAGGTGCAGCAGGTCCTGGGCGTACTCGAAGGTCTCGTTCCACAGGCGCGCCTCGAGGTGGCTCTCGAGCTTCGGCAGGTAGAAGTACGGCCCGCTGCCGCGCGCGAGGAGCTCCTTCGCGTTGTGGAAGAAGTACAGGCCGAAGTCGAAAAGCGAACCCGAGACCGAGCGGCCGTCGACGCGCACGTGGCGCTCGTCGAGGTGCCAGCCGCGCGGGCGCGCGAACAGCACCGCCGGGCGCTCGACGAGGGCGTAGTGCTTGCCGCTCGCAGCGTCGGTGAAGTCGATCTTGCGCCGCACCGCGTCGGCCAGGTTGCGCTGGCCGCGCACCAGGTTCTCGAAGGTCGGCGAGCTGGCGTCCTCGAAGTCCGCCATGAAGACCTGCGCGCCCGAGTTGAGCGCGTTGATCACCATCTTGCGGTCGACCGGTCCGGTGATCTCGACGCGTCGGTCGAGGAGCTCGGCGGGCACGGGCGCGACCGTCCAGGCCGAGTCGCGGATCGCGCGCGTCTCCGGCAGGAAGTCGGGCTTCCAGCCCTGATCGAGCTTCTTCTTGTGCGCCTCGCGTCGGGCCAGGAGCTGCGCGCGGCGGAAGCGGAAGCGACGCTCGAGGTCGCGCACGAACTCCAGCGCGTCATGCGTGAGGACGCCCGCGCAGCCCTCCGGCACCGGAGCGAGCAGCTCCACGCCCTCGGGCAGAGGGCGGGGAGGACGGTTGGGCGAGGGCTCCGACATTCGGGTGACGCGTCGAGCGGGCTGGGGCCAGAGCGGGGCGAGGAGAGAGGACGAGGACCGGACAGACCCGTGTCGGCCGCACGCGGGGCAATTTTGGAGCCGAATTGCGCCTGTCGTGCGCGCGCGAAGAAGTTTCCGAGGCCGGGCGCGCCGGCCGGGAAGGGGCTTCGCGTCGGGCCCGTCAGCGGGAGTCGCGCAGGCGCGCGAGCTCGTCCGCCAGGGCCTCGCGCTCGCGCACGAGGTGCGCGCGCAGGCGCCGTCGCGAGGCCAGGCGCACGAAGGTGCGCACCTCGCCGAGGGCCCAGCGCTGCCAGTCGCGGAAGGCCAGCGCGAGCGGCCCGAGCAGCGCGGCGACGAGCACGAAGAGCAGCGCGGACTCGGCCTCGTAGCGCAGGCCGAGCGCGAGCCCCGCGGCGCAGAGCCAGAGCGGGAACAGCACGATGCCGGCCAGGATGCGCACGGTGGCGAGCGTGTCGGGCGTGGCGAGCCGCGGCGCGAGCCGCGCGATCAGGCGGTAGGGGACGTACCAGAAGAGCGCCCCGAGGAACGCCAGCGGCAGCATCAGGCCGAGGCGCACGGCCGCCGAGCCGAGGAAGCGCCCGACGGTCGCGGGCGTGTACTCGAGCGCGAGCTTCTCGGGCAGGTCGCGCGCGGAGAGCCCGAGGCGCGCCAGGCGCTCGCCGAAGACCGCGATGCGCTCGCCGAGCGCGTCCACGCGCGCCGGCTCGTGGGCGCGCAGCGCACGCAGGCGCAGCGCGAAGGCGCGCAGGCGCTCGACGCGGCCCGCACGCGCGTCGAACAGGATGCGCTCGGCCAGCTCGAGCAGCGGCAGATCCTCCCAGCGCTCGAGCTCGAGCGTCACCGCGCGCAGCCCGTCGGCGATGCGCGCGGTCAGGGCGTGCACGGCGGCGCGCTCGTCGCGCGCGTGCAGCTCGGCCAGGTCGTCGAGCGCGAGCGGTGCGCCGGTCCACACCGCGACGCGGCTGCGGAAGCGCCGTTTCGAGCGGTAGACGAGTCCGACCGGCACGATGCGCACGCCGAGGCGCCAGCCGTGACGGGCCTCGGCGCCGAAGGCCATGCGCGCCGCGCCGGTCTTCAGCTCGGCCAGCTCGGGTTCGTCGTGGCTCTTCCCCTCGGGGAAGAGGCACACGAGCTCGCCGGCCGCCAGGGCCGCGAACACGGCGTCGAAGGTACGGGCGTTCGCGCCGGTGTCGGCCCCGTCCTGGGCGCGGTAGACGGGCAGGGCCTCGAGCCCGCGCATGACCTGGCCGAGCCCGGGCATCTCGAACAGGGGCGCCTTGCCGAGGAAGCGCACCGTGCGCGGGGTCGTGCTGGCCACCAGCACCGGATCGACGAGGCCGTTCGGATGGTTGCCGACCAGCAGCACGGGGCCCGTGGCCGGCACCTGCCCGCCCAGATACTCGACCCGGTAGTGCACGCGCACCGCGCGACGGGCCAGGGCGAGGAGCAGGCGCTGCACGCGGCGGAGTCTCCCGCGCGGCGGGTGCGGAATCCAGTGCAGGAGTGGGCGCGGCGCCTCCGGCTCCTTCTAATGACGCCCCGTCCCCGTCCCACGACCCGCATGCAGCCCTCGACCGACCGGAGCTTCTTCGGCCATCCGCGTGGCCTCGCCACGCTGTTCTTCACCGAGATGTGGGAGCGCTGGAGCTTCTACGGGATGCGCTCGCTCCTGACGCCGTTCCTGGCGGCGGCGGTGGCGACGGGCGGCCTCGGCTTCAGCGAGGGCAACGCGAAGAGCGTCTTTCACATCTATCTGGCGCTCATCTACCTGATGTCGCTGCCAGGCGGCTGGATCGCCGACCGCTTCATCGGCCAGCGTCGCGCGGTCCTGTGGGGCGGCATCCTGATCATGAGCGGCCACGTGGTGCTGGCGGTGCACAACGTGTTTGCCTTCTTCATCGGCCTGTTCCTGGTGGTGCTCGGCACCGGGCTCCTGAAGCCGAACGTGAGCTCGATCGTCGGCGGGCTCTACTCGAAGGAGGACGCGCGCCGCGACGCGGCCTTCTCGATCTTCTACATGGGCATCAACCTGGGCTCGTTCCTCGGGCAGATGGCGGCGCCGTTCCTGGCGCAGCACTCGGCCGTGAAGGGCTTCCTCGAGCGCCACGACCTCAGCCCGAACCTCGCCTGGCAGCTCGGCTTCGGCTCGGCCGCGGTGGGCATGCTGATCGGCGTCCTGCAGTACGTCCGCGGACAGAAGAACCTCGGCTCGGCCGGCGATCCGCCGCGCAATCCGGCCAGTCCGCGCGACTGGCTCGTCCTGAGGACGGGCCTCGGGCTCGCCGCGGCGACGGTGCTCGTGCTCGTCGTGCTGAATCGCGCCGGGAAGCTGACCGTGGCCGGGATCGACGCCTCGTTCGGGATCTTCCTGACGCTGCTCACGGTCGGTTTCTTCGTGAACCTCTTCATGGCCGGCCAGTGGACCGCGGCCGAGCGCCGGCGCCTGATCGCGATCCTGGTGCTGTTCATCGCCTCGTGCCTGTTCTGGTCGGCCTTCGAGCAGGCCGGCTCGACCCTGAACCTCTTCGCGACCAACAAGACGAGCCAGCAGCTGCTCGGGATCGAGTTCCCGGCCGGCTGGTACCAGAACGTGAACTCGATCTGCACGATCCTGCTCTCGCCGTTCTTCGCCTACGTGTGGCTGAAGCTCGGCAAGCGCGATCCCTCGCACCCGGCCAAGTTCGCGATCGGCCTCCTCTTCGCGGGCCTCGGTTTTCTGGTGATGGCGCAGGGCAACTCGCTGTGGGAGTTCACGCGGAACCAGGGGCACTTCGTGGAGAGCGCCGCGGACCTCGCGCGCGTCTCGGGCGCGTTCCTCTTCGCGACCTACTTCTTCCACTCGGTCGGCGAGGTGTGCCTCTCGCCGGTCGGCCTCTCGGCCATGACCAAGCTCGCGCCGGAGCGCGTGACCGGGATGATGATGGGGGCCTGGTTCCTCTCGATCTCGGTCGGCTCCTACCTGGGCGGCCAGATCGCGCACACCTTCGAAGGGCTCTCGGAGACGAACCTGTACCTGACGATCGCGGCCCTCACGATCGGCGGCGGCGTGCTGCTGCTCTTCCTCGTGCCCGCGCTGAAGCGCCTCTCGAGCTCCGAGGACGCCTGAGGGCGGAGCTCAGGCTCGCCGACGGCGCAGCGCCACAGCGCCGACGACGGCGAGCAGCAGCGCGCCCGCCGCGAGGACGAGGGTCGTGTTCGAGCTCGCGGGGGTCGGCTCGGACGATCCGCTGTCCGCAGGCGGTGACGAGGTGGCGGGCGTGACAGAGAGCGTGAGCGCTGCACTCGTCACGCTGCGGTAGCCGGCCGGCGGAGTGGTGTCGAAGGTCGCGAAGCTCTGCGTGGGAAGCGTCAGCGTGCCGGGCCGCTCGGCGCGCAGGTCGTAGCGCACGACGACGCGTGTGGGCTCGCGCTCGACGAGCTCGCCGAGCACGCGCAGGCCAGAAAGGCCCTCGAGACGCGGCGCGAGCGCGTCGGAAAGGTCGCCCGTGCCCGCGACCTCGAGCTCGAGCGTCAGCGACTCGCCCACGGTGAGCTCGGTGCGGCTGGCGCGCGCCGTCAGCGTGAAGTTCCCGATCGCGCCGCTGAAGTCGGCCGGACGGCCCTCCGAGGGTGGCGGCAGGATCGTGAGCGCGCGCGCCGTGCCGTGCACGAGCGCGTCGTGCCGGTCGCGCGGCACGCGCCCCTCGAGGAAGTCGTCGACGAAGGTGTCGGCGTAGGCGAGGCGCAGCACGGGGGCGGCCAGAAGGAGCGGGCCGACGCGCGTCGCGCGGCACGGGCGCGCGAGCTCGAAGCGCGCGAAGAGACGCCCCTCGCGGGTCTCGTCGGAGAGGCGCCGTGCGCGCACGAGCTCTTCTCCGAGCGCGAGGCGCGCACCGTCGGCCGGTTCGGCGAAGGCACCGAGCTCGGTGCCCTCCAGCGCCTGCAGCCAGGGCGCCTGCACCTGCACGGGCAGGTCGAGCCTGCGCTGGAACAGCTGGATGAGCTGCTGCTCCAGGAAGGTGCGCTCGAGCGAGAGCACCAGCGCGAGCTCGAAGCTCTCGCCGACGACGAAGGTGTCGCGCCCGGTGCCGTGCTCGACGAAGGCCACCCCGCGCCGCGTCAGGTCGTCGGCCAGGCGCAGGTCGAGCAGCTCCTGGGCCTCGGCAGGAGTGGCGAGGAACAGGCTGGCGGCGATCAGCGGCGCGCGGAGCATCCGCAGAGCATCCACCGCCACGGCGCGCGGGACAAGGCGGAGCCGCAGCCCGGACGCGGGCAAGGAGGCCCGGTCCTGCCCCACGCGTCGAGCGGCGTGGGGGCGCCGTGACCGGAGCGGACCGGGGCCGGGCGCCAGGCCCGAATTGGGCCCCGGAAGCGGTCGCCGAGCGGTGACGGGCGAGCTAACGTGGACGCCGTCCACCTGCGCCGAATCATGTCCGCACCGCTCCTCCTGCTGCTCCTCGTCCTCCAGACTCCTTCCGCCGCACCCCAGGGCGCTCCGCCCCAGGGAGCCGCGCGCGAGGCGATGTGGCACGCGCCCACGGCCGAGGACTGGCAGAAGCCGGTCCGGATCACCTTCCAGCGCAGCTGGGACGATGCGCTGGCCGTCGCGCGCGAGACGAAGAAGCCCATCCTCGTGTGCGTCAACATGGACGGCGAGATCGCCAGCGAGCACTACGCCGGCGTGCGCTACCGCGATCCCGAGAAGGCGCGCCTCTACGAGCCCTACGTGTGCGTGATGGCCTCGGTCTACCGCCACACGCCGCGCGACTACGACGACGAGGGGCAGCGCGTGCTCTGTCCGCGCTTCGGCAGCGTGACCTGCGGCGAGCATATCGCGATCGAGCCCGTGCTGTACGAGCAGTTCATGGACGGGAAGCGCATCGCCCCGCGCCACATCGCGGTCGACCTCGAGGAGTCGAGCGTCGAGCTCTACGACGTGTACTTCGCCTTCGATACCGACTCGGTCTTCCAGGCCATCCGCGACGGCGTCAAGGATCGGCCGGCGCCGCTGCCGATCGGCGAGCGGCCGCTAGAAGACAAGGCCGCCAGCCGCGACGTCGGCGAGCGCGTGGCGCTCGAGCGCGCCTACCTCACGGGCGATCGGGAGCTGCGGCGCACGATTCTCGAGTCGACCCTGAAGCACAAGGAGCTCGACCACGCCGACGTGCTGCGCCTCGCGCTCTTCGGACTCGACGTCGAGCTGGCGCGCGCGGCGCGCAAGGCGCTGGCGGAGACGGACTCGGAGAAGGCCGTCGACCTGATCCTCGACGTGCTGCGAGCGCCGCTCGAGACGGGCGAGCGCGAACTGCTGCTCGGCGCGCTCGAGCGCCTGGGCGCGAAGTACCCGCGCGCGCGCACGCAGGCCGCGGTGCAGCAGGGCCTGGCCCACGCTCCGAGCGCGGTCGACGTGGGCGACTGGACCCGGAACCTGGCGGGGGCCGAGTATCCCGCGCCGCGCGAGCGCGCGACCCTCGAGGAGCGCCTCACGGCCGAGGAGCGCCGTTCACGCGAGCGCCCGACCGACCCCGCCGTGCAGGTCGAGCTGGCCGAGGCGGCGCTCGCCCTGGCCGTCGATCCGACGACGGCCGAGGTCCTGGCCGCGGACCGGCGCACGGCCGACGACTTCGCGCGGCTGCAGTTCGAGGACGTGCGCCGCGCGAGCGAGGCCGCCGTCGCCAGTGGCGCCAGCGGCTGGCGCGTCGAGGCGCTGCTCGCCCTCAGCGCCTGGTACCTGGGCGACGAAGCCGAGGCCGAGGCGCGCGTCGAGAAGACCGTGCCGTTGATCCCACCGGGCGAGGGCTCGTGGAACTCGATGGCCGTGCTGGCGCTCTACGCGCGCGCCCGCGAGCGGGCCGTGCTGGCGGCCCTGCGCGAGCAGCGCGAGTGGCCGCGCCAGTGGGTGGCCGACATCAGCGCGACCTACGAGATCCTGCTGCGCCATCCGCACGGAGCCGACCACCAGGTCGCGGCGCACTTCGACTTCCTGTGGCAGCTCGGCGCGCGCGCGCGCGCGGCCAGCGTGCTCGAGGCAGGTCTCGAGCGTTTCCCGGCCGCCTGGATGCTGCACGCGCGCCTGCGCGGGCTGCGCCTCGAGGAGCGCGGAATCGAGGGCCTGGCACAGGAGTACGCGGCCCGCCTGGCGCGGCCGCACGATCCGGCCGTGGTCTGGTTCGCGGGCTACGCCAGCCTCGTGACGGCCGAGTACTACCGGCGCGCGGGCAACTCCGCCGCGGCCGGCGCGGCCTACGAGGAGGCGATCGTGCTCTACGAGCGCTCGATCACCGAGAACCCGGCCAGCCGCTCCAACTCGGACTTCTACGTGGCCATGGCCCTCGGCGGGCGGGCACGGCTCGCCTTCGAGCACGGCGAGAACGCGCAGGCCACGGCCCTGATCGAGGCCGCCTTCGCGCGCCACTCCGACGCCGCCTCGGCCCTGGATGGCCTCAACCTGTCGACCGTCGACACGGCGCGCGCCGTGCTGCAGAGCGCCCGGGGCGCACAGCAGGCCGACCTGGCGCGCCGCCTCGAGGGGGCGCTGGCGGGGCTCGATGCGCGCCATCTGGAGCCCCAGGCCTTCGACCGGAACCTGCCGGACGGTCCCCCGCGCCAGGGGCGTGGTGGGCGCCGCCCCTGACGCCCGGCCGCGGGCGCGCCAACTCGTCCGGCGAGCCGCCGTAGCTGCGCCGGCGCTCGGGGCTTCTCCTGGGCCGCTCCACGACTATCCTTTCCCGGATGCCCCTGCTCCCGCACGCCCTCCGCGGCTCCCTCCGTCCGGCCGCCCTCGGACTCCTCCTCTCCGTCCTCGTCGCCGCCTGCGGTGGGGACGAGCCGGCCGCGCCGGGCGCGGGTAATCCGGCCGCGGTCACGCCGAAGGCGACTCCCGGCAAGTCCGACGGCAAGGCCGCGCCGAAGGGCGAGGCCAGCGCCAAGCTCGCCTTCCAGACGGGCCGTCAGCTCCTGCTGAAGGGCGATCCCGAGAAGGCCGCGCAGGAGTTCCAGCGCGCCACCGAGCTCGACCCGAAGATGGCCGAGGCGCACTTCGAGCTCGGCAAGCTGCGCCTGCACCTCTCGTCGCAGACGGTCGGCTCGCAGGCGCGCGACCTCGACGTGCTGGAGAGCGGGCTTGCCTCGATGGAGCGCGCGGTCGAGCTCGATCCGCAGCAGGCCTACTACTGGTTCTGGCTCGCGCGCGGGAACTTCCGACGCGATCAGGACCAGACCGCGAAGCCGATCGAGATGCTCACGAAGGCGCTCGCGCTGGATCCCGACAACGGTCCGGCCTGGAAGCTGCTCGGGCGCGTGCAGATCCAGGCGGGTGACAACGCCGCCGCGAAGCAGAGCCTGCAGACGGCGGCCGAGAAGATGCCGAAGGACGGCAACTCGCGCTTCTACCTCGGCAACGTGCTCGAGGTGCTGGGGGAGACCGAGGCCGCGCGGGGCGTCTACGAGGAGTCGATCCGCCTCGATCCGTCGAACGCGAAGGCCTACGAGAGCCTGGTCAAAGTGTGCGCGCGCCTGGGCGATGCCGAGGGCGAGGCGCGTGCGAACGCGGGCCTCGCCGCCTGGGGCGAGTACCAGCAGAAGCTCAACCGCCGGCGCGTGGCGGTGAACCGCGACCCGAGCGACGGCGCTGCCGTGCGACGCCTGGGCGAGGCCTACTTCGAGGTGGGCAAGTGGGAAGAGTCGCTCGAGTGGTTCATGAAGGCGATCCACATCGATCCGAAGGACGCGCTCGCGCACCTCTACTGCGGCGTCGCGCGCCTGAACCTGGAGGACCACGAGAACGCGCTGAACCACCTCAAGGAGGCCGAGTTTCTCGCGCCCGACAACCTCGATCCGAAGCTCGAGCTGCTGCGGCTCTACACGCTGACGAAGGACGAGAAGGGCTTCGCCGAGACGCTCGGTGCGACCGAGGAGGCCGCGGCCGAGGACGGCTACGCGCTCTTCGCGCTGGGCGAGACCTGTCAGGAGCTCGCGCACGCGGACGACGCCGCGCGGCTGCTCGGCAAGGCGGCGGCGCTCGGCGTGACGGCCGCTGCTCCCGAACCCGCGCCCGAGCCCGAAGCGGACGGCGGCGGGTGAGTGCAGAGGCGCGCTTTGCGCCGCACGGCGCGCTGCTGGCCGTACTGCTGACGGGCTGCGGCGGCGAGGATTCCGGGCCCGCGGAGCCGGCCGCGGCCGAGCCTTCGCCCTGGCACGACGAGGGCCCGTTCCTCTTCCGGGATGCGAGCGCCGAGTCGGGCCTGGCGCTCTTCCGGCAGGAGAATGGCAGTCCTGAGAAGCCCTTCCTGGTCGAGACGGTGGGCGCGGGCGTCGCGCTCTTCGACCACGACCAGGACGGCGACCTCGACGCCTGGCTGACCAACGGCGGTAGCCTCGGGCGCGCGCTGGCCGAGAATCCGTCCGATGCGCTCTTCGTGAACGACGGGGCGGGGCGCTTCCAGGACGGCAGTGCCGCCGCGGGCGTCGACGAGCGCCGCTGGACCAACGGCGTGCGCACGCTCGACGTCGACGGCGACGGCGCCCAGGACGTGTACCTGACGAACTACGGGCCGAACTCCTTCTTCGTGGCCGACGGCGCGGGGCGCTACCGCGAGCGTGCCGAGGCGTGCGGCATCGCCGACCCGAGCTGGAGCACGGGCGCCACGTTCTTCGACTTCGAGCGCGACGGCGACCTCGATCTCTTCGTCTCGAACTACGTGGCCTTCGACGAGGAGTACATGCTGCGCGAGCGGCCGACGATCGACTACCAGGGGGTCGAGGTCATGAAAGGGCCGAGCGGCCTGCCGGGCGCGGGGGATCGCTTCTTCGTGCACGAGGACGGGCTGCGCTTCGTCGAGCGGACGGCCGAGCTCGGCTTCGGCGACGAGCTCTTCGGCTTCCAGAGCGTGGCCTTCGACTTCGATGCCGACGGCTGGCTCGATCTGTTCGTGGCCAACGACTCGGTGGCGAACAACCTGTGGCGCAACCAGCAGGGCCAGCGCTTCGTGGACGTGGCCCTGCGACAGGGGCTGGCCTTCAGCATCTCTGGACGCCCGCAGGCCGGCATGGGCGTCGGCGCCGGAGACTTCGACCTGGACCTCGACCTCGATCTCTACGTCACGAACTTCACCGACGACTATTCGACCCTGTACCGCGCCGATGCGGACGGCTTCTTCACCGACGTGACGCAGTCGATCGGCCTGGCGCGTCCGACGATGGACAAGCTCGCCTGGGCCACGGGCTTCGACGACTTCGATCTCGATGGCGACCTCGAGCTGCACGCCGTCAACGGGCACGTGTATCCGCAGGTGGACCGCTTCCGGCTGGGCACCGAGTACCGCCAGCCGGTGCAGCTCTTCTGCGTGGAGAACGGTCACTTCCGCGAGCCCGAAGGGCGGGGCGGGGTGGCCCTGGCCGCCAAGGGCGCGGGGCGCGGCTCGGCCACGGGGGACGTCGACGGCGACGGTGACGTCGACCTCCTGATCGGGAACCTCGACGCTCCACCGCGCCTCCTCTTGAACGAGACGAAAGGCGGGCGCGGGCTCGCGCTCGAGCTCGTCGGGCCCGGTGCGAATCGAGCCGCGGTCGGCGCGCGCGCCTACCTGCGTTGCGGCGAGCGCGAGCTCGTGCGTCATGCCGCGCTCTCGACCGGCTTCCTGTCGAGCTCCTCCCCGACGCTCGTCTTCGGGCTGGGGACGCTGCCCTCGGCCGGGCCGCTGCGCGTCGTCTGGCCCGATGGGCGCGAGGAGCGCTTCGAGGGACCGTTCGCTGCCGGCGCGCGCGTGCGCGTCCGCGCGGGGGCCGCCGGCGCGGCCGCCACGCTCGAGGTGCGCTGAGGGGTCCGGCCCGCGCGCGGGCCGGAAAGCGAGCTGGCCCGGTGCAGGGCACCGGGCCAGCGTCGGAACGAGCCCCGGGCCGGGGCCCAGGGTGCCGGGTCCGCGCGGAGCGGTTTTCTCCGCCCGCGCTCGCCCGGACCGGCGACTACTTGAGTTTTTCCCAGTACTCGGCCGGCATGTCGTGCGCGATCTTGAGCGCGCCGTTGGAGCCGCCGTAGACCGGCTCCTGGATGCGCTGGACCTTACCCGCGCCGAGCTGCTTGACCATCTCGCGCTCGATGGCGAGGTGCAGGCCGCGGATCTGGCTGCCGCCACCGGCGAGCAGGACGCGGTTCTTCAGGCGGTTCTGGAACTCGGGGTCGAAGGTCGAGACGAGCTTCTTCAGGCCCTCGACGATGTGCGGCACGATGCCCGTGCAGGCCTCGCGCAGCTCCTGCGTGACGTCGAACTGCGTCGGCTTGCCGTTGACGGGCAGGTCGACCAGGGCCGGCTCCACGCGCTCGTCGACGGACGAGTGGCGCTCCTTGATCTCCTTCAGCATCTGGACCGTGAACTGCGCCTCGGGATGGCGCTCGACCATCAGCTCGGCGAAGCGGTTGTCGACCCAGTCACCGGCGTTGTAGATCGTGATCTGGTCCGAGTCTTCCGGCATCGTGCCGTGCATCCGGCACAGGTCGGTCGTGCCGGCGCCGATGTCGATCACGAGCACGTCGTCGAGCATGTCGAGGCCGTAGGCGACCGCGAACGGCTCCGAGCAGAGCATCACGGAGTCGAGCGCCTCCTTGGCCGTCTTGATGATAGCGTCCTTCGAGTGGATCGAGGCCTGGGCCGGCACGCCGATCACGCCGTAGACGAGCTCGTCCTTGCGCGGCTTCGCCAGGCGGATGATCTCCTTGAGGAGGTCCTGGGCGGCCTTGAGGTTGGCGTCGAAATCCTCGCGGTCGTGGCTCTTCGTCTTCAGGACCTCGAGCGGACGGTAGAAGTTCAGCGAGAGGCGCTTCTCCATGGCCTCGTCACCGAACAGGACGTCCTTCTTCAGCAGCTTCTTGCTGACGACGTCCTTCGGATAACCGACGTGGGACGAGATCTGCTCGCGCACGCCGTTCGAGGCGGCGACGGAGCAGTGCGACGTACCGAAGTCGATGCCGAGGTACAGCACGCCCTCCGTCTTCTGGGGCTCGGCCGTGGCCGTGGCGGCACCTTCCTGGGTGTCGTCGTTCTTCTTCTTGGACTTGGAATCGCTCATGGTTTCTGGGTAGTACGGGCCAGGCTGCCCCCGGCCGGTGGCTCAGGACTCGTTCACTTCTTCAGCGCCGCAATCTGGCTCTTCAGCAGAATGTTGGCGTCGAAGATGTTCTTCAGCATCTCCTTCTTCTGTTCGGCACTCCCGTCGTCGCCGCTCAAGCCCTGGACGGTGCGGTAGATCGAGGCCACGCCGAGGTCGATGTTCTTCATCGCCGCGACGCGCTTCAGTTCCGCCTCGGTCAGGCCCAGGCTCTCGGTCAGCTTGACGACGCGCCGTTCCAGCTGGCTGATCTGCTTCTGGCTCTCGATCATCCGGCTGGCGGTCGAGGTCTCGCGCCAGGCGGCGAGCTCGCTCTTCAGCAGCGCGATGACTTCCTTCTCGACGCGCAGCACGCCCTCGGACTTCTCGGGCTCGCGCGAGAACAGCTCGAGGACCTTGTCCATCAGCTGCTTGCCCCACAGCTCCTCCTTGCCGCTCGCATCGCCGAACAGCTTGGTCTGGAACTCCTGGATCTCGGCGATCTGCGAGTCGACCTCCTCGCGCAGCTTGTCCAGCTCGCGCTCGACCTCGCGCGCCTGCACGATCTTCTGCGTGCCCGACTGGGCGATGCCCATGCCGGTCTCGGCCTCCTCGATGATGCCCTCGAAGGACTTCGGGCCGGGATGGAGGTTGTGGGCGATGCCGGCCGAGAGCAGCACCGGCTCGCTCTCGGGCACACCGGCGACCTTGAGGGCCTGGCCGCGCTCGAGCAGCTGTCCGGCCAGCACCGTCAGGCGGTCGGGCGTGACGTGCGGGAAGAGCGCCAGCATGAAGCGCTCGGTCCACACGCCGAGGCCACGCACGTCGTTCTGGAAGCAGACCGTCTTCAGCTCCTGGAACACGGCGGGCATGATCGCACGCCGCCAGGGGAGATGGTGCTCCTCGCCGAAGCCGTCGAGTCCGACGCACAGGGCGGCGATCGGGTAGCCGTGCCGCAGGGCCCGGTCCATCTCGAGCCGCATCAGGTGCAGCATCTGCGCCGTCGAGAGGCGCTGCTTCGGGGCCGCGGCGGGTGTGGCCGCAGCCTCGCTCGAGGGGGTCGGGGTTTCCGTCGCGCTGCTCGTCACGGTGGTGCGGGGGAGGGGCCGGTCGGTCGTGCCGCGCTCGGAAAGGGCTTCCCCAGGTGGGAGCGACCCCGCGGACACGGCGGGTGTCCGGCGCCGGGCGTCGGACGGGGATGAGAGTCGGCCAGCGCGAGCCGGGCTCTTGAGACGCCCGGGAGAATGCGCTTGAGGGCGACGGCGAGGCTCTCTAGAACACGCTGCAGACCCCCGCGAGAGGCATCGATGGACCTACCGTACGTGTTTCTTGCGTTCGTCGGTGGCGCGGCCCTGAGCGCCCTGGCGGCGCGGCGTCGGCTGGGCAGCGAGCGCCGGCGCAGCGCGGCCCGTGACGAGGAGGCCGCGCGCCGGCTGCGGCGCGGGGAGCAAGAGGGGGAGCGCCTCGCGCTCGAGCTTGCGCGCGCGCGGCGCGACGCGGAGGGCCTGGCGAGCCGCCTGGAGGACCTCGAGGAGGTCCTGGAACGCAGCGAGGGTGAGCTCGCCGTCGCGGCGGTCCGGGAACGGGCGCTGGAGGCGCGGCTGGAGAGCGAGCTGGAGGCCCGGCGCACGCACGAGGCCCGGCTGGCCGCGAGTCTGGAGCGGGCGCGCGAGGTCGCGCGTCAGGCCGAGGAGGTGCGCGATGCGCAGGCCGACGAGCTCGCACGCGAGGTGGAGCGGCGCACGGAGCTCACACGGCGCGTCGAGGAGCTGCTGCAGCGCGAAGCGCAGCACGAGCGGCACGCGGCGGAACGCGCGCAGCGTCTGGAGCTCGAAGGGCAGGCCGCCGCCGCGGCCTCCCAGGAGGCGGAGGTCCGCCTCGAAGCGGAGCGCAGGAGCCTGCGTGAGCTGCGCGCGGCGCTCGAGAGCGAGCGCCAGGCCGCCGCCGCGGCCGCGCACGAGGCGCAGGCCGCGCAGCGCGGGCTGGCAGGCGAGCTCGCGGAGCTGCGCGCGCAGCGGGCCGCCCTGGAGGAGCGCCTCGCCGACGCCGAGCGCGCGCGTGACGAGGCTCAGGCGCAGGCGCTCGACGTGCCGCCGTCCCCCGGACCGCTGCTCGTGCCCGAGCCCGGTGAACCTGCAGCGATGGCCGTTCCGCTATCCGCACCGGAAGCGACACCGCGCACGCGCCGCGCGCGCGTCGTGGTGCCGGTGCCGGGGCAGGGCGACCTGTGGGCCGAGTAGCGGCGCGCTACTTGCCGCCGTAACCGAGGGCCTCGAGCGCGTCGCGCGCCGAGTCGGGCAGGCTCGGTCGGAAGCCGGTCGATACGGCGCTCTCGGCCGAGCGGCGCGCGCGCGCGCGGTGCTCCTCGAGCAGCGGAAGGAGCCGCGCGACGACCTCCGGATGCTCGGGCGCGACGTCGCGCGTCGGGTCGGCCTCGAGGTCGTGGAGCCGGTGGTAGGGCCCGGCGAGCTCCTTGCGCAGCGCCTGCACGGCCTCCTTCAGGCCCGGACGAGCGAGGAGTTCCTTCAGCAGAGGTTCGTCGAGCGGACGGCTCAGCAACTCGGGCGCGTGCTGCTGCAGCCACTCGGTGCGCACGCTGGGGTGGGTCAGCAGCGAGGCTTCGCCGGACTCCGCGCCGGGGCGCTCCTCGATCAGGCGCCAGCGGCCGAGCGTCAGCGCGTACTGCTCCACGTGTCCGCCTTCGCTGAAGATCGCGCGCTCGGCGGCGGCCCCGTCGGCCTGCAGCGCCGCGCGCAGCGAGCGCCCCTCGAGCTCGAGCCCCTCCAGCGGAACGCCGGCGGCCTCGAGCAGCGTCGGGTACACGTCGACCAGCGCCACCGCGTCGTCCTCCTGCGTGCCCGCGTGCAAATTGCGCGGCCACTTCACGACCAGCGGCACGTGCAGCACCGCTTCCTCCATGACGCCGTGGCCGTACACCTGCGGGCCGAAGAACTCGCCGTGGTCGCCGGTGACGACGATCAGGGCGTCGTCGTACAGCCCGCGCTCGCGCAGCAGGCGGAAGAGCTTGCCGAGGTAGGCGTCGATCTTGAGCAGGCTCTCGTCGTAGCGCGCGACGACCTCCTCGAGCCCGACCTCGGGCGGCAGCGGCACGGACTCGTCGGGCTCGACCGTGCGCGCCATCCAGCTCGGCATCGTGCAGTAGGTCTGGTTGATCGAGCCGGCCCGGACGAGCGTGCGCGCCCCCTCGAGTCCGGGCACGAAGCGGTCGCGGTGCGGCGCGTTCGGCCAGTAGGGGCCGTGGGCGTCGAGGGCGTGCACGAACAGGAACGGCGGCGCGTCCTTGCCGCCCTCCGCCAGCCAGGCGGGCACGAGCTCGTCGACGATGCGCTGCACGTGCTTCTCCGGATCCGAGAAGGGCGCCAGCGCGGCCTGGCCGTCGTAGCGGTCGAAGCCCTGCCCGAAGCCGAACTGCGGCGAGAGCCAGAAGGTGTCGACGAAGGCGCCCGTGCGGTAGCCGCGCGCGCGCAGCGCCTCGGCCAGCGTCAGGCGGTTCGGGGCGAGCTGCCACCAGTCGAAGTTGTCGACCACGACGTCCTCCTGGAAGTCCAGCGCGACGCGGTGGGCGCGCGGGTACATGCCGCTGTGCAGGGCGAGGTACGAGGGCAGCGTCCAGGGCGCGTTGGTCAGCGCGCGGCGGAAGACGACCGCGTCGCGCGCGAAGGCCTCGAGCTCGGGCGAGGTCGGGCGGCCGTAGCCGAAGAGCTTCAGGTGGCGCGCCGAGAACGTGTCGATGCTGATCAGCACGATCGGCGGACGGGCCACGCTCGTGCGCTCGACGAGATCGAGGCGCGTGAGCTCGAGCGTCGCGCCCGGGCCGTTCCAGTCGAGCTCGACGAGGCGCGAGCTGCCGCTGCGCGGGGCGAGCTCGAGCTCGTACGTGAAGGCGCCGTCGAGCGTGCGCGTGTGCGCCTCCGCATCGAGGCTGCGCTCGCCGGCGCGGCGCTCCTGGCTGCCGGTGCGCAGGGTCAGCGTGCCGCGCGCGCTGCTCGTGCCCGCCACGACCAGCGTCGCGGGTGCGGCGGGTTCGACCAGGTAGCGCGCGCCGGTGCCGTCGACGAAGCGCGCCGTGCCGGCGCGCGGATCGAGGGCCACGCGGGCCTCGGGGCCGTAGGAGACGCTGGCGAGTGCGAGCGTGGCCCAGTGCGAGTCCTGCACCGGCGTGACGAACTCGAGCAGGTTCTCGCCCAGCACCCAGGCCTCGGCCGGCACGTGGAAGGTCTTCAGCGCGGGCTCGGGCGTCGGGCGCCAGTCCTTCGGCAGGAGCGCAATACCGTTGAGCAGCACCTCGAAGGGCGCCTGTCCGTGCTCCAGCACCTCGAGCGGGTGGGCGCCCTCGCTCGCGCGCCAGGCCGCCAGCACGAGTTCGCGCTCGACCGGACGCACCGCCGGCAGGATCAGGCTGGCGCGCGACTGGTTCGTGATGCGGTAGGGGATCCCGTCGGGGCGCTTGAGGAGCGTCTGCGACCAGCCGGGCCCCTCGGAGACGCCCCAGGTCGCGGTGCTGGCGACATCGCCCACCGGAACGATCGCGGCCGGTTGCTCCAGGGTCGCGTCCGGCCGCCGCAGGAGCAGGCGGATCGGCGCGCCCGGCGCGGACTCGGGCTCGGAGGCGCCGCAGGCCGTCAGGAGGAGCGCGAAGGAGGCGGCGAGGGCGAAGCGCATGCGGAGAGGAGGATAGATCGAACCCGGACGCGGCGGAACCCGCAGGCTTTTCGCGCCTTCAGAAGCGCCAGGCGAGGCGCCAGGCGAGCTCGACGAAGCTGCCGGAGCCGGCCCGATCGCCCTCGGAGTCGAGCCAGGCGCCCAGCACGAGCGGACCCGTGGCGAACCCCGGCGCCAGGCGCCAGTCGTAGCCGCCCTCGAGGTAGAGGCCGCCGAAGTCGCCGAAGGTGTCGAGGCCCTGCACGGCCGCGTCGGTGCGCACCCAGGTGACGCCGGTCGCCGCGTGCGGACCGGCCTCGTCCTCGCCGCGCACCGTCAGGCCGGCGAAGGCGCGCTTCCAGTCGTCCCCCAGCGGGCCTTCCTCGTCGAGCGGCACGAACTCGAAACCCAGCGTGAAGCCCAGCACGAGCGGTGCGGGCGCGCCCACGCGCTGCTCGAGCGCGAAGGACACGCCCGGGCCCGCCTCGGGCAAGCTGCGCGCGTCGGCCAGCAGCGCGAAATCATGCGGCGGAGCGCTGCAGGCGCCGAGCGCGAGGACGAGAGGCAGGGGGCGACGCAGCACGGGACGTGGAGCGTAGTGTCCGCAGCCGGTGCAGGCCAGCGGGGGGACGGAGCGCGCAGCACCGCGCTCGATCTCGCGCTCGATCTTGCCCGCGCTCCGCGCCCCACGAGAAGGCTCGTGAACTTCTCGCGTCGCCCACTATCCTCGCTGCGATGCAACGTTGCGCGGGGCCGGTGGCCGTCGAGGTGTGCGTCGAGAGCGTGGCCGGGCTCGAGGCCGCGGCGCGGGCCGGAGCCCAGCGCGTCGAGCTGTGCTGCGGCCTGTCCGAGGGCGGGCTGACGCCCGGACTCGCGCTGAGCGAGGCCGCGCTCGCGGCCAGGCGGCTCCCGGTCATCGTGCTCGTGCGCCCGCGAGCGGGCGACTTCCTGTACAGCGCGAGCGAGTTCGACGTGCTCGTGCGCGAGGTGGAGCTCGCGCGCGCGGCCGGCGCCGCGGGTGTCGCACTCGGCGTGCTGACCCGCGACGGCGGGCTCGACGAGGAACGCCTCGCGCGTCTGGTGCAGCGCGCCGGACCGCTGGCGGTGACCTTCCACCGCGCCTTCGACCAGCTCGCCGACCCGCTCGGCGCCCTGGAGCGCCTGCGCGCGCTCGGCGTGGCGCGCATCCTGACGGCCGGCGGCGCGGCCCGTGCGCGCGACGGAGCGCGGCAGCTGGCCGAGCTCGTGTCGGCGGCGGGGGACGGACTCGAGGTCGTGGCCGCCGGCGGCGTGCGCGCCGACCACGTGCGCGCGCTCGTGCAGGCGAGCGGCGTGCGCGCCGTGCACCTTGCCGCGCGCGGCTTCCAGCCCAGCGCCATGCGCTTCCGCAATCCGCTGGCGCGTCTGGCGACCGGCGGCGACGACGACTACGGCTGGCGCACGACGGACGAGCACGAGGTCGCGGCGCTGGTGCGCGCGCTGCAGGCACCTTGAGCGGAGCCGCACCGTGGTCGGCCGCGCGGGACAGGCTTGCCGCTCAGGGCCGGAAGCCGGCCGCGAGCAGGTCGTCGGCCATGCGTGCGGCGAAGGCGTCGCTCGGGTGCTGCGGATCGCCCGGCGACTCCTGGTAGACGAGTCCGTCGGCCACGGCGCGCTCGAGGGTCGTGCGGAAGTCGTAGTGCCGGATGCCGAGGCGCGTCAGGACCTCGCGCGTGAGCTCGTGGTGGCGTGGCTTGGGCGCCGGCCACTCGCGCCCCGGCAGGAGCCAGGGCAGCACGAGCACCGTGAAGTCGGCTCCGCGCGCCTGCACGAGGTCGCGCAGGGCGGCGAGGTGGTGCTCGACGTCGCCCTCGATCGAGTCGTTGCGCGCGCCGGCCGTGCGGCGCGAGGCCCAGGCCCACGCGAAGCGGTACAGGTAGCTCTCGCGCATCAAGAACGGGTTCGGACGCGAGTGTCCGATGCGGCTGTGCACGGCCACGAGCTCGTCCCCGACGGGGAACACGACCGGCGTCACCTCGTAGTCGTTGAGGTGGAAGATCAGCACGACGTGGTCGGCCTGGATCGAGCCGAGGTAGTCGCGGTAGTAGAGGAACTCCTGCTCGGTCGCATAGCCGAACACACCGGCGTTCCAGTACTCGTAGCCGTCGCCGAGACGCTCGGCCAGGGCGCGCATGACGCGCTCGCGATCGGTGACCGAGTCGCCGATGAAGAGCAGGCGCTTCTTCCCGGGCGGCTTCTCGAGCGCGTAGTCGTTCCACTTGGCCCCGTGGTCCGCGTAGGACTTGCCGCCGAGGACCGGGCGGTAGCCGAGCACGTCGTCGAGCTCGATGATCCCGTGCTTCGGGTGGACCTCGTAGGTCTCGTCGATCTTGACCACGCGCTCACCGGGGGAGCCCTGGACGCGCTCCTGGAAGAGCCGTAGCGACTCGGGGCGCCACAGGCGCACGACGAGTTCGCCCAGGAGCAGCACGGCGCACGCGCTCGCGAGCGTCAGGGCGAGGCGCACGATCCAGCGCTTCATCCGGGCGATCATGCCCGCCCGCCCGGGTGGTCCGCAATGGCCCCTGGCAAGCCGCCCCGCCGTCGGCATAATGCCGACCTATCCCATGACGGACCGCGCCCGCGCGGTCGATCCCGACAGCGAACCCCCATGACCTACGTCGTCGCCGAACCCTGCGTCAAGTGCAAGTACACGGACTGCGTGGACGTGTGCCCGGTCGATTGCTTCTACGAGGGCGCGAACTTCCTCGTCATCAACCCCGATGAGTGCATCGACTGCGGCGCGTGCGTGCCGGAGTGCCCCACGGAGGCGATCTTCAGCGAGGACGACCTGCCCGAGAAGTGGTCCGAGTACAAGGACCTGAACGCCAAGCTGGCCGAGAGCTGGCCGCAGATCGACAAGAAGAAGGAAGCGCTGCCCGACGCCGAGAAGTGGAAGGCCGTCGAGTCGAAGCGTAAGGAGCTCTCGGAAGAGCCCTTCGGGGGCTGATCCCGGGCCCGGACGGCGCGGCGGCCTTTACTTCGCCCCGCGTCGTCCGTTCCATGGCGGCATGAGCCAGGATGCCGAGCGCCGCACCGCCGACTACGAGAGCACTCCGCTCACGCGCCCCGAGTACATCTCGGCGATCGTGCACCTCTATCGCGGGGAGCTCGACCGGGCGACGACCTGGCGTCTCCGGCTCGATGCGACCACAAACTGGGCCGTCCTGACCACGGCCGGTCTGCTCTCGTTCGCCTTCGGGGTCGAGAGCCACTCGCACCTCGTGCTCCTGATCGGGCTCGCGATGGTCAGCGTGTTCTGGATGATCGAGGCGCGGCGCTACCGCTACGCCGACATCTGGTATGCGCGCGTGCGCAAGATCGAGGAGAACTTCTATGGCCCGATCCTGCGCCGCGATCCGGTCAGTCCGCGGCGCGAGTGGGGCCAGGCCGTGGCCGATGACCTCTTCCGGCCGAGCTTCCGCGTCTCGCGCTGGTACGCGCTCCGGAAGCGTCTGCTGCGCAACTACTGGGCGATCTACCTGGTGCTGATCGGCTCCTGGGTCGTGAAGCTGATCGCGCATCCGAGCGGTGCTTCGAGCCTGGACGACGTGCGCCTGCGGCTCGAGGTCGGCTTCCTGCCCTGGTGGTTGCCGCTGGCGACGCTGGGGGGCTTCGCCGCTTTCCTCGGGCTGGTCGTGTACCTCGGCCGCGAGGGCGCAACCGAGGCAGACTGAGCCTCAGTCGCGGTCCAGGCGCGCCAGGATCTCCGCGCGGCGCACCTCGTGCTCGTCCCACAGCAGGCGCCCTTCCATGCCGCCGGCCACGGTGAGCGTCTCGCCCGTGAGGTGCGAGGCGGCGGTGGGCGAGGCGAGGAACACCGCCGTGCGCGCGATGTCGCGCGCGCGCGCGAGCTGGCGCAGGGCCATCGTGCGCGTGACGCGCTCGACCGCGCCCGGTTGCTGCAGCGCCGGGCGGGCCAGGTGCGTGACGGTCCAGCCCGGTTCGATCAGGTTCACGCGTCCGGCGGGATCGAGGCGCACGATCTCGTTCTTGAGGGTCTTCAGCGCGCCCACGAGTCCGGCCTTGGCCACGGCGTAGTCGACGTGCCCGCGCTCGCCGAAGCGCCCGGCGGTGGAGCCGGTGAAGACGAGGGCCGCCCCGTGCCCGTCGGCGCGCGGCCCGCTGGCGGCCAGCACCGCGAGGAAGGCGCGCGCCGTGTAGAGCGCGCCGTGCAGGTTGACCGCCAGCGTGTCGCTGAAGCGCGCGGGGTCGAGCTCGTGCAGCTCGCGGTGCTCGACCGGCCACTTGCCCGCGTTGGCGCAGCACACGTCGATGCGCCCGAAGCGTGCGCGGAGCTCCTCGGCGCAGCGCAGCAGCGCAGCCGCGTCGCGCACGTCGGCCTGCTGTGCCAGGGCCCGCGCGCGCCACGGCTGGTCAGCGAGCCAGGTCGTGAGCGTCTCGAAGCCCGTGTGCCCGTGCAGCCCGAGGAGGGCGCCCTCGGCCGCGAAGGCCTCAGCCAGGGCGCGCCCGATGCCGCCCGAGGCGCCCGTGATCCACACCACCTTGTCCTTCAGGGCGAGTTCCATCGGCGCTCTTCTTTCAGGCCTCGGGCTTCTTGGGTGCGCTCGGCTTCGGCTCGAACAGGTGGCATTCGTTGCCCGACGACACGCGCACCTCGTCCATCGGCAGGCGCACGCTCTTGAAGCCGAATGCGCGGCAACCGTAGGGGCGAGCGGGGTCGTAGGTGATGTGGAAGCTCCGGCAGCGGAAGCAGTCGGGCGAACGCTCGGACGGAGACACGGCCGCGGGTCAGGAGAGGAAGGCCGCCATCGCCCGTGCCATGGAGAGGACGTCGTGCGCGCCGGAGAGCTCGCGACAGGAGTGCATGGCGAGCATCGGACTGCCGACGTCGACCGTGCGCATGCCGAGCGCGGCTGCGGTCAGCGGCCCGATGGTCGAGCCGCAGGCAAGATCGTTGCGGTGCGAGTAGCGCTGGCAGGGGACGGCGGCCTCGGCGCAGGCCTCGAGGAAGATCGCCTCGGTCTCGCCATCGCTGGCGTAGCGCTGGTTCGTGTTGGTCTTGATGGCCGGTCCGCCGTTGAGGCGCAGCGGATGCTCGGGGTCGTGCTTCTCGGGGAAGTTCGGGTGCGTCGCGTGCGACATGTCGGCCGAGAGGCAGATCGAGTCCGAGAGCGCGCGCAGGAAGTCCTCGCGGTTTCCCCCGCGCGCGAGCACGGTGCGCTCGAGCACGTCGCGCAGGAACGCACCCTGCGCGCCACGCGCCGAGGTCGAGCCGACCTCCTCGTGGTCGAAGAGCACGAGCGCCGCGACGTGCTGCGGCGCGTTGCGGGCGGCGAGGCGCTGCTCGAGCCCGAGCAGGGCCGAGAAGGACGAGCCGAGGTTGTCGAGCCGCGCGGCCGAGACGAAGGCCTGGTCGAGACCGACCAGGGCCGCCGGCTGGGCGTCGTGCAGCATCGCGTCCCAGCTGAGGATCACGTCCGGAGCGACCTCCAGGGCGCGCGCCACGAGTTCGCGGAAGGTCGGCTCGCGCCCGCTCTCGCTGGCGAGCAGCGGATTGATGTGCACCTGCGGATTCAAGACGAGGCCGGTCGTGTTGACCTCGCGGTTCAGGTGGATGGCGAGCTGCGGCACGCGCAGCAGCGCTCCGGGCAGCGCAAAGAGGCGTTCCTCCGGTCCGTGCGGACCGCGCAGGAAGACACGTCCGGCCAGGGCGAGGTCGCGATCGAGCCAGGAGTTCAGCAACACCCCGCCATAGACCTCGACGCCGAGCTGGCGCAGGCCGGCACGGGAGAGGTCCGGGCGGGGCCGCAGGCGCAGGTTCGGGCTGTCGGTGTGGGCTCCGATCAGCCGCAGGCCGCGCGCGGGTTCGGCTCCCTCCGGCACGGCCCAGGCCACAAGGCTGCCCGCGCGCACCACGTAGTGCCGGCCGGCTCCGCGCGGCCAGGCCTCACGCTCGTCGAGGCGCGTGAACCCCTGCCGCTCCAGGCGCTGCGCGGCCTCGGCGCAGGCGTGGAAGGGCGTCGGCGAGGCATCGAGAAACGCGCACAGCTGGCGCGCGACGTCCAGGGAGCGGTCGACCATGGGCGGATTGTAGCCCGCCCATGGCCCCCGAAATCACCTCAGAAGAGGCTCAGGACGAGATCCAGCGCGTTGCAGAAGTGCGAGCCGCCGAGGCCACCGAGCACGAAGCCCTGGGTCGCGGCGCTGACCCCGACCAGGCCCGTGTCGAGCGGGATCGGCAGGTCGTGCGACGAGAACGTGCCGTCCGAGCCGGCCGCGTGCACGAGCAGCTTCGTGCCGCCCAGGCCCGGGGGCAGGACGAGCATCTGACCGAAGGGCGTCGGCAGGCCCGGGTGCCCCTGGTCGTAGACCATCAGGAAGCTCGACGCTCCGGCCCCGAAGGCCACGATCTGCGAGGACCAGGTCTGCCCGACGATCGGGTTGTTGAGGCTGAAGTAGCATTGCTGGTTCGAGTCGTCGCCGTTGCGGAAGGTCACGCTGGCCGGCGCCGCTCCCAGGCTGGCCGCGAGCAGATCGCGGTCGACCGTGTCGAAGTCGAGGTCGCCGTCCATGTCGAGCGACTCCTCGGCGCCCAGCGAACGGAAGCCGCGCCCGAGCAGGGCGTTGGCGGCCACGAGGTCATCGACGTCGCGCGCGCCATCGGCGTCGTAGTCGCCGTTGACGAGCGTCAGCGTGCGCACGCAACCTCGCGTGGCCACGTAGGCGCGGATCGTCTGCTGCTCGCGCAGGTGGAAGCGCATGCCGACCGCACCCGTGCCGAAGTCGAGGTGGCAGTAGCTCATGATCGTGCCCGAGTCCGGGCCCGAGCCGTCCTGGCAGCCGATCGGCGGCACGAAATCGAAGCTGTGCTGGCAGCCGAAGCTGTGGCCGAACTCGTGGGCCACGACGAACAGGTCCCAGTTGTTCCCGTTGGTGTGGTCGATCGGGTAGGGGAAGCTGCCGAACACGCTGGAAACCTCGTAGCCCTGCGAGTTGTCGCAGATGCCGCCGATGTTCCAGGCCACGCCGCCGAAGACGGGATTGGTGAGCACGTGCACGGACGCGCGCGGGCGGTTGCGGTCGGGGTTCGCCGCGCTCGTCCACCAGGTGCGCACGCTCGAGATGTCGTTGAAGGTCGTGATCACGCCCCAGGGCGCGGTCGTGTTCCACACGCGGATGTACCCGCTCGGAATCAGGAGGCGCACACCGAGGTCACGGCGATAGACCTCGCTCGTGGCGGTGATCAGGAGCGTCGCGTAGTCGAGGCAGGCCTGGTTCGAGCCGAACAGCTGGCGGAAGGCGCGGTCGCACTCGATCCACACGTCCGCTTCCTTCAGCGTCGGGACCGCGAGCAGCTCGGTCGTCGGCAGGAGCTGCGTGCGCGGGCCGCCGCCGACCAGGCTGCAGAACTGGCTCAGGGCGCTGTCCGAACCGCTGACCTGCGTGACGTGCGCCAGCGTGGCGCGCCCGGTGGCCGAGCCGCCGTTCGAGAGGAAGTACAGCTCGCCGCCGAGGGTCAGGTAGCCCTGCAGGAGCTCGCCGCTGATCGCGAGGAAGGCTTCACCGCCGCCCGGCGTCCAGCCCGAGAAGCAGCTCACGCTCGGCGCGAGCTCGCCCTGCGAGCCGTCTGCGTGGACGATCGTCGCCACGGCGCCCGGCGCCAGGGCGCTGACGGGGCGCAGGTCGAGATCGATCTCGCGTCCGCCCGGGACGGCGAGGCCGCGCAGGACGAAGCCGTCGCCCGCGCCCGCGCGCGCCTGGAAGGCGAGCACGTCGGAGCGTTCCCAGGCGAGCTCGACCACGCCCTGCGGGCCGCTGTCGGAGAGACGCTCGAAGGGGCGCACCAGCTCGCGCCGCAGGCTTCCCTGGGCGAAGGCGGGGGCGGACAGGACGAGGAGCGCGGCGAGGCGCGCGGAGCGGGGGGGCAGCATGGGGGAGTGCGACTGGGGACTGCGGTGGGGCCGGAGGGTGCCCGAAGTAGGGTGCCCGGACAGACGGCCGGGAGGCGCCAGGGGTTCCGCGCCGGTCAGAGATTGCCGTGCCCGGCCGTCCAGGACGGCCAGAAAGGCGGAAAAGGGGAGAGCCGCCGTCCCTTTCGGGGCGGCGCCCGGGCTCAGTGGCCGTCCTGCGCCGCTTCGCCGCCGTAGCCCAGGTCCTCGAGCTGCTCGCGCGTGTCCTCGCTGGGGGCCGCGAAGGTCGCCGGGTAGATGCGGCCGGCGGCGGCCGCCGCGCGGGCCAGGCTCTCGAGCTCGACCGAGCCGCAGGCCTCGGGCGCGAGCTCGCGCGGATCGGCGGCGAGATCGAAGCAGGCCGAGCGCTGGTACTCCTGCCCCCCTACGAGCAGGCGCTCGTAGCTCACGAACTTGCGCGAACCGACCAGCAGCGCCTCCTCGACCCGCTGGTTGGTCGAGTTACGCGCGTAGAGCGTGCGCCCGGGGTCACCCGCTTCACCGTGCAGGAGTCCGAGCAGGCTGAGGCCGGGCACGCCCGCGTGGTTCTCGATTCCGACCCAGTCGAGCAGCGTCGGCGTGACGTCGATGTTCGAGCACGGCTCGTCGCGCGTCACGCGCGGGACGTCGTTGCCGGGCAGCACGAGGAACGGGATGCGCAGGTTGAATTCGTGCAGCGAGGCCTTGCGCCAGCGCCACGGGCGGCCCTCGCCGACCACGAGGTCGTCACCGAGGTTCTGGCCGTGGTCGCTCGTCACGACGAACAGCACGTTGCCCGCGTAGCGCGCGTGGAAGTAGCGGTACAGCTCGGCGATGCGCTGGTCGACGTAGCGCGCCGCGTTCTGGTAACCGGGCGCGAAGGGCGCGTCCCGCCACTGCTCTGGGCCTTCCTTGCGGCCGTGCACGTCGATGTAGTGCACGTAGGTGAACTCGGGCTCGGAAAGCGTGCGCGCGTCGTAGAACGCGCGCACGTGGTCGTTGACCGTGTTCGCGAACATGCGCTCGGTCCAGACCAGCTCGGGGTGACCGCGGCGCGCGCCCTGGTCGCCGATGAAGCTCGCATCGCAGTGGTCGAAGGAGCTCTGGAAGGCGGTGTTCCAGGCGTGCAGGAACGGGTTCGTGACGAAGGCGGCGGCGTGGTAGCCGTGCTGGCGCAGGGTGCGCGGCAGGAGCGGCACCTCGGGCGAGATGTGCGAGAGCTCGTTGCCCTCCGGGCTCGCGTCGGCGCCGTGCTGATGGGGGTAGAGGCCCGACAGCAGGCTGATGACCGAGGGATAGGTCCAGGGCGCGGCCGAGCGCATGTGGGTCAGCACGACGCCCTGCTGCGCGAGGGCGAAGGTCTCGGGCATGCACGGCTCGAGCGCGTCAGCCCGCAGCTGATCGACCAGCACGAGCACCACGTGGGGGCGCGCCTCGGTGGAGTCGGAACAGGCCGCCAGGAAGAGCGTCAGCGCGAGGAGCGGAAAGGAACGCAGCATCGGGAGCGGGAGGTACGCGGCGACGCGACGCGTGTTGGGCGCGGCGCCAACCGTGCGGGAGCGAGAGCGTAGCCTCGCACGACGGAATGTGCATGTGCCCCGCTCCTGGCGGAGTCTAGACTCGCCCGCCCAAGCCCGAATGGAAGCGACCGAGCGAAACGTGGCCCAGGATCCCCTCGCTCCCGCGCCCTCGGGGCCCGTCCTGGTCTGGCGCCACGAGCTCCTCTGGCTGGGGTTCTTCTTCCTGGCGGCCCTCGTGCTGGCCTGGCCGCTGCCGGTGACGCTCGAGGCGCCGAGCGGACTGCGCGGCGACTACTTCAACAACCTGTGGAACGCGTGGTGGGTGCGCGACTCGCTCGTCCACGGGCACTCGCCCTACCGCACCGACTACCTGTACTTCCCCGAGGGCATCTCGCTCGCGCGCCACACGCTCTCGCCGCTCAACTCGCTCAGTCTGGCGGGCCTCGCGAGCGTCGTATCTCCCCACGCGGCCTTCAACCTGCTCTTGCTGGCGCACTTCGCGCTCTCGGGCTGGTGCTTCTCGCTGCTCGCGCGCCACGTGAGCGGCAACACGGCCGGCGGCCTCCTGGCCGGACTCGTCTACAGCTTCTGCCCGTTCCACTACTTCTACCTCTGCCAGATCAACGTCTTCAGCTTCGAGTTCCTGCCGCTCACGCTGTGGTGCTTCCTGCGCTACTACCGCGAGGGCGGCAAGCGCTGGCTCGCTGGCCTGGCGCTGGCGACGGCGGGCATGACGATGAGCGCGGAGTACTACGTGGTGTACGCCTACGCGACGCTGGCCGTGCTCGTGCTGTGCGCGCCGGCCTGGGCGCGCGAGGTGCCGCGCGCGCAAGGACTCCGGCGCGCGGCCCTGGCCTACGGCTGGGGTGCGCTGGCGGCGATCGTCACGGCCTTCCCGCTGCTCTACGCGACGCTCGGCCCCGAGCGCGGCGCGGAGGCCGGCACGGCCGCCTTCGCGGTCGAGAAGCACCGCACCAATGACCTGCTCGGCTTCTACTGGATCGGACCGAAGGAGGAGAGCATCGTCTCCTGGCCGACGATGCTCGGTTACTCGACCCTGGCCCTGTGTCTCGCCGGCGCGGCCGGTCTGCGGCGCCTGTGGCCCTGGCTCGTGGTCGGCGGCGTGTTCTTCGTGCTCTCGCTCGGCAGCGAGCTCGCGGTCGGCGGTCGCGCGACGGGCGTGCCGCTGCCTTACGCGGTGCTCGAGCACGTGCCCGTGCTCTCGATGCTGCGCAAGTCCGACCGCGCCTTCCTGATGGTCGAGATCGTGGCCGCGCTGTGCGTGGCCCGCGCCTGGGGCTGGCTCGCGGCGCGCCTGGGGCGACTCACGCGGCCACTCTTCGTGGTGGTCCTCGCGCTCCTGATGCTGGAGCTCACCGCGGTGCCTTTCGGGCGCTTCGAGCTCCCGACCTCGCCCTACCTCGACGAGCTCGCGCACCAGCCCGAGGTCGAGGCGGTGATGGATCTGCCGCCGACCAAGACGCACGTCGCCAACGGGCGCTACACCTGGCTGCAGACGCTGCACGGCAAGAAGACGACGCTGGGCTACACGACGGCCCTGGCCGTGACGCCCTTCCACGACGAGCGCATCGAGGACCTGGTCAACGCCTACTGGCAGCTGTGGTTCGAGCGTGGCCCGCGGCTCGTGCACCTCGCGCGCAAGTTCGGCGTCGAGCGCATCGTGCACTACAAGACCTACCCCCTGGCGCGCGAGCGTGAGTGGATCGACGGCGAGGTCCTGTGGCAGCCGTTCTTCTTCGTGCGCACGCCGCTCGTGCGCGTGCGCCAGATGGGCGAGTTCGCACCCTATTCCCTCGACCGCCCGTTCAAGGAGGTCGTACAGCGCATCGTGCCCGAGCTGTCGCTGATGGTGCCGAAGGAGCGTGCCGAGCGGTCGTTCCTGGACGTCGTGCGCGAGGAACTCGGGGAGTACTGTGGTCCACCCGTGCACGAGGACGACACTCTGATGGTCTTCGCCGTTCCGCGATGAAGAGTCCCGCGCCCGACCTCTCGCTCGTCCTGCCTTGCCTCAACGAGGGCTCGCACCTCGAGCGCTCGCTGAGCGTCCTTTCCGGCGTGCTCGACGGCCTCGACCTGCGCTACGAGTTCGTGGTCGTGGACGACGGCTCGAGCGACGACACGTGGAGTGTCCTGACCCGCTGCGCGGCGACGCGGCCCGAGCTCTGCGCGCTGCGCCTCGCGCGGCGCTTCGGCAAGGAGCAGGCCCTGACGGCCGGGCTCGAGGCCGCGCGCGGGCGTGCGGTGCTCGTGATGGACGCCGACCTGCAGCACCCGCCCTCCTTGATTCCGGCCATGGTCGCGGCCTGGCGCGACGAGGGCTACGAGGTGGTCGAGGGCGTCAAGACGAAGCGCGGGCGCGAGCCCTGGCTGGCGCGCCTCGGGGCGCGGCTCTTCTACCCGCTCTTCCGGCGCCTCTCGGGCTTCGACCTCGAGGGCGCCTCGGACTTCAAGCTGCTCGACCGGCGCGTGCTCGAGGCCTGGCGCGAGATGGGGGAGCGCAACGTGTTCTTCCGCGGGATGTCGGCCTGGCTCGGTTTCCGGCGCAAGGCCATCCCCTTCGAGGTCGCGCCGCGCGCGGGCGGAAGCTCGGGCTGGAACCCCTGGCGGCTGCTGCGCCTGGCGGTGAACGGCATCACGGCCTTCTCGAGCGCCCCGCTGCATCTGATCACGGCCCTCGGGTTCGCCTTCCTGGCCTTCGCACTCGTGCTGGGCGGCCAGACGCTCTATCAGAAGTTCTGGGGTGGCGCCGAGACGGGCTTCACGACCGTGATCGTGATCGACCTGATGACCGGAAGCTGCGTGATGATCGGCCTCGGAGTGATCGGGCTCTATCTCTCGCGCATCTACGAGGAGGTCAAGGGGCGGCCGCGCACGGTGGTGCGCGAGATCCTCGGCCGGCCGCCCGGCGCCCGGGACGACTCCGAGCGCGGCCGACACGGGTAGGCGAGCCGCCCAGGGGGCGCGGCCGCGATTTTTGCGGTCCCGCGGGGAACCTGTCAGTGGTGTAATCCGTCCAGAGCGGTCCCCCTGGCCCCCTGAGCACGCGATGAGCCTCGACGACGCGCCCCCGCCCGGTCTCCTGAGCGAAGACGTCCGCAGCAGCCGTCCCGCCCTCGATCCCGAGCAGGTCGCCGCCCAGAGCGGCTGGGTGCGGGCCGTGGCACGCAACCTCGTGCGCGACCCGTGGGGTGCCGAGGACGTGGCCCAGGAGGCGCTGCTGGCGGCCCTGGCCGCTCCGCCGCGCGAAGTTCCCGACGACCTGCACCTGCGGGCCTGGCTCGGGCGCGTGGCCTTCAACCTCTCGCGCCTCGACCTGCGCAGCGGCGGCCGCCGGCGCGCGCGCGAGCGCGTGGTGGCCCGGCGCGAGGCCCTGCCGTCGCCGGTCGAAGAGCTCGAGGCCGCCGCCGCGCGCGGCGAGCTGGCGCGGGCCCTGCGCGCGCTCGAAGCGCCCGGCCGTCAGGTGCTGCAGCTGCGCTACTTCGACGGCCTGACCACGGCCGAGATCGCCGTGCGCCTGAAGATCAGCGAGCTCGCCGTGCGCAAGCGCCTGTGGCGGGCGCGCGAGAAGCTGCGCGAGAGTCTCGAACCGCGCCGCCGCAACCTGCACGGCGGGTTGCTGCTGGCCGGCCTGCGGCGCTTCGCGCGCCTCGAAGTCGCCGGGCTCGCCGCCGCCGGCGCGACGGCCTTCTTCGCGCTCGAGCACGACCTGGCGCGCCAGGACGCGCGCGCACCGGAGCTCGTCGCGGCCCACGGCGCCGCGCTGCCCGGCGACGCGCCGCAAGGTGGCGACGGCCAGACCGCGGGCGTGGCCGGCTCGGGCTCGCGCGGTGCGTCGGGCACGACGGGGAGTGCGCGCCAGCCGCTCGTTCCATCCACACCGTCCACGCCGCCGCGCGACGCCGGAGACGACCCCGTGCCGCCGCGCGCAGCGCACGCGACCGGCCTCGTGCTCGACCTCGAGGGCACGCCGCAGCCCGGCCTCGAGGTGTTCGCGCGCGACCTTCCCGAGCGCGTCCTGGCCTGGACCGATGGCCTGGGCGGTTTCGTCCTGGAGGCGCCGCTCGAGGCCGAGCTCGAGGCGCGCGGCGCCGGGCTCGTCACGCTCGTTCCCGGACGCACCCGGCCCGGCGCCGAGGAGGCCCTGGTGCTGGTCGCCTCGGCAGCGCCGTTTCAAGCCACGGTCCTGGATGCGGAGGGTGCGCCCCTCGCTTCGGCCACACTCGAGCTGGTCGCACGCGAGACCGCCTTTGCGCGTCTCGACCGGCCCGTGCAGCTCGTATCGCCGGTGCTGAGGCACGAGGCGGTCCCGCAGGCCACGGGCACGCTCGTGCTGGGCGAGCTGGCGCGCGCCGAGGGGCTGTTCCTGCGCGTTTCCTGTCCGGGCTTCGAGCCGCGCGAGTGGGCCACGCTCTCCCTCGGCAGCGCGGGCGTGTTCGAACTGGAGCGCGAGCCGGCCGGCCCCGAAGTCGTCGGCACCGTCGTGCTCGCCGACGGGCGCCCCGCGGCCGGTGCGCGCGTGCGCCTGGCCCTGGCCGAGACGACCACCGATGCGCGCGGCGCCTTCCACCTGCCGTTGCGCGGCGTCGGTCCGGCCACGGCGCTCGAGGTGCGCGGGCGCGGGTACGCGCCCCTGATCGAGCGCGACCTCGTGCGACGCCACGAACGCGGAGAGCTGCGCGATGGCCTCGCGCTCGTGCTCGACCGCCCGCTCGATCCGGTGCGCGGCAGCTTGCAGGGGGCCGAGGCTCCCTACGCGGGCTGGCGCGTGCTGGCCTTCGTCGACGGAGCGAACGAGGGACCGTACGAGGCCCGCTGCGATGCGGCGGGAGCCTTCGAGTTCGAGCTTCCGCGCGGTGCGGCCGAGTTCCATGCGCTCGCGCCCGATCGTCTCGAGAGCCATTCCGGCACGCTGGCGGACACGCGCAGCGGGACGTTCGCGCTGCGCGTGGAGCCGAAGGTGCACTGCGACGAACGCCTCGCCCTGCGCGCCGATGATGGCCGTCCGCTGGCCGGGGCCGAGGTCGAGCTCCTGCTCGAGCTCGCGCCCGGCCGCTCGGTGCCGTGGGGCCGCACGACCAGCGATGGCGCCGGCCAGCTGGGCTACGCGCGCGCACTCGGGAGCGAGGTCGGACTGTCCGTCGGGCATGTCCGACTCGGGCCGCGCGCCCTGGCCGTCGCGGCCGCGCCCGAGCTCGTGCTGCCGCGCGCGCGCGCGGTGCGGATCGTCGGCGCGGAGCAGGCGCGCGCCTTCCGCGTGCTGGATGCCGAGGGTGTCCAGCTCGCCGCCGACGGCCCGCTCGGCCCGGCCGAGACCTTCGCGCTCCAGGACGGTCTGGGCGCCCTGACCTTCGTGCCGCCGGCTGCGCGCTGGCTCGAGCTGTTCGGGTCGGGCGCGCCGCAGCGCCTCGCCCTCGTGGCCGAGCCGGGCGCGAGCGTCACGCTCGTGCCCTGAAGCGCGCCCGGGAGCGCGTCTCCAGGGCGAGACGCTGCGGATGGAGCCACGCCGCGGCGAGGGCAGGCGGCCCGGGATATGGGTTCCTATGCGTGAATCACCCCACTAGCATCGCGGCGATGGATGCGGTCCTTCCCGGCGCGCCCCGCAGCGCGCCGCGCCTGGAGCGGGTGTTCTTCGGCGCGCTCGTGCTGGTGGTGCTGGGCAGTCTCACCTGGACCGTGCATCCCTGGTACGACGCGACCAACGACGGCTCGATGTACGTCGCCACGGCGCGCGCGCTCGCCGCGGGGCAGGGCTACACCTACAACGAGACGCCGTTCCTGATCCGGCCGCCGGGTTTCGCGTGGCTGCTCGCACCGCTCGTGCGCTGGCGCGGCACGGATTTCTTCGCCTGGAACCTCTTCGTGAGCCTGTGGGGCGCGCTCGGCGTGCTGCTGTTCCAGCGCTGGGCGCAGGCTCGGCTCGGTGCAGCCCTGGCCTGCCTCGCCGCGCTCGTGCTGTGGTTCAATCCGGGCTACCAGCGCCTGTGCACGCAGGTCATGAGCGACGTCCCGGGCTGGACGTTGCTCGTGGCGCTCTTTCTCGGCGCGCGCGCGCTCGAGCGGCGCCCGGCGCTGCCCGGGGCCCTGGCGCTCGGCGTCGCCCTCGGCCTGGCGAGCCTGGTGCGCTCGGGCAACGCGCTCTTCCTGCCGGCGCTCGCCTGCGCGGCGCTCGCGCGTGAGCTCCTCGCGCCCGCGGCCCGGCTCGGGTGGGGGCGCCTGGCGCGGCTCGGGGCCGCGCTGGCGCTCGGCGCGGCGCTGGTGCTGACGCCCTGGTCGCTGCGCAACCGCGCCGTGGCTGCGCCTCCTCCCGCCGATCAGACGTTGCTTTATTCCTATGCGAGCGGGATGTGGCACGCGGACCTCGGCGACCCGACCTCGCCGCGCCTGACGGCGGGGGAGGTCCTCGCGCGCTTCCCGCGCCAGGGGGCGAAGCTCGTGGCGACGCTGGGGATGCGCCTCGGCGAGGAGGCACCGACGAAGGCCAGTCCCTGGATCGCGGGCGCCCTGCTCGGTGCGCTCTGCGTGGCCCTGATCCGACGCCGCGCGGCCGAGGAGTTCCTCGTGCTCGGCACGCTCGTCCTGGTCGCGTTCTACTTCGGCTATGCGGGTCGGCTCCTCTTGCCGGTGTTTGCGCTCGCGATCGTGGCCGTGCTCGAGCTGGCGCAGCGCGCCGGTCAGAGGCTCGCGGGGCCGCGCGCGGGGCTCGCCGTCGCCGGGCTGCTCGGGCTGGCCTGGCTCGCGCTGGATTTCCGGCCACGCCAGGGCTGGAAGGAGGTCGAGGCGCTGCACGCGGCCTTCGCGCGCACGGCCGAGCAGGTGCGCTTGAACCTGGCCCCCGACGCGCGGCTCGGGGCCTACCGCGGCTGGGACCACGCCGTCTACCTGGAGCGCGACGTGTTCAACTTCGAGCAGAGCATCGACCGGCTCGGGCTCGCGCCGGCGCTGTCGTTCGTGGCCGCGAAGTACCGCCTCGACACGCTGCTCCTGACGCCCCTCGGTCTGCCCGCGCCGGTCGCGCGCGTCGAGCGGGCCTTCGCGGCCGAGGTCGTGCGACGCCACGGGGGGCGCGACCTCGGGCTGGTGCGGATCGCGCCGTAGCCGCCCGGCCTGCGCGCGTCGGACACGCAACTCCGTGGTGCGCGCGAAATGCCCGCGCAGCGGCGCGCGTAACGCTTCCGTCCGGCCGTCGCGCGACGGCTCCGTCCCACCTCCCAGGGTTCCCATGCGCTTCCATCGCTTCGGCACGGCGCTCGCCGCCGGCCTCGTCCTGGTCCCGTCCCTGCTGGCCCAGTCCGCCGAGGCGGACTTCCACCACGCCTACTTCCTCGAGCGCGAGCGCGGTCACCTCGAGGAGGCGCTGGCGCTGTACCGCGAGGTGGCGCGCAGCACGGAGGCCGGGGCGCCGCTCCAGCTCGAGTCGGAGCGCCGCGCGCGCGGGGTCGAGGAGGACCTCGTGGCGGTCGATCTGGCGCGCCTGATGCCGCCAGCGAGCCTGGCCTACGTCGAGCTCGTGCAACCCGGCGCGGCCCTGCTGCGCTTGCTCGAGGGGCTCGGGCTGGCCCGCAACTTCGACGAGGCCGTGCGCGAGGGGCGCTTCGCCGTCTCGCCCGAGCTTGTGCGCGGCCTGCTGGGCCTGCGCTCGGCGGCCGTGGCCCTGACCGCCGTGCCGAACGGCGGCGGCGCACCCGAGGGCGTGCTCGTGCTGCACACCGGCGAAGAGGACGTGCTGCGCGGTCTGCTCGAGACGGTCGTGCTGGCCCAGGGCATCCCGGGGGCGGCCCTCGGGGACGTGCCAACCTGGAGCCTGGCGGGGACGGCCGAGGTCGCGCTCAGCGCGCGCCTCTGCATCGTGGCCAGCGCCCGCAGCGAGCTCGAGGCCGTGCTGGCGCGCCTCGAAGGTCGCGGCGGTCCCTCGCTGGCCGAGGCGCCGGGGCTGGCGCGCGCCCTGGCCGCTCGCGCGGATGGGCCGCTCTTCGCCTGCGTGCAGGGCGCGGCCCTGCGTCCGCTGATCGCGGCGCAGCTCGCGAACGTCGGCACGGCCGGGCCGCTGGCCGCCGCCGCGCTCGACGTGGAGCACTTCGAAGGCGCCGCCGTGCGATTGGCCCTTTCCGAGCAAGGCCTCGGGCTCGACGGCGAGCTCTTCTTCGCGAACGACCACCGCAGCCTGGCCTTCAATCTGCTGCGCACGGCGCCGCTCGATCCGCGCACGCTCGAGCTCGTCCCGCGCGGTGCGGCGGCCTTCCTGGCGACGGCCCTGAACGAGCGCGGACCGGCCCTGGCTCCGCTGCACGACAACAGCGACGGCGTGGCGGCGGTGAGTGCCCTCGACCTGCCGCGCGAGCTTTTCGCCAACCTGTGCGGCCTCGCGCTGTACGTGCTGCCGGGCAGCGGTCCGCTGCCGGAGGCGGCCCTGGCCCTCTCCTCGAATGACCCGGAGCGCACGGCGGCCGTGCTCGGCCTCGGACTCGGGCTCGTGAACCAGCTCGCGACCGGGCGCGGCCTCGAGGGCCAGGAGGAAGAGCTCGCCGGCGTGCCCGCGACGCTCTACCGCCTGCCGCCGGGGCTGCCGCTGTACGTCGCGCGGGCCGAGCATCAGCTGCTCGTCTCACCCAGCGCGGAGCTGATCGAGCGCGCGCTCGCGGGCCAGGAGAAGGGCCAGTCGATCCTGCGCGACGAGGCCTTCGCGAGCGAGCTCGGCCGCCTCGAGCGCGACACGACCTTCGCCTTCAGCGCCCACCTCGGGCGGCTGGCCGAGGTGGCGCGGCCCTACGTCGGCGACGGCCCGCGCGCCGAGCTCGAGCGCCTCGCCCCGCTGGTGGCCGAGACCGTGGTCGGCCTGCGCGCGAGCCACGGCGACGCGCGCCTCGCGTTCTCGCTGTCGGTCACGCATCTGCCGCTGGTGGACGCGCTCGTGTCCGAGCTCCTGATGGCGCGTCGCCTGGCCGAGGTCGCGGTGCAGGAGCACGCCGCGCTGCTGGCCAGTCAGGGCGAGCCGCGCTGATCGACGGCTCCCGGAACGACAGGACGCGGTCGCGGAGAGGTTCCGCGGCCGCGTCCTGTGGCTTTGTCGGGGGGACTTCAGTCGCGCGGCGGCAGCACGCGCAGCTGGGCGCCGAACTGCAGGCCGACGCTGTCGCCGTCGATGTCGGGCGTGTTGTTGAGCTCGCCGTCGAGGCCGCGCGAGGTCTCGTAGCGCACGAAGCGGTAGACGCCCTGACCGAAGAGCGTGACCCACTTGAACGACATCGAGGCGCCGATGCCGAGGTTCACGGCGATGCCGTCGCGGATGTAGGCGTCGTCGAAGACGGTGCCCGTGGCCTGGTCGGTCGTGCCGTTGTCGACCTCGGCCCGCGAGAGCCCGAGGCCGAGGAGACCGTAGGGCTGCACGAAGCTCGACTCCCACCAGTAGTGGCGCCAGTTGAAGTCGAGGTCGAAGAAGGTCGTGTCGTGCTCGCGGCCGGTGCCGGTGAACTCGCCGTCGTGCTCGGTCATCGAGTACTGCACGACCATCTCGTTCATGTGCCAGCGGTACGAGAGGAAGGCCCCGATGCCTGCGCCCGGATCGAGGTCGGGCACGAGCACGACGTCGGTCGGCCCGAAGAGGCTCAGGTCGCCGTCGAAGTCACCGAGCGGCTGCGAGGTGACGATCACTCCGCCGAGATAGAGGCCGCTCGCGGCCCACCTGTTCTTGCGCTCCTCGACCGGGCGCGGGACGCGCATCGCATCGTCGTCGATGTCGCGCGGCGCGGAGGCGACGACCGCGGCACCCTCGGCCGGAGCCCAGGCGGGCATGCCCGGAGCGCGCGGCGTCGAGGCGCAGGCGCTCGCGAGCAGGGCGAACGCGGGAACGAGCAGAGCAGAGAGGGCGGGAGCCTTCATGACGGAACGCGGGGAATGGGGCGTCGGGCAACGGCCTGCACGCGGGGCAGGCGAGCCCCTAGTCGGCATTTCAGGGGCCGGACCGGAGCCGAGGGGCCGGGAAATGTCGCCCGGGGCGGGGCGACGGCCCGTTCCGGGGGTTGCGCGGCCCTGTTCCCGGCCGGAAGCTCGCGCCATGACGCCCCTCAGCCGCAGCGCTTCGGCCCTCCTCCTCGCGCTCGTGTGCGCCTGCCAGGCCGCCGAGCCGGCCCCCGTGGCTCCGGCCGCGCCCGCGCCCGCGCCCGATCCGCGCCTCGACTGGTGGCGCGAGGCACGCTTCGGGATGTTTCTTCACTGGGGGCTCTACGCCCTCACGGCCGGCGAGTGGCAGGGCGGCACGGACTACGGCGAGTGGATCCGCGACAGCGCGCGCATCCCGCGCGAGGAGTACGCGCGCTTCCAGGGCGAGTTCAACCCGATCCAGTTCGACGCGGACCGGTGGGTCGCGCTCGCGCACGAGGCGGGCATGCAGTACCTCGTGATCACGAGCAAGCACCACGACGGCTTCGCCCTGTTCGATTCGGCGGTGAGCGAGTGGGACGTGATGGGGACGCCCTTCCGGCGCGACATCCTGGCCGAGCTCTCGGCGGCCTGCGGGCGCGGCGGCGTGCGCTTCGCGACCTACCACTCGATCATGGACTGGCACCATCCCGACTACCTGCCGCGTCGGCCGTGGGAGACCGAGCGCTCGAGCGCGGGCGCCGACTTCGAGCGCTACGAGGACTACCTGCACGCGCAGGTGACGGAGCTCATCACGAAGTACAGGCCAGCCGTGATGTGGTTCGACGGCGAGTGGGAGAGCACCTGGACGCACGCGCGCGGCGTCGAGCTCCATGGGCTTTGTCGTGACCTCGATCCGGCGATCCTCGTCAACAACCGCGTCGACGTGCACCGCGGCGGCATGGCGGGCCTGTCGCAGTCGAGCGAGGCCGTGGGCGACTTCGGCACGCCCGAGCAGGAGATCCCGGCGAACGGTTTGCCCGGCGTCGACTGGGAGACCTGCATGACGATGAACGACCACTGGGGCTGGAACAAGGCGGACCCGGACTGGAAGAACGTCGAGACGCTCGTGCGCAACCTGATCGATGTGGTCTCGAAGGGCGGCAATTACCTGCTCAACGTGGGCCCGAAACCGGACGGCACGTTCCCCGAGCAGGCCATCGAGCGCTTGAAGGGCATCGGCGCGTGGATGGCGAAGCACGGCGAGGCGATCCACGGCACGAGTGCGAGTCCCTTCGACGTGTTGCCCTGGGGGCGCTGCACGGTGAAGGCGCAGGGTGCGGACAGCGTGCTCTACCTGCACGTCTTCGAGCGGCCGGCCGACGGTCGGATCGTGCTGCCGGGCCTCGGCAACGAGCTGCGCTCGGCCGGCTGGCTCGCCGGTCCGCGCAACCTCTTGCCCGTACGCCGCGAGGGCGCCGACGTCGTGATCGAGCTTCCTCCGACGCTACCCGATCCGATCGCGTCGGTGGTGACGCTCGGGCTCGAAGGCGCGCCGATCGTCTATCGCGCGCCCGAGATCGTGGCCGATTCGGACCTCTTCGTGCGCCCGCTGGAGGTGCGACTCGAGACGCAGAGTCCCGGCCTCGAGCTGCACTACACGCTCGACGGCAGCGAGCCCGACGCGGATTCCGCGCGCTATCGTGCACCACTGAAGCTCGCGCGCACCACCGTCGTGCGTGCGCGGGCGTTCCACCGGGAGGCTCCGGTCAGCTCCGTCGTCGAGCGCCGGTTCGAGAAAGTCGAGCCGCGCCGCGCCGTGCTCGACATTCCTTTCTGGGACTGCGTGGAGGTGGTCGACGGCATCCGACGCCGCGCCTATGCCGGCCAGTGGGAGCGCGTGCCCGATCCGGCGACCTTGACGCCGATCGACGAGCGGCACGTGCCCGCCCTCGGCCTCGACGAGTTCGCCATGCGCGAGGACGTCGCGCTCGTCTTCGAGGGGCTCCTCGAAGCGTCGCGCGACGACGTGTACACCTTCGCGCTCGCCTCGGACGACGGCTCGACGCTGTGGGTCGACGGCGTGCTCGTGGTCGACAACGACGGCCTGCACGGCACGGTCGAGCGGCGCGGGCAAGTGGCGCTCGCGTCCGGCGCCCACCGCGTCGAGGTCCGCTGGTTCAACCGCACGGGCGGGGCCGAGCTCACCGTGAAGTGGGGCGCGCTCGGCGAAGCACTCGCGCCGCTCGAGGACCTGCGTTGCCGGCACGCGAAGAGCGCCGACTCGAAGTAGCGCCTCAGTCGCTCGCGCCCACGACGTTGCGCAACACGCCGAGGCCCTCGATCTCGACCTCGACCTCGTCGCCGGGCTTGAGCCACACCGGCGGCTTGCGCGCGAAGCCGACGCCCGGGGGCGTGCCGGTCGCGATCACGTCGCCGGGCTCGAGGGTCACGTGCTGGCTGAGCGACTCGATCAGGGCGGGCACGCCGAAGATCAGCTGGTTCGTGGAGGAATCCTGCATCGTCTGGCCGTTCAGGCGCAGGCGGATGCGCAGCTGGTGCGGGTCGGCGACCTCGTCGGCCGTCAGGATGTACTCGCCGAAGGGCGCGAACGTGTCGCAGGACTTCCCGCGCTGCCACTGGCCGTCCTTGAACTGGAAGTCGCGCGCCGAGACGTCGTTGAAGTTGACGTAGCCGAGCACGTGCTCCATGGCTTTCGAGGCCGCGACGCGCGCGGCGCGCTTGCCGATCACGACCCCGAACTCGGCCTCGTAGTCGACGTTCTCGGAGCCGCGCGGGATGCGGATCGTGCCGCCGGGCGCGGTGACACAGGTCGGGAACTTCGAGAAGAGCAGCGGGCGTTCGGGCAGCGGCGAGTTCGACTCGGCCGCGTGGTCCCGGTAGTTGAGCCCGATGCACAGGATCTTGCCCGGCCGCGGCACGGGCGCCAGCAGGCTGACGCTGGCGCGCTCGAGCACGGCCCCGGCCGCCTTCAGGCGCGCGAGCTCCTTCACCTCGCCCGCGCGCGCCACGAGCCCGCGCGCCTCGCGCAGGAACGGGTGCGCGAGGTCGAAGGCGTCGTTGTACTGCTCGCGCGCCGGCAGCGCCGCGGCGGGATGCGCCAGATTCAAGATCGAGCGCCCGCCCTCGAGCAGGGCGCCGGGGCGGGGGGCGGTGTTCGCGGCCGAGAAGGAGACGAGCTTCACGCGGAATCGAGGAGGAAGACGGTGAGGTGCTTCGGCCCGTGCACGCCGACCACGAGCTCGAGCTCGATGTCGGCCGTGCGCGACGGACCGGTGATGAAGGTGATCGTACGCGATGGCGGGGCTCCCGCGCCCGGGCGCACGCGCGCCAGGGCCTCGCCCAGCGTCCCGAGCAGGCGCGAGCGCGGCAGGAGGGCCACGTGGTGCGGGGGCAGGAGCGAGGCGAGCCGGTGGCGTTCCTCGGCCGATTCGAGCACGAGCGTGCCGGTCTCGGCGATGCCCCACTGGGCGCTAGAGAGCCCGAGGTCGCAGGCAAAGAGGGCCTCGCGCGGGGCCTCCGGGCCGTGGCGCACGAGCGCGGCGGGCAAGCCCTCGAGCAGCGGCGCGAGCTCGGGGGCGTCCGAGGCGACCAGCGTGCGCACGCTGCCCGAGGCACACAGGCGCGCGAGCTCGGCCGCGGCCTCGCGCGGGCCGGAGACGCGCACGAAGCGGGCCCCGACGCGCTCGAGCATCGACTGGAAGCGCGCCGGACGCTCGGCCTCGGGGAGCGCCGCTCCGGTGCGCACCGGGGGCAACGCGGGCACGCTTGCCCCGCGCAGCCCCGCGCGCACGCGCGCCAGGATCGCCTCGCGCGAGGAACTCACGACGGCCTCCGGTAGGTGGCGCGGAACGAGCGCGGCGCGAGGCGCGGACGCTCGCGCGAGGCGCTCCAGGCCGCGAGCGGCGGAGCGAGCCGCAGGAGGAAGGGGAGGCGCTCGCCGAGACGCGCGAGTCCTGCGGCGAAGGCGTAGCGCCGCGGGCCGGCCACGAGGAAGCTCCACAGGCGCCAGCCGAGACGCTCGAGCGCGCCACCGCGTGCTGCAGGAGCCGTGCCCGTGCCCTCGACCGCGCGCTGGCGCAGCTCGAGCAGGATGGTCGGGATGTCGATCTTGACCGGGCACACGTCCTTGCAGGCCCCGCACAGGCTCGAGGCGAAGGGCAGCGTGCCGGCGCGCTCCATTCCGGAGAGCTGCGGCGTCAGGATCGCGCCGATCGGCCCGGGATAGACCGAGCCGTAGGCGTGCCCGCCGATCTCGCGGTAGACCGGGCAAGCGTTCAGGCACGCGCCGCAGCGGATGCAGCCCAGCGTCGGGCGCAGGAGCTCGTCGGAGAGCATCGCCGCGCGCCCGTTGTCGAGCAGCACGACGTGTAGCTCGCGCGGCCCCTCGCGCGCTCCGTCGGGACCGGTGAAGAGGCTCTGGTAGCTCGTCAGGTGCTGGCCCGTACCCGAGCGCGGCAAGAGGCGCAGGAAGACCTCGAGGTCGGCGAAGCGTGGCACGAGCTTCTCGATGCCCATCATGGCGACATGCACGCGCGGCAGGGTCGT
>Ga0172373_10000518_pt1 | contig 63262 bp, 51 predicted proteins | sample Lak10m_2_FD_114546 | JGI IMG/M metagenome (GOLD analysis project Ga0172373, IMG submission 114546) | Freshwater microbial communities from Kabuno Bay, South-Kivu, Congo - kab_092012_10m | ecosystem: Environmental > Aquatic > Freshwater > Lake | place: Democratic Republic of the Congo... | reverse complement strand
GTGCCGCAGAGCGGTTGTGGCAGACGCAGGTCGCTTTTCAGGAAAGTGATTTACCGATACAAGTGCAGATTGTTGATTGGGCGCGTATCCCGCAATCTTTTCATGCCGAAATTGAGGCCGCTTATGTAGTGTTGCAATCTGAGAATTCTTTATGAGCGACAGCCAACTGCAACTGATCCCCTTTGCGCGCATCCACGGTGAACCCGTGCTGGAGTTGCCGCTGGATCTGTACATCCCGCCGGATGCGCTGGAGTTGGTGCTGGAGACCTTTCAGGGGCCGCTCGATCTGTTGCTGTACCTGATCCGCAAACACAACCTTGATGTGTTGGATATTCCGATGGCGGAGCTGACCCGCCAGTACATGGGTTATATCGAGTTGATGCAAAACAATCGCATGGAACTGGCAGCGGAATATCTGCTCATGGCTGCGGTGCTGATCGAGATCAAGTCGCGCATGTTGTTGCCCAAGATCGCCAAGCAGGACGATGACGGCATAGAAGACCCGCGTGCCGAACTGATGCGCAGGCTGATGGAATACGAGCAGATGAAGCTGGCCGCGCAGCAGTTGAACGAGCTGCCGCAAGCCGAGCGCGATTTCGAGATCGTGCAGGTGTTGATCGAGAATACCGTGGCGGAACGTTTGCCGCAGGTGAGTGTGGATGAGCTGAAACAAGCTTGGTTGGGCTTGTTGACGCGCGCCAAGCTGAACAAGCATCACACCATACGCCGTGAGCAACTCTCGGTGCGTGAGCAGATGACGCATGTGTTGCGCTGCCTCAAGAGCGGCGAGTATGTCGAGTTCGAAGCGCTGTTCGATCTTGATGACGGCCTGCCCAAATTGGTGGTGACCTTTATCGCAGTACTCGAATTGGCCAAGGAGTATTTGGTCGAGATCCAACAAAATGAAACTTTTGGGAGCATCTATGTCCGCACCAACCGAGCCATCAATGACGAGTGAAGTTGTTGCAGAGGTGGCCGCGATACGCACCGACCTGTTCGACGGCAAGATGAACAAAGACCAGTTCAAGTTGGTATTGGAAACCGCCTTGCTCACCTCATCCGAACCCTTGCCACTCAGCGAGTTGAAGAAGCTCAGTGATGTGTCGCTGGATAATGCGCAATTAGAAGAACTATTGGCAGATTTGGCTAAAGATTGGCTGGGGCGCGGCGTGGAGCTCACTCGTGTAGCCAGCGGTTGGCGCTTCCGTGCTAAACCGCATATGCAGATGTATCTGGATAGATTGAATCCGCAAAAGCCACCGCGCTATTCGCGTGCCGTGATGGAGACTCTAGCCATCATCGCTTACCACCAGCCGGTCACGCGCGGCGACATCGAAGAGATACGCGGTGTGGCGGTCTCCGCGCAAATTCTAAAAACATTGGAGGCGCGCGGCTGGATCGATGTAATCGGCACGCGTGATGTGCCCGGCAAGCCCGAGTTATTTGCCAGCACCAAACAATTATTGGATGACCTGAATTTGCGCGCGCTGAGTGAATTGCCGGCATTGCAAGAGATCAGTGCGCTGCTGGAGCCGGAAAGCGCATCAAGTTAGTCGCGCCCCCGCCCGTTCGCGGCTAAATCGACCCGAATCAAACTTGTGTAGTTGCGAGGTATAAGGTGAGTGCGATACATCCTTCCCAGATCGACCAGTTGATGCGCCATGCGCCGTTTGATCGCATGGAACGCGCGCATCTGCTGTGGATGCTGGAACGCATGCGTTTGGCTTATTACGCCAAGGATGAGGTAATCGTGTCACCCGAGCAAGGCGAGGTGCAGCGTTTTCTGGTGATTAAGCAAGGCGTGGTGCAGGCCGAGCAGAATGTGGCCGATGCCACTGAGTCTGATACATGGATGGAGTTGGTGGAGGGTGAGTGTTTCCCGCTCGGTGCGCTGTTGGCCAACCGTGCTGTGGCGAGTGTTTACCGCGCCGGACAAGATACTTTCTGTTATGAGTTGCTGGCCGCCGATTTCCATACCTTGTTGGGTATGAGTGCGCCATTCCGCGATTTTTGTACGCGCCGCATCGCCAATTTGCTGGAACATTCCAAGCAGGTCATTCAGGCGCAATACACCCAATCTGGTGCGGAACAACAATCCCTGACCAGTCCCTTATCTGCGCTTATCCATCGCACTCCGGTGACTTGCGCGCCGCACACCACAGTGGGCGAGGTGTTGCAGACCATGCACAGTGCGCGGGTCGGCTCTATGATCGCAGTCGATAACGAGGGTCGTCCTTTGGGTATTCTCACTTTGCCCGACGTATTGGAACGCATTGCCTTGCCGCAAATCGATCTGAATACGCCGGTCATCAATGTGATGACTACCGCGCTCACTGTGTTGTCGCCGCAGTCGCAGGCGCATGAGGCGGCCTTGCTGATGGCCAAGCATGGCTTCCGTCATGTGTTAGTGGTGGAGCACGAGCGTCTGGTCGGACTGATCTCGGAGAAGGATTTATTCGCGCTGCAACGGGTGGGGCTACGCCAGATTGGTTCTTCCATACGCCACGCGCAACAACTGGTGGAGTTGCAAAGTGCCGCTGCCGATATTCGCAGCATGGCGCACAACATGATGGCGCAAGGAGTAGCACCGGAACAGTTGACGCAGTTCATCTCCACTTTCAACGATCTACTTACCGCGCGCGTGGTCGAGCTGGAATTCAGTGCCAGCGGCTTGCTGGGCACGCCCTTACATGACGGGTTGTGCTGGATTGCATTAGGTTCGGAAGGACGCTTCGAGCAGACGCTCAATACCGATCAGGACAATGCCATCATCTTTGTTGCCCCGGATGGCATGAGCAGCGAGCAGGTGCGAGCCACGCTGCTGCCGGTCGCGCGGCGCATCAATGAAACATTGGATCTATGTGGCTTTCCCTTGTGCAAAGGCGAGATTATGGCGAGCAATCCGCGCTGGTGTTTGTCGCTGGATGAATGGCGGCAGGCTTATTCAGACTGGATTATGAACGGTACGCCGGAGGCTTTGTTGCATGCCTCCATCTTCTTTGATTTTCGCGCCATACACGGTGTGCAATCGCTGGCGGATGAGTTGCGTAACTGGCTGTTGAGGTGTGGGCGCAGCAACAGCCGCTTCTTGCACCAGATGGCGGAGAACGCGCTGCGCAACCGTCCGCCGCTGGGCGTGGTGCGCGATTTTGTGGTGGGCAAAAAGAACAAGATAGACCTCAAGCTCAATGGCATCACGCCCTTTGTCGATGCGGCGCGCATCTTCAGTTTGGCGGCAGGTGTGCCGCTCACTAATACGATACAGCGACTGCGGGCTAGTGCAGCCAAGCTCAAGATAGCGCCTGCCGAAGTCGAGGCATGGGTAGATGCTTTCCTGTTTATCCAAGTGTTGCGTCTGCGTCATCACGACGAGCAGAGCGCATTGGGTGCGAGCGATGCGGCATTGGATAACCTGATCGATCCGGTACAGCTGAACGAACTGGATAGACGCATCTTGAAAGAGGCGTTCCGTCAGGCACGTAAACTACAGGTGCGCTTGGCGTTGGAATATCACTTGTGATGATTGGGCTGAAAAATTTGTTTGCGCGCCCACGCTTGAGTGAGTCGCAACAGTCCTGTCTGAAAGTGTGGCAGGCATTGCCCAATCCCGATCTGGCCAGCCCGTTCAATGCTGCACGTTATGTAGTGGTCGATGTTGAGACGAGCGGGTTAAATCTCGCCAAAGACAAGTTGATCTCGATAGGTGCGGTGGCCGTGGTACATGGCCAAATCGATTTGGCGGACAGTTTCTATGTGGTGTTGCAGCAAGCGCAAGCGAGTGACAAGGACAACATTCTGTTGCACGGCATCAGCGGTTCGGTACAGACCGATGGCGTTCCGGCGGCGCAAGCTTTATTGGCTTTTATGGATTATCTGGGCAAGGATCCACTCATCGCATTTCATGTCACTTTCGATCAGACCATGATACAGCGCGCCATGCGCGACCATCTCGGGTTGAGGTTCAAGCATCCTTGGCTGGACGTCGCTTACATCGCGCCCGGGCTCTATCCGCCCTTGTCTGCACGACTGCATTCTTTGGATGATTGGATAGCCCACTTCGGCATACGTAATGATGCACGTCACCACGCCATGGCTGATGCTTTGGTTACCGCGCAATTACTGCAAGTCTTGCTGCATCAATCGCGCTGCAAAAAAATAGACAATTTCGCGCAACTGCGTCAGTTGGAAAGTATGCAGCGTTGGGTGCGCGCACCGGTCTAGTATTCGCCCTGTAGCTGGCGTGTTTATAAGTGTTTTAGCGCATTGCATTGGCAACGCGCTTCACGTACTCTTCTGCCTGTTGTGCCGTCGGTCAGAAAGTTTATTTCTGATTTTTTATTGACCAATATTGGGAGGAAGAATGTCAAATCCGAATATCAATTGGGCAGCGATTGATGCTGATCCGAAATTCCAAGCGTTACATCGCAAAAAAACGATCTTCCTGTGGGGTCTGATGATATTTTCCACGGTTTATTATTTTCTGTTGCCTATCGGCGCAGCGTACTTTCAAGACTTGTACAAAATCAAAGTCTGGGGTGTGGTGAACGTGGGTATCTTGTTCGCGCTGTCCGAGTTTGTCGTGGCTTGGGTGATTGCTTTCGTTTACTCGAAAAAGGCAAACGCTGAATTTGATGCGATGGCTCAAGACATCATCAACGATATACAAAAGAACGGAGCGCGATAATGAGTAAATCTTATCAGCAGTTTATGTTAGCCGCGATTGCTCTGCTTGGTTGCAGTGTTGCGTATGCAGCAGGGGGTGCAGTTGCCGACGAATTTAAGTGGATGACCTTTACCGTGTTCGGCGTAATCATCGCGATTACCATGGCTATCACCGTATGGGCTTCCAAAACGACACACAGCACTTCCGAGTTTTATGCGGCTGGTCGTTCGGTCAGTGGTATTCAAAATGGTTGGGCAATTGCGGGTGACTATTTATCCGCAGCCTCTTTCTTGGGTATCGCCGGTCTGATCTCCTTGTATGGTTACGATGGCTTTATGTATTCCGTGGGCTGGTTGGTCGCTTACATCACCGTGTTGCTAGTAATCGCCGAGCCTTGCCGCAACATCGGCAAGTACACCATGGGTGACATTTTGGCTTTCCGTAACGACCCCAAGAAAACCAAGGTCGTAGCGGCATTGTCCACCATCACTGTGTCCACTTTTTACTTGACCGCACAAATGGTCGGTGGCGGTGTGCTCATCAAGACATTGATTGGTATCGACTACGAAATCTCCATCATCGGCGTGGGTATCCTGATGTTGGCCTATGTGGTGTTCGGTGGTATGAAGGCGACCACTTGGGTGCAGATTACCAAGGCCGTATTGCTGGTCATGGCCTCTATCCTGTTGGTAATTTTGGTCTGGTCTCCGTACGGTTTCAGCTTCCCTGCTTATCTGCAAGCGGTTGTGGGTGACAGCAAAGTGCAAGCGCAAGTCGCTAAGTTGTTGGGTAGTGCCGCTGCAACCATGACACCAGAAGAATTAGGGCAACGCTTCCTTGAGCCCGGTCTGTTCCTGAAAAATCCGATTGACCAAATCTCCTTGGGGATGGCTTTGGTACTGGGTACTGCTGGGATGCCGCACATCCTGATGCGCTTCTTCACCGTACCGACAGCGCAAGCCGCACGTACTTCGGTGATCTGGGCGATGGGTATCATCGGTGGTTTCTATGTGCTGACCCTGTTCTTGGGTACTGGCGCGGCAATGTTGGTCGGTTCAGCTAAGATCGTTTCGATCGACGCAGGCGGCAATATGGCAGGTCCATTGTTGGCGCAATACCTAGGTGGTGGCGAGAACTCGATGTTGGGTAACTTCATGCTGGCCTTCGTTGCTGCGGTGGCATTTGCAACCATCGTTGCAGTGGTCGCCGGTCTGGTGTTGGCCGCCGCTTCCGCGATGGCGCATGACATTTATGTCGGCGTGATTCGTGGTGACCACGCTACACCTCAAGAGCAAGTGATTGCAGCACGTGTGTCTTCAGTTATCGTTGGTGTGATTGCAATCACGGTCGGTATCTTGGCCAAGGGTCAGAACGTCGCGCACTTGGTGGCACTGGCCTTCGCGGTGGCGGCTTCCTCGAATTTGCCTGCCGTGTTCCTGACCTTGTACTGGAAGAAGTGCAACACCACCGGCATCATCTTGGGCATGGTGGTAGGCTCATTGACAGCAATCGGCTTGGTAATGATCTCGCCTAATATGACCTATCCACAAGCTGTTGCGAAAGCAGCCAACAAGGTGTTGAACGGTGAACCTGCTGCTCCTGCTAAAGATGCAGTTCCGGCACAAGAGCGCAGCAGTTTCATGTGTGAGTTGTTCGCACTGGACGGCTGTAAACTCGCTGCTCCGGCTAAGCCAGCAGAAGCGGCCAAGGATGCTAAGCTAGGTACGCTAGAGAAGTTGGTGACTCTGCAAGCCAAGTTAGCTGATACCGCAGACGCAGCCGAGAAGAAGAAGGTACAAGACGAAATCGCTAAGGTGCAAAAGGCTCAAGATAAAGCCCAAGCTGACTTGAAGAAGGTTGAAGGACAGACCACCAGCATCATGGGTCTGGAGAAACCGTTCTTCCTGCTCAAGAATCCAGGCCTGATCTCTATCCCCTTGGGCTTCCTGTTGGTGATCTTTGGCTCCTTGTTCACTCGCGACAAGCGTGCTGAAGAAATGTGGGACGAGCTGTATGTTCGTCAGAACACAGGTATCAACGCTGAAGCTGCATCGGCACACTAGAACAAAACTGTCACGTCCCGCTCAACCCCGCCGAGACCCGGCGGGGTTTTTTCTTGGCCGCAACACGGGCCGGTGCTACAGGATAGAGTGGAATATAAACGCGGGGGCGGTAGCACTGAGCGGACTGAGCCCGGGGCAACCGCAGTATCGGTTCTCTACAGGAAGCGGTCCAATATCTTGCGGCTGAGTTTGTCTAGGCAAGTGCTATCTTCGATAAGAAAGGAGATACCTTGACTGTCAGTGATGAGCAGGGTGGTGTGGGACAGGCGGCGGATGTGGTCTTCCGCTTTAAGGATGAGTTCGGTCTTGCCGCGATCAGTCTCAACTGTCCAAGTGCTGGGCGTGGCGTAGCTGCTGACGGCTAGGATATGGCTGATCTTAGGCATGAATTCGCGCGCGGCGAGCTCGCCATCCAACAGCGCGCGACTGTCAGGATTGAGGGTGTTGATATTGCCTATCCAGAGCAATTCGTGGCCATCTTCACCTACTAGCGAGACACCTTCTTCTGGGGCGGAGATAGGGTAGGCACGCACAGCCACTACATTTTGATGAGCCTTGCCGTTAGCGTCGGTGTACACGAGTTGTTCAGCCTTGTTGCGGCTCAGGTTCAAATCTTTCATGCAGTTTCTCCGTCGCTCTGCGCGTCGATGTCGGTATCTACATTGCGTGCCTGAGCCAAATACAAGCGATAGTAAGCGCCCTGTGTGGACATCAATTCATCATGATTGCCGACTTCAACGACTTCGCCACGGTCCAGCACCACCAAGCGATCGGCTTTATGCAAGGTCGATAAGCGGTGTGCGATGGCGATGGTGGTGCGGCCTTGCACTAGATTGTCCAAGGCCTTCTGGATCTCTTTCTCGGTCTCGGTATCAACCGAAGCGGTGGCCTCGTCCAGTATCAGGATGCGCGGGTCGATGAGCAGGGCGCGGGCGATGGAGATGCGCTGGCGTTCGCCGCCGGACAAGCCGTGGCCACGCTCGCCGACCAGCGAGTCATAGCCGTGTGGTAAGCGCAGGATAAATTCATGCGCGTGTGCGGCCCGCGCGGCGGCAACAATCTCGGCGCGTGTGGCGTGCGGTTTGCCGTAGGCGATGTTCTCGGCGATAGAGCCGAAAAACAGGAAGGGTTCCTGCAACACCAAGCCGATATTGCTGCGATATTCCGCGATAGGCAGCTGGCGGATGTTCACGCCGTCTATGCTGATCGCACCTTCCGACACGTCGTAGAAGCGGCACATCAGGTTCACCAGCGTGCTCTTGCCGGAACCGCTGTGTCCGACCAGTCCTATCATCTCGCCGGGCGCGATGTCCAGATTCAGTCCTTTGATGACCGCGCGGTTGCCGTAACGGAAGCCCGCGTCGCGCAGGGTGATGCGGCCACTAATCTGCTCCAGATGCACGGGATGGGTGGGTTCAGGCACGCTGGAGACATGGTCGAGGATGTCGAAGATGCGCTTCGCCCCCGAAGCGGCTTTCTGCGTCACCGAGACGATGCGGCTCATGGAATCCAGACGCGTATAGAAGCGGCTGATGTAAGCGAGGAAGGCTGTGAGTACGCCTACGGTGATCTGGTCGTGTGACACCAGCCAGATGCCGAAGGCCCACACCACCAGCAGGCCGATCTCGGTCAGCAGGGTGACGCTGGGCGAGAACAGCGACCAGATTTTGTTGATATGGTCGTTGACCGCTAGGTTGTGCGCATTGGCCTCGCGGAAGCGGGTCGCTTCGCGGTGCTCTTGCGCGAAGGCTTTGACCACGCGGATGCCGGGAATGGTGTCGGCCAGCACGTTAGATACTTGCGACCAGACGCGGTCTATTTTTTCAAAACCGGTACGCAGCTTGTCGCGCACGATATGGATCATCCAGGCGATGATCGGCAGCGGCAGCAGCGTGACCACCGCCAGCCAGGGATTGATGGAGATCAGGATGGCCGCCGTCATGATGATCATCAGCACATCGGTGGCGAAATCGAGCAGGTGCAGCGACAAAAATACGCAGATGCGATCCGACTCCGAGCCGATGCGCGCCATCAGATCGCCAGTGCGTTTGCCGCCGAAATACTCCAGCGACAATTTGAGTAGGTGTTCGTAGGTGACGGTGCGCAAATCGGCGCCGATGCGCTCCGACACCAGCGCGAGAATATAGGTTTTGGCCCAGCCTAGCGCCCACGCCAGCAAGGCTGAACCGAACAAGCCGGCGAGCAACCAAGTGACGGTGTTCGTATCGATAGGCGTGCCGTTCTGATAAGGGATCAATACCTTGTCCATCAGCGGCATGGTCAGATAGGGCGGGACTAGCGTGGCGGCAGTAGAGGCCAGCATCAACAAGAATCCCGACAATAACTGCCAGCGGTAAGGTCTAGCAAAGCGCCACAGGCGCAGCAGCGTCCAGGTCGAGGGAGGGCGCTCTTCTTCGTTGTCGCATTGCGGACAGTGGTCGTTCAACAGGTCTGCGCCGCAACGTTCGCAGCACAACTTAGTCTCGGCGAGCAACGGCATGCCGCTAAGCTTGCTGTCGCGCAAGCGCTCAAACTGGCGGATGAAGCGCTGTGCCGCTTGATCGAGCGCCAAGGTATAACGCCAACGACGCACGCAGTTTTCCGCGCTGAATAGCGCCAAGGTGCCTAGCCCGGCATGGTCATGTTGACGTAGCGTGGCATCGACTTGGTAAGGGTATTCGTGCCACTCTCCTTGCGCGCTTAAGCACATCAAGCGTGAAGCCGTGAGCAGCAACAGACTGGAACTGAAACGCAGTTGCTCATCAAGGTTCAGTTCCAGACTGGCGAGTGCAGTCTCGGACTCGGTCAGGTGGGCTTGTACGATGGTTAGCCAGCGTGAGGGGACGGCAGGGGCTGCGGAGGAGATGTTCACAAGGATTTTGTTTTACTCGGATTGCACGATTTTACATGGCTGTCTGGTAAACTGAAACGTCTAGTTGCGCGTTATGCGCTTAGTCGTGGGGGTCATCTGATCCTCACATTCTTTTTCCGCAGAAAGAAGAGATGGAGTTTCTCAAAATATTGCCGCTGCGCGGCCCTAACATCTGGACATATCGTCCTGTTTTGGAAGTCTGGTTGGATATTGGAGCGCTAGAAGACTCCCCATCCAATACCATCCCCGGATTCTATGAACGCCTCACGGCATTCTTGCCTACCTTGATAGAACATCGCTGCGGTATCGGCGAGCGTGGCGGTTTCCTGCAACGGTTGCGTGAAGGTACTTGGCCGGGACATATCCTAGAGCACGTCACCATCGAGTTGCAGAACCAAGCCGGTATGCAAAGCGGCTTTGGCAAAGCGCGTAGCACCAGTGTGCGCGGTGTGTACAAAGTAGTGGTGCGCTCGCGCAACGAAGAGGTCAGCCGTGCTGCGCTGCATGCGGCGCGCGATCTGGTGTTAGCTGCAATGCAGGGGCAGGATTACGATGTCGCGGCTACGGTCGCGACCTTACGCGACATGGTCGATGATTTGTGCCTAGGGCCTAGCACCGCATGTATCGTCGATGCCGCGACTGAGCGTGGCATACCCTCCATCCGTTTGAACGAAGGCAATCTGGTGCAACTGGGATACGGTGTTCGGCAACACCGCATTTGGACCGCCGAGACCGATCAGACCAGTGCTATCGCCGAGACTATCTCGCGTGACAAAGACCTGACCAAGAGTCTGCTGAGTGCTTGCGGTGTACCCGTGCCGGAAGGCCGCGTGGTGGAAAGTCCTGCTGACGCTTGGGATGCGGCGGAAGACATCGGCGTGCCGGTGGTGGTCAAACCATCCGACGGTAATCACGGTCGTGGCGTGTCCACCGAGCTGATGACGCGCGAGGAGGTGGAAGCCGCTTTCGTAGTGGCTGATGCCGAAGGCAGCGAAGTCATCGTGGAGCGTTATGTGCGCGGCAACGAGCATCGCTTGTTGGTGGTGGGCGGCAAGCTCGCCGCAGCGGCCAAGGGTGAACAGGCCAGAGTGATAGCGGATGGACGAGCCACGCTGCAACAGCTAGTCGATGCGCAACTCAATTCCGATCCGCGCCGGGGTGCGGCAGAAGAGTTTCCGCTTGATCTGATTGATTTGAGTAGTAATCCGGTGGCTAAGCTGGAGATCGAGCGACAAGGTTATCACGCTGATTCCGTTCCGCTGGCGGGTACGTCGGTATTGGTGGTGCGCAATGGCAACGTGGCCATCGATGTGACGGATAGTGTGCATCCTGAAGTGGCGGCGATGGTGTCGCTCGCGGCACGCATCATCGGTCTGGACATCGCTGGTGTGGACATGGTCGCTGAGGACATCTCGCGTCCGCTCAGCGAGCAGGATGCCGCCATCGTCGAAATCAATGCCGGGCCAGGCTTGCTCATGCACCTCAAACCCGAACAAGGTGAAGCGCGCCCGGTGGGTAAAGCCATCGTGGATAACTTGTTTGCTGCGGATGACAATGGCCGCATTCCGGTGGTGGGCATCTGCGGCAGTTATGGTAAGACTCAGGTTGCACAGTTGGCGGCGCGTTTGTTGTCTTTGTCGGGTGCGCATGTGGGCTTGGCGTGCAGTGCCGGATTGTCTTTTGCTGGTCGCGTGCAGGACGCGCGTGATTGCGCGACTTGGGGCGCGGCACAAAAGGTGTTTCTCAACCGCAATGTGGAAGTGGCAGTGATCGAGAACAGCATCGCCACCATCCTGAATCAAGGCTTGGGTTACGACCGTTGCCAAGTCGGGGTCGTGACCAATCTCGCACCCGAGCACCATTACGGCGAGTGCTATATAGAAGCGCCCGAACAAGTCTGCAATGTGTTGCGTACCCAAGTTGATGTGGTACTGGATAGCGGTGTCGCGGTGCTGAATGCTGCTGATGCGCTGGTGGCGGCAATGGCTGAATACTGCGACGGCGAGGTGCTGTATTTTGCGCGCGATGCTGCGCTGTTGCTTGAGCATCTGCGTAATGGCGGGCGCGCGGTGACACTGCGTGACGGCAATATCTTGCTGTGTAGCGGTGCAGACGAACAGGTCCTGATCGCATTGACGCGTATCGCCTTATTGAGTGGCGGGCAAGACCCGCAACAACTCGACAACATTCTGGCGGCCATTGCGGTCGCTTGGTCTTTACAGGTCGCGCCCGCGCTGATGCGTGCCGGTCTGGAGACTTATATCCCACAACCCCTTACCGCTTAGAGAGTTAGGAATCCTCATGGAAGTTTCCCGTACCCGCGCGTTACGCGGCCCTAATTTGTGGAGTCGCCACACCGCCATCGAAGCCATCGTCAGTTGCAGTGAGGCGGAATGCAACATCGCGCAACTGAGTGGATATGAGGCGCGCTTACGAGCCCGTTTCCCACAGTTAGGTCAGTTGCAATTAAGCGGTCATGCTGAAGCCGTGCCGATGGCGCGCGCTTTGGAGTTGGCTGCTTTAGGACTACAGGCGCAATCCGGTTGCCCGGTGACCTTCAGTCGCACCACAGCCACGCAGCAAGAAGGCGTGTTCCAAGTGGTGATCGAATACAGCGAGGAGGAAGTTGGGCGGCGCGCTTTCGCCTTAGCGCTGGCTTTGTGCCAATCCGCCAAGGATGACACGCCGTTCGATTTGGCCGCAGCCTTAACCGAGCTTAAAGAATTGGATGAGGATGTACGCTTAGGCCCTAGTACCGGAGCCATTGTGGATGCCGCCATGGCGCGCGGTATCCCGTATCGTCGCCTTACTCAGGGCAGTCTGGTGCAATTTGGCTGGGGCAGTCAGCAGCGCCGTATTCAAGCCGCCGAGACGGATAGGAGTGGTGCTATCGCTGAAGCGATTGCACAGGATAAAGAGTTGACCAAGAAACTGCTCGATGCTGCCGGTGTGCCTGTGCCTATTGGACGTCCGGTCAGTAGTTTTGAGGATGCCTGGGCGGCGATGTGTGAGATTGGTGCACCTGTTGTAGTGAAGCCTGTGGATGGCAATCAAGGCAAGGGCGTAACGGTCAACATCATGGATAAAGAACATTTGCAGACGGCATATGAAGCGGCCCTGCAAGTGAGTGATGAGGTGCTGCTGGAGCGTTTCATCCCCGGTAGTGACTTCCGTTTTCTGGTGATAGGTAAGCAACTGATTGCAGCGGCACGCCGCGATGCACCCATTGTCATCGGTGATGGCGAGCACAGCGTGCGCCAGTTGGTAGAACAGGTGAACAGTGACCCGCGCCGTGGCTCGGGACATGCAACCAGTCTGACCAAAATCCGTTTGGATGCCATCGCGATTGCCCGACTTGCACTACAGAACTACACCATCGATTCCATTCCGGCGATGGGTGCGCGCGTGGTATTGCGCAACAACGCCAATTTGAGCACTGGTGGTACGGCGACCGATGTCACTGACGATGTGCATCCCGAGATGGCGGCGAGTGCCGTGGCGGCGGCACAGATGATAGGGTTGGATATTTGTGGTGTGGATGTGATGTGCAATAGCGTGTTGCACCCACTGGATAAACAGGGCGGCGGTATTGTCGAGGTGAATGCCGCGCCCGGTTTGCGTATGCATTTGCAACCCTCGTATGGCAAAGGTCGTCCGGTGGGCGAGGCGATTATCGCCAGTATGTTTGAGCCCGGTCAGAATGGTCGTATTCCACTCATTACCGTCGCCGGCACCAATGGTAAGACCACTACCGTGCGTTTGATTGCCCACATCCTGACTACGCAAGGACTGCGTGTCGGCATGACCAATTCCGACGGTGTGTATATCCAAGGCAGGCGTATTGATAGCGGTGATTGCAGCGGCCCCAAGAGCGCGCGCAATGTATTGATGCATCCCGATGTTGATGCCGCCGTGTTCGAGACTGCACGGGGCGGCGTGTTGCGCGAGGGCTTGGCGTTTGATCGCTGCGATGTCGCGGTGGTGACCAATATCGGTATGGGTGACCATCTTGGCTTGAACTACATCAGCACGGTAGAAGATTTGGCAGTCGTGAAACGTGTGGTGATACAAAACGTTGCGCCGCACGGTGTGGCAGTGTTGAATGCCACCGATAGCATGTGTGTGCAGATGCGCGACACTTGCCCCGGCTCGGTGATTTTCTTTGCGCGTGACTGTCACCATCCTGTGATGGCGACTCATCGCGCCCAAGGCGGCGGTGTGGTTTACGTGGATGGCGCGGATATTGTGGCAAGCAAAGGTACTGTCTCGTTGCGCGTGCCGCTGGCCAATATTCCGATCACCCGCAACGGCACCATCGGTTTCCAAATTGAGAACGCTATGTCTGCCATCGCAGCGGTATGGGGACATGGCGTGGCATGGGACACCATCTGTCAAGGTGTCGCGACTTTCGTTAACGATGCGCAGACCGCACCCGGTCGCTTTAACTTCTTTGACTACCGTGGCGCGAACGTGATTGCCGACTACGGCCACAACCCCGATGCCATCTTGGCGCTCGTGCCGGCCATCGAAAGCATCCCAGCCAAGAAACGCGTGGTGGTGATCAGCGGCGCGGGTGACAGACGCGATGAAGACATTCGTAAACAAACCGAGATACTGGGGGACGTGTTCGACGAAATCATTCTGTACCAAGACCAATGTCAGCGTGGTCGTGCAGAGGGTGAAGTATTGGCTTTGTTGCAGCAGGGTTTGGTCCATGCCAAACGGGCCAAGAAAATCATCGAGATCACCGGCGAGTTCCTAGCGATTGACACTGCGTTGGCTGATTTACAATCAGGTGACTTGTGTCTGGCGCTAATCGATCAGGTCGATGAAGCGTTGGCGCATATCGCGCTGCGGGTGGCGGAGTAACATTTGAGTGTTTACACGTTTTAATCCATCCAGCGCGTCCGCCTACCTTCCGCAATGAAACTCATCACTTCCCGCGATAACCCTTTCTATAAAGAGTTGCTCAAGCTGAGCAACTCAGCAAAGGCGCGGCGCGAGGCCCAGCTTACTTTGCTGGATGGGGCGCATCTGTTGGCGGCTTATCTGGATGGCGGTCTGCTACCACAGCACATTTTGCTGCATGCGGCAGCGCGCAATGATGACGAGATTACGGCATTGTTGGCAAGAGTGAATGGTGTGCCCGTCACACAGTTGGACGATAAGTTATTTGCCGATCTGACGGAGCTCAAAACACCCAGTGGCGTCTTGGCGTTGGTGCAAATTCCGCAGCTAGTAAGCGATGAGGCGCATTTTGCGTTGTTGCTGGAGGATATACAGGACCCAGGCAATCTGGGTTCTATGTTGCGTTCTGCGGCAGCGGCGGGCTGTGATGCGGTGTTCCTATCTAAAGGTTGTGCGGATGTCTGGTCACCGCGTGTGTTACGCGCCGCGATGGGCGGGCATCTCTGTTTGCATATTCATGAGCGCCAAGATTTGTTGGCCGTGGCGCAGTCTTATCCGGGCCACACTTACGCGACCACGCTACAAGCCACGCGTAGCTTGTATCAATGTAACTTGCAGGGCGACATCGCTTTTATGGTGGGTAACGAAGGGGCGGGTTTATCAGTTGCTTTGCTGGCGCTCGCCACGCAGCACATCACCATCCCCATGCCGGGGCGCGTTGAGTCGCTGAATGCGGCAGCGGCTACGGCTGTTTGCTTGTTTGAGGCGTTGCGCCAGCGACGTTAATATTTGCGATGGGCAGGCATTGCCTGTGGCAGAATCCTGCATCACCTCCAAGCTGGGGGCTTACTCATCAAGGATTGACTTTGAACGGCTTTCCCGTGTTGCTCCTGATTTTTCTTGCTACCGCCATCATTGTGTTGCTGGGGGTGAGTTTGTGGTTGTGTCGCAAGATGCACAAGCAACGTTCACGCATCCAAAATAATCTGGATGCGCTGCACCACAAACATGTGCAGGCACTGCGTTTCGAGCAGACACAAGCGTTGCAACTGAAGCAGAGCAATCAGCGTAGTGAAGCACGGTTTCGTTCCTTATTAGACTCTACTGCCGAAGGTATCTACGGCTTGGATATGGAGGGTTGTTTCACCTTTGTGAACAAAGCGGCGTTGCGCATGTTGGGCTACCAGCACGAAGATGAATTGTTGCGCAAGAATGCTCATCAGACCATACACCACACCCGCCCCGACGGTAGTCAATATCCGCAAAGCCAATCCGGCATGTATCGGGCGATGCGGGATGGTGAGCAGCTGCACGAAGCAGTAAATATTCTGTGGAGTAAGTCCGGTCGTGCTGTGCCGGTGGAGCTGTGGTTCTATCCCTTGTTCGAGGGCGACATCATCAATGGTTCGGTCGTGACTTTTATCGATATTAGCCAGACTCTGCGTAGCGAGGCGGAGCGTGCCAGTCTGGAGACCCGCCTGAGCCACTTAATGGATAGTTCGTCTGATGCGGTTTTTCTGAGTAATCCCGATGGAACCTTGCGTTATGTGAATCAGGCCGCCACGACCATGTTGGGCTATTCCCGCGCACAACTAATGTCCATGCAATTCTTCGATTTGGTGCCGGATAAGTGGCGTGACACGTATCGCAGCAACTTCGCCGATCTGATCAAAAATAGACGCCAACGTTTGATGGAGGTCCGCTTGATACGCCAGGATGGCACGCGCTTTCCGCTTGAGCTGAATGTCAGTTGTGCGTTCTCCGATGGTCTGGTGTACGGCGCGTTCCGCGACATCAGCGTGCGCAAGGAAAGCGAGAAAAAGATGCGCCAACTACTGGAGCGTTTTTCCTTGGCGACCTCGGCGGCAAAACTGGGCGTGGTCGATTACCTCATCGCCGAGAATATGCTCAGCTTCGACCGGATCGGTTGTGAGTTGCACGGTTTCCCGATGCAAGATGAATACCGCATCGACTATGCGGGGTATGAAAGATCGATCCATCCTGAGGATAGAGCGCTGGTGGCGGACAAGGTGCGTGCTGCGCTAGCCGATCATCAGGATATGTCTATGCAGTTCCGTGTGCAGATGAGCACCGGGCAGGTACGCAATATGGAAGCTTTTGTAAAAGTTGTGCTGGATGCGCACGGTCAGCCGGTGCGCATGTTGGGCGTATGTCGCGACATTACGCAGCAGAAATTGCATGAGTATGAAATCAACTTGCTGGCCTACTATGATGCGTTGACCAAACTGCCCAACCGTAGGTTGTTACAGGACAGGCTCAAGCATGCGCTGGCGATGAGTGCCCATGCCGCGTCTTACGGTGCAGTGTTATTCCTCGACCTAGATCACTTTAAGACCTTGAATGACACACGCGGACACGATGTCGGCGATATGTTGTTGTTGGAGGTCGCAGCACGTTTGCTGTCGTCGGTGCGTGAGGGCGATAGCGTGGCCCGCTTAGGCGGAGATGAGTTTGTGGTGATACTGGAATCACTCAGCACCAGTCGCGAGTTGGCGATGCAGCAGACCGAGCTGGTGGCAGAAAAATTGATCGCGCTGTTGGCGCAACCTTTTGACTTGGATGGCGAGCTGCACCAGACCAGTGGCAGTATCGGTATCAGTCTGTTCCTCGGGCATCAGGACAGCATGGACGATCTGCTCAAGTATGCGGATAGCGCGATGTATCAGGCTAAAGCGGCTGGGCGCGGGGTGTTCCGTTTCTTCGATCCGGTGATGCAGGGCCGCTTGGAGCAACGTGCCGCGCTAGAGGTTGAATTGCGCCGCGCGTTGGAAACGCAAGGTGAGTTGGAGTTGTATTTCCAACCTCAGGTTGATGAACGGCAACAAGTGTGCGGGGCTGAGCTGTTGTTGCGCTGGCATCACCCGCAACTTGGTCTGACCTATCCCACTGACTTTATCACCCTTGCGGAAGAGAGCGGGCTGATACAGCCCATCGGTGATTGGATATTGAAATCTGCGGTGGTGCAACTCAAAGTCTGGCAGCATGAACCACGCTACGCCAAGCTGCATCTGGCGGTGAATGTGAGTGAAAAACAGTTCCGTCGTGCCGATTTTGTGGCCAAGTTAAGCAAGCTGCTGCACACCAGCAAGATCCGCCCTGCATCACTGAAGTTAGAGTTAACCGAGAGTCTGATGTTGGAGAACGTGAGCGACACTGTTGCCAAGATGCAGGAACTAAAAGCATTAGGTGTAGGCTTTTCGCTGGATGATTTTGGCACCGGCTATTCTTCCCTGTCGTACTTGAAACAACTACCGCTGGAGCAGATTAAGATCGATCAATCTTTTGTGCGTAATGTCGTCAGCGATTCCAACGATGCTGCTATCGTGGTGATGATTATTGCCATGTCCAAAGTGCTGGGTTTGAAAGTGTTGGCGGAAGGGGTGGAAAACCAAGCACAGCGCGATTTTTTGCTGGATAACGGCTGCCATGCCTTTCAGGGATATTTGTTCGGCAAACCAGTACCGCTGACTCTCTTTGAGGCATCGCTACCTCTGTGAAATGCGCGCCGCAGGCCGCCACAGGTCTCAAGTTTGTAGTGTTTGGATAAAGCGTTCGATGGCTAACTCGGTCGCGCTGACGATGTCATCCAATTGTTGTGCGGCGAGTACACGAGCCTGTTGCAAGTCACCCTGTTGTGCCGCTTGTTCGATGCTGGCACTCAACTTTTGCAAACTATGCGCACCGATCATGCGTGCCGCACCCTTGATGCGGTGCGCACTGTGTGCCACTTGCTCGGTCTTGGCAGCGTCTAGAGCACTTTGCAGGGCGGTCAAATCCGCACGATTATGGCTCAGGAAGGCTTGCAGCAATTCAATCTGCGCATCTGCGTGGCGAGCAAAATTCTTGAGCGTGGAAAAATCCATATCAAGATTTTCCTCAACAGTTGTGGTGTCGATGCTGTGCGTGAAATTTTCAGCGGGCAGGGCGTAGGGCAGCCACTTGCACAGCATCGCATACAGCGTGTGTAGCTCGGTGGGCTTGGTCAACATATCATCCATGCCCGCACTCAAACTGCGCGGCAGTTCATCACTCAGCACATTGGCGGTCCAGGCGATGATGGGGGTGTGCTTAAGCCCTTCTGCTGTTTCCACGTTACGCACGTTGCGCGTGAACTCATAGCCGTCCATCTCCGGCATATGGCAGTCGCTGATAATCAGGTCGTAATCCCCATCTTCCCACAATGCCAAGGCTTCACTGCCATCTGCCGCCGCATCGACTTGTACGCCGAACACCTCTAATTGCTGCTTGAGCAACATGCGGTTGACCGGATGGTCATCGACTAATAGTATCGACACGGCTTGTTGATCGACACGCAGGGGCGCGTATGGTTGCTGCGCAGTGGTGTGACTCTCGGCCTGGTTTGCTGTGGGCAGCAGCGTGTGAGCCACTACGGGAAGGGTGAGTTTTAGGCAGAAGGTCGAGCCCTGTCCGCTACTGCTTGTAACACGCAATTCGCCATTCATCAGTTCCGACAAACTACGGCAAATCGCCAGTCCCAGCCCGGTGCCGCCATACATGCGCGCGGTATCCGCACTGGCTTGCTCATAATGTTCGAACAATCTTTTTATCTGTGCCGCTGAGATACCGATACCGGTGTCTTTGACGCAGAGCTGCACGACCTCGCTATCCTGCACACGGCTCAGCAGTGTCGCGCTGAGTTCGATATGACCACGCTGAGTGAATTTCAGTGCATTGCTGGTGAAGTTATGCAGAATCTGCGCAACCCGTATCGGATCGTAGTGATGCAGCTTGCTTAAATTTGGGTCTAGCTTGACTTGTAGCGATACGCCTTTGGCGGCGGCGGCCTCGATATAGGTTTCACCAACCAGATAGAGCGTGTCCGATAAACTGGTAGGGGTGGTGCTAATTTTCAGTTTACCCGCCTCAATCTTCGACCAATCCAAGATGTCGTCAACAATGCGTAACAGGCTCTTACCTGAATGACGTGCCACTTCGAGCATATCGCTTTGTTTGCTGTTGAGTTGCGATAATTGCAGCAATTCCATCATGCCCAATAGCCCACCCAGCGGCGTGCGTATCTCATGGCTCATGGTGGCGAGGAAGGCATCTTTAGCTTTATTGGCCATAGATAACTGCGTGGTGCGTTCTGCCACACGCTGGGCCAACAATACGCGCTCTTCTTCGACCTGTTCATTGGCGCGCTCCAGTTGCAGTGCCGTCACGCTCAACGCTTCCAGCGCGACGTCGCGCTCGTGGCGGGCTTGGAGTGACTTCACACCGAATGCCAAATCGTGACTCATCTCGGTCAATAGCGCGATGTCATCAGCACTAAAAGCATCGGTTTTGTCGGCGTAAATACCCAGCACACCAAACACCGTGCCTTGATGCGCGAGTGGTAGCGCAATCGAAGAACGATAACCGTGCTGCATTGCACTGTCATGCCATATCGCCATGCTGGCATCGCCCAGTATGTCTTGTACTACTTGTACCGCACCGCTGCGTGCCGCACGACCTGTTGGGCCGCGTCCGCGCGCCACATCTGCCCAGACGATATGCGCCGCTTCCAGATAGCCTTGCTCGAAGCCCACTTGCGCCATAAATCGTATGCTGTGTGCTTCGTCATGTTGCAGATAGCCTACCCAAGCCATGCGATAGCTTTGCTGATCGACGATGCTCTGACACACCGAATGCAAGAGCTGCTGCTCGTCGCTGACATGTACCAGATTGCGGTTGACCGCGCTGAGCGTGGCCAGTGAGCGATTCGCGTGGAGCAATGCCGCTTCGGCCTGTTTGCGTTCACTGATGTCGGTATGTACCCCTACCATGCGCAGTGGTTGATGTTGCTCGTCCCATTCCGTGACTTGTCCGACTGAACTAATCCATATCCATTCACCATGCACATTGCGGCGACGATATTGCATGGTGCGTGGCTCACTGGTACTGAGACAGTCGCGCAATGCCAGCAGCAACGCTTCTTTGTCATTCGGATGAATAGTGGCGATCCAGCTATCAAGATCGGTATGGAAGTTCTCTGGGTCGTGGCCCAGCATCTTGATATATTCCGGGCTAATCAAGACTTCGCCGGTCTGTACATTGACGTCATACCAACCCTGCTTGGCTGCGTTCAGTGCGAGGCGTAAACGCTCTTCATTCCGGCTCAGAATTTGTTCCGCTAACTTGCGTTCGGTGATGTCGCGCGACATGACAATAAAGCGACTGGCCGCGTCACCATGCGATGTTTTAAGCGAGACCGATAGTTCAAACCAGCTTATCCCCGTGGGCAGTTTGAGTTGTATGACTTGGCCATGTGAAGTGCCGTGGCGTTGCGCTTCCGCTAGCGCGGCCATAACGGTTTGTGCGGCAACAGTGGGTAACATCTCCGATACGGTATGTCCCAACAGCAGTTCTTTGTTGGTGTAGAGCAAGGCCGAGTTCTGTGCCCAAATGTTCAGGTAAGTACCCTGTTGATCCAACTCGAACATCAGGTCGGGGATGGCTTGTAGCGTCGCCGATAGATTGCTGTTCAACTCCAGGAGTGCTTGTTTGGCAGCGAGACGCTCGGTGATGTCTTCAGAAATCCCCAATAAGTACAGTGCTACATTATGCTCATCGCGCAACACGATTTGCTTGGTATGCAAGGTGCGCGGACCGTTCGGGGTGTAAACCAAATCATTGGGATTTTCCAATACGCCGTGCTGGCGCAGTATGGCGCGCTCATGTTGTGTCGCGCTGTCGGCTTGTTCTTTGAACTCGACATCATAGTGATTACGCCCCAGCAACTCAGTACGGTCATGGCCTAATAACGCTTCTCCGGCACGATTGATAAGCGTGTAACTCAGGTCTGAGGCGCGTTTCAATGTCACCATGATGGGAATGTTCTCGATGATGTTATCGAGCAGCGCATGGCTGGCTGTCAGTTGTTCTGCGTGCAGCTGGACTAAATGCTTTTCGTCTTGCAAGCGGCGATTCACTCGAATTAGGTTGAAAGCCAATAACACAATGGCGGACAACGCGAGCGAGATAGACAGAATGGCGACACGGTAGCGTTGCCACACGTCATGCACGGTAAAAGTGGGGGCGATGTCGTAGGGCGGCATACGCAATTCGCGTAACACCGTTTCTACCGAGGAGTAGTCAGCTGGCACGTCGAAACCGTTGATATTGAGTGCGCGTATTAGTTTGCTATCGTCATGTATGGTGAGCAGATACGCGGCCACGCGCCGTTTCAGCTCTTTATTCATCTGTGGCAGGGCAGCCAAAGGCCATTCTGGATAAAGTCGAGTAGATAGCACGACCGGAAAGTCCGGTAAATTTTCCTGATGGATAATCTGGATCTGACGCATGTCGAGCTTGCCTTCTGCGACCATGTGTTCCAGTTCACCTGAGCGTACAAATCCCGCATCGGCATGACCCGCCAATACTTCAGCAATGACCTTGTCTTGCGGCATCCCGGTGAAGCGCACGTGCACGTCTTGACCTATCTTGAGCCCGATATTCTGGAGCTCGTAAGCCTGCATCTGATAACCGCCCAGCGAGTCTGCCACAGTGGCCGCGACGGTTTTTTTTCTCAGGTCTTTGAGTTGCTGGATGTCTTTGCGTTGCGCTTGGGTGAATATCACGCCGCCCATGGCGTTGACCACTTTACCTTGCTCGATATTGGATAGGGTAAGCAGTGGCGCAGAGAGGCCGCTACGTTTGGCCATTAGTAGATAGTTGCCGGGATTGGTCAGCACAAAATCAATTTGGTGTGCTGCCACCGCCGCCTGCAACTCTGGGTAGCTATAAGCCGTTACGATAAAATCGTAGTCTGGTATGGCTTTGTGCAACGCGGCGGCCAATGGTTGCCATTGTGCTTGCGCGATGGCTTGGGGGCGGAACGCCAGAATGCCCAGTTTAATTGGCTCGTTGGCCCAGCAGGGTAGGCTGAGCGCGGTCAGTAGATACAGGAGTGACAGATATTGTTGAACGCGGCGCATTAGCTTTCCTGCTCAGGTAGATATTCAGCGCGGATGATCTCGTGCAAATCGGCGGGATGATGCAGCACGCCGGCTTTGCCTATCACCTCAGCAACGACTGTTGCGCTTTTCAGTAAGGGCGGCGGAGTACCTTTAAGTATCCGGTAATTGCTGTCCAAATCGGGTAACAGCAGTCCTTTGAATGTAGTCATCACTTGTTCCGCCGCTAGGCCAAAGTGTCTCGCCATGCGATAGGCTGCATCATCAGGATTGCTGTTGATGTGCGCGAGTGCTTTGAGATGGGCTGCGACCAGATGCCGCAGTGCATCAGCATGTGCTTCGTCCAATGCGTTCGGATGAACGGCGATTACGTCATAGATAAGATCGGGAGCTTGACGGCTATCGAAAATGGGTTTGCCACCCTCTTGCTGGATATGCGAGGCGGTGGGTTCGTAGGTGATGGTGGCATCGATCTGATTGTGATGCCATGCTTCCACTTGTCGCTCTGTGGTGAGGGGTACGAACTGCACTTCGCTGGCCTTAAGTCCAGCTGCTTGTAAGATTTCGTATTTCATCAGCGCGCCCAATGCGCCGTCTTCTACGCCTATGCGTTTGCCTTTCAGCTCCGTCAGTGAGTGGATGCCGGGTTTGGCCAGCAACATGTCAGCACCCGCAGAAACATCGCAAATCAAGATTACCGCCAAGGCAACGCCACTCTCGCGTATGCGTAGCACTTCGTCCAAGGTCAACCCTGCGGCATCCACCTTGCCTTGCTCTATCAGTCGGATGGAGTCGGTGAAAGTCTCGGCATGAATGAGCTTTACTTGTTGAGTATCTAGCCAACTCATATCGTTAGCTAGCGTTAGCGGTATATAGCCGGGCCATAGATGGGTCGCAACCTTAACCGGTTTGACAGGCGTCAGACAGCCGGACAACAGGGGCGTGCAAGCGCAGCTGCCAAGTAGAGTCAAAAAACTGCGGCGGGAGAGGGGCACGAGTTGTATACGAAGATAAGGTTGGCCGAATTTAGCAAGTTGCAACAGACCGAGTGTTTGTTGCCGCTGTGGCAGACAACAAACGCGCGTGTTCAGCCCAACAGATGTTTCACATGTTCGCGCTCTTCGGTCAACTCGCGATAGCTGTCCTGCATGTGTTTGCGCCCCAACTCGCTGATGGCCAAGTCTTGCACGATCTTGTAATGGCCATTTTTGCAAGTGACGGGGAAGCCGTACAACACGCCCTCCGGTATGCCGTAACTGCCATCAGAAGGAACGCTCATGGTCACCCAGTCGTTGTGGTGGGAGCTGAGCATCCAGTCGTGTATATGGCTGACCGCTGAGTTGGCGGCACTCGCGGCACTGGATAGACCGCGTGCCGCAATCACGGCAGCGCCGCGTTTCTGTACGGTAGGAATGAACTCATTTTCTACCCAAGCTTGGTCGGGCAGGATGTCGCGTACCAATCGACCACGTATTTCGGCGTGATCCAAATCGGGATATTGCGTGCCGGAATGATTGCCCCAGATAATCATTTTCTTAATGTCACGTATCGGCTGGAACAGTTTTTGTGCGACTTGTGCAATGGCGCGGTTGTGGTCCAGACGCATCATCGCGGTGAAGTTGCGCGGATCCAGATCGGGAGCGTTCTTCATCGCGATCAGCGCATTGGTGTTGGCCGGATTGCCCACCACCAGCACCTTGACGTGGCGTGCCGCCAGTTCGTTGAGCAGCTTACCCTGTGCGGAAAAAATCGCACCGTTGGCTTCGAGCAGGTCTTTGCGTTCCATACCCGGGCCGCGTGGACGTGCGCCTATCAACAAAGCAATTTCGGTGTCCTTGAATGCGACGCGCGGATCAGCAGTAATGATGATTTGTTGCAGTAAAGGAAAGGCACAATCTTCCAGTTCCATTTGCACACCTTGCAACATACCTTGTGCTTGGGGCAGATCGAGTAGTTGCAGAATCACCGGCTGCTCTCGTCCCAGCATATCGCCATTGGCGATGCGGAACAGTGTTGCGTAGCCTATCTGTCCGGCGGCGCCGGTGATGGTGATTCTGATGGGGGCTTTCATGGTGCTCTCCTTGAATGAGAAGTTCGCATCATAGTAGTTTTATTTTTCTAACGCCATGTGAAAGGTGTAGCATTGCACCATTATTTTTTACCTCATCGCAGAGAGCACAGTAATGAATAAAAAACGCCCCAAGCACCTCGCCTTGCATCTCATTAAATTACCCCTTCCCGGCTTCGTCTCCATCTTGCATCGCGTCAGCGGACTCCTGCTGTTCCTGTCTTTGCCGGTGCTGTTGCTGATGCTGCAATACAGTCTGCGCTCTATCGAAACTTACACCGCGTTGCAGACGGTATTCGCGCATCCCTTGGTTAAGTTGGCGCTATTGGGATTGTTGTGGGCCTTCTTGCATCACTTCTGTGCGGGACTGCGCTATCTCGCCATCGATCTGCATTATGTGAAGAGCCTCGCCCAAGCACGCAACAGCAGCAAAGTTGTGCTGGCGGTGAGTTTGATTCTGACAGTTTTACTGGGAGTTAAATTATGGTGAATCGTGTCGTGGTAGGCGCTCATTACGGTCTGAGCGATTGGCTGGCGCAACGTATTAGCGCTGTGGTGATGGTGCTTTATAGCGTGGTATTGGTCGCTTATCTGCTGATGCAGAAACAGCTCGATTACGATACTTGGACGGCGCTTTACTCTAGCCAGTGGCTACGTACTTTTAGTCTATTGTTTCTGCTCGCCTTGTTCTATCACGCTTGGATCGGCGTGCGTGACATCGTAATGGACTACGTCAAACCTGCCGGCATCCGCTTAGTGATACACGTATTCGTTATCTTGGCGCTGGTGATTTACACAATTTGGTCCGTACAAATTCTTTGGGGTATGTAGCAATGGCAATCGCAAAACGAACTTTCGATGTGGTGGTGGTAGGCGCGGGTGGCTCGGGGATGCGCGCGGCTTTGCAGTTGGCACAGGCCGGACTTAAGGTGGCGGTGTTGTCCAAGGTGTTTCCGACTCGTTCGCACACCGTAGCGGCACAAGGTGGTATCGCCGCATCGCTGGGTAACGTCACCGAGGATAACTGGCTGTGGCATATGTACGATACGGTGAAGGGCTCTGACTATCTGGGCGACCAAGATGCCATTGAGTTTATGTGCCGCGCTGCGCCGGAAGTCGTGTATGAGCTGGAACATTTCGGCATGCCGTTTGACCGACTGGATAGCGGCAAGATCTATCAGCGTCCTTTCGGTGGACATATGCAAAGCTTCGGTAAGAATCCGGTACAGCGCGCTTGCGCGGCAGCCGACCGTACCGGCCATGCGATGCTGCATACTTTGTATCAACAGAACGTCAAGGCCAACACCAATTTCTTCGTCGAATGGATGGCACTCGATCTGATACGCAATGCCGAGGGCGATGTACTGGGCGTGACCGCGATGGAGATTGAAACTGGCGAGACCATGATCTTCCACGCACGTGCGACTTTGTTCGCCACGGGTGGCGCGGGGCGCATCTTCGCTTCCAGTACCAATGCCTTCATCAATACCGGCGACGGCCTGGGCATGGCGGCACGTGCCGGCATCCCGCTCGAAGACATGGAGTTCTATCAGTTCCACCCCACCGGCGTGTACGGCGCGGGGGTGCTGATCACCGAGGGGGTGCGCGGCGAGGGCGGTTATCTAGTGAATAAAGATGGCGAGCGCTTTATGCCGAAGTACGCGCCGAATGCCAAAGATTTGGCCAGCCGCGACGTGGTGTCGCGTGCCATGACCATCGAAATCAACGAAGGGCGCGGTTGCGGTCCCAATGCGGATCACGTGATGCTCAAGCTCGACCATTTGGGCGAGGATGTCATCAAGCAGCGTTTGCCCGGCATACGCGAGATCGCGCTGAAGTTCGCCCATGTTGATCCCGCCAAAGCACCCATCCCAGTTGTACCTACCGCGCATTACATGATGGGCGGTATCCCCACCAACTATCACGGCCAAGTGGTCGCACCGTACAAGACTGGCCCAGATGAAGTGGTGCATGGTTTGTATGCGGTGGGCGAGTGCGCTTGTGTGTCGGTGCATGGCGCGAACCGTTTGGGTTGCAACTCGTTGCTAGACCTACTGGTTTTTGGCCGCGCAGCGGGCAAGCAAATCATCGAAGACTTGAAGAGCAACCCTCACGTTAAACCGCTGCCTGCCGATGCGGGCGATTATTCGTTGGCGCGTCTGGCGCGCTTGGAGAATCAAAAGAACGGAGAGAGTGTTGCCGAGGTGGGTGCAGAGATGCGCAAGGTGATGCAGAAACATTGCGGCGTATTTCGTTTCCCCGAGTTATTGATAGAAGGTGTCGCCCAGATCAAGCAGGTTGCAGCACGTGTTGCTAATACCGAGATCGGTGACAAGAGTCGCGTATTCAATACCGCGCGTATCGAAGCGTTGGAGTTGGATAACCTCATCGAAGTGGCGCAAGCCACCATGATCGCCGCCGAAGCGCGCAAGGAGAGTCGTGGTGCTCATGCACGCGAGGACTATCAGGCGCGCGACGATGTAAATTGGCTCAAGCACAGCCTGTATTTCAAAGAGGGACACCGTCTCGATTACAAGCCGGTGCGCCTCAAACCCCTCACGGTGGATTCCTTCCCACTTAAAGCAAGGTCGTATTAAGGTAACTGCTGTAGCGTCTTCAATCTTGGGAGGCATTATGAAAAAGTCATCGTGGTTTTTTGCGGCATTGTTTTTTAGCGGTGTTGTTCAGGCGGTCGGTAACGATGAACTTTGGGCGGTGACCTCCAAGATGGAGATGGCCGGTATGCCGTTTGCAATGCCCGGTCACACTAGCAACGTCTGCATAGAGAAGGGCAAGCAGAATGACCCTAATCGTGCCGTTCCTGCCGACAAGAATCAAGATTGCAAAATGTCCGATGTGAAAATATCGGGTAACAAGTCCTCATGGAAGATGGCGTGTACAGGTAAGGATCCGATGACAGGGAGTGGCGAGATTACTTCGGGTAACGGCTCCTACACTGGCAAGATACTGATGCATAGTAAAGATGGCGACATGACCATGAACTATGAGGGTAAGCGTATAGGCACGTGTGACTACGCCACCGAAAATCCTTCCGCTAAAGCCAATGCTATGGTTGCGCAACAGCAAGCATTGACTGAGCAAGAGCGTATCAAGGTATGCAAAAAAGCAGTCGATGAGAATTCCTACGGTCATTTTTTGAAGCCTGATTGCAGTTGGGCTCAAGACCCCCAAGCCAAAAAAATGTGCGCCGGTATGTCTTGTCCTGATATGCGTCCACAGATGTGCGAGCGCTTGAGTAAAAAACTATCTGCGTCTGATGAGGATTATCTGTACGTTGCGGACCATAAAGAGGCCAAAAAACTGGCGCAGGAATGCGGCTTACCTTTGGAGAAGAGTACGCGTACCTACTGTAAGCATCAGTTGGATGCTAAGGACTATCAGAAGGTTGCTGAATACTGCGATAAAGAGGCCAAGCCTTTATTTGATAAGCATTGTGCTGGACGTGACTACACTGCCGCGATGGATAGTGGCTACGGGCCTATCTGTCAGCGCTATGGCAAGTGGAAAGAAGCGGCTGATGCCCCTTCAGATGCGCAGGACAAGCCGTCTGTTGATAGCAAACCCAACAATACCAATCCTGCTAAAGCCATACTCGATGGCGCGAAGAATCTGAAAGGCATGTTCGGGTTCTGATCTTATGCGGCTAAGTCTGATTGCGCGGGTGTTGTGTGGTGTGCTCATCACAACATCCAGCGGCTTAGCCTCTCCTTTACCATTCTCTGTTACAGCCACTTCCTACCTCATACAAGTGAACGACCAGACGCGCTGGTCGCGAGCTGTGGAGCAGCGTCTGGCGCCTGCCAGTCTCACCAAACTGATGACGGTTTTGCTGCTGATGGAGCGCTATCAGCCAGAAGCTGAAGTCGTTATCAGTTCAGCTGCCGCACGCGAGACCGGCAGTCGCTTGGGCTTACAGGCTGGTGTTCGGATACATGTGCAAGATCTGCTAGCAGCCAGCCTATTGAACTCTGCTAACGACGCCTGTCACGCGCTAGCCGATCATGTCGCGGGCGATCAACCCCATTTTGTCGCCCTGATGAATCGACGCGCTCATGAGTGGGGTTTGCGCGATAGTCATTTCAGCAATGCCTGCGGCCATGACGATGCGCAGCATTACTCTTCCGCACACGACATCACAGTGTTAGCGCACAGGGTGATGGAATACTCAGTATTGATGGATTTGCTTGCTAAGAAAAGCATGGATATCGGCGCGGCAGACGGGCAGCGTCGCTTCCACTTGGAAAATCACAACGCGCTGGTCGGTCGCTATGAAGGCGCGATCGGTATGAAGTCGGGCTATACCGCCAAAGCAGGCAAGTGCCTGGTCGCCCTGGCCCGACGCGATGGCGTGACAGTATTGTTGGTGATGCTGCATGCGGCGAACCGTTGGTGGGATGCTTCGGATATGTTGGAATACGCGTTCGCACAGGCCACGCATGATTGAACGATGCCATGTGCCCATTGTCCTGTTGTTAGTGGTATTTCTGCTATACAGCAACGCTTGGTTCACACCGTTCCAGTTCGATGATTACAACGTCATTGTCGATGCTGTTGGGGTGAGCAGTTGGGCAGCATGGTGGTCTGATCTGGGGCATGGCTTACGTCCTTTGCTCAAGCTCACTTACACGTTGAATAATAATTTGGACCGGGCAGTATGGGGTTTCCATCTGTTTAATCTGTTACTTCATTTCGTTAACGCATGGTTGGTCTATGCGCTGGTACAACGATTGATGATCGTATCGGGTCATGCTGAGGAGTCATGGGCTGTTGCAGTTTGGACTGCCTTGTTATTCATCGCACATCCTCCTCATACCGAGGCGGTTACCTATCTCAGTGGACGTTCTATGTCCTTGATGACGTGCTTCTATCTCGCTGCCTTGCTGGTCTATATGCATGGTCGCGAGCGCGCCGACCAGCGTGCGCTCTATCTGTATTCCCCCGCGCTGTTCCTATGTGCCGTGGCGAGCAAGGAGACCGCGCTGACCTTACCCGCTGTCTTGTTGATCTGGGAGTATCTTTTCTACCCCAATTGCGATTGGCGGGCGCGGTGCAGGAATATGTTGGCGCACCTACTCTTGTTTCTGGTCTTGCTACTATTACTGCTGATGCAGCAGCGCTATTGGCAGATGCTCGCGTTTAGCGTGAACCTGCATGATTGGACTGTGAATCTCTATACACAGTTACACGCCATGAGTTATCTGCTCGGGCAAGCACTGTTGCCTTGGGATACGAATATCGATCCAGATATTCCTATCCTGTATGAAATATCCGCAGTTTGGCCGGATCTGTTGTTATGGCTAGGCGTATCTCTATGGTTGGCATGGCTGTCGCGTCGCGAGCGTCTCTGGGCTTTCGCTTTGCTGTGGTGGGTGTTGCAGTTGTTGCCCCTGTACGTGTTCCTGCCGCGTCTGGATGTGGTCAACGACAGGCAACTCTATCTGGCGGATTGGCCGCTGTTGCTCTTACTGGTATGGAGTGTGTATAGCCAACTCAAGCATGTCACGGCAAGCCGCATGGCATTGCTCGCGATCTTTTTATGTTGCGCGATCCTTACCTGGTTTAGGAATGCTGACTACAGCAGCGAAGTCGCGTTGTGGCAGGCAACAGTACGCGCTTCACCGAATAAAGCCAGGCCGCAGAACAACTTGGGTTACGCCTATTTTTTGAGTGGGCAGACAGCCGAAGCAGAGCAAGCCTATCTTGCCGCGCTGAGAATCGATAAAAATTATTGGAGAGCTGAAAATAATTTGATACGACTGCGCGAGAATAGGCAATAATTCGACACCGGAGGAATCAGTCATGCGTTTTTCGATCTATCGTTACAACCCCGACACCGACAGCGCGCCCTATATGCGCGACTACGAGTTGGACATACCGTCACACAACATGATGTTGCTCGATGCGTTAGTCCTGCTCAAGCAGCAAGACGACAGTCTTTCGCTGCGTAAATCTTGCCGTGAAGGTGTGTGCGGCTCTGATGCGATGAATATCAATGGCCGCAACGGTCTGGCCTGCATCACGCCATTGTCGTCACTGAAGCAACCGGTGGTATTGCGTCCCTTGCCGGGGTTGCCAGTGATACGTGATCTGATCGTGGATATGACACAATTCTTCAAACAGTATCACTCCATCAAGCCGTATCTCATCAACAACGATCCGCCACCCGAGACCGAGCGTTTGCAAACACCCGCGCAGCGTGAGCATCTGAATGGTTTGTACGAGTGCATTTTGTGCGGCTGTTGCACGACTTCTTGCCCTTCGTTCTGGTGGAACCCTGACAAATTCGTCGGCCCGGCAGGATTGTTGCAGGCTTATCGCTTCATCGCGGATACCCGCGATCAGGCTACCAGTGAGCGTCTGGATGATCTGGAAGACCCGTATCGTTTGTTCCGTTGCCACACCATCATGAATTGCGTAGATGTGTGCCCCAAAGAGCTCAACCCCACCGAGGCGATAGGGCATATCAAGGATATGATGGTGAAGCGTCTGGTTTGAGTGTGGTCTTGGTGATAGGAATATCGTGGCTATCGAAACGCGTGTAGTAAATCTGGAAATTCCCCCTAAGCATGAGGCGGCAGAGCTGAAGCGTATGCTTTGGCGTTGCAGACGCGGTCTGCTCGAACTGGACCTTATGCTCAAACCGTTTGTCGCCAATCAATACACGAATCTGAGCGAAGCGGAGTTGGATGTATTCGAAGCTTTGCTTGATCTTCCTGATAACACCCTATGGGACATGATGTCTGGACATGTGTCTGTCGAAGATGCGGCCCAGCGCGCGCTGTTGGAAAAAATTAAAACTGCCTAATTAGAATAGGAATGAATATGGAAAATAAACGTGTAGCTACCCTGACCATGGATGATGGCCGCAGCCTCGAACTTCCCATTATGTCAGGCACTCTAGGGCCGGATGTTATCGATATACATGGTCTGGCGCAGCTTGGGGTGTTTACCTACGATCCGGCATTTTTCTCTACCGCTAGTTGCTCTTCGGAGATCACTTATATTGATGGCGATGCAGGCTTGTTGTACTACCGTGGTTATCCTATCGAGCAATTAGCTAAAGAGTCGGATTTTTTGGAAGTCTGTTTCCTGTTGCTCAATGGTGAGCTGCCGAGTGCCGCGCAGAAGCGGGATTTCGCCGCACAGATTAGTCACCATTCCATGGTGCATGACCAGCTGGCGCGGTTTTATAGCGGCTTCCGTCGCGATGCTCATCCTATGGCGGTGATGGTCGGTGTGGTGGGCGCACTGTCGGCCTTCTATCACGATTCACTAGACATCAATAATCCCCAGCATCGCGAGTTGTCAGCACTGCGTTTGTTGGCCAAAGTTCCCACCATCGCTGCGATGTCCTACAAGTACAACACTGGTTTTCCTTTTATGTATCCGAAGAATAAGTTCAATTATGTTGAGAACTTCATGTACATGATGTTCGCGACACCAGCCGAGGAATATGTACCGAACCCCAAACTGGTGCGCGCACTGGAGCGTATCTTCATCCTGCATGCTGACCATGAGCAGAACGCATCTACCTCTACGGTACGTCTGGCGGGTTCTAGTGGTGCGAATCCTTTTGCCTGTATCGCCTCGGGTATTGCCGCCTTGTGGGGGCCGGCACATGGTGGTGCCAACGAGGCGGCATTGAAGATGCTGGAGGAGATAGGCGATATTTCGCGTGTGGAAGAATATGTGCAAGGCGTGAAGGACAAGAAGTATCGATTAATGGGATTCGGTCACCGCGTCTATAAAAACATGGATCCGCGTGCTTCAGTCATGCGTGAGACCTGTTATGAGGTGTTGGAAGAGTTGGGTTTGCACGATGACAAACTATTTAAGTTGGCCATGGCACTGGAGAAGATCGCCTTGAGCGATCCATACTTCATTGAACGCAAACTTTATCCTAATGTCGATTTCTACTCTGGCATCGTGCTACGCGCTTTGGGCATCCCAAGCAATATGTTTACGGTGATTTTCGCGGTGGGTCGTACCGTAGGTTGGATATCGCAGTGGAGTGAGATGATTGCGGAAAAAGGCCAGAAGATAGGCCGTCCGCGCCAGCTCTATTCTGGTTCGTCTCGCCGAGATTTCGTTGCGGTGGATAAACGGTGAGTGCGTCTGATAATTTGATGCAAAAGATGCGTGCCAGCTCGGCGCTGTTTGGTGCTAATGCGGCATTCGTTGAGGCACTCTACGAAACCTATCTGCAAGACCAATCTGCGGTGCCACAAGAGTGGCATGAGTATTTCAACGAATTGCAGACTTCATTGCAAGGTGCGCCAGATGTTGCACATAGCCCGATACAGCGTGCTTTTGAGGCTTTGCCCAAGGTGGCGGCGGTCCAGCTAATCGCGCCCGAAGCTGATTTGGAGCGCAAGCAGGTCAAGGTGTTGCAACTTATCAATGCACACCGTTTTCTTGGTGTCAGAGTCGCTAATCTTGACCCATTAGCTAGACACGCCAAGCCTCTCGTGCCCGAGTTAGACCCCGCCTACTACGAGTTGAATGAAACTGACCTAGACAGCACTTTTGATACCGGCTCTTTGGTGGGCGGCGCGCGCATGACCTTGCGCGAAATACTCAAGCTGTTGCACCAGACCTATTGCGAGAGCATCGGTGCCGAGTACATGTACCTTAGCGATGTGACGCAGAAGCGCTGGATACAACAGCGGCTTGAGAGTGTGCGCGGGGTGGCCGGGTATGACGCGGAGCAACGCAAACGCATACTCGAACGCATCACGGCAGCCGAGACTCTAGAGCGTTATCTGCACACCAAATATGTTGGACAAAAACGCTTTTCTTTGGAGGGTGGCGAGACCGTCATCCCGCTGCTTGACCATCTGCTGCAACGCTGCGGTGCGCAGGGCGTGGAAGAAGCGGTGATAGGTATGGCGCATCGCGGTCGTCTCAATGTGCTGGTGAATATCCTCGGCAAACAGCCGTCTATGTTGTTCGCCGAATTTGAGGGGATACATGCGGAACATCTAACCTCCGGCGATGTGAAATATCATCAGGGATTCTCGGCTGATATTGCCACGCCGGGCGGCGAATTGCATGTGGTGCTGGCGTTTAATCCCTCGCATCTGGAAATCGTCAATCCGGTGGTGGAAGGTTCGGTACGGGCGCGCCAGCATCGCCTTAAAGATCATGCCGGCGCGAAGGTGCTGCCCATATTGATACACGGTGACGCATCATTCGCTGGACAGGGCGTGGTGATGGAAACGCTGGCGATGTCGCAATTACGCGGTTTCCGTACCGGTGGCACGGTGCATGTCATCATCAATAATCAGATTGGTTTCACCGCTTCTGACTCACGCGACACGCGTTCATCTAGCTACTGCTCGGACGTGGCGAAGATGATCGATGCGCCCATCTTCCATGTGAACGGCGACGACCCCGATGCGGTGATGCTGATTACCGAAATCGCCTTGGATTACCGCATGCAGTTTAATCGCGACGTGGTCATCGATATGGTGTGTTTCCGCAAGTTGGGACATAACGAGCAGGATGAGCCGCTGGTCACTCAGCCCTTTATGTATCGCTATATACGCAAACACCCCGGCACTCGTGCGGTATATGCCGAACGTCTAAGCAAAGAGGGTGCGATCAAAGCTGAGGAAGCGGAGCAAATGATTGTCCGTTATCGTCAGGCGATGGATGAGGGGCGCAACTCCATAGAGCCAGCACTCTTGGTCAAGAGTAATAAAGTCACTACCGATTGGACGCCATACAAGGGTGACAACGGTTGGGATATGCCAGTACAGACTGATGTGCCTGAGGCTAGATTGAAAAATCTTGCAGCCCGGCTGGCAGTTATACCGGATGGTTTTGTGTTGCAGTCACGTGTACAGAAGATCGTTGATGACCGTGCTGCGATGGCGCAGGGCGATTTGTCATTGGATTGGGGGATGGCTGAGAATCTTGCCTATGCGACATTGCTTACGGAAGGTTATCCGGTGCGCTTGTGCGGTCAGGATAGTCAGCGCGGCACTTTCTTCCATAGGCATGCGACGTGGCATGATCAGAACCGCACCGTGTGGCATGAAGGCGCTTACACGCCGTTGCAGCATCTATCTCCCGATCAGGCCAATTTCACGGTGATTGATTCCTATCTATCCGAAGAGGCGGTGCTTGGTTTTGAATATGGCTATGCCACGGCCAGACCGAATTCATTGGTGTTGTGGGAGGCGCAGTTCGGCGATTTTGCCAATGGCGCACAGGTGGTCATCGATCAGTTTATCGCCTCTGGTGAAGTGAAGTGGGGTAGGTTGTGCGGGCTGGTGATGTTGCTGCCGCACGGTTATGAGGGGCAGGGGGCGGAGCACTCTTCGGGTCGTATCGAGCGTTACCTACAGTTGTGCGCTGATTACAATATCCAAGTTTGTATCCCCTCTTCGGCGGCGCAGATGTTCCACTTACTGCGTCGCCAGATGTTGCGCCCATACCGCAAGCCACTCATTGTGTTTACACCCAAGAGTTTGTTGCGCAGCAAGGATGCCGCCTCACCTTTGAGTGAATTCAGTCAAGGCGGATTTCAGAATGTGATTGCCGAAGTCGATGTGTTGGATACCCGCCATGTGCGTCGCATTATTGCGTGTAGCGGCAAGCTCTATTACGAACTGCTGGCGGCACGACGCAGCAAGGGCATCACCGACATGGCCATCATTCGTTTGGAGCAACTCTATCCCTTCCCGCATATGGATTTCGCTAAACAGGTGGAGACTTACCCGAACGCCAGCGAATTTGTATGGGCACAGGAAGAGCCAGGTAATCAAGGTGCATGGCATCGCATCCAGCATTATTTATTGCGTAATTTGCGCAAGGGCATGAGATTGGACTATGCCCTGCGTCCGTCCTCTGCGGCACCGGCCGCCGGTTATCTGGCAGTGCATCAGGAGCAACAAAAAGCGGTGATTGAAGCGGCATTCCGTGACGATCTCGATATCAAACCCCATCCAGGAGCAGTACACCATGAGCATCATTGAAGTTAAAGTCCCGCAACTCTCCGAATCAGTCTCGGAAGCCACACTTATTGCTTGGCACAAAAAGGTCGGCGATGCGGTGAGTGAAGGTGAAAACCTGATTGATGTAGAGACCGACAAGGTCGTGCTGGAATTGCCTGCCGCCAAATCCGGCGTTCTGTCCAAGATTGTTAAAACGGATGGCGCGAAGGTGGTGAGTGGGGAGCTCATTGCTTTGATAGACACGGCGGCAGTGGCGATCAGCCCGGTTGCCAGCATTATGGAGGTGTCGCAACACGCAGCTGTTTCTCCTTCTGCACGAAAATTGGCGCACGAATTAGATGTGGACGCTACGCGTTTGTCAGGTACTGGACGTCATGGTTTGGTCACCAAAGAGGATGTCATGCAGTCCACGCAACAACCGCTTAAAACCCCGGAAATTCTACCTTCTGTAGCTATACCTCAAGGAGGTGCAAGACCGGAACAGCGTGTGCCCATGACGCGCATCCGTCAGCGTATCGCTGAGCGTCTTTTACAATCCCAGCAGAATGCCGCCATTCTGACCACGTTCAATGAAGTGAATATGCGGCCGGTGATTGATTTACGTAATCGTTATAAGGATGCCTTTGAGAAGAAGCATGGCGTGAAACTGGGCTTCTCTTCTTTCTTTGTCAAAGCTGCCGTGTTGGCCTTGCAGAAGTTTCCTATCGTCAATTCATCTGTAGACGGCAATGACATCATCTATCACGGCTATTTCGATATTGGTGTTGCAATAGGCAGTGAGCGAGGTCTGGTCGTGCCAATCTTGCGAGATGCTGACAAACTCTCGCTGGCCGATATTGAAAAACAGATTGTAGATTTTGGTGCCAGAGCCAAGCTTGGCAAGTTGACGATGGAAGAGCTCACCGGAGGGACTTTTTCTATCTCTAATGGTGGGGTGTTCGGCTCGATGTTGTCTACGCCCATCATCAATCCACCCCAAGCTGCCATCCTGGGCATCCACGCCACTAAAGACAGAGCGGTAGTTGAGAACGGACAGATTGTGATTCGTCCGATGAATTATCTGGCAGTTTCCTACGATCATCGCATTATTGATGGTCGTGAGGCTGTGCAATTCTTATCTACTATTAAAGAGGCGCTGGAATTTCCAGGCCGTGTGTTGTTGGAGCTGTAAATGCAGGCATTCAAGGCATATCGTATCTTTGAAGAAGGCGGTAAGTCAGCAGGGCGTTTCGTCAATATCACATTAGATGAGCTTGATCCGGGTGAGGTCGTAATCGAGACGCATTATTCCAGTGTGAACTACAAAGATGCTTTAGCGGCTACCGGCGCCGGTAAGGTGATACGACGTTTCCCTTGTGTGGGTGGCATTGATGTGTCTGGTGTCGTGGCGAGCTCCAGTGATTTGCGCTTCAAGGGCGGTGATGCGGTATTAGTCACCGGATATGAGATGGGCGTGGCCCATGATGGTGGCTATGCAGAGTTAGTGCGCGTACCGGCGGACTGGGTAGTGCATCTGCCCAAAGGTATGACGTTGTTCGAAGCGATGGCCTTGGGAACAGCCGGTTATACGGCTGGATTAGCCATACATCGTATGGAGCAAAACGATTTGCGCCCGGATAATGGCAAAGTCATTGTTACTGGTGCGACCGGTGGTGTATCTAGCTTGGCGATACAGATGCTCGCTCAGCTGGGATATAAAGTCACTGCATTGACGGGTAAGGATGCCGAACACGACTATCTGAAGTCATTGGGGGCTAATGAAATACTGTCACGCAAGGATTTAGTCATGGAGAGTCGGCCCATGGAAAAATCACTCTGGGCGGGGGCAATGGATTCTGTCGGGGGCGAGACGCTAGCTTGGTTGACTCGTACTATGCAGCCGAGTGGTTGTATTGCCAGTTATGGCAATGCTGGCGGTTTTGAGTTACACACCACGGTCTTGCCCTTTATCTTGCGTGGAATACGTTTGCTTGGAGTGGACTCTGCTGCCACGCCTATGCATTTACGTCATCTCATTTGGCAGCGTTTGGCAACAGATCTACATCCCAAGCAGTTGGAAAAAGTAGTTGAAAGAGTGCATTTTGCTGATTTACCGCAGGTTTTCCCTAGGTTAATACAGAGTCAGCTGCGTGGACGCGTCGTAGTCAGCATGAAAGCCGTCGTATAGTGTTATAATCTTGCTTCTCAAGCTGGGAACAATGCGAAAGTGGCGGAATTGGTAGACGCACTGGATTTAGGTTCCAGCGCCGCAAGGCGTAAGAGTTCGAGTCTCTTCTTTCGCACCAGCACCTAATTCATCAATTAATATCAAGGAATTACAGTATGTCCAGCGTAGAAACTGTTAGCGCGTTAGAGCGCCGTCTGAACGCATCTATCCCTCAACAAGCCATAGTCGGTCAGGTTGCGGCTCGTCTGAAGAAGATTGGCCGTACCGCAAAAATTGCTGGCTTCCGTCCGGGCAAGATACCTAACAAGATTCTTGAGCAGTATTACGGTGCCCAAGCGCATCAAGAAGCTTTGGGCGAAGCATTGCAACGTTCCTTTGAAGAGGCGGCGCAAACTAATAAGTTGAAGGTGGCTGGCTATCCCGAATTTGATGTTAAAACTGCCGATCTGAAGGCTGAACATATTGAGTACAGCGCGACTTTTGAGGTTTACCCTGAAGTGGTGTTGGGTGATTTGACCGGTGAGTCTGTGGAACGCACGACTTATGAGTTGAGTGCTGCTGACGTGGAGAATACTGTTGCGACTTTGCGTAAACAGCGCAGCGTGTTCGTTGTGGTTGATCGTGCTGCTCAATCCGAAGATAAGGTAGTTGTAGATTTTGTCGGTAAGTTGGATGGCGTGGTATTTCAAGGCGGTGAAGCCAAGGATTACCCTGTGCAACTCGGTGTTGGCCGCATGTTGCCGGAGTTTGAGGCTGCGATTATCGGTATGAAAGTCGCTGAGACTAAGTCATTTGATATGACTTTCCCCGCTGATTATCACGGCAAGGATGTGGCAGGCAAGCAAGTGACTTTCACGATCACTTTGAATAAGGTTGAGGCTCCGCAGTTGCCAGAGTTGGATGCGGAATTTGCAAAATCGGTAGGAATTGCCGATGGCGACGTTACTAAATTAAACGCTGAAATCAAGATTAATCTGCAGCGCGAGATGGAGCGTCGCCTGAAAGTGCGCAACAAGGATGTGGCAATGGACGCGCTGCTGAAGGTGACTCAGTTTGATGTGCCTAAGGCACTGGTGGACTGGGAGTCGCAGAGCTTGATGCAGCAGACTCTGCGCGACATGGAGCAGCGTGGTATGAAGGCCGGCGGCATGAAGTTGCCCTTGGAGCTATTCAAGGAGCAAGCGACAAAACGCGTTAAGTTGGGTTTGATTCTGGCAGAGGTTGTGCAAAAACATGCTTTGCAGGCTAAGCCTGAGCAAGTTAAGGCACTGATTCAAGATTACGCGCAAAGTTTTGATGAGCCTGAGCAAGTTGTACGTTGGTATGCGGCGGATGCTAAGCGCATGCAAGAGGTTGAGAATCTTGCCTTGGAAGAGAATGTGGTTGCATGGGTGATGAGTCAGGCTAAAGTTGCCGACAAGGCTGCTGTATTCAGCGAACTGATGGGAAATGCGTGATGTTGAGTGACTTCGAGGCCAAGAATATAGGCATGATCCCGATGGTGGTTGAGACCAGCGGTCGTGGTGAGCGTGCTTACGACATTTATTCGCGTCTATTGAAAGAACGCGTGGTGTTTTTGGTTGGTGAAGTCAATGACCATACTGCGAACCTCATTGTGGCGCAGATGTTGTTCTTGGAGTCTGAGAGTCCAGAAAAAGATATCCATTTCTACATTAACTCGCCCGGTGGTTCGGTAACTGCGGGTATGGCGATTTACGACACCATGCAGTTTATCAAGCCTAACGTAAGCACTTTGTGTATCGGGCAGGCCGCTAGTATGGGGGCTTTTTTGCTAACCGCAGGTGAGAAGGGTAAGCGTTTCTGTCTGCCTAATTCCCGAGTCATGATACATCAGCCGTTGGGCGGTTTCCGTGGTCAGGCTTCTGATATTGAGATACATGCACGTGAAATTTTGTATTTGAAGCAGAAATTGAATCAGATGCTGGCGCACCATACCGGCCAAACAGTGGAAACGATAGAGCGCGACACGGATCGCGATAATTTCCTCAGTGCCGCTGATGCCGTTGCATATGGTTTAGTTGATCAGGTGTTGGAAAAGCGTAATTAAGCAAGGTCTCTCTGTTAATTCTATGAAAGGTTGAGAGATGGTTAGCGATAGTAAAACTGGCGAAAAACTTTTGTATTGTTCCTTCTGTGGTAAAAGTCAGCATGAAGTCAAAAAGCTGATCGCCGGTCCTTCCGTGTTTGTTTGTGACGAGTGCGTGGCGCTGTGTAACGACATCATGAAAGAAGAGGCGCAAAGCGCCAATATCAGGCCTGAAAAATCTGAACTTCCCACGCCCAAAGAAATTAGTGTCTCGTTGGATGATTATGTGGTCGGGCAGGAGAAAGCTAAGCGTATTTTGTCTGTCGCCGTTTACAATCATTACAAGCGTTTGAAAAGCGACAGCCAGGACGGCGTAGAGCTTTCCAAAAGTAATATTTTGCTGGTTGGTCCAACTGGTTCGGGCAAGACTTTGCTGGCGCAGACCTTGGCTCGCCTATTGGATGTGCCTTTTGTGATGGCTGATGCGACCACCTTGACCGAGGCGGGTTATGTTGGTGAGGACGTAGAAAATATCATCCAAAAGCTGTTGCAGGCTTGTGATTACAACGTGGAGAAGGCGCAGCGCGGCATCATATATATCGACGAAATCGATAAAATCTCGCGTAAGTCTGATAATCCATCAATCACACGTGATGTGTCCGGCGAAGGGGTGCAACAGGCCTTGCTAAAATTAATCGAAGGAACAAAGGCATCTATTCCGCCACAAGGCGGACGTAAGCATCCGAATACTGAGTTCTTGCAGGTTGATACCACTAATATCCTATTTATCTGTGGCGGGGCTTTCGATGGTTTAGAGAAGGTGATACGTAACCGTTCAGAGAAGGCAGGGATAGGTTTTGGTGCAAATATCGTCAGCAAGGAGAGTCGTAAAACGGGCGAGACTTTGCGCGATGTGGAGCCCGAAGATTTAATCAAGTTCGGTTTGATTCCGGAATTTGTTGGTCGCTTGCCTGTCGTTGCCACTTTGGAAGAGTTGGATGAGTTGGCTTTGGTACGTATTTTGACTGAACCCAAAAACGCATTGACTAAACAATATCAAAAACTACTGGCAATGGAGGGTGTCGAGCTTGAATTTCATACCGGTGTGTTGCAGGCGATTGCCCGCAAAGCGTTAGCACGCAAGACCGGTGCGCGCGGTCTGCGTTCCATACTTGAGCAATCTTTGTTGGATGTGATGTTTGATCTGCCGTCTATGGAAAATGTTAGCAAAGTTGTACTCGATGAGATGCCCGTCACTGGCGAGATCAAACCTATCATCATCTACTCGGATGAACATAAAGCAGCATAGTCATTAACTTGATTTTGGCTTAAGCTTCACCCGTAGCAAATTTATTATCTTGTCCCAGTGGGGATGCTTGAATTGCATCGAGTCGTCCCCATTTAACCTTTGAAATCACTAAGAGGTTCGCCATGATTGAACAAGATATTCTAAGCACCACACCAAGCAATCTTTACTCTCTGTTGCCGTTGCGAGACGTGGTTGTGTTTCCGCACATGGTTATCCCCTTGTTTGTTGGTCGTTCTAAATCAATTAAAGCGCTTGAGTCTGCAATGGAAGCGGGTAAAGGGATTGTTTTGGTAGCGCAAAAATCCGCAGCCAAGGATGATCCAAGCACTGACGATTTGTATGCGATAGGCAGTATGGCCAATATCTTGCAAATGTTGAAATTGCCCGACGGTACGGTGAAAGTGCTAGTTGAAGGCACGCAGCGTGTGAATCTGTTGAGTGTGGTCGATTCAGGTAGTCATTTCGACGCGCAAGTCAGTATCGTTGGAGGGGATGCCGGAGCGAACAGCGAGTCTGAGGCGATGCGTCGTGCTTTGATTGCGCAGTTCGATCAATACGTCAAACTGAATAAAAAAATTCCTCCCGAAATATTAACCTCCTTAGCCGGTATTGATGATGCTGGTCGTTTGGCAGATACCATCGCTGCGCATTTGCCTTTGAAATTGGAACAGAAGCAGGAAGTTCTAGAGATCATTGATGTGCGCAAGCGTCTTGATCATTTGCTGGGATTGCTCGAAGCAGAAATTGACATTTTGCAGGTGGAAAAACGCATCCGTGGTCGCGTCAAGCGCCAGATGGAGAAAAGTCAGCGTGAGTATTATCTAAATGAGCAAGTTAAGGCCATCCAGAAGGAGCTTGGTGAGGGGGAGGATGGCGCTGATTTGGAGGAAGTAGAGAAGAAGATTAAGTCTGCACATATGCCTAAAGAAGCGCGTGTGAAAGCTGAAGCTGAGTTAAAGAAGCTACGTTTAATGTCGCCGATGTCGGCAGAGGCTTCAGTGGTGCGTAATTTCATTGATGTGCTGGTGGGGCTGCCATGGAAGAAGAAGACTAAAATTAGCTCCGATTTGAAGAAGGCCGAAGAGGTCTTAGAGGAAGATCACTACGGACTAGATAAGGTAAAGGAACGCATTGTTGAATATCTTGCGGTGCAACAACGCGTTGACAAACTCAAGGCACCTATCCTTTGTTTGGTGGGGCCACCAGGTGTCGGTAAAACGTCCTTGGGGCAATCTATTGCGCGCGCTACAAATCGCAAGTTTGTGCGTATGAGTCTAGGTGGCGTACGGGATGAATCTGAAATACGCGGCCATAGAAGAACTTATATTGGCTCTATGCCAGGCAAAATACTGCAAAACATGAGTAAGGTGGCAGTAAAAAACCCTTTGTTTTTGCTGGATGAAGTCGACAAAATGGGCATGGATATGCGCGGTGACCCCTCATCTGCGCTGCTTGAAGTTTTGGATCCTGAGCAGAACAGTACCTTCGTCGACCATTATGTTGAGGTTGAATATGATTTGTCCGATGTAATGTTTGTGGCGACAGCAAATTCGCTCAACATACCTGACGCATTGTTAGATCGGATGGAAATAATTTTCGTATCCAGCTACATGGAAGATGAAAAGATTAATATCGCAACCCGTTATTTAGTTCCAAAAGCCGTCAAGAACAATGGACTTAAGCAAGACGAAATTCATATTTCAGAAAGCGCGTTACGTGACATCGTCCGATACTATGTCCGTGAAGCTGGTGTACGTGGCTTGGAGCGTGAAATTTCGAAAATCTGCCGCAAAGTAGTTAAGTCTCTGTTGCTAAAAGATCGAGAAACGAAAGTCACCGTCAGTGCGCGAAATCTGGATAAATATCTAGGCGTGCGTCGATATTCTTATGGTGTTGCAGAAAAAAATAATCAGATAGGTCAGGTCACCGGTTTGGCGTGGACAGAGGTGGGGGGGGAGTTATTGACGATAGAGACCGCTGTCTTGCCAGGTAAGGGGAAAACGACTACAACCGGTAAGCTTGGAGACGTAATGCAAGAGTCTATACAAGCGGCATTGAGTGTTGTGCGCAGTCGTGCGCAACGCTTGGGTATAGATCCAGAGTTTTATCAAAAGACCGATTTGCACATTCATTTGCCTGAGGGCGCAACACCCAAAGATGGCCCAAGTGCGGGGGGTGGTATGTGTACGGCCATGGTCTCAGCTTTGACAGGTATTCCTGTTCGTGCGGATGTTGCGATGACGGGCGAGATTACTTTGCGTGGTGAGGTTTTACCCATTGGTGGATTGAAGGAAAAGTTGCTTGCCGCACAGCGAGGAGGCATCAAGACGGTATTAATACCACAAGAAAATGTTAAGGATTTGGCTGAGATTCCTGACAATATCAAGAATAAATTGGATATTCATCCGGTCAAGTGGATAGAAGAGGTTTTGGACTTGGCATTAGAACGTAAGCCTGAGCCTCTTCCTGATGTGGTAGTTGTACCTCCTGTCGTGGCCTTAGCGACTGACACGGAAGCTATTGCAATCAAACATTAAATAGCATTTTGGGACGTGTAATCTTGATCCAGTCAAGACTGCATTGGGGGGGGAGTGGTGCGAAGTTTTTTGCACATAACTATAGAAAGGGACTGAGTATGAAAAAATCGGATCTGATTGAAATAATTGCCAAATCTGCTGATATTTCTAAGGCGGCAGCAGGGCGCTCTTTGGATGCAACCGTAGAAGCCATTAAAAATGCTTTAAAAAAGGGTGATACGGTGAGTCTGGTAGGTTTTGGAACGTTTAAAGTTGGTAAGCGTGCGGCGCGAAACGGTCGAAACCCCCAAACCGGTGCAACTATCAAGATAAAAGCGGCCAAAGTTCCTAAATTTACAGCTGGCAAAGGCTTGAAGGATGCTGTAAACTAGCGGTCTTTAGTCGGGTGCTTAGCTCAGCTGGTAGAGCACCGCCCTTACAAGGCGATTGTCGGCGGTTCGATCCCGTCAGCACCCACCAAGCTAACAATTTGGAGTGGTAGTTCAGTTGGTTAGAATACCGGCCTGTCACGCCGGGGGTCGCGGGTTCGAGTCCCGTCCACTCCGCCAATTTTAGGGCGAACGAAAGTTCGCCTTTTTTCATATCTGTCGTTGATAAATATTTCAAGGTGCTAGGCCATGTTTGATTTCGTTCAAGAAAAAAAACGTTTCGTGTACATCATATTGGCAATGATGGTGTTGCCATTTGCCTTCTTTGGTCTTGATTCGTATCGTCACTCGGGAAATGCTCAATCTCCAGCCACTGTTAATGGCACGAAGATAACGGCGCAAGAGTTGGATAAGAGTCTGCGTCAACAGCAGGAGCAATTGCGTCAACGGATGGGGCAGAATTTTGATCCTGCACTATTTGATACGCCGGAGATGAAAAAAGCGGTGTTGGATAATCTGATTGCGCAGCGCTTGCTGTTGGAGCAGGCAAAATCGGCAGGGTTGACTGTCACTGATGATCAGATTGCGCAACTAATTGGCAGCATAGATGCTTTTAAAGAAGGCGGAAAATTCGATAAGAAGCGCTATGAAACCGTCTTGGCAAATAATAACCTTTCGCCATTAATGTACGAGGCTAGCGTTCGTGAAGACTTGGTGCGCCAGCAAATGAACGAGGTTTATGCCCAAAACGGCTATGCATCAAATGCATTGGCGGACAAATTGATTCGATTGAATGAGCAGCAGCGTGTCGTCAGTGTCGCTAGTATTCCTCTGCAACCTTTGCTGGCAAAAGCTAAGGTCGAGCAGGCGGATATTAATAAGTATTACGAAGACAATTCCAAGCAATTTGCCGTGCCAGAGCAAGCTAAGGTTGAGTATGTTGTGCTGTCCATAACTAATTTGATGGATAAGGTAACTATTTCAACTGATGAGTTGCGTGCCTATTATGATGGTCACCAGTCGGAGTTCGCGACTCCTGAGCAGCGTCAGGTATCGCATATTTTGATTACAGTATCTACAGGTGCGCCTCAGGCGGAACAAGATGCCGCTAAAGCAAAAGCACTCATGGTGCTAGAGCAAGTAAAGAAAGCGCCAACTAAATTTGCTGAACTGGCTAAACAGTATTCACAAGATCCAGGCTCCGCCAGCCGAGGTGGTGATTTGGGTTACTTTGGTCGCGGTATGATGGTGAAGCCTTTCGAAGATGCTGCATTTTCACAGAAACAAGGTGAAATTAGTGAACTGGTCAAATCTGATTTTGGCTATCACATCATTAAAGTTGTTGCGATCAAGCCTGTTCGTACCGCAGCATTTGACGAAGTACGCGAGTCGATTCTGAGTAAATCTCGTCAAATGAAGGCTGCGGAGCGATTCGCCGAATTAGCCGAAAAATTTAGCAATATTGTCTATGAGCAAAGCGACACACTTAAACCTGCTGCCGAGTTGGCAGGGGTAAAAGTTGAACAAAGTGCCTGGTTAGTAAAAGGTATGGCTGGCGCGGAGCCTTGGACAGCAAAAAGTCTTCAAGCGATTTTCAGTGATGAAGTAGTCAAGAATAAGCGTAATACAGCGGCAATTGAAATTTCCCCATCAATATTGCTGTCTGCCCGTGTGGTCGAATATAAACCTGCTAGCGTAAAGCCTTTAGCTGAGGTTCAAGCGCTCATACAACAAAGGCTTCAGCACGATCAAGCTGTTAATTTGGCGGTCGCGCAGGGTAAGGATGCTTTGGCTCAGTTGCAGCAATCAGGTAAGGCCGCAGTCACATGGGCAGCAGCGCAGACTATTACGCGTGCACAGCATGCAGGATTGGATATGGAGCTATCGAGGCAAGTATTTCAAGCTGATGCGAGCAAGTTGCCGCAATATGTGGGTTCTGAGTCGAGTCAAGGTGGCTACATCATCGCTCGTGTAGATGCAGTCAAAGAAGCGCCGATTGCTGATGCAAACAAGCAGGCTCGATATGTGCAGCAGTTACGTCAGATGTCTGGTGACGAGTTGTTCCAAGCCTATATGTCGGATGTAAAGGCTCACGCAAAGATAACAATAGATTTGCCTGCTACTGCCTCAACTAAGACAGAATAAGCCGGTTGTTGCCAACGAAGAAAAAACCACCTTAGGGTGGTTTTTTCGCTATGGACAAACGGAGTGCATCTTTGGGGCTAGGCGCGATGAGCTTCCTCGTAGTGTGGACAATTCCTTGTTGTAAAACCATGCTCACTGCATTAGTGACAATTGATTGCAGCGCCTGCATTCTGGTCTATCGTATATAATCTGCGGCTATTAATTTTTTGGTTGGTTCATTGATGCTGGAAGTCAGCAATCTTGCTTGTAGTCGTGGTGATCACCGCTTGTTCTCCGGTTTGAACTTGGCATTGCTACCTGGGCAAATCATGCAGGTGCGGGGCGAGAACGGCAAAGGTAAAACCAGTTTACTCAGGACGCTGTGTGGGTTTCTATCGCCTGACGCAGGCAAGATTAGCTGGTGTGGCGAAGATGTGCGGGAATTAAATGAGCTTTATTTTGCCAACTTACTCTATCTGGGGCATCACAATGCGATTAAGGATGAACTCAGTGCGTTGGAGAATCTACAGATAACAGCAGGACTAGCCGGTATTGTTTTAGATGAGATGACAGCCGTATCTGCATTGCGCCGTATGGGATTGAAAGGTAGAGAGCGGCTGCCTACAAAAGTTTTGTCGCAAGGGCAGCGTCGTCGGGTGGCATTGGCACGATTACTGGTAGGTGATGCTAAGTTGTGGGTGCTAGATGAACCATTGACTGCGTTGGATGTCGCAGCGGTGGCGTTGATACAAGAGCTGTTAGCCGAGCATCTGCGTAAACAGGGTATGGTGATTTTTACTACCCACCAACCGTTGATTATTGAAGGCGTAGAGATGCGCCACCTGTCCCTAGTATGAATCAGCTTACAGTCTTTAATTTGCTGGTGTTGGTGATACGGCGCGATCTGTTGCTGGCGATGCGTCGTCGCGCCGACGTGATGACGATATTAGTGTTCTTCATTCTGGTAGTGAGTTTGTTTCCTTTGGGCGTGGGGCCGGAGATGGACATGTTGCGCAAGATGGCACCGGGCGTTTTATGGGTGGCGGCATTGCTGGCATCGATGCTGTCCTTGGGACGTTTGTTCTCGGCTGATTATCTGGATGGCACGTTGGAGCAGATGATGCTTGCACCGCAATCGCTGTCTATGCTGGTGTTAGGCAAGATGATTGCGCATTGGGTGGTGTCGGGATTGCCATTGGTGTTGATGGCCCCGGTGTTGGGTTTGCAGTTCGATATGTCGGGGCAAGCGCTGTTGGTATTGATGTTAGGTCTGTTGTTGGGTACACCGATATTGAGCATGTTGGGCGCAATCGGTGCGGCTTTGACCTTGGGCTTACGCGGCGGTGGCGTGTTGTTGTCTTTGCTGGTGTTGCCTCTGTGCATACCCGTACTGATCTTTGGTTCGGGCGCGGTTGAAGCGGTCGCGAGTGGTTTGAGTGTGGTGTCCAATCTGTCGCTAATCGCTGCCTTGTTGGTTCTTTGTCTAGTGTTCACCCCGTGGGTGACGGCGCAAGCGTTGCGCATTTCTATGGAGTAACTGTGGCTATCAATTGGTTTAAATATTCTGCGCCCACGACTTTCTACGGATTGGCCGGCAGATTAGTTCCCTGGTTTGCAGTTCCTGCTGCGCTATTGTTTGCTCTTGGCCTTTATATTGGTTTCTTCGTCGCGCCTGTTGATGCGGTGCAAGGTGAGGCTTACCGCATCATTTTTATCCACGTGCCAGCCTCCATCCTGTCGATGTTCCTCTATCTCATCATGGCCGGTTATGCCGCACTGGGCTTGATCTTCAATACACGGCTCTCTTCTATGATGGCGACTGCACTGGCACCAACAGGTGCGCTGTTCGCTTTTATATCGCTGTGGACAGGCGCGCTGTGGGGTAAGCCGATGTGGGGTGCATGGTGGGTATGGGACGCGCGCCTGACTTCCGAATTGATCTTGCTGTTCCTGTATTTCGGTTTTATCGCTTTGCATGCTTCCATTGACGATGCGCGTCGCGCCGACCGTGCCGCAGCGTTATTGGCCATCGTGGGTTCGGTGAATGTGCCGATTATTTATTTCTCAGTGAAATGGTGGAATACCCTGCATCAAGGTTCGACCATCAAATTCACCGGCACCTCCATGCACGTCGCGATGCAGCAAGCCATGTTCGTCACTTTGCTGGCTTGTTGGATGTATGCCGTCGCGGTCACTTTGCTGCGTGTGCGCAGCATCATTTTAGAACGCGAACGCAATACGCAATGGGTGTCAGAATTGAAGGAGGCGGGGCTGTGAGTATTGCGGAATTTTTCAATATGGGCGGCTACGCATTCTATGTGTGGGGTTCATATGGTGTGACGGTGCTGGTCTTCGTCGTCGAGATATTGATGGTCAAACATAAACGTAAAAGCGCTTTGCAACAGGTTCGCCTGATGCGTGAAGCAGGAGAGTAAGTATGAAACCGCGTCAGAAAAGATTGATGTTCATCGTAGCGGGCGTGGCGGGTGTTGGCTTAGCTGCCGCGCTGGTGTTGAATGCTTTGAAGAGTAATGTCAGCTTATATTTCACACCTACTCAGGTGATGAATAAGGAAGCTCCGCAAGGTCGCAGTTTCCGCATTGGTGGATTAGTAGAAGCGGGGAGTGTGCAGCGGGGGAATGACGGTCTAACCGTTAACTTTGTCATCACTGATATGGTCAAGGGTATGCCGGTTGTTTACAAAGGCATACTCCCTGATTTATTCAAAGAAGGTAAAGGCGTGGTTGCACAGGGCAAGATGGAGGCAGATGGCATCATGCATGCCGATGAAGTTTTGGCCAAGCATGATGAGAACTACATGCCGCCTGAAGCGGCCGATGCGTTGAAGCGCGCTCAGGCCGCGAGCGCGTCTGGTGTGGCTGCCGCCAGCAGCGTCGCCGCCACGGTCAAATAAGCAGAGAGGTTCACATGATTCCAGAACTCGGTCACTTTTCGCTCATCATCGCGCTGTCTCTCGCGCTTACGCTGGGCATCCTGCCCATCATCGGTGCGGCACGTAACAATGCTGTGCTGATGGGCGTGGCACGTCCTTTGGCTTACGGACAGATGGTGTTTATCGGTGTGGCTTTTGCCACACTGGCCAACGCGTTTCTCGGCAATGACTTCTCGGTGTTGTATGTCGCGCAACATTCCAACTCACAACTGCCCGCGCAATATCGCTTCGCCGCGATTTGGGGGGGGCACGAAGGTTCGCTGTTGTTGTGGGCTTTCATCTTGTCAATCTGGACAGCTGCCGTAGCAACCTTCAGCAAGCATCTGCCGGAAGAAATGGTGGCGCGCGTGTTGGGCGTGATGGGCTTGATCGCGGTCGGTTTCCTGCTGTTCATGTTGTTCACCTCTAGCCCCTTCGAGCGCTTGCTGCCTGCCGCCGTGGATGGTCGCGATTTGAATCCCTTGTTGCAAGATCCTGGTTTGGTCATCCATCCGCCGATGTTGTACATGGGCTATGTGGGTTTCTCGGTGGCCTTTGCTTTTGCGATTGCTGCGTTGCTGGGTGGTAAGTTGGATGCGACGTGGGCGCGCTGGTCGCGCCCTTGGACTACCGTGGCGTGGACTTTTATGACCATAGGTATCGCGCTGGGTAGCGGTTGGGCCTATTACGAACTGGGCTGGGGCGGCTGGTGGTTCTGGGATCCAGTGGAAAACGCTTCTTTCATGCCTTGGTTGCTCGGTACTGCGCTGATCCATTCTTTGGCGGTCACGGAAAAACGCGGTGCGTTTAAGAGTTGGACGGTGTTACTGGCCATCGCTGCTTTTTCGCTGAGTCTGTTGGGAACTTTCTTAGTGCGTTCCGGTGTGCTGACCTCGGTACACTCTTTTGCAGCCGATCCCAAGCGCGGCATCTTTATTTTGAGTTTCCTTGTGTTGGTGATAGGCGCATCGCTGCTGCTTTTTGCATGGCGTGCTCCCAAAATCGGGCTGGGCGGTAAGTTCGATATGTTGTCGCGCGAATCCTTGCTGTTGTCTAACAACGTATTGCTTTCGGTCGCCTCTGCATCGGTATTTATCGGCACGCTCTATCCCTTGTTCATGGATGCTCTGGGCTTCGGTAAGTTGTCGGTAGGCCCACCCTATTTCCAAGCGGTGTTCGTTCCGTTGATGGTACCTATGGTGTTGATGATGGGCTTGGGACCCTTGGCGCGCTGGAAGAAAATGGCCGCGCCTGAATTAGCACAGCGTGTGCGTTGGGGGTTCGCCGCAGCCGTGGTGATCGCCTTACTGTTGCCGCTGGTGCTGGGTAATTGGACACCGATGATTGCGCTGGGTCTGATGATGGCGTTCTGGGTCATCGCCTCGCTGCTCATCAGTCTGCGTGGTCGCCTGAGTGGCGATGGCAGCTTGATGCAGCGTGTGCGCGCTCAGAGCCTGAGTTACTACGGTATGCAGTTGGCGCATCTGGGGGTGGCTTTCTTCATCATCGGGGTGACTTTGGTGAAAGGTTACGAGACTGAACGCGACGTGCGTATGAATGTTGGCGACATTGTGAATGCCGGTGGTTATGAGTTTCGCTTCAATGGTGTGACCGAATCACAAGGGCCCAACTATGTCGCGGGGATTGGCCATGTCACGGTGCGTAAGGACGGCAAATTGATTACCGAGTTGTCACCGGAAAAACGCCAGTACAACGTGACCGGCATGCCACTTACCGAAGCTGCGATCAGTGTCGGTTTGTTCCGCGACTTATATGTGTCGCTGGGCGAGCCCATTCCGGAATCGGAAGGTGCCTGGGCCGTGCGCGTGTACATCAAACCGTTCGTAGATTGGATCTGGTTCGGTTGCCTGTTGATGGCCTTAGGCGGCGTGTTGGCGGTGTCCGACCGACGCTATCGTATCCACAGTAAAAAAGCCGCAGCGGTAAGTGCCGCCGCACCTGTTACTACTCAAGCCGAGGGTCAACCCATATGATGCGCTTCATCTTGCCACTGGTAGTTTTTCTCGTCTTGTCAGTGTTCTTGTACAAAGGCTTGGGGCGCGACACGCGCGAAGTGCCTTCGCCCTTGGTGGGCAAGGCAGCACCGACTTTCGTGTTGCCCAATCTGAACGATGCAAGTAAGCAATTTTCGCCTAAGGATATGCTGGGCAAAGTATGGCTGATGAATGTATGGGCATCTTGGTGTGGCGCGTGCAAGGACGAACATCCTGTGTTGATGGAATTGTCGCGTCGCAACATCGTGCCCATCATCGGGATGGATTACAAAGACAAAGTGGTTGATGGTATCGCCACCCTGCGTCAAGCCGGTGATCCCTACACGCTGACCATCGCCGATGCCGACGGTAAAGTGGGTTTTGATTACGGCGTGTATGGCGTGCCAGAGACTTATGTCATCGATAAGCAAGGCACTATCGCCTACAAATTGATTGGCCCAGTCAATTCGGAAAATCTGCGTACCACTATCCTGCCATTGGTGGCCGAGTTGGAGAAAAAATGAAGTATCTATTGATGGCATTGCTGTGTTGCTTGCCGGTGTTTGCACACGCGGGTGAGGCCAAGGACATCGCTGATGATCCGGTGTTAGAGCGCCGCATGATTCAGCTGGCTGAAAAAGTGCGCTGTCTGGTTTGTCAGAGCGAGCCTGTCTCTACCTCACACTCGGATTGGTCCAACGATGTGCGCGCCATCATGCGCGAGAAGATGAAAGCTGGCGCGACCGATCAACAAATTATGGATTTGTTGGTGGAGCGTTTCGGCAAGTCGGTGTTGTTCGACCCGCCCGTGGATGAAGAGACCATGCCTTTGTGGTTGGCTCCGTTTGTCTTGCTGGCATTGGGTGGTTCGGTATTGTTCTATCAATTGCGCAAGCGCAAAACTACTGTCACTGAAGCCAAGCTGTCCGACCAAGAGTCGCAGCATGCGGCCGAACTTCTCAATTCGAAAGATACTCAAGCATGACTTTATTTTGGATGTTGTGTGCGGCACTGTTGAGTGTCGCCGTGTTGTTCGCTGTCGTTCCTTTGTGGCGTAAGAATAGTCACAGCAACGACGTGTTGCGCGATGCTGCCAACTTGGAAATTCTGCGCGATCAGTCCAACGAGATGTCTGCCGATTTGGCGCACGGTCTGTTGAATCAGGATGCCTACGAGCAAGGTCAGCGCGAGTTGCAAGCGCGTTTGTTAGAGGAGGTCAAAACCACTGCCGCGCCAACCGTGCAACGCAATCCAGCCAAGGTGCTGGCACTGACGTTAGGGGTGCTGATCCCTTTGCTCAGCGTGTTGTTGTATTTGCAGTTAGGCAGCAGCAAAGCTTTACTGCCTCAGCAAGCCGAGATGGGCGTGGCGGATGGCTTTGGCGTAATCCGTTCCGCAGCGGCTTTGGAAGAGTTGGAGAAGCAGCTGGCCAAGTTGCCGGAGAACCCGGATGGTTGGTTGCAGTTAGCACGTTCCTATAGCGAGCTGAAACGTTACGGTGATGCGGCGCGTGCCTATGCGAAATTGGTCGAGCTGGTACCTAACGAGGCGCAGTTGTGGACGGATTATGCCGATGCCTACGCGATGGATCATGGTCAGACCTTACTCGGTGAGCCGAGCAAGTTCCTTAATAAAGCCTTGGAACTCGATGCCAACAACACCACGGCTCTGGCTTTATCGGGCTCCGCCGATATGGAGCGCGGTGATTATGTGGCGGCGATCACGCACTGGCAAAAACTAGTTGAGTTGTTGCCGCCGGAATATCCCGATGTGCAAATGATTAAAGACGGTGTCAAGCAAGCGCGCGAATTTTTGGCGATGCAAAAAGGTGGGAAAGAAAAACTTGCTCAACTGGATCGCGGACAGGCTGCCAGCAAACAAGTCGCCAGCGGTGCGGCGGCGAGTGGCGCGTCTGCGATCACAGGCAAGGTCAGCTTGAGTCCTGCGCTGCGCGGTAAGGTTAGCCCAGACGACATCGTGTTCATTCTGGCGCGTGCTGCGGAAGGCCCGAAGATGCCGCTGGCTGTGTTGCGTAAGCAGGTTAAGGATCTGCCGCTGGAGTTTAGTTTGGACGACAGCATGGCGATGCAGCCGCAGTTAAAACTGTCTGGTTTCAATCAAGTGGTTGTTGTGGCACGTGTTTCCAAGTCCGGCACGCCGATGGCTCAAGCCGGTGATGTGCAGGGTAGTAGTACCGCCATCAAGCCTGGCACTAAAGGTTTGAACATCGTTATCGATAGCATCGTGCCATAAATATTAAGTACCTAAATGTGGCATCTTGAAGATGATTCAGGATGCCCTAACTGTGCCCTATACTCGGTATCAGGCATGCGTCTAGGGTGATGCTGAGTGATCCTAGTTATTACCTGATAAATATAGGTTCACAGTCCCGTTCGAATCCAGTAAAGTAACACCCTGTTTCCCACTATAAGAGCTAAAAAATGAGCGTAAAAGGACAGCAACTACAAGATCCATTTTTGAATGCATTGCGCAAAGAGCATGTACAAGTGGGTATCTATCTGGTTAACGGTATCAAGCTGCAAGGCCAAATTGAGTCATTCGACCAGTACGTCGTATTACTCAAAAATACCGTCACCCAAATGGTCTATAAACACGCCATCTCAACGATCGTTCCTGCACGTGCGGTATCCATCCCTGTAGGCGACTCTACCGAGTAATGCAGCAAACCTCCCCGGGTACTGAATCCGCTATTCTGGTCAGCATCGATTTGGGTGATGCCGATTACCAAGAAAGCTTGGCTGAATTGCGCCTGCTAGCTGAGACGGCTGGCGTGCATACTGTTGCCACGGTAGAAGCCAAGCGTATCAGGCCTGATGCTGCTTTGTTTGCAGGTAGTGGTAAGGTGCAGCAGATTGCCGAATTAGTCGAGCGTATGGAGATTCCCTTGGTGATTTTTAACCATGAGTTGTCACCTGCGCAGATGCGTAATCTCACCATCAAGTTAGGTACGCGAGTCATCGACCGAACCATGTTGATATTGGATATTTTTGCGCAGCGTGCCCAGAGTCACGAGGGTAAAGTGCAAGTCGAGTTGGCTCAACTCAAGTATCTTTCCACGCGGCTAGTCGGACAGAATGCCGATATGGGGCAGCAGAAGTTTGCGGTCGGTGCGCGCGGTCCGGGTGAGACGCAGTTGGAGTTAGATAGGCGCAAGTTAGATAAACGCGTGCATTTACTCAAAGAGCGCTTGGTCAAACTGAAGAGTCAGCGCGATTTGTTGCGTCGTTCGCGCAACCGTTCCGATGTTTTATCTGTGTCTATCGTGGGTTATACCAATGCTGGGAAATCCACGCTGTTCAATCGTCTGACCAAGGCAAATGTATATGTGGCAAACCAATTGTTCGCGACCTTGGATACCACTTCGCGCAAGATGTATGCGGAAGGTGAGGGCGAGATTGTGGTATCGGATACGGTGGGTTTCATCCGTCATTTGCCGCACGGATTGGTGGCGGCGTTCCGCAGTACTCTAGAAGAGACGATACAGGCTGATGTGCTGTTGCATGTAGTGGATATCAGCAACCCGCATCACGATGACCAAATTACCGAAGTGAACAAGGTGCTAGCCGAAATTGATGCGGGTGATATACCGCAGATATTGGTGTTCAATAAGATAGATGCGGTCAAGGATGTTGAAGCAGGCGTAAAGCGTGACGAACATGATAGAATCTCGCGCGTTTTTTTAAGTGCCATAAGCGGCGCGGGTATGGATGATCTGCGTCAATCTCTAATAGAGATTAGAGCGGCACGTCAGGCAGCGAGCATCATCGAAAAACAACTTAGACAAGCGAGAGAGTCATGGGATTGAATGATCCGCAGTGGGGCAGTAAAAACAATGGTGGTCCGCCAGACCTAGAAGAGTTGTTGCGTAAACTGAATGCCAAGGTCTCGGCCTTGATGGGCGGTAGAAAATCGGGTGGAAACGGTCCAGACTCGGCTATGCTTGGCTTGGGCGGCGGTGCCGGTTTGATTGCGGTGATCTTGTTGCTGATTTGGTTGGGCAGCGGTTTTTACATTGTCGATGCGAGTCAGCGTGGCGTGGTGTTGCGTTTCGGTAAACAAGTCGAAACTACTGAGCCAGGTCCGCGTTGGCATTTCCCTTACCCTATTGAGGCAGTTGAGGTGGTTAACCTCAGTCAGGTGCGTACCGTGGAAGTTGGGTATCGCGAAAATGTAAAGAACAAGATACTGAAAGAGTCGCTGATGCTAACCGACGATGAGAACATCATCGACATACAGTTTGCTGTGCAGTACTTTTTGGGTGATCCCGGTGCTTATCTGTTTAATAACCGTACTCCTGATGAAAACGTGCGTCAGGCTGCGGAGACCGCAATACGTGAGGTGGTCGGCAAGAGCAAGATGGACTTTGTGCTGTACGAAGGTCGTGAACAGGTTGCCGCTGCCGCGACCAAATTGATTCAGGAGATTTTGGACCGCTATAAGTCTGGCATCGTGGTGAGCAAACTTACTATGCAGAACGCCCAACCGCCAGAACAAGTGCAAGCGGCTTTCGACGATGCGGTAAAAGCCGGTCAGGATAGAGAGCGCCAGAAGAACGAAGGCCAGTCCTATGCCAATGATGTTGTGCCGCGTGCACGGGGTACGGCAGCCCGCTTGATACAAGAGTCGGAAGGCTATAAACAAAGTGTCATCGCCAATGCGGAGGGTGATGCGAGCCGCTTCAAGCAAGTGTTGGTGGAGTATGAGAAAGCACCCGCAGTGACTCGCGAACGCATGTATATCGATATGATGCAGCAGGTAATGGGCAATATCAGCAAGGTGATAGTAGATCAGAAAAATGGTAATAGCATGCTGTATCTGCCTTTAGATAAACTCATCGAAGCCAGTCGTAGCGGTGCGGTTGTACCCGAAGTCGCTTCCGCACCTACCGCCGCAGCAACTCCACAAAGTAGTGATAACGACTCCACGCAGCGAGCGCGTAGTTCTTTGCTCAGTCGTGATAGGGAGGCAAGATGAAAGTCAATGTAGCGAATATATTGATTGGTGCCGTATTGGTATTGATCGCCCTCAGCCTGAGTGTTTTTATCGTCGATCAACGCCAGACTGCCATCGTGCTGCAACTGGGTGAAATGGTGCGTGTAGAGACCACGCCGGGCTTGAAGTGGAAAATCCCCTTGATGCAGAACGTGCGCTATTTTGATTCACGTATTCTCACTTTGGATGCGGGTGAACCCGAGCGTTTCATTACTGCCGAAAAGAAAAACGTGCTGGTGGATTCTTTCGTCAAGTGGCGCATCGTTGACGTGAAGCAGTATTACATCAGCGTGGGCGGCGACGAGATGCGTGCCCGTACCCGTCTGTTGCAGACTGTTAATTCGAGCATGCGTGAAGAGTTCGGTAAACGCACCATACATGAGGTGGTGTCCGGCGAGCGTGAGCAGATTATGAACGTGTTGCGTGAGAAGACCGACACTGATGCGCGCAAGATCGGCGTACAGGTTTTGGATGTGCGTTTGAAGCGCGTGGACTTCCCCGCCGAAATCAGCGATTCGGTATATCGTCGTATGGATGCCGAGCGTAAGCGCGTCGCCAATGAGTTGCGCGCCTCCGGTGCAGCGGAAGGCGAGAAAATACGTGCTGATGCAGATAAGCAGCGCGAAGTGATTTTGGCGGAAGCTTATCGCGAAGCGCAAAAGACCAAAGGTGAAGGTGACGCTAAAGCATCCGCAACCTACGCCGCTGCATTTGGTAGAAATGCCGAGTTCTATTCTTTCTATCGTAGTTTGGAAGCGTATAAGCAGAGCTTTAAAAATAAGAGCGACGTGATGGTGGTGGATCCCAGCTCGGCCTTCTTCAAGTACCTGAAAGGTTCGGCCAAGTCGGGCAAGTAAGGTGTAGGACTACTGGTTGTTGGGAATGACGAGGATGCTTAGCGTCGAAGAATTGCTATCCTTGCTGTTGCGAGCGTATTGACATGACGCGTTAGTGCGTTGGGTATAGCTCAACGTTAGTCATACGTATGGTAGGACTGATTGCCACGTTGTCCGGACTTATGCTGTTGTATTGGATCAAGTGAGTTGGTCCGGATTATTTAATGATAGAGATAGTGTGATGCAAAACTGGTTGCTCCCCGAATACATAAATGACATGTTGCCCGATGAGGCATGGCGCGTAGAGCAGATACGTGCAGATGTACTGTCCTTGCTGCGCAAGTCGGGTTATCAGTTGGTCGCGCCACCGTTGCTGGAATATGCCGAATCTTTGCTGATTGCGGGTAGTGCCGATATGGAGCTGCGTACCTTCAAACTGGTCGATCAGCTGAGCGGTCGGACTTTGGCGGTGCGCGCCGACATCACGCCGCAGGTGGCGCGTATCGATGCTCACCTGCTCAATCGCCAAGGCGTGACGCGCTTGTGTTATGCCGGTAGCGTGTTGCATACCCAACCAGTGGGGCTAACGCGTACCCGCGAACTGATGCAGATTGGTGCCGAGTTGTACGGTCACAGCGGCTTGGATAGCGATCTGGAAGTGCAGGGCCTGATGCTAGCTGCCTTGCGCATGTTGGGTATCGCCCCTGTGCATCTGGACTTGGGGCATGTCGCAGTGTTTCGTGCTTTGGTGAATCATGGCGCTTTGGATGAAACGCTGGAGAGTGCCCTGTTTGGTGCTTTGCAACGTAAAGATACGGCTGCGCTGGAACAGTTGGTTGCCCCGCTACAACCCTCATTAGGTAAAGCTATATTGGCCTTGCCTACACTTTACGGTGAAAGTGCTGATGTAGTGGCGCGTGCGCGCAAAATTTTGCCTGAGCATGCCGAGCTACAAGTAGCCTTGGATGAGCTGGCTGCTGCCGCACAACATCTCCAGCCATTGGTCGCCAGTGTTGGAATTGATTTAGCTGATCTGCGCGGCTATCACTATCACAGCGGCATGGTGTTCGCTGCTTACCATGTGGGTAGTCACGATGCCATCGCCTTGGGCGGTCGCTACGACGATTTGGGCAAAAGCTTTGGCCGCGCGCGTGCTGCCACCGGCTTCAGCATGGACCTGCGCCAGTTGTGCAGCTTGATGCCGCCGCAGGCAACGCAACCAGGTATCTGCGCACCGCATCTCGCGGATCAAGCTTTACAAGCCAAAATTATGCAGTTGCGTGCAGCTGGTGAAGTCGTGGTGGTCGATCTGGTCGGGGGCAAGGCGCACCGTGCAGAGTTGCAGTGCGACCGTGAATTGGTGTTGCACGACGGCGTTTGGCTGGTCGTGGCGATGTGATAGGCAAGAAGCAATTTTCAAACTGGACTATTAGTAATGACTAAGAACGTAGTAGTGATCGGCACCCAATGGGGCGATGAAGGCAAGGGCAAGATTGTTGACTGGCTGACGGACCATGCGCATGGCGTGGTGCGCTTCCAAGGCGGTCATAACGCTGGCCATACATTAGTGATAGGCGGTAAAAAAACCGTGCTGCATCTGATCCCATCTGGGATCTTGCGTGATCACGTAATGTGCTATATCGGCAACGGCGTGGTTCTGTCACCGCAGGCCTTACTTAAAGAGATGGATGAGCTGAAAGCCGCCGGTATCGACGTGTACAGCCGTTTGAAAGTGTCCGAGGCTTGTCCGTTGATCCTGCCTTATCATGAGGCGATAGACCAAGCTCGCGAGATTGCCAAGGGTGCTGCCAAGATTGGTACTACCGGTCGTGGTATCGGCCCAGCTTATGAAGATAAGGTGGCGCGCCGCGCTATCCGTCTGCAAGATATTTTCTTCCGCGAACGTTTTGCGGCAAAGTTAGGTGAAGTGTTGGATTACCACAACTTTGTGCTGAAGAACTACTTCAACGCGGCGACTGTTGATTTCCAAAAAACCCTTGATGAGACCTTGGCCTTGGGCGAACGTATCAAGCCTTTGGTAATGGACGTGCCGCGCGCCTTGTATGAAATGAACAAGGCGGGAAAAGGCGTGTTGTTCGAAGGCGCACAAGGGGCACTGCTAGACATCGATCATGGTACTTATCCCTATGTCACCTCAAGTAACTGTATTGCTGGTGCGGCCAGTCCCGGTGCCGGTGTAGGGCCGCAGATGCTCAACTACGTGCTGGGCATCACCAAGGCTTACACCACACGTGTCGGTTCGGGGCCGTTCCCGACCGAGCTGTATGACGCAGTCAACAAGAACGATCCTATCGGAGCAGGGTTGGCCAAGCGCGGACACGAGTTTGGTTCGACTACCGGACGTGCGCGGCGCTGCGGCTGGTTCGATGCTGCGGCGTTGAAGCGCTCTATCCAGATCAACGGTGTGTCCGGTCTGTGTGTGACTAAACTGGATGTGATGGATGGCATGGAAGTGGTGCGCCTCGGTGTGGGGTATCGCATCAATGGCGTAGAAAGCGACATCTTGCCGGTGGGGGCAGATGCTTTACAAAATTGTGAAGCCATCTACGAAGAGATGCCTGGTTGGAGTGAAAGCACGCTGGGTATTCAAAAGTATGAGCAACTTCCTGTGGCGGCGCGCAACTATCTGGAGCGTATTGCGCAGGTCTGCGAAGTGTCGGTAGATATGGTTTCCACCGGACCTGATCGTGACGAAACCATCGTGTTACGGCATCCATTTGAATAATAATTTACAGTCACCTAGAAACGCAGCAAGCTGGCCGTGCTGCGTTTTTTTATTCTTGGTGAGTGATAGCAAAGATAGGGGTAGTCATACCAGCGCGTCCCCGGCGATCGTTACATCGGTCGTGTTATGCGCGCTGAAACAAGGCAAGCAGGCTGTAAGCCTGTTTGCATCACTATGTGTCAGGTTGATTGTTAGTGGCACGCACGCGTATCTCATGCAACGTGCAAGCAGCGCTGCAAAGGATTCGAGCAGTCATGTGGTTGCGTTATTTTTTGTGGTCGCAAGAGGTAGCGTCGCGATAATCGTTCTGGAGGCAAAAAAAGAAGCAGGTCGCTTGCGCGATCTGCTTCATGTTTGGTGCCCAGAAGAGGACTCGAACCTCCACACCTTGCGGCACACGGACCTGAACCGTGCGCGTCTACCAATTCCGCCATCTGGGCTGCATTTGCAACGGCGCGCAATTTAATTGTTAAAGGAAGTAATGTCAATGAAAAAGAAAAATAATTTACGTGAACAAGACCCGTTCCTCGCCAGAGAGCGTGAGCAATACGAAAATCCGCTCCCCAGTCGCGAGTTTGTTTTGCAGATTCTGACCAAGCAGGGCGCGCCCATGCATGAGGATGAGCTGCTCGATATGTTGCTCATTACGCATGAAGAGGAAGATCTTTTTTCACGCCGTTTGCGTGCTATGGAACGTGATGGTCAGATTATGCGTAACCGCAAACGTGCCATCTGCGTAATGGAGAAGCTAGATCTTATCAAGGGCAAGGTGCAAGGTCATCCAGACGGCTTTGGTTTTCTGATACCAGAGGACGGTAGTGCCGACATGTTCCTGAGCGAGAAAGAAATGCATCAGGTGTTGCACGGCGACGTGGTGATGGTGAGACAGAGCGGCGTGGATAGGCGTGGTCGTCCTGAAGCCAAGATTATCGAAGTATTGGAAAGAGCTAACAGTCGTGTGGTTGGACGTTTGTTTGAAGACCACGGCATACAGTTCGTGGTCGCCGAAAACCGCCGCATCACCCAAGATATTTTGGTTGCGCCTGGCGAGCATGGCGCGGCCAAGGTTGGGCAAGTCGTGATCTTGGAAATCATGCAGCATCCCAATAAACATGCACAACCTATCGGTCGCATCGTCGAGGTGTTGGGCAACTATGCTGACCCAGGTATGGAGATTGAGATTGCACTGCGCAAGCATGATTTGCCGCATGAGTTTCCTAATGATGTGGAGCGTCAAGCCAAAGCGATTTCGCCGACTGTAGCGCCAGAGGATTGGGCGGGTCGTGAAGACATCCGTAACTTGCCTTTAGTAACCATAGACGGCGAAACGGCGCGTGACTTTGATGATGCGGTGTATTGCGCGCCTGAGCGTGACGGTTATCGTTTGGTGGTGGCGATTGCCGATGTCAGTCACTATGTATGTAGTAACGATGCCCTAGATCGTGAGGCAATCTTGCGCGGCAACTCTGTGTACTTTCCGCGTCGTGTCATCCCGATGTTGCCTGAAGAGCTCTCCAACGGTCTGTGTTCGCTCAATCCGCAAGTGGATCGTTTGTGCATGGTGTGCGATATGCACGTGGACAGTCATGGCGAGATTGGCAAGTACCGTTTCTATCCTTCGGTGATGTACTCACACGCGCGTCTGACCTATACACAAGTAGCCGCAATGTTGGCTGAGCCGGACGGTGAGTTGGCCAAGAGTTATAGCCAGGTGTTACCGCATTTGCAGAATCTGTATGGTTTATTCCAGAAGTTGCTGCAAGCGCGCAACAAGCGTGGCGCTATCGATTTCGAAACGGTCGAGACGCAGATGATCTTTAACGATCAAGGCAAGATCGAACGTATCGTTCCCGTGGTGCGTAACGACGCGCACAAGCTGATCGAAGAATGCATGCTGGCAGCCAATGTGTGTGCGGCGAACTATCTGCATGAAAACGAACACACCGTTTTGTACCGCATTCATCAGGGGCCGACGCCAGAGAAGCTGGAAGCGTTGCGCGAATTTCTCAAGGAGTTCGGTTTGCAATTGGGCGGTGATGATGAGCCGCAGGCGGTCGATTATTCCAAGCTGCTCAAACGCATCAAGGGACGTCCCGACGCGGCCTTGTTGCAGACCGTGATGTTGCGTTCATTGCGTCAGGCCAAGTATGAAGCGGAGAATATCGGACACTTCGGGCTAGGTTATGACGCCTATGCGCATTTCACTTCACCGATTCGTCGTTATCCTGATCTGTTAGTGCATAGAGCCATCAAGGCGGTGCTGCAAGGCAAGCAATACAAACCCAGCATGAAGTGGGAAGAGTTGGGTGCGCATTGTTCGATGACCGAGCGTCGTGCCGATGATGCGACGCGCGATGTCGATGCATGGTTGAAGTGTTTCTACATGCGCGACCATCTGGGCAGCGTATTTACTGGGACAGTCTCATCCGTCACCAGCTTTGGTATGTTCGTGTCATTGGATGATCTGTATGTTGAAGGCTTGGTACATATCTCCGAACTAGGTAAGGACTACTTCCATTTTGATGCTGGCAAACATATGTTGCTGGGCGAACGTACCGGCCAGCAATATCGTTTGGGTGATCGCGTGCAGGTGCGCGTGGTGAAGGTGGATATGGAAAACACCAAGGTCGATTTCGTGCTGCACGAAGAAGACGGTGTCGCAGAGCAGGCTGGTGATGACAAGCCCACCAAGAAGTCTGGCAAAGGGAAAAAACATCATGGCTGATCTGCGTCTGATCTATGGTTTTCATGCGGTTACCGCACGTATCCGCCAGAATCCAGATGGCGTGCAGGAAATCTATCTGCAAGCGCAACGTCAGGACCCGCGTATGCGCGAACTTATTAAATTGGCTGAGGCGCAAGGCGTGCGCATCATTCCTATCGAAGCCGCGCGTCTGGATGGTATGGCGGGTAGCAAGCGCCATCAAGGCGTGGCCGCGCGCGTCGATGCCGCACAGCGTGTGCAGCATCTCTCGGATGTGCTAGATACGCTGACTGAACCACCTTTGATATTGGTGTTGGATGGTGTGCAGGATCCACATAATTTAGGTGCTTGTTTGCGTAGTGCGGATGCCTTTGGCGTGCATGCGGTAATCGCACCTAAAGATCGTGCGGTGGGTATTACTGCCACTGTCGAGAAGGTCGCCTGCGGTGCGGCGGAGACCGTTCCCTACATCACAGTGACCAATCTCGCCCGCACCTTGCGCGAGTTGCAGGAGCACGACATTTGGGTGGTGGGAGCCGCAGGCGAGGCGACTACTGATCTGCACGACTTCAAACACAAAGGCGGGCTGGCTTGGGTATTGGGCGCGGAAGGCGAAGGCTTGCGCCGGCTGACGCGTGAGACCTGCGATGAACTGGTACGCATTCCCATGTTGGGTAGCGTGGAAAGTTTGAACGTTTCAGTCAGTGCCGGGATCTGCCTGTTTGAGGCGCGCAGACAACGCGCTTAGCGTTGCGTAACGGCGGTTGCAAATTGCCTTCTTATCTGTAAAATCGCGCTTCGAAAATTTCTCAAGCGATGATCGAATCAGAGATTTTCGGAATATATTTAAATAACTAACCTATTAAGGAAGGCGGTTTCAAGCTCCAAGTGCAAAAAGTGCAGCGTGATGCTGCTTAAAGTCAAAAGCGTCTGGCATAAACAATTCTGCTGGACACTTGAACCCAAGTGACTTGCGGGGGCGAGTGTTCAGC
>Ga0172373_10000516_pt1 | contig 63387 bp, 60 predicted proteins | sample Lak10m_2_FD_114546 | JGI IMG/M metagenome (GOLD analysis project Ga0172373, IMG submission 114546) | Freshwater microbial communities from Kabuno Bay, South-Kivu, Congo - kab_092012_10m | ecosystem: Environmental > Aquatic > Freshwater > Lake | place: Democratic Republic of the Congo... | reverse complement strand
GGCTCTGACGACCACCTCTGTTTCTAACTTGCTGTTTTGTTCCTCTGTCATCTCGTTTCTCCTGCGCCCTGCTCACTAAATTATTGGGGGCAATTGTCTCACGATTATAGACACAGAGGGTTGGACAAGGCGCTGGAAAAACCTGAAGACACGATCTTCATTATCCCCGCCAAGTTGGAAGACTGCGAAGTGCCCAAACGATTGAATCGATATCAGTGGGTAGACTTGTTCCGTCCCGATAGCAATAAACGATTGCTTCTTGGACTTAACAAACGTGCGCTGAGTCTTAGTTCTGATGTGTCGCCTGTGATGTTGAAGGATACGCGCCAAAGAAAACCTCCCCTAACCAGGCCTGTAGTAGATTCTGATCAGCTGGGTCGTGAGATGGTTGAAAAAGCAGCCCGCAAAAAGCTGGAGCGCGAAGACGCCGAAAAAGCAGCGCAGGCTAAGCTGGAACGTAAGGCAACGGAACAAGCCGAGATTGTAAGGTTGGTAAAGGAAGAAAAAGAAAGATCAGAACGTGAAACGGCTGAAAAGCTGGAACGCGAAGACGCCGAAAAAGCAGCGCAGGCTAAGCTGGAACGTGAAGCAGCGAAACAAGCCGAGATTGCTAAGTTGGTACAGGAAGCAAAAAAAAGATCAGAGCGTGAAGCGGCTGAAAAGGTTGTGCGCAAAAAATCAGAACGCGAAGCGAAAGAAAAGATAGAGCGCGAAGCCGTAGAGAAAACTGAGCGTGAGAAATTAAACCGCGAAACTGCGATGAATGACAAAAGCACCTGGGAATTTGGAACCCGACAGGTTGTATACGGTGCCATCGGCGCTGCCTTGTATGGTATGTTTTCATTGGCTACCAATATTTTCCCCCTGCATGCCGTCGGTAACGTGACTTTCCGTCCTGCAGTAGCCGTGTTGGTTTTCTTTGCTTCGGCATATGGTCCCTGGGTTGGCTTGCTGGCTGGGTTCATCGGCGGCACCCTCGGCGATGCCTTGAGCGGTTGGAGTTTTTACTGGAACTGGAGCCTCGGCAATGGTTTGCTTGGCCTGGTAGCTGGTTTGGTCATGTCTTCCATCAAAGACTTCCGCGCTCGCGGCGATATTATCAAAGCCGTTGGGTATGGCATTGCCGGCATTGCAGTGGGTATGTTATTCGCATCCGTCACTGAAAAGTTCATCGGTGGTCTGGATTGGAATACCGCCCTCGTCGGTTACTTCACCCCGGCCTTCATTGGGAACACCGTGGTCGTTGTGATCCTGCTGCCCATCTTGATGATCGCTTTTGCCGCTGTCGCTTCACGCAGAGGCCGCTAGTCAATTATGTTGGTCACCTGGAAGTACCGCCTTCGCGACACATTCATTCAACGGCTTGACCCGCGCACCAGACTCATTTTCATGGTGTGCATTATTTTTGCGCTGACGATCCCTGATATTTGAGATTTTCGGATCATCCTTCCCTTATTCCTTGTTTCGCTGACCCTGTATCTGCTGGCGCGAATAGAGTGGAAGGACGTCAAACGCGCGTGGATGTTCATCGCAATTCTGGTGTTCTTTATTGTCGGCTTGAACGGATTATTATCCGGTCGGGGCGGTCCTTCCTCGGTGACCGACATGGTTTCTCCAGTTTTGTTTGTTATTCCCCTAAAAATTCCCTTTACCAACATCGGCTGGGACGTACCGATCACGATTGCGAAGCTCTGGTTTTCCCTTAATCAGATGACTCGCATGATCACCATGACCATCCTAGCGCTCCCTATTCCCTATACGGTAAATCCCAATGTATATGGGACAGCGTTTAAACGCATGGGTGCATCAGACAATGTCTCTTTCACCATGGACCTTGCATTCCGCTTCCTGCCTACCTTTGCCCGCGACTTGGTCATCACCATGGATGCCCAGCGTGCACGAGGTTACGAAATGGATAAATTAAAAGGCGGGTTGCTGGCACGTCTTCAAAAGCTGGCACCCTTGATTATCCCTGTCGTCATGCAGTCCACAGTGACGGGGGAAGAAGTAATCGACGCGATGGATTTGCGTGCCTTTGGCACCGCTCCGCGCACATGGTTGAAGGAATTGCATTATCAGAGGCGTGATTATTTAATGCTTGCGCTTGGAGTGACAATTTTCATTGTATGTTGTATTTTGAAGTGGGGGTTTGGCATCGGCGACTTCTTTGTGCCTGATATTTTCACAAAACTTTTTGTGTAAAAATCAAAACCGCCGCTACAATAGCGGCGGTTTTGATTTTATGCTTCGCGGTGCTGGAAAGTTTCGCCAGCGGTTACGTTGAAGTCCAGGTGGTTTTGTTCGGGAGCAAAGACGCAAGTCGCGAAATCTGTAAAAGCGCAAGGCGGGCTGTAGGCTTTGTTGAAGTCAATAAAGATCTTTCCGTCAGGCTCAATATCTGCGATCAGGTAGCGACCGGTAGGGTAGGTCTGGTCTTTGCTGGTGGGATCCCAAAAGCGTACGAAGATGGTTCCATCTTCTTCTTTGTTGATGTCCAATTGGTATTTGTTTACACCGAACTCGAACGAGAGATAACCATCCACGGGGAATTCGGCTTTTTCACCCGTCAGATCGGGGAAGTAAGCCATCTTGGGGCGTTCGTACGGAGTGTATAGTGCAGGAATGCGAAAATTCTCGTCGATGTCGAACCAGCTGCGAGCGGGGAAGGATTGCCTCAGTTCGCGCTGGTTATCCCACATGCGTACACCCTGACGGTTCCCGCGTTGAATGACAACGAGTTGGATATCTGATACTTGTATGTAGCTTGGGTTTTCTGAAACGTCTGGCTGCAGAATGGCGAAGTCTGTCAGTTTTTCGTTTACCTGAACCCGTTGGCCTGGCGTGGCGCGAAATGTGACGGAGCGGCCGTTGTACTCAAAAAAACCAATGCTGGCGGGAACACGATCAGGCAATTGGATTTCGGACGTTGGGTCGGATCCAATTTTGTTTTTTCCAAGCTTCAACCAATATAAACCAGAAAGAGCGAGCCAGCCATTTTCCTTGCGGATGGTTTCGTCTCGTTCTTTTTGCCAATTACTGATGGTTTGTCTGTAGGTTTTTGTCACACTGAAATTATACTTGTACTAATGCCCCGCAGGGGATTCTTTAATACAAAGTGCCCGCCTCTTGAAAGGCGGGCACTTTGTATTAGTTTAGAAAGGAACAACTACTGGCGTGGAGAAATAGTAGATCACTCCAAGGATAAGCATGATAATGGAAAGCAGCGCGAAGAACGCCCGCAGATTGCTTTCTTCCTTGTTGATGGAAGCCCAGCCTGCAAAGGCCAGCCCAACTGCCATGATCGTCAGCACGAGTTGGAGCCAGTCGCTTTTGGCATTGAATTCTGAACCGAGTGTGAAATAGGCTTCTGAGGCGTCAAAAAGTTCAGTGGACGTGGCAGACATCTCCTGGTAGTACTGGTCATCCCATACTACATTTGGGTCGCGGGCAATGGCATCTTGCAATTGCTGCGAGAAATTGAACTGGTAATATTCCGCCACATCAGGGCGTTCGGTTTCATTGATGTACCAATTGTCGTAGTAGTTGTAGTCCTGGCCGATATTTTGGTTTTCTGTGAGGTATTCAGCATTTCCGTCGTTCAATGCCTGCATCCCTTTGATCTCGGCGTCATTTTGTTCACCACCTGCCAGGCTGCTCTGGTAGCTGGAAACTGCGGTGAAAATGCTCAAAACTGTGATCAATAAGCCGAGCAAAATTTCATTGCCTAGAAAAATTACGATTTTCTTCATTCTTGTTTGTCTCCTGTTGGATATTTTATATTGGTTCGCAGACCGTATGGAGCGCTACTATACCAGAATTTGGGGATTGAATGTTTACAATTTTGTTATAAAATGATGGGGGTTTGAACGATCAAATTATATTATGACGAGGAGAGCATTATGGGATTAAAGCCAGATCACTGGATCCGTAAGATGGCACATGAACAGAAAATGATCGAGCCTTTTGTCGAGAATCAAGTTCGGGAAGGGGTTATCTCGTATGGCGTTTCATCCTATGGATATGATGTGCGGGTTGCCAATGAGTTTAAGATCTTTACCAATGTTTTTTCTGCCACTGTGGATCCTAAGAACTTCGACACAAAATCAATGGTGGATTTTGTAGGGGATGTCTGCATTGTCCCTCCCAATTCCTTCGCCCTTGCGCGGACGGTGGAATATTTCCGCATTCCGCGCAAGGTGTTGACGGTTTGTCTCGGAAAATCTACCTACGCGCGCTGCGGTATCATCGTCAATGTGACACCTTTCGAGCCCGAGTGGGAGGGCTTTGTGACCTTGGAAATTTCCAACACCACGCCGCTGCCAGCTAAGATCTATGCAAATGAAGGCTTGGCCCAGGTTCTCTTCTTTGAAGCAGATGAAGAATGCACTGTATCGTATGCGGATAAAAAAGGGAAGTATCAGGGACAACAGTCCATTGTTTTGCCAAAACTATAATAAACTCTGCCTTGCACACTAATTTTGGAAGTGTTGCGAGGTAGAGTTTAGGTTAACGCGAAAAGTGCGACGATGGCGAATTTTTAGCGAGACCCGTTGAAAATTACCATTATTCGCCTTTTTGCGTGGTTCATGTTAAGATTTTGCTGACTTTATCAAATAGCGTGTAGCCGACAATCCGATTGAGTATGTTTTGAATCTGACGAGGAATTACTGAAATGAAACAACCATCCGATGTGAATATTGTTCAGGATCAGCTTTGGGAGATTGGTAATTTATTGTCCGACGCGATGAAGGCACTTGGGCAATCTGGCGACAGCCAGCACTCCCAGGTCTTGCGAGACTTGACTCGGGCTGCTAGCACCTTGAATAAGGTGAAAAGCTCCGTTTCGAAGCAGACCCAAACACATGAATCTCAGTTCGACGCACTGGTGCGGATCGGTAGTACGATCAACTCTTCGTTGGGATTGAATCGGGTTTTATCCGAAGTGATGGACAGGCTTGTTAAATTGATGCGCGCCGAGCGCGGCTTCCTCATGCTGCGCGAGGACGACGGCCGTCTGGAAGTGCATGTGGCGCGTGGATTGGACCACGTGGATCTCGATGAAGATCAATTTGCCGTCAGCAAGACCGTTATCAATCGTGTGGTGGAGACGGGGAAGCTTGTCCTCACCACGAACGCGCAGGAGGATCCTCGTTTTGAAGCGCAGTTCAGTGTGGCGGCGTACCACCTGCTTTCCATTTTGTGCGTGCCGCTCAAAATAAAAGAAAAACTGATCGGCGTAATCTATGTGGACAACCGCGCGTATACAGGCGTGTTTCAACAGGAGAATTTCGAACTGATCTCCGCGTTCGCCAACCAGGCAGCCATTGCCATTCATAATGCACGATTGTTTGATGAACTGCAAGCCAGCAAGGACGAATTGGAGATCGCGTATCAGGCCACGCTGGAAGGCTGGGTGCGCGCCCTTGATCTTCGTGATAAAGAAACGGAAGGCCATACAAGGCGTGTCACTGCGCTCACACAAACGCTGGCGCGCGGGATGGGGCTAAAAGAAAGCGAGATCGTGCATATCACCCGCGGTGCGCTTCTGCATGACATTGGGAAGATGGCGATCCCTGACGGAATTTTGCTCAAGCCTGGGCAGCTAACCGATGAAGAGAGGCTCATGATCCAGAAGCACCCGCTGTACGCCTATGAAATGTTGAGCCCGATCAAATTTCTTCTCCCTGCGTTGGATATCCCTTACTGTCACCATGAAAAATGGGATGGCACAGGCTATCCGCGCGGATTGAAGGGTGAAGAGATTCCGTACGCTGCGCGTATTTTTGCAATAGTGGATGTGTGGGATGCGCTTGTGTCTGACCGCCCTTATCGCAAAGGCATTCAGCCCGCAGAAGTAAAAAAGAGCATTCGCGAATTATCAGGCACGCATTTTGACCCCCATATCGTTGAAGCATTTCTCTCGCTGGATGACCTGTCTTCCATTTTGCGGAGATTGAAACCCGCCTGAGCCCTACAACACCGCGCCGAAATATTTTTGCAACAGATCAGTCCGTTCTTCTTCGCGGATCGCTGTTCTGGTCTGCTCGCCGTTCCTCGTGATAATGAGCTCGTTTCCACTGAGAGAAATACGTCCGTCTTCTGTTGCACGGCTGATGATTCGATTTTTTGTGAAAGTGGAATTGGGGGAAGTTTGATGATAAATGCAAGCCGCTTCATACTCAAACGGGAAGCTGCGTGCCGTCAGATCGAAACAATACTCTCTGGAAGTTTTTCCGTCCAACTCTTGTCCCCATACTTGATACCCATCCCCAAATGGTTCCACGCGAAAGGAACGCAAGCCTTGTTCCTGCCAACTTGACGTGTCCATTCGCAGTGGCTGCGTGAACGAATCTCCAAAACCCACATCCGCCAGCCAGCGAATAGGGTCATTCGGAATTCCGACCAACAAAGCTAGATGGTCAAAGTCAATACCAAATGCGTCTTTCTTTTCGTTGTACACTCGGGCGTTGAGATAGGTGACTTCAAATCCGATTTCCTTGAGCAGCCACGCGAACATGCCATTCAACTCGTAACAAAATCCCCCACGCTTTCTAACGATAATTTTGTCCCACAGACTTTCAATATCCAGTTTGATCGCCCGTCCGAGGGAAATATCTAAATTCTCGAATGGGACAGTCCTCATATGTGCCAGTTGCAGCGCGTGCAGACTTTCTGCCGATAAAATTGGTTTACCCTCAAACCGTATCCGTGAAAGATAATCTTGGGTTTTCATCTCGCAAAAATTTCTTTAATCGATTTGCCGTGCAGATAAAATGTGATAACCAACATCAAAACGCCAACGGCTAACAAGAAAATGGGATTGAAAATTACACTGGAAACGATTCCCGCAGCCAATACATAGATATGTGTCAGAAAGGGAATCCAGAACGCGATTGGATCAACTGGCTTTTGATAAAACCTTGGGCGTTTATAGATAACAAGCCCGAAAGCGGCGGCTAACGTAAGTCCGATCAAGCCTGCTCGAATGCTTGACGGCACAACGAACGTGATGAAGGCATTCGTTCCAAGCACGCCAACCAACCCAACGATAAAAGCCAGCGGTGCGGATAGCCACTTACCAATCCAACCTGTATTTCGAGCAAAGATACGATACCCCATTGAAAACGAAAAGATCACCCAGAACCAAGCCCAGAAATTTGCGTAGGGTACGCCGAAATATTGTAATTTCAATCCCTGCCCCCAATCCCAAAAGCCGAAACGAATGGCAACAGCATCCAGTGCCAGATCAATGTTGAGCGCAAGCAATCCATCCAGAATGGGGCGGAACCAGTAGGGCAGGCTGCTCGCGTCGGAAAACTCCATCACACTGTAAATGATGCAGCCCCATGCCACACCGATGCAAAGCGGCACATCCCACACCATAAGCAGAAAATGCCCATATTCATAAGCGTTTAATTGGCGAATAGTTGCCAGTTCCAATATCACTCCGAAGAGGATTCCGAAGCCAAGTTTGAGTAGATTTCTTATTGTCTCATGTTTAAGCGCATGACGCAGGCAAAGCGCAAATTGGATGTAGATAATGATCTCAAATACGATGAAATAAAAATTAGGCATATATCCTCCTATATAAGCAGACGGATTGCAAAGCCTCTGCTTTTGCAATCCGCACTGAAATTCTTTTGGCTACGTTCCCAACCATTGACCAGCCATCTTTGCCAGCCCGGCTGCCACTCCCTGTCTTGCGGTGCATGGCGGCAGGGACTCAAGGAACAAACGCCCATATTGTTTTGTCAACACACGCCTGTCTAAAATAGCGACGATGCCGCGGTCTGATGCAGTGCGGATCAGGCGGCCAAATCCCTGGCGGAATTTCAAAATGGATTCGGGTAGGTAGTATTCATGGAATGAGTCTTCGTACAACTCCGAACGTGCCGCAATGATGGGGTCGGACGGCACATCAAACGGCAGTTTGGTGATGACCACTACCGAAAGCGAGTCTCCGGGGATATCCACGCCTTCCCAGAAGGAGCGTGTGCCGAGCAAAACAGCCCGCTCTGTGGATTTGAAAGACTCCAGCAAGGCATTGGGCGAAGCGCCTTCGCCTTGCTCGTATACAAAGATATCCTCGCGCGCCAGCGGACCTGTGATGGTTTGCGCCGTTTTCTTGAGTGCGGCATAAGAAGTGAATAGCACGAGCATCCGCCCGCCTGTGGCTTTGGCGGTGGCAATGATGGTCTTGTCCAACATTTGCTGATAGCCGTGGACGTTCGGCTCAGGGATATCATTTGCCACATACAGCAGGGTGCTGGATTCGTAATCGAATGGTGAGCCGAGCGCGACCGTGTCCACTTCTTCAGCGGAAAGCGTGTTGCGGATGTATTGGAACTCGCCATGAGTAGTCATGGTGGCGGATGCCATAATGACGCTGGCTTTTTCGTACCAGAGATGTTTTTGAACGAGCGGTCCAACTCGCAAAGGTGCGGCATTCAACGATAACCGTTCGCCGCGTGGATTTACCTCCACCCAATAGATCAGCTCATTGGACGGTTTATGCATCAAGCCTGAGGCAGCTGCTTCCGCTTCGGTCATACGGCGGATGACGCTGCTCATATTGCCCATGATGTCTTCCACGCTGTCATGGCCTTCGGCTGCCAACTCGCCGAGGTTTTTGTACAACTCCTCAAGCGATTTCACCAAAAGCGCCAGCGTTTCGCCTGTCTGTCCCCACATCTCTTCCACTTCGTCCCAACCAGGCAGGGTGCGTGTGGCAGGCTGAATACGCATCTGCCACGAGTAATTGCTTTGCGGCTGTCCCTCACGCTGCACAGCGATGAAGTCACCAAGAATGATGAAGAATTGCTTTGCGAGCTGCTCCACCCGGAAGGCTTGATCGGTGGCGTGTTTGATTCTTTGCTGAAGCAGGCCAAAGTCCGATGGGCGCAGGGATTGACTCAAATCAGTGAGGATGCGTCCCAGCACACCGGCGGATGACCCGCCGAGTTCCTTCATCATGCGTTCAATGTCGTTCTGGGTCAATCGGAAAGACAGCGCACCCGTGATGGCAGATTCCATATGATGCGCTTCATCCACGATGACATAATCATATTCGGGCAACACCTTACTGCCCGAGGCCACATCCGAAAGCAGCAGCGCGTGATTGACCACAAGGATGTGTGAGTTTTGCGCGGCTTGTTTGGCGCGCTGGAACGGGCAGGTACCTCCCATGCGTCCCATGCAGGTTTCAGTGGTGCAGTTATCATCTTCAGCCGAGAGGCGCATCCATGCATCCCGCTCGGTAGGGCCAGTGAGGTTGATCTCATTCCTATCACCGCTGGTGTTCTCCAGCATCCATACAATGATCTTGGCGAGCACACGCATTTCGGTCGCATCTTTAGGGCCGTGAGAGCGCATAAAGTCCAACCTGCGCGGGCAGAGATAATTGCTGCGTCCCTTCATCACCGCCGTGCGTACATCCAAATTGAGGGCAGCCTTCAAGTTCGGCAGATCTTTTTTGATCAACTGATCCTGCAAATTTATTGTATTTGTGGATACGACGATGCGGGTGTTGTTTTGAGTTGCGAAGTATGCTGCTGGCACGAGATACGCGAAGGATTTACCCACACCGGTTCCAGCCTCGACCATGAGATGGTTGCCGGTTGAAAGGGCATTCGCCACCGCTTTGAGCATTTCCACTTGCTCGGGACGGTGCTCATACGATTCGAAGTACTGCGAGAACGGCCCGCCATACTCCAAAACAGACGCAATTTCTTCGGGGTCAATTGGGGTTGGTTCTTCGGTTTTCTGTATCGGCGTAGTAGATTCTTTTTTGGTCGAATCGAACATCGGTCCAGAAAAAGAGGCGGTTTTGACTCGCCTGGCTTGAGTCCCTTGCTTGGCTTTTTTCTGCAAGGCTTGTTGAAAGACCCAGCCTGCATCCCAATCCACAAAGTCGCCAAGCTGGACGATCTCTGTCAGTGTTTCCACGGGTAGCTCGCAAGCCATATCGAAGAGACGCACGTAAGCGGCCTGTGTGACGCGGGCATCGTCCAGAGCGCGATGGGTGGCGGGGAGGGGAATGTTGAGTTGCTGGCCGAGCGAGCCGAGGTTGTAGCGGCTGGCAGTTGGCATCAAGACCGATGCGAGTTCGTAAGTGTCGAGAGTTTGTTGAAATTCGAACAATCCTGCTCGGCGGAGAAAGCCAATATCAAATTTGACGTTATGACCGAGAATGGGCGCATCCCCAACAAATGCGGTGAGTTCATGGGCAATGTCGCGCAGACGCGGAGCCTGCCGCACCATGGCATTATCAATACCTGTCAGACCGGTGATAAATTCGGGTATGGCTTTGCCAGGGTTGATCAGCGTGGAGAATTCATCTTCAATTCGATGGCCGTTGAATTTGACGGCTGCAATTTCAATAATGGCCTCGCGATTTTCGTCGAGGCCGGTGGTTTCTATATCAAGAGAGACTATGATGGTCATATTAGAACAAGTGTACCATAATTTGTGAGCTAGGGATTTTGAGGCCGCAAAGAATTTTTGCTCTGGTCGAGCGCAATATCCAGAATGATGATGGAGAACAGCCACATGCACAGGCGGAAGCTTGTTGTTGAAAGTAGAGCGTGACGATTAAGACCCCATGTGTCACCAATAATTGATAAAACAAGGCTGACACTGGCTGATAGGAATATCCACGTGCCAATCCATGCCCATGGCTGAATATTGCCTTGATTTATATTTGCGAGGTTTATAATTCCAATTAGAAGAATTAAGCCTAGCAGAAACGGCGTTGTGTTTTCTGGGTGCAGGGCTTCGCCAACTAGTAGCATAGTATTGCGAACTCCCTTGTTTCCGGAAATGCTAAAGTAGGTTTGTTTTATCTCTGTAAATGCAAATGGAAAATCTTTTATGATCTTGGTTATGGGGTATCCAGGGTAAGTTACCATAAATCGTACTAAAGTCTTTGTTGAATTCGTTTTAAACCAAGGTTGAAATTCAGGCGAATCTGGAGCAGGCATTCCCCAGCCTTGCAGAATTGCGACTCTCGTAGGGTAGGGAAGTAGATCGTCAATATACACATCGTAGTTTAGAGATCTGCTGCTATTTCCTGTTGTAACAAATCCAATTGTGAACACCAGAATTGAAAAAATAAGAGCGCTGTAAATATAATTACTTTTGCGGAATCTTATATATAAGAGTAATCCCGCACACATTGTGAATGTGACTGGTGCAATGAATAAATTCGTAGGACGGACAAAGGTCCACAGGAAATACGAAAAAGCCCATAAGATAAACCAGCCAATTGCTTTGATATTAGGATCCTTGTGCATCAAGAATGCCAGCTTAATCAGAATTGCAAGTTGAAGTGCGAATAAGGAAAAATTTAAAGACTCAGACATGAGAATGCTGTCCCAATCAGCCACTTGTGGTGTAAATGCAAACAGCAGAATCAGGAATGAGCTTAGGTTTTTTATTGATGAATTTTTTATATGTTCCGACACACTCAGAGCAAGGCATCCCCAGCCGATTATCGAAAAGACAGTTTGGGCTACGGCAATTTTGTTGAGGCCGACCTGAAACTTACGGCTGGTAGTTTCAATGGATCCATTTACTAATATTTTATATCCATCCTCGGGCTCAAATGCCTTGTATAGTAGATTGGTTGCGAGAAGACGCTGACCTGTAAGCATTTCTCTGGAGAACCAAGGGACACGAGAGGATTCAATGAAACTCATCGTGTCATTGCCAGCAATGGATAAATTCAAATCCCCATAGACCCAGATCCGCATCACACATGCAATTATCACGATGATAGGTATAGAAAAGCGACTTATGGTCTGGTTGATTTTATTTGTAAAACGAGCAAGAACTTTCCAAATGGTCTTCAACATTAAACATTTACCTTGAGAATATTGCTGTTTTATTCTTTTGCGAAGAGGTCGGTAATTGCAGCGATCTGCGTGCTGGTAAGTGCGCGGGTCTTTGAATTCTGGCGCATGAATTCCTTGAACTGCTTCAGTTTCATGGCAGGGATGGGCGAATCGCCAGGGTCCAGTTCCACCTCGTCGTCTGTGAAGAGCAATACAGCTTTAACTTCAGGGACGGAAGCTGAGTCCATGTTTTTGCTGAAAAATTTATTCAGGGTGATTATTTCATTCTCAGCGTCCAGGTCCGGTCGTCCGATTCCTTCCTGGCCGAAAATGCGCATATAGCCCTGTATGAATCCGCCGCCACTTAACTTCCAACGGCTCTTTTCAAAGGATATTTTTCCGCGTTGATGATATGGAAGCAGCGCCCACACACCGCCAGGCCCTACCAGCAAATGCGAGGCGGGTGTTGCGAAGTGATATAGGGTAAATTCGCTGTGCATGCCCTTTAGTCCGCTGTCAATCTTTTCGTCAGGGCGGGGAGAGCGGCCCCAGCGGCTGCCCATGTACATTCCAACCTGAGTCATGATAAAGCCGACCGCGAGGCAGACGAGGGAATAGGTGAACAAGGCAGGTTTGGTGAAAGAGATGTACATTCCCAACCCAAGTACAACCAATGCCCCGAGACTCAGCCATTGACCAATAACGCTGTTTCTTTTGATAAGTTTTTCGTTCTTAATGATTTTCATGTTTAGTTTTTCAAACTCTCTTCGATTGCAGATTTCATGGCGTCCAATACTTTGACGTCCACGGCATGTTTTGCCACACGTACAGCGTTCTTGATGGCGAATGCGTCCGAGCGGCCGTGACCGATGAACACAAGTCCATTGATGCCTAACATGGGAGCCGCCCCCTGCTCGCTTGGGTCAAGCAGTTTCTTGATGGCTCCTAGTGCGGGCTTTACCAGCAAGCCGCCGATCTTGGTGGCGATGCTGCCGTTCTTGATGATCTCGCGGATCCTGTCGGTGATCAATTTGGCAACCGCCTCGGATGTTTTGAGCATCACATTGCCAGTGAATCCGTCTGTCACAGCCACATCCACCGTGCCGCCGATCACTTCTTTGCCTTCCACGTTGCCAAAATAATTCAGCTTTGAGGATTTGAACAAAGGCGTGGCGCCCTTCACTAATTCGTTGCCCTTGCCTTCTTCTTCGCCATTGGAAACCAGGCCAACTTTTGGATTTTTCACGCCACGCACTTTCTCGGCGTAAATACTCCCAAGAATTCCGAATTGGTACAGGTTCTCTGGCTTGCAATCCGGGTTCGCGCCGATGTCGAGCACAACGCAGGCCCCTGTGGCGGTGGGGAAGATCGGTGCAAGCGCGGGCCTGTCCACACCACGGATGCGTCCCAACCTAAACAGGGCAGTTACCATGCCCGCGCCGGTATTCCCTGCGCTCACAAATGCGTCAGCTTCGCCGCTCTTTACGAGGTCAATGCCAACTGCCATTGAATTTTTCGCATCCTTGCTGCGCGCTTTCAAGACAAGCTTTTCACCTTTGTCGTCCATGGAGAGCATCTCTGGCGCGTTTACGATTCGGATCGTCAACCCTTCGGTATTTTGTTTGTCAAGGACTGGTTTGATGATCGTTTCATCGCCTACTAAAATTATTTCCACGCCGTACTCGCGCGCAGCTTGAACAGCGCCTTCCACGTCTGGTGTGGGGTAACTGTCGCTTCCCATTGCGTCTACAACGATTCGAACCATGATAATTCTCCTGTGTTTAATATGCTTGACAAGAAAAGCAAGCCGATTATAATACTGCCTGCTTGCGCTGGTGCTGGAATTGGCAGACAGGCACGCTTGAGGTGCGTGTGTCGTAAGACGTGGAGGTTCAAGTCCTCTCCAGCGCACAAACATCCCTGAATTTGTTTCGGGGATGTTTTGATTCAAGGGCTGGCTCATTCATGGACGCGAATTATACCCGCTTCACACTTAACGGATGGCTGGTTGCCCGAATGGGCAGGAACCCAGCTTTTTGCGTGCTCCGATAAAAAATCCCCGTTTCGCAAACGGGGATTTTTTGTCACTCGATGATCAAACTGCAGCAGGTGACAGCGCCCTCTGCTTTTGCCAGCTCATCCAAATTGACGTTGATGATCTTGAATCCTTTTTGAAGAAGTTTTGCCTGCGTTTTCGGAAAAGTGGTCGGGTAAATAATTACATCCTTTACCGGCAGGCAGTTTGCTCCGAAAGGCTCAGAAGGGTCTACCTCGATCAATTCATGTCCGTTGAAATGAGCGGGGTTGACCCAGTTTTTGTTGATGAGGAGGGTTTTGTCATCTACGCGGGTGACAGCTGTCTTCAAATGCAGGCAATCGGTTAACTCAACGCCAGCGACTATATAGCCGTAAGCAGCCAACAAACCTTGTAGCTGCGTCACCGCTTCCATTGTGCTGCGCGTGGAGAGGCCAATATAAATGTTTTTGCCCAGCACCAACACGTCACCGCCATCCACGGTGGCAGGTGCAGTGACGTGAACGAGTGCCCGGTACCCAGACAATGCCTGGATGATGGATTCTGTTTCAGGTTTTCTCGAATCAGCCCCAGGTCGGGTGATGACCGCCACTTCTGGGAGAATGAAGGCGGTATCCTCCACAAAGACCGAGTCGGGCAGATCAGGCTGCTCGGACAATTCGATCACCTGGCATCCTACTTGCGACAATGCCTGAACGTATTCGTGATGTTGCTGGCGCGCGATGTCGAGATCAATGGGTGTGCGGTCAATGTGTGTGATCTCACATTCATTGAACCGTGAACTTACCTCTCGGGTAATGGCAATAACCATTAATTTCCACCTGTTCTGTAGCGGACAATGAGCGCTTCGGTCCTGGGGTCTTTGGGGGAGTTGAATATCGCTTCGGGCGCATTGTCTTCGATCAGTTGACCTTCTGCCATCACGATGACGCGGTCTGCCACTTCACGGGCAAAGCCCATTTCGTGAGTGACCACGATCATGGTCATACCTTCGAGGGCAACTTTTTTCATCACGTTCAAAACTTCGCCGATCAATTCAGGGTCAAGCGCGGACGTGGGCTCATCGAAGAGCATGACCCGCGGTTCCATGGTGAGCGCGCGGGCAATTGCTACGCGTTGTTTTTGTCCGCCGGATAGGCGCATGGGATATTCATCTTTTTTGAAGAGCAGACCCACGCTATCCAGATTTTGCTCGGCGAGTTCAATTGCTCTTTTGCGATCCATGCCTTTTACGATGACCGGTCCCTCGATGACGTTTTCAAGCACGGTCATGTGTGGGAATAAATTGAATTCCTGGAAGACCATGCCTGTCTTGAGGCGTACATCGTGGATGAGTTGGCGATGCTCCTTCCCTTTTTCACCGCCAGCAACACGGACGCCGTCTACTTCAATGGTCCCGTGGGATGGTTCTTCCAGAAAGTTGATGCAGCGCAGAAGAGTGCTTTTCCCCGAACCACTGCGGCCGATCAGACAAACTACCTGTCTTTCGGGCACTTCGATGCTGATGTTTTTCAGAACATGCAGGCGTCCGAAATATTTATCCAGATTTTCTATTTTTACGATGGGCATGCTATTCATTCTAGCGATCTCCCTTGGCGAGGCGGGATTCGATCTTATTTTGAACGAAGGAAAGGATGAGAGTTACCACCCAATAAAAAATAGCGGCCATGATCAGCGCTTCCAGATTGTGGAATTGTGCGCGTCCAACTTTGGTGGCGCGCCACATCAATTCATGGACGAAGCCCGTGGCCGAAACAAGCGCAGAGTCTTTGGTCATGGCGATGAATTCGTTTCCAACGGGAGGAATGGCAAAGCGGAGAGCTTGAGGCAGAACAATGCGACGCATGGTTTGTGTTGGGGTCATCCCCAGAGCCATGGCGGCTTCACGCTGACCTTTTCCCACGGAGGCAAGCCCTGCGCGGAAGATTTCAGACATGTACGCGCCGTAGTTCAATCCCAATGCCAGCACGCCTGCAAAAATGCCTGAGAGAATAATTCCCAGCTGCGGTAAGGCCAAAAAGAAAAAGAAGATCTGTAAATAAAGCGGGGTTCCGCGGATAAGCGAAACATAAAAAGTACTGATCGCATAAATGGGCGGGAAAGTGGAGAGGCGTCCAAGCGCAGCAAGCAGGGCCAGGAACATGGCAAATAAAATGGATAGAACCGAAATTAATAGGGTCTGACCCAGTCCACCTGCAATAAAATCGATCTCATTCAGAATGAATTGACCGTCGATCTTTATGGTTGAAAATGTTTGGGAGCCGATCTTAATTTCCTGACCGCTGAAGAGGAAGACGAGCACAAGAAGTAAGACTCCCCATGAAAGTGCCACGTTGACCCGAAACTGACGTTCCTTGCGAAGCTGCGCATCGTACAATAACTCAGCTTGTGATTTTGGTGCATCTTGGTTTTTCGCGAATGCAGTCATACTGTACTCCGTTCAAGATAGACTCACAATAAGATCCAATTGAGTTCAAAAAAAAGAAAGGGAAGCGGCTGTAACGCCGCTTCCCTTTTTGCAGCATAAAAAGTTATTTGTTCGGTGCAGCGGTGATATCCATGCCGAACCACTTGTTGGAGAGTTCGGACAGTTTTCCGTCAGAATGCATGCCAGTGATGATCTCGTCCACTTTAGCGCGGAGGGAGGTTGAATCGAGGGTGGCAGATTTGTCAAAAGCGGCAGCGAGGTCTTCAGAGTACACGGCGCCATCGAGCTTTGTGACCGGCATGCCGGCGGCGATGTTCGCATCCACAACGGTTTCAGAGGTCACGTAGGCTACGAAATCCTTGCGCCCGGAAGCAATAGCCTGAGCACATTCCTGATCTGTTTCCAGAGGAACTACGGTCACGCCAGAGGGAACGGTGGCATAGATGGAGGCATCGGGCAAACCGAGGCCAGCCTTGTCATTGTTTAGCCAGAATTCGTAGGTGGTGGCGGTGCCAGCGCAAACGGCCTGACCAGAGAGACCATCTACCGAGGTAATGCCAGAGTCTGAGGCAACAGCCACAACTGCAGGTGTGTAGTAGTAGGGCACGCTGAAATCGAGGATCTTCTGGCGATCGGTGGTGACGGTCATGGAGCCGACGCTCACATCCCATTTGTCAGCCCAGTTGCCAGCGGTGATCGCATCCCAGGATGGGGTGGCGAAACAGGTTTCAACGCCGATGCCGTCGCCGATGGCGATGGCTACATCAACATCGAAGCCCTGCATTTCGGCAGTGGTCAGAGCATCAGAAGGACACTTGGTATCGGAGGGACGGGAACCTTCTGTATTGAGGAAAGACTGTGGTTCGTAGTTCGGGTCGGTTGAAACGAGGATGTATCCACGTTCCTTGATCGCACCAAGCAAATCGGAAGCGCTTGAAGCGCCGCCGCCCCCGCAGGCGGTAAGAACTAGGGAGGCCATCACCACCAGGCTGGCCAATGTCAAAAGTTTTTTCATTATCTCCTCCAAGAGATATTAAGAAGAATGGCAATTCGAGAATTGCCGCGGGATGATCTCATCCCGTTGTTCAAGCATAGACTATTTTTTTCATTTATGCAAGGATTTTTATATATAATCCGTAATGGTACAATTACTTAATATTCTGAATGGAGGCGAAGGTATGTCCGCGATTTTTCCGAGTGCAGAGTGGTTGAAGGAACTGGAAGTAAAACTTAATTCCGATGAAAAGTATGCTGAGATCGCGAAGAATTGGGAAGGCGATTTGTTCTTCAACATCGAACCGGAAGGCAATTTGACAGAACCCCTCACGTTCTATCTGGACCTTTGGCATGGCAAGTGCCGAAAAGTGGAATACAAACCTGACGCTGCCGCCCATCCAAAACCAGCTTTCACGTTGAGTGCGAGCTACAACAATATCACTGCCGTGCTGACAGGGAAATTAAACCCCATGTCTGCCATGATGACCATGAAACTGAAGGTTAGCGGCAGCATGGCTTACATGATGCGAAACGTTCCTACCGTGTTGGACTTTGTCCGTGTGGCGCAAGAAGTGACTTCAGAAATTCAATAATTATTTTGTAGCCCTTCTTTCTTCTTTCCTCTTTCGTATTTAAGGAAAGAGGAAAGAAGAAAGAAATGCAAATGCTCCCGATCCTCAAAATTAACCTCACTGATAATACAACTGAAGAATTCGTCATCCCAAAAGAATGGGAGCGTGATTATTTGGGCGGCGCATCACTGGCCGCTCGAATTTTATATCCACACTTGACGAAGGAACTTGACCCGCTTTCGCCCGAGTCTCCGCTGTTGTTCATTAATGGGCCGCTCACAGGTACGAATGGTCCGACCACAGGCCGCTTTGTGATCTGCGGAAAAAGTCCCGCAACTCATCTTTGGGCTGAATCTAACATCGGTGGTTTTTGGGGGCCCGAACTCCGCAAAGCTGGCTATGACGGTCTGTGGATCACAGGAAAAGCTCAAGGCCAGGTATATGTCTGGATCGAAGAAGGCAGGTTCGAGGTCCGCAGTGCGGCGAATGTTTGGGGCAGGGATGTGTACGAGGCGCAGGAAATTGTCCGCGCGGAGGTTGGGGTCAAAGGCGCGAGAGTCGCAGTGATCGGCGAAGCGGGGGAGAATGGCATTTTGTATTCATCCATCTGCTGTGACCACGGACGTATGGCGGGGCGCACGGGCCTCGGCGCGGTGATGGGGTCCAAAAATCTCAAAGCGATCGCGGTGTACGGAAAAAATAAATTTGAAGTGACGGAAAAATATTCGCAGGTGCGTTCCGATGCCAACCGCGCTTTGAAGCAGGATAACGAAGCGAAGATCATGCACGAGCTTGGCTCGGCGGGCGTTGCGAATTACGCCGCCTATTTAGGTTCGATGCCTTCAAAGTATTATCATCAGGGTTTTTTCGAAGGCGTAGATAATGTTTCTGGTTCGAAAATGGCTGAGAGTATTTTGGTTGGAACGAGCGCGTGTCAGGGATGTGTGATCGCTTGCGGGCGCGTGGTCAATCTTGGTGACGGCCAAAAACGCAAAGGACCTGAATACGAAACTGTGGTTGGTTTCGGCCCGAACTTGTTGATCGATGATCTGAACGAAGTAGTGCGGCTTGGCGAGATGTGCGACAAATACGGCATGGATACGATCAGCACGGCCAATACAATGGGCCTTGCTTTTCATTTGTTTGAAATGGGAAAGATCACGCTTCAGGATACGGGCGGGCTGGCTCTGGACTGGGGCAGCTTTCTCGCTGCGAAACAGTTGATCCGCATGATCGTCCGTCGTGAAGGGATTGGCGGTATCCTCACAAAGGGATCGCGTGCGCTTGGCAAAGCCTTTGGCGCGGAAGATGAAGCCATACAAGTGAACGGACTCGAAACCGCCTTCCACGATCCGCGCGGCGTTTCAGGGATGGCGCTTTCGTATGCGACCAGTCCGCGAGGGGCGTGTCACAATCAATCGGATTATTTTTTTGTGGACTTCGGTCACACCTATGACGATGTCGGAATCGGCTATTTTGAGCGTCAGGCTCAGGCGGAAAAAGCTGCCAATGTGGCGAAGCATCAGGATTTACGCACGCACTTTAATTCTGTGTTGATCTGCATCTTCGCTAACGTGGAGCCTCAAACACAAGTAGATTTGATCAACGCCCAGCTTGGCCTGAATTGGACAAAAGAGGATTTGATGAGGTCAGGTGAGCGGGCGTGGAATCTCAAACGCGCCATCAACAACCGCATGGGACTCACCCGCGCAAATGACAAACTTCCCAAGGCATTCCTTGAGCCGTATAACGAAGGCGGCGCGGCAGGTTTTGTGCTCGATTTTCCGGCCATGCTGGCGGCGTATTACGTGGCCCGCGGCTGGGATTGGGAAACAGGCAAGCCAACGAAGGAAAAGCTGATGGAATTGGGCTTGGATGAGGTAGCGAAAGATCTGTGGGGATGATTAAAAACTAGAAAGTGGAAAGTGAGGAATATCTCTGTTCACTTTCCACTACTCACTGATCGAGCCTCGTCTCATTTTTTTGACCTCGCCTCGTATCTTTTTCTCGTGCAATCTTTTTTCTTTTGAGGTCTTTGTTGGCCGCGTCTTATGGCGCGGCTTTGGTTTTTCCCCAGCTTTGCGGATCAATTCATAGAATCTCTGGATGGCATCTTCGCGGTTTTGTTCCTGCGTGCGATACTTCTTTGCTTCGATGATGAGAACTCCGTCAGCAGTGAGTCGTTTGCCGGCAAGCAGAATCAGCCGTCCCTTTAGGTCTGAGGCGAGGGATGGGGAGTTGGCTACGTCAAAGCGCAGTTGGACAGCCGTCGCAACTTTGTTGACGTTCTGTCCGCCTGGCCCTGAGGCACGGATATATTCCAACGAGATCTCTGAATCGAGGTTTTTCATTTCCCCACTATTATAAAGGTGGCGATCACTTTTTAAGCGACCGCCACCTTTGAAGTTTTACTTTACAACTCGTGGTGCAAAGAACCACAAGACTGCGAGAATTAACCCGCCTACAAAAAATGGGACAGGTCCGCCGAACCATTGGAACAGCGCGCCATAAAAAAGTGGAGCCACTGCATTGGCTGCGCTGTACGCCGCAGTGGATACACCCAACGCGCCGCCGACTTCGCTTTTGTCCGCGGTCTTGGTGATGAGGCTGTTGATGGCGGGGTGTAGCACGCCGCCGCCCAACGCCGCGGGGACGCTGGCGATAACCAACCAAAGGATGCCAAACCAGCCTTTTGCAATTTCATCAGGCAGGTTGATGTTGATGCTTTGAATGGAAACATGGAATGCACCTTGCCCTGCCATGCTCTCGAGGACTTTTGCTTTTTCATACCAGGGAACGGGAACAGCAGGCGTGAGTGCGGTTCCGATCAGACCGATGGCAAGCGCGCCGAGCCCCATGAGAACCAGCCACCGATCGCCTTTGACTCTAGACCAGCGCCCGACTAGCCCGCCTTGAATCACAACGATCAGAACTCCAGCCAGCGAAAACAGGGCTGCCGTGTCACGCGCATCCATGCCGAGGCGGGTGAGTGTGAACAGGGAAAAGAGTTGTTCATAGCCGCCGAAGGCCACTTGATAAAAGAACATGATGATGAGCAGGAATCCAATGGCGGGACGGTTGAGGGCATCTTTCAACGCGCCAAAGGAGAAGGGACGTCGTTTACGTGAGGCCTCGGGGTTTTCCACTTCCTTGTAGGTTTCCTTGAACCAAAAGGTGGTCAGCAAAATGGAAGCAAGTGAGAATACTGCGGCGGTGAACGCTACAGCGCGATAATTTTGTCCAGTGGCGGCGAGGACGATGAAGGCAATGATGGGTCCCATCACAAAGCCAACGCCGAATGCCGCACCGATCAGTCCCAAACCTTGTGTGCGTGTCTTATCGTTGGTGCTGTCCGCAACGGCGGCTTGGGCGGTGGCAATGTTTGCGCCGGAAAGACCGTCAATGATGCGGGAGACAAAAAGCAGGAAGACTGAATCTGCAAACCCGAGCAGGAGGAAGCCTGCCAGCGTACCGATCTGACTTGCAATCAAGATCGGCTTGCGTCCGAAACGATCTGATAATCGTCCGAGGATCGGCGCACCGATAAATTGCATGAATGGATAGGTTGCCTGCAAGATGCCGATCACCATTGGCGATGAACCAAAGCGCGCCGCGTACAACGGCAAAAGCGGGATGATGACGGAGAGTCCGATCAAGTCCACAAGGACGATGACAAGAACTGGCAGGACTCTTTTGAAGTCAAGTTTTTCGTTTATATCTTCTGTTGTCATATTTTTCCTAATAACAAACCCTCCCCCAAATCCGTTCTATGGATTTGGGGGAGGGCAGGGTGAGGTGTTTAGAACATCAAAGCGTTGATCTTGTCGATCATCGCGCGCTCGGGTCTCAGGTCAACATCGGTGAGGCGGTTGAGGGGAGTATCCACAAGGTTGTACATGGATGTCAAATTTGGCTTGGTAGTATTCAGATACAACAATCCAGTCACCAACCAGTTATTGCGCTGGGCTTCTTCCATCACACGCAGGGCCTCGTAGCGGTTAGTCGGGTCGTAGCCTCTTTCGAGGTTCTTCAAAATGACCGTGGAACCGTCATGCATGGCAACTTCGCGGACTTCGCCTTCTTCCATTTCGCGTTCGAGGATGATCTCGCTGCGGGGCGCGATGTAGGAAATCTCGTGCAGGGGTTCTTCGTGATCCTTGCCCCATGCATAGGAATGGAAAGTATTTTCCTGATTATTGAAGGTCACACACGGGCTAATGATATCCAGTACGGCGATGCCGTCATGGGCAAGGGCGATTTTGAGCAATTCCTTCACCTGCTTGGGGTTGCCTGCAAAGGAACGAGCTACAAAGGTCGCGTTGGAAACCAGCGCTTCCATGCAAATGTCAACAGGCATGTAGGGATTTTCGCCTTGCTTCTTGAGCTGTAAACCCTTCTCGGCGGTGGAAGAGAACTGGCCTTTGGTCAAACCGTACACGCCGTTGTTCTCAACGATGTACACCATGTTCACATTGCGGCGCATGATGTGTTTGAACTGTCCCATGCCGATGCTGGCGGAGTCGCCGTCACCTGAAACGCCAATGCCTTTCATACGGGCATCCGCGAACAGCGCGCCAGTTGCAATGGACGGCATACGTCCGTGCAGGCTGTTGAATCCGAACGCGCGGTTCAGGAAATATGTGGGTGACTTGGATGAACAGCCGATGCCGCTGAACTTCATCACATCCTCTGGCACGATGTTCATTTCGTACAGCGCGGTCACGATCTGATTGGAGATCGAGTTATGTCCGCAGCCCTGGCACAATGTAGTGGGCGCGCCGCGATAATCATTTTTGGTCAGACCGGCGAGGTTGATGTTGCTTGGGGCGCTGGCCATGGGGAGAGTTTCTGTCATTTTATATGCTCCTATTCTTCTCTATGTCATTGCGAGGAGGGTGTTCTTCCCGACGAAGCAATCTCGACAACAGTGTTGGAGATTGCTTCGGGCAAAAGCGCCCTCGCAATGACGTATTATTTCTTCTTCGCCTTCGCGGTTGCCTTGGACTTGGCAACGGCCTTCTTGGCGGGTTTCTTCGTCGCTTCTTTCTTGGACTTTGAAACTGCTGCCTTCGTTGTCACTTTCTTAGCTGGAGCTTTTTTCTTTGCAACAGCCTTCTGCTTTTTTCCTTCTGCTTCATAATTCGCAAGGATTCCCTCACGGACCCACTTCGCAGCGGCAGGCAAACCATCATGATACGCCACAGACTTGAACTTCGCAGCATACTGCGGATATTCCGTCAGCAGGATCTGGTGCATTTGTCCATCGCGGTTCATTTCCACAATGAAGACCTGGTCGTATTTCTCAATGAATTTGGTGACTTCCTCAGTGAACGGAATGGCGCGCACACGCAGGAAATCAGCCTTGAGACTGTCATCCTTTGCGAGGTGATACTGTGCTTCAAGCACGGCATTTTCCGTGGAGCCATAAGCGATGATGCCAACCGTCGCACCCTTGATCGGGTGACTGACGGGTTTGGGCATATAACTCGCCGCGTTGTAGTGCTTGACCTTGAGGCGTTCCATGTTCTTCATATACGCGCCGGAATCTTCGGTGTATTTTGCATATTCGTCGTGGCCAGTGCCGCGGGTGAAGTATGCACTCAACGGATGTTTGTTGCCGGGGAAGGTGCGGTATGGAACGCCATCGCCGTCCTTGTCGAGGTAACGTCCCCAATTGCCTTTGATCTCTTCGAGATCTTTTTCCCAGAGAACTTTTCCGCGATCCATCGGAGTTTCAGGATATTCGAACGGCTTGCTCATCCACTGGTTCATGCCCATGTCGAGATCGCTCAACACAAAGATAGGGGTCTGTGCGCGTTCGGCAATGTCAAAGGACTTCCAGCCAAATTCAAAGCACTCGAACACGTCACCGGGCAGCAAAATAATGGAGTGAGAATCACCGTGACCGATGAAGTGAGTGAAGGTCAAGTCGCCTTGGGAGGTGCGGGTGGGTAAGCCGGTACTGGGTCCGATGCGCTGGACGTCCCAGATCACGACTGGGACTTCGGCGTAGTAAGCCAAGCCAGCGAACTCGGTCATCAATGAAAGACCGGGGCCGGAGGTGGATGTCATGGAGCGTAAGCCAGCCCAGCCTGCCCCGATCGCCATACCGAGCGCGGCGAGTTCATCTTCCGCCTGCTCGATGGCATAGGTGTGTTTGCCGTCTTCGCGTTTGCGGAGCACGGGCAAATAATCATTCAATCCTTCCGCCAAAGAAGTGGCAGGAGTGATTGGGTACCAGCCAGCGAATTGCACACCGCCGAAAATGGAGCCTAGCGCACCAGCGGTATTGCCGTCTGCCATGATGAGTCCATCGGTCTTGTTCATCGGTTCAAGATAGTATGGGTCATTCTTTACCAGATTTGCTTTCGCCCATTCAGCGCCAGCCTTGAGGGCATTGAGGTTCATGTCAATGGGTTTTTGCTTGCCCTTGAAATGGAAGGTGAGTGCGGCGAGGATCTTGTCCATATCCAGACCGATCATTTGAGCGAGCACACCCACATAGACCATGTTGCCCACGAGGTCGCGATAATCCGTCGGTACGTTTGGATCGTTCTTCACGATGGTTTTGATCGGCATCGGGTAAACGGCCACATCCGTGCGGGTGATGGGTTGACGAATATCGTCAGAGTAGAAAAATGCCCCGCCCGGCGTAACAGATGCCAGGTCCCGAACGAACGAGTCGGGGTTCATCGCGATCACGATGTCATTGGCGTCTTGTCGCGCAATGAACCCATCCTTGTTCACACGGATGGTATACCAGGTCGGCAAGCCTTGAATATTGGAAGGGAAAAGGTTCTTGCCTGAAACAGGGACGCCCATCTTGAAGACGGAACGCAGGATGGTGTTGTTGGCTGTGGAACTGCCGGAGCCGTTCTTTGTGCCAACGGTGATGGAAAAATCGTTCACTATTTTGTTCATGAATCTCCTCTTTGGTTAACCGTCATTGCGAGGCGACAGCCGAAGCAATCCGCTTGCAGGGACGAATTTTTTTTACGGACGATGATACAAAAGGTCGGTGTGCTTGACGAGCGCTTCATGCCCGGCTTCGAACCGGTTGCTGCAAATTGACTCGACCATCACCTGATGGTATCTCCACACTTCCTGTAGATACTCGTAGCCGCCCGCGAAGACATTCAGGCCAACGCCTTCATAGGCTTCCCAGTAGGCTTCCAAAACGCCAATGACGAATGGATTGTCAAGTCGATTGAAAATGGTGAGATGGAGTTTGCGGTGTTCTTCGTGCGGGACTTGCACCGGTGTGCCGCGGATCTTATCCCATGCGCGGGTGATGATGGCTTGCAGTTCCTGCTTATCGGATTCGGTCAACAACTTGACCGCTTCGTACCAGTAGGCCGCTTCAAGATGATTGCGCATCTCGGCAAACTTGCGGAAATGATCATTATTCATCGCGAGCGCATAACCTAGACTTTGGCGAATGGCTGGCGCGAACGAATATTTCAGACGGCGAGTTCCCGTCTTCTGGCGGACTTCCACGAAGCCAAGCGCGCGAGCAACTTCAAGTTGCTCGCGCAGTGATGCAAGGCTGATATCCAATTCTTTGCTTAGTTCAGTTAAAGAGGGGAGTCCGTTCTCTGCTTCTGGATGTGCAGCCAGATAACGAAGAAATTCAGAAATATTCGGGGAAGTACGCTCGCGGAGCATATAAATTGATTAATCCGATTAATCGCATTTTACGCCTGTGTGGGAAGTGTGTCAAGGTCGTGAGTGGATTATTTACAACAAAATATCAGTTGTTCATATCATAAAAAAATTTTCTTTCTTCAATTTGGCTGGGGCAACAAGCAGGGTCGTTCGGCCCTTGTACGCGTAAACTTAATGTGATCAATCCACCCTCAACTGTTCCAGACTCAACGATCACCCTGTCTCCAAGATACTCAGTCTTCACATTGACTGGGCCGCCATTCCAATAGAGGAACACTGCCATTTCAATGAAATGCCCGGTTCCGCCATTTTGAGTGTTAAGAAATACAACTGCGTCTTGTATACCGTCATCGTTCATGTCGCCGTACAAGATGGTGTCTAGAAGATGGGTTGTATACGTTTCTGGCGATTCCTGCGCGGTTGGTGGGGTACGGTAATATACACCGTTTGACAATTGGTATTCTCCCCAATCAGGAGAGTGGTACGTGGCATTTTGAAGAATTTCCAGTGAAAGAATTGAATTGTTCATTTCTGGCGCAGCTTGTTGTGTTGCAGTTGGTTCCTCCAGAATAGAGATTGGCGTAAAGGTGGGCTGTGGTGCAATAACTTCAGGATTATTCTGAGCGATTGCTGTTAAAGTTGCACTGACAATATCGGCAATGTTTGGAGTTGGTTGAGGCTGTGCTCCACAGGCAATAATGCCAAGAAGCAAGGGGATTAAATATAGTATTTTTTTCATGGGCTCTCTTTGTGCGTAGTAAAGATGGCTGGCAAGGATGTTTCCGCTGGAAGGAGTTAAATTCACAGGCAGCGATGGGTAAGCCAGCGCTATATGTTATCGGAAAGGAGTAGGTGTGCCATCCCCCAATTGTATTGACAGGCAGGCTGCAACTGGAGTTGCTGTAGCTTCAGAATTAGCGGCGCTATTATTGCTTTCGTCGCTTTCAAGAATAACATTGTGTGGATCGGCAACCACCTTATACACCCCGCTTGTCGCTTTTGCAACAAAAGACATGGACAGGCTTTGATTCGGTTGCAATGTCCCAATGAGAACTTCCTGCCCTGTGTTGGTTTCAGCAAGCGCCACATCGATTGCAGGAGCGCTACCCTTGTTGATAACCGTTACGGAGAATCCGTAATACGGCAGGCATCTTCCGTTGCTGTCCACCATGCTTACGTACGCAGAAGTGATAGCTAGGTCAGGGAGTGGTGAGGTGCTCGTAGGGGGTAAATCCCTACTTTGAGCGGACATGTTGACAAGGATAAACGCAATTACGAGCGCAATAATCACCAAGCCGCCGCCGAAAAGGGAAAATATTTTATTCAAGGGTGTCCTCCGTGTTGAAATAGATTGGACGCCATTGTCGGTGGCATTGCCATTTATTTCAACTGTGGATTTCCCCAATTCACCCGTAGAATCGCCACCTATGGATTTCCCCAACCGCAAAACTGCTTCGGTTCTGGAGCTTACTTGAAGTTTCTTGTATATATTTTTTAAATGATATTCGACCGTGCTTGCGGAAATATCGAGCGCTAAGGCTATTTGTTTGTTGCTTCTTCCCTGCAGGAGGATTTCGATTACTTCTTGTTCGCGTTGACTAAACTGGCTGATCTCGTTTTTCATCTTTTGATTTCCCGTAACTTCCATATTTTTCAAAGCCAGCTTGCCAATTGACTACATCCCAGTGGTGGCGCGTTGAACAAATGGCCGCGCCCAGCATACACCTAATTTGGTTATAGTACAACGCGGATCGTTTCAATAGTTTTAAAGATATTCCACGCAAAACTTAGTTTTTGAAATTCTCCAAATATTTCAGAGGGTAATGTAATACTATTCCGTTCAAACCGTATAATTCCATGAAATGACATCAATCATCCAAAAAGCTTATGCGTGGTTTTCAGATCAAGCCAGTGAAGCGGACTTTGAAGACGTCTACCGCGCAGAAATGCCTCGTGTCTATAACTTTTTTCGTTACCGTTTTGGCGATGTGTCCCTGGCAGAAGACTTAACCTCGGAGACATTTGAAAAAGCATGGAAACACCGCGAAAAATATAAGCGCGATTTAAGCGCTTTTTCCACCTGGTTATTTACGATTGCCAAGCGTGTTTCAATCGACTATCAACGCAGAAGACATTTTGAGACATCGTTGAATGAATCCACTGACTTGCCTGTTGTGAATGCGTATGTGGAGGATTTGATTCAGAAGAAAGAGGACTTTGAGCGATTGTCCAGCATTCTTTCCCAGCTTTCAGACCGGGACCGGGGATTGGTTGCTCTCAAATACGGGGCAGGACTCACCAATCGCTCCATCGCCCGCCTTTGTGGATTGAAAGAGTCAAATGTTGCTGTAATTCTTCATCGTGTTGTAATTAAACTACGGACGGAATGGGAGATGCCATGAATGACGATTTTCTAACTCACTTTCAGGAACAGCCTCGGGCTAAGTTCACCGAAGAGCTATATAAAAAATTATCCCTGCCGATAAAACGGAATTTCAAATTAACAAACACGCGCCGCATAGAGCTTTCCTTGGGAGTTACCGTAGGTGTGTTGTTGCTTGCTTTTCTGGCTGTGCCGGGCGTCTATGCAGACGTGGAATCGTTCATTCGCAGGATCGCAGGAATTAACTTTGAAGAAACGACCCAGTCACCGATCACCTGTGACCCGTTGGTGGATTGCGAGTTTGAGCAGGCGCTTCGCGTTACATCGCTTGAAGAGGCACAGTTGGCTGTCCCTTTTACGATCAACCTGCCTGTTTGGACGCCGCAGGGGTATTGGCAGAACCCGAGGGTAAGCCTTTCGCGATTTCAGGGAAAATATGATCTTGTTCAAATTGAGTGGATCAAGGCTGAGTTTTCTTCCATCAGCGGCGAAGAGTACGAGCAGCAGATGACGCTGCGAATATGGCAACAAGATACAGAGTTCGATATGCCTTGGGCAATAGCCCCGGACAGCGCGGAAGAGATTTCTGTCAATGGAAAACCCGCGGCAATTGTCCACGGTGCGTGGAACCTTTTTGGAGAGAGCTGGAGTGGAAGCGGAGCAACAACGATTATGTGGAGCGTGGATAATGTTTGGTATGAAATATTCGCGGTGTTCCATGACCCGTCTACTGCTGTGACAGATGATGATCTGATCCGCATGGCCGAATCGATCCCATAAAAAAATCCTCCTAAATGCCCGATCACACTTGGCGTTTAGGAGGTAAGAGATCAATTTTATTTTTACTTAGGCGTTCACATTACCCCGAGATGATCCTCACAAATGCATATTCTGCTTTTGCCCCGCTAGGGTCTGTGAGAGTGAATGTTTCGGGGAAGACAGGGGTTGGGTTCGGATTGGGATTTTCGATGATTTTGAAGTTGTCGCAAATAGGCGTACCTTTGTGGATGTATGCCATCCAGCCACGCTCCGCCACATTGACTCCGTCCACTGATGTGACTTTGAGCCATTTATCGCCCTTCTTCACTTCATTGCCGTCAGCGGGGGCCTCCCAAATCTCGTCGCCGACGATCAGCTGTCCGCGCGTGTAGGAGGCGACAACGCTGGCGAAGGTGTTATGGTCGCTGCGCATTCTGGTGCCGCTGTTAAATGGGGTCATGCTGTATTGGGTCATGATACTCTCCTGTATTCCACCAAGGTATTACCGAATTTTGCAACGAGGGTGGCTTGTACTTGTGTTGTTGGGTAACGTGCAAGGAACTCCGCTTCTGTGCCGTTGAAATAGCTGAGGTCAATATTCTTGCTTTCTACGCCGAACAATGTCCCATCTCCGTTGTCGGTAAACTGCCAGTACGTCCAGTCACTCCATATCTTCGGCACTTGCGGACCGTCTGTGTTGTACGCGGCGATCCATAGCGGGAATTGGGAGAAATAAGTGACGTCCGGAGCAAATTCCTGCCAGTAATAATAGCCAGTGTACACACCAAGCTTTTTATTTGGCAGGAGCACTTTCAAGCGCTCCATAAAGGTGAACCAGTGCCGCCATCCGGCGTACGCTCCACCGTAGCGTTCTTCAAAGTCGCACCATAATTCCATTTCACCGGGATCATTCCCAAGCACCTGCGCCCATTTTTCAGCCTGACGTTTTGGGTTGGCGCGGCTATCATAAAACCAATAGGATCCACGAAGCAGGTTTGATGCTTTGGCTCCCTGCCATGAGGCTTTGAATTTAATATCTTCCCAGGTATTTTGCCCAGCGCGGATGATAACACCTCGTGTCATTTGCGCCATTTTCTCAAAGTTGATGTCGCCTGGTGTGGTAGGGTCATCCTGCCAGAAACTAATATCGGGCAGTTTGAAGAAAGATGTTAGAAAATATTCCCGTGGAGGTTGAATGGAAGGAGTGGGTTGATGTGGTGTGTCCATTGGTGATCGGAGTTTCCCAATGCCATTATAAATGGAATCATTCAAAAAGCGACCTCATGATTGAGGTCGCTTTTTGAAAATTTTTGATATGAAGAGATTAGTTGTTCAATGCGCCCTGGTTGATCCAGTCTTCAATGAGTTTGATATCCTCTGCAGAGAGATGATCTCCGCGATTTGGCATTTTTCCATTGTTGATCAACTCCACAAGATAGCTGCCGCTTGCATTGCCTGGCTCGATAACCGATCCATTGTTTGAGCCTGCCATGAGATTGTCGTATGTTTGCAAGTCAAGCCCTTCCTTGACCCGTTCCACACCATGGCATTTGATGCAATTAGCATTGAGAATGGGTTGGATGTCATTTGCGAAGCTTACACCACTGGGTGCGCTGGCACTTGCTGGTGTTTCAGTGAACGTTGATGATGCCGCTTCAGTCGCAGGGACGGCTGTGTCTGTGACAACGAGAGTCTCTGTGGCTGCGGGAACCTGTGTCGGCTGGGAAACTGCCTCGGTTGCTGTAGCAGGTTCGATCGGAGTCTGAGCCGCGCTTGCTCCACAAGCGGAGAGCGCTAGGGTAAATATCATTGCAATAGTGAGTAAAGTCAGCTTTTTCATGTTTATCCTTTGGTTTGTTGACGATATTGGCGGGCTAAAATTTACTATGACGCTTTGAGATCGAGGTGAAGAAATTGTGTGGTTTCATTTAGCTGGACATTAATGTGCTTTTTTTCGCAAAGTATGGGAAGTCTGTACAAGGTAAGGTATAATCAATGCGCCGCGCGATAGGCGCAAATTCATTACAAGGCTGAGTATGGCAGGCGCATTTAAACTACCCAACGAATATTGGTTATCCGTTCAAGTCACCCCGCAAGACGTTGAAAATCTTCATACCTTTCTTTTCGAGCGTGAGACGCCGTTAAAGACGCGCGATCTTGCTTCTGAGTTTGTCGAGGCGCGTATCCGCGCCGAACGCAAAGCCGCGGAGAGCAGGCAAAAAGCTGCCGGTAGAAGTTTTCTTCCAAAAGAAAAATACGAGGTCGGTGAAGAACTTGTCTTTCCTGCGCTGGATTGGAAACGCGGGAAGGTGATCGCTGTGCGTTCAGGTATGAACCCCGCCCTGAACGATTTTGACGTGCTTACTGTTGAGATGGAGGATCAAGCCGAGCGATTGTTTGCGGCGAGATTGGAATCTCATCTTTTGAATGATGCTCCGGTGATCGCCCCCGAAAGCGATGAGGTCAGTTCGGCTGCCGTTCTACAAGAACACGGCACTGTGATCGAAAATAAACTTAAGGGCGCATTCGGTTTGGATGAAGGGCTGGTCGATATTGCGGGACGTTGGTTTCCGCGCGCGCTCTTGATCGATATTAATCAGGGTCAGTTGAATCTGGCTGAGGCAGTGCTGGATATGTCTGGCGGCGAGCCCCTTCAAACGGATGCTATTCTCAAGGATATTGAGCTTCCTGCCGGCGTGAACCCCAAACTGGCTGAGTTTTCTTTGAATTACGCGTTACAGGACGATGACCGCTTCGATGAAGTTGGCCCCGCAGGACAGGTCTTGTGGTGTCTGCGCCGCCTTGAACCTGACTTTGTGCGCGATGTTCCGCCTCCGCTGCAATATGTGGAGATCGAGCATGACCGCAATCAATTAACCCCTGCGATGAAGAACCTCGAATCGCAGCTGGACGATGAGTTGACTCCGTCCGAAGACCTTGATCCTCGCGAGGAGATTTCCTCGATCACGATCTCACTCATTTATCCGCACCTCCGTGCAGGGACCTTGCCTATGTCACCTCGGGCGCGCAAGTTGTTCCCGACAGCTTACGAAACGGAGCGCGTACGATTCACTCTCGTGGATGGGAAAACAAAACAGCGCATTCCTGCCTGGGTCGTTTTGACGCACGGATATGTCTTCGGTCTGCGTGAATGGTACAAGGCACATTCTTTAATTCCAGGCTCGCTGGTTCAATTGCGAAAAGGTGAGAACCCCGGTGAAGTGATCGTGGAAGTGAAAAGCCAGCGCTCTTCAAAGGATTGGGTACGCACTGTGATGGTAGGCAATGACGGCGGTTTTGTCTTCGCCATGCTGAAGCAGCCTATCACTGCCGAGTTCAATGACCGCATGGTGATCCACGTGCCGGACTTCAAAACCCTTGACCCGGTGTGGGAGAAGAAGCGTTCGTTTGAAGACCTTGTTCTGCTTGTGATGCGCGAGTTGACAAAGTCGAATCCGCAGGGTCACGTTCATGCGCAGGAATTGTACGCGGCAGTTAACCTTGTCCGCCGCGTGCCGCCGGCGCCGTTGTTTGCCCTGCTGGCTACCAACCCGATCTATAAACATGTGGGCGACTTGCATTTCCGCCTTGATATGGAGGCCGAATGAGTCTGCTAAAACCGAGCACAAAGACACCGTTCCACATTGACTTTGAATGGTGGAAGAAAAGCGAACGAGACTGGCATGTTTTCCTTCGTTCCTTGCTGTGTCAGGAACATCAGGACGCCTTTGCCAACGTTGAAGAAGGCGAGATGATCGACTGGATCGACCCGCAAACCGCGGAAGTCAAACCTGTAGATGGTGTTCAGCACGCTTTGATGAGTCACTGTGCGCTTCTGCCCGGCTTCACCAGTGAAAGAACCGCTGTTGTGGAAGCGATCTTTAGAACCTTTATCGTAAATGGAAATGTCCCGATGTCTGCCGAGGAACTTGGCAAGCGATTGGGAAGACCGGCTGATACCATTTTGAAAACCATCGCGGGTCCGCGCGTTTACCGAGGCTTGCGCCCATACCAAACCCAGGAGCCTGCAGTAATCGCCACAGGCGAGTAAAATGGTGTAAATCCGCCCCCGTAGCTCAACGGACAGAGCAACTGCCTTCTAAGCAGGAGGTTGAAGGTTCGATTCCTTCCGAGGGCACTAATTAAATAAAAGCGAATCAGAAGGAGGAAGAACATGCCGACCGTAATTCGCAGATCAAGTGAAACGCTCATGGATTTCCGCCGCGAGATACTGCAGTCGGTGAGTTGGCGGGTACGTTCCAATATCTGGAGTCCTCCCACTGACGCTTACGAAACAGAAGAAGCGTACATTGTACGCTTGGAAATAGCGGGGATGCGCGAAGAGGATTTTGAAGTCACTCTCGAAAACGACACACTGCTGATCAGCGGCGTACGCTCCGACCTTCCTGAAAGGCGTGCATATCACCAGATGGAAATCAGGTTCGGCAAATTCGCAACAGCCTTGGGCGTGCCGGGGCCAGTCAATGTGGATGAAGCGCAGGCGGAATATAAAGACGGTTTTCTGACGATCATCCTCCCAAAAGCAAAACCAAATCAGGTCAAGGTTGAATAAGCAAATGCCCGCACAAAGATGGCAATCCGGCATACAGGAATTTTTTCAGACAATTGGCGAAACCGATGAGGAATTGATGAACACATTTCTGGCGTCGGTCTTTTCACGTTTCCAAAAGAAGGATGGCGCCTCTCCCGAACCGCAGGCTGATGACAAAAACGAAGGACAGAAGTTCCCCGACGTGCTTCCCATCCTGCCGTTGCGCGGCGTGGTCGTGTACCCCAACACCGCTGTCCCGTTGACGGTGGGGCAGGCGCGCTCCATCAAATTGGTGGATGATGTTGTCGGCGGCGACAAACTCGTCGGCCTCGTCGCTGCGCTGGACCCTGAGAAGGAAACCCCCGGCCCGAATGAACTCTACCGCATCGGCACGATCGCAACGGTCCATCGCCTGCTCCGCGCACCGGATGGAACTGTCCGCCTGCTTGTGCAAGGGATGCAGCGCTTCCGCCTCGGTGACTTTGTGGAAGAAGAACCTTATCTGAAGGCGCATATTCAGCTGCTGCCTGAGACCGATGAAAAAAATATCGAGACAGACGCCCTCGCCCGTAATGCGCGCGACCAATTCCAACAGATCACACAGATGATTCCGTCCTTCCCGGATGAGCTGGTAAATTCGATCACAGTCCTTGAAGACCCGCTGCAAACTGCGTATACCATCGCCAACTTCCAGCGCATTGAATTGAAAGATGCACAGGAAATCCTTGAGCTGGATTCTGTATATGAAAAGCTCAAGAAGTTGATTGGTCTGCTCGTGCGTGAAGCAGAAGTTTTGCAGATCGGACAGAAGATCCAGAACGAGGCGCGCGGGGAGATCGAAAAAGTACAACGTGAATATTTCCTGCGTGAGCAGATGAAAGCCATCCAGCGCGAGTTAGGCGAAAAGGATGAACAATCCGAAGAGACAGAGTATTTTCGCAAAAAGATCGAAGAAGCGAAAATGCCCGAGGAAGCGTTGAAACAGGCCAAAAGAGAGTTGGATCGTCTCTCCCGTTTGCCGTCCGCTGCTGCAGAGTACGGAGTCATCCGCACGTATTTGGATTGGCTCACCACCCTTCCGTGGTCAAAATCAACAGCAGATAATCTGGAAATTGGGCATGCCCGCGAGATCTTAAACAAGGACCATTATGGTCTTGAGGATGTGAAAGACCGTATCCTGGAATTCCTTGCCATTCGCAAGCTTCGCATTGACCGCAAAGATGAGACGAAGGAAGAATCGAAAGATGCCATTCGCAAGGAACGCGAAGGCGTCATTCTGTGTTTTGTCGGCCCTCCCGGCGTTGGCAAGACTTCACTCGGGCAATCCATCGCACGCGCCATGGAGCGGAAGTTTATCCGCGCATCCTTGGGCGGCGTACGGGATGAAGCTGAGATCCGTGGTCATCGGCGCACCTATATCGGTGCCATGCCTGGGCGCATCCTGCAATCACTGCGCCGCGTGGATTCAAAAAATCCCGTCTTCATGCTTGATGAAGTGGACAAGCTCACCAACGATTTCCACGGTGACCCCGCATCCGCCTTGCTAGAAGTACTCGACCCGGAACAGAACGGTGAATTCCGCGATAACTACCTCGAAGTGTCCTACGACCTTTCGCAGGTATTCTTCATCACCACAGCCAACACGCTGGAGACAATCCCTCGCGCCCTGCGTGACAGAATGGAGATCATCTTCCTTTCCGGTTATACAGAGAATGAAAAAATGTCCATCGCCCGCGGATATTTGATCCCCCGCCAGATCCGCGAGAACAGCCTGCGTGAAGATGAAATTAAATTCACCGATGATGCCTTGCAAATGATCGTGCGCCAATATACGCGCGAAGCAGGCGTCCGTAATCTGGAGCGCAAGATCGGCGCTGTCTGCCGCAAAGTTGGTACGAAAATTGCAGAAGGCAGTGTGGATAAATTTGAGATCACTCCCAAACTTGTGGAGGAATATCTCGATCATCCTATTTTCCTTGGCCCTGAGGAATTAAACAAACGCATCTCCATCCCCGGCGTAGTCCCCGGGCTGGCATGGACTTCCTTCGGCGGCGATGTGCTTTTCATTGAAACCACATGCATGCCCGGCGGGCGTGGCTTTCAAGTGACCGGTTCCATTGGCAACGTCATGCAAGAGTCGGCGCGTGCAGCGCTGTCGTATGTTCGCTCGCGAGCTGCCTCTTTCAATATCCCGAGTGAGTTCTTTGACAAACACGATATTCATATGCACATCCCGTCCGGCGCGCAGCCCAAGGACGGCCCGTCCGCCGGGGTAACGATGGCTACTTCTCTCGTGTCGTTGATCACCGGGCGTAAGGCAAAGCCGCAGATTGGAATGACCGGCGAGATCACTTTGCGAGGTCAGGTGCTAGCTATTGGCGGTGTCAAGGAAAAAGTGCTTGCGGCCCATCGAAACGGCCTTACCACTGTCATCCTTCCTAAATACAACGAACCAGATGTTGATGATGTCCCTGACGAAGTCAGGAAAACCATGAAGTTCATTTTTGCTGAAACAGTGGATGATGTGATCAATGCAGTATTGGAAAAACCGAAATCCCAAAAGAAGACGGCGGAAAAGCCGGTAAAGAAAAAACTAAAGACAGCAAAGGCAAAAAAGAATGGCTCAAAAAATACTGCTCGCAGAAGATGATGTCACCATGGTTTCCCTGTTGAAGACCCTGCTCAAAATGGAAGGTTTTGAGGTGGTAGCGCTGCAGGCAGATGCGGATGTTCCCGCTGCGGTGAGGGTTGAAAACCCGGACGTCCTGTTACTGGATGTTCATCTCTCACGCCAAAGCGGCCTGGAAATTTTGGATGAGCTTAGAAAGGCAGAGGACACAAAAAATGTGCGTGTGGTCATGTCCTCTGGCGCCAGCGTAAAAGAGGAATGTATCCGTCGTGGTGCGAACGGCTTTTTGCTAAAGCCATTCATGCCGGATGACCTCATTTCCATCTTGAGACAAACCATTCGATCTACATGACGAATTCAAGTGTGACGATTCGTGAATTTTCCTTCACGAATGATTACGAAAATATGGTGACTTTCTGGCGAGGTATTGAAAAAGGTATGAACGTCGGGCGCTCGGATACGCCAGAAGAGACGCTGAAAAAGCTGGAGCGCGACCCAGACCTTTTCCTTGTTGCAGAAATTAAGAACGAGATCATTGGTACGGTCATCGGAGCCTTTGATGGGCGGCGCGGCATGATCTATCACCTAGCCGTTCGCAAGGATTTGCGGGGGCAGGGGATCGGCGCGGCGCTCCTTGCTGAAGTGGAGAAACGGTTGCAGGCCAAAGGTTGCCTCAAATGCCTGATGCATGTTCTGGACGACAACACCGAAGCCATTCAATTTTATAAAAACCAGGGCTGGCGTCATGCAACCGAAGATATTGTCTTCGTAAAAGAGTTTTTCACATGATTCGATTTGGGATATTAACTCTCTCGGATCGTTCCTCGCGCGGCCAACGGGAGGATGCCTCCGGACCGGCGCTTGCGCTTCTTGTCCGCGCTCAAGGCTGGTCAGTCACCAAGCAGCACATCCTTCCCGACGAAGAATCTGCGATCCGCACGACACTGACCGAGTGGGCCGACAGCAGCGAGTTTGACATCATCCTCACCACCGGCGGAACAGGTTTTGCCCCACGGGATGTTGCGCCTGAGGCAACCCGGGCTATTATCCATAGAGAAGCACCCGGCCTCGCAGAAGCCATGCGCGCTGAAAGCCTCAAAAAAACCCCGCATGCCATGCTCTCGCGCGCTGTTGCCGGTATTCGCGGGCAGACTCTCATCATCAACCTACCAGGCAGCCCGAAGGGCGCGGTTGAAAACCTTCAAACAGTTCTCTCTGTTTTGCCGCACGCCGTCCAACTGCTCAAAGACGATCCAACGTCTGAATCGTCCCACTGAAAGCTGATTGTAGTCCACTGACTACTGTTCTTCTCACTGGACACTGCTCCAAACTCATTGGTATAATCCGCCCGCTCTATATAAAAAATAACTAACCAAGGAAAGCAAGCATGATCGATGTAAATGAACTTCGCAAAGGTGTTACATTTGAATTAGACGGCAACCTCTTAAAAGTGTTGGACTACAGCCATAACAAAACCGGCCGTGGCAATGCCAACATTAAGGTGAAAGCCCGTAATTTGTTGACCGGCTCCACCATTGAACGCACATTCAGCTCTGGTCAGTCTGTTCAGGATGTGAGCCTTGATTTTGCCAATGTGTCCTATCTCTATAACGATGGTGACTTGTACTACTTCATGGATAATGTCACCTTTGAGCAGCCCGGCATCAAGCAGGAATCTCTTGGCGAGAGCGCTCAGTACCTCAAAGAAGGCATGGAAGTTAAATTGACCTTCTATAAGGGCGAAGCCATTGATATTGAACTTCCCACCTCGGTTGACTTGAAGGTAGTAGAAGCTGAAATGGCCATTCGCGGCGACACCGCCACCGGCGTAACCAAGAAGGTTATCACCGAAACCGGTGTGACCGTGCAGTGCCCGAACTTCGTCAACGTTGGCGACACCATCCGCGTGGACACCCGTACAGGCGAATACGTTACCCGCGTATAAAATTACCCATGAAAACTCCTTCCGGGCGTGAATGCCCGCACTTCTACGGCGATTATTATCGTGGCCGTAACGTGGAAGAGTGCCGATTATTGGACGCACAGGGACAGGCTTGGACCGCGGATTTGTGTGCCACCTGTCCTGTGCCTGATATTGCGCGTGCTAATTCCTGTCAGTTTTTGAAATTAAAGGTGAAGGTCGGACGTCCGATCACGGCTATTTTCCAACGTCGCGTGCAGGTGAGTGCGTTTTGTGAAAAATCGGAGCGGGATGTCTCGGAACCTGAAATAGGGTGTGGTGAATGCCACGCTTTGCCATTCACCTTTGAGGTAAAAGAAGAATAACCCCAGACTCCGGGGGGAGTCTAATTTATGACGCTAACTCTGCTGCTTGATCTTGACGATACCCTTCTAAATACAAATTTAACAGCTTTTATTCCAGCCTATTTTCAGGCTTTGTCCAAGGAGCTTGCTCCGCATATTGCGCCTGAACTTATGATCCGCGCCCTTCTTTCAGGGACACACCTGATGAATGAAAGCGATGATTTTTCGCGTCCGTTGGAAGAAATGTTTGATTCTGTGTTTTATCCGCAACTGAATATTTCCCGCGGTGAGATCGGACCTGCCATCGATAAATTTTATGATACTGTTTTTCCAGCTTTGGGAGTTTTGACCTCGCAGGTCCCAGACGCGAAAGCATTTGTGGAGTGGGCAACGGCAAAAGGATATCGAATTGCGATTGCTACAGATCCGCTCTTCCCGCGTAAGGCTACATTTCATCGATTACGCTGGGCGGGTTTTGACCCGCAGCAGTTCGAACTGATTTCTTCCTACGAAGAATTCCATTTTACAAAGACTCATCCAGCATATTACGCGGAAGTCCTAGGGCGCATGGGCTGGCCTGAGGGGCCTGTGCTGATGGTGGGCAATGACTTGGAACGGGACATCGCTCCCGCGACAAAGCTTGGGCTGGCAGCATTTCACGTGGACATTGAATCAGATCCCAGTTTAGGTGGAGATGCGCAACCTCGCGGCACCTTGTCCGATTTGACCAGGTGGATCGAGTCTGTAGATCATGCATCGCTGTTCCCATCCTTTAAAACGGCAGATTCGTTCTTGTCGCTTCTCTCTGCCACACCAGCCGCTTTGAATGGAATGTTGAGTGGGTTGGATGAAGCAGCATGGTCTCTCAAGACCACTCACGACGATTGGTCGTTGACTGAGCTGGTATGTCATTTGCGAGATACCGAGCGCGAGATCCACCATATGCAGATCGGGTTGTTCAAGGATCAGAACGAGCCATTTATTCCACGGCCAGATACAAGTGTATGGGCGAGCCAGCGTGATTATTTGCATGAGAATGGCGCTCTGGCGTTGAAGGAATTTAATGGTGCGCGGCGCGAGACACTTGCTCTTTTGAAAAATATTTCCACTGGAGATTGGGACCGCAAGGCGCGTCACGCCATTTTTGGCCCGACCAATTTTCAAGAAGTGATCAGTTTTATGGTCGACCATGACCGAATGCACATTCAGCAGGTCTGGACATTATTGAGAAAAATGTAACAAACAGCGTGTCTTCGGGCATGTCGCAGGGTTATATGGGTAAGGACAAGTACAGCTTGTCCTTATTTTTTATATATATGATGGTCATTTTTAATAAAGGAGAACACGAATGAGAAACCGTGTAGTTGTAACCGGGTTGGGATGTGTTAGCCCGGTTGGAAATAATGTGAAAGATACTTGGGAGGCGTTGCTGGCAGGGAAGTCCGGCGCGGCTCCGATCACTTCTTTTGATGCCAGCGCGCATAAGACACGCTTTGCCGCGGAAGTAAAGGGTTTTGACCCTGTTGCCTTGTTTGGCACCCGCGATGCTCGCAAGATGGACCGCTTCACCCAGTTCGCAACAGCTGCAACATTGGAAGCAATGGCTCACGCGAATTTGAAGATCGATGAGTCGAACCGTGACCGCGTGGGTATTTTGATCGGAACAGGCATCGGCGGGATCATGACGCTGCTGGAGCAGTATGATGTCCTGCGCGAGCGCGGACCGGAGCGTGTCAGCCCGTTTCTCATCCCGATGATGATCTCGGATAGCGCGGCTGGTAATATCGCCATCCGCGTGGGTGCGCGCGGACCTAACATGTCTTTGGCTACCGCATGCGCCTCTGGCACGAACTCCCTTGGGGAAGCGGCAGAGATGATCCGCCGCGGCTCAGCAGATGTGATGATCGCTGGCGCGTCCGAGGCGGCGATCACTGCTGTCACCATGGCTGGGATGAATGTGATGACGGCTCTTTCCACCCGCAATGATGACCCGCAAAGGGCATCTCGTCCGTTTGACAAAGATCGTGACGGGTTTCTGATGGGCGAGGGCTCTGCTGTTTTGATCCTCGAATCCCTTGAATCTGCAAAAGCGCGCGGCGCGAATATTTTGTGCGAGTTTAGCGGATACGGTACGTCGGACGATGCGCATCATATTTCTGCTCCTGCCGAAAACGGTGCGGGTGCGGCCATCTCCATGCAGCTTGCACTTGATAGCGCGGGATTTAAACCAGCTGATATCAGTTACATCAACGCCCACGGTACGTCCACTTATTTGAATGATAAAAGTGAAACCGCCGCGATTAAGACCGTGTTTGGTGAGCAGGCTTACAAGACTCCAGTTTCTTCCACTAAATCCATGACCGGACATTTATTGGGCGCTTCCGGCGCTTTGGAAGGTATCATCAGTGCTTTGGCGATCGTGAATAATATTTTGCCGCCAACCATCAATTACGAAACACCCGACCCTGTCTGTGACCTGGATTATGTGCCCAATCAGCCGCGCAAGGTACATGTGAATAGCGTCATGTCCAATTCGTTTGGTTTTGGCGGGCATAATGCTACCCTGATCATGAGTCGCTACCAATAAAGGAGCAAGCATGCCATTCGCGCATATTACAGGTTGGGGCATTAGCGTGCCTGAACCTGTTCTTACAAATGAAGACATTTCCAAAATGGTGGAAACCAACGATGAGTGGATCCGCTCTCATACCGGCATTCGTGAACGTCATATTGCCCGCGAGAATCAGTTCCCGTCCACGCTGGCGGTGGATGCCGCCATAAAAGCATTGCAGGTGGCGAACCTTGCCCCAACAGAACTGGATTTGATCATTTTGACCAGTTCTTCTCCTGAATATATTTTCCCTGCCACAGCTTGTTTGGTCCAGGACCAGATCGGCGCAACCAAGGCAGGTGCATTTGACTTATTGGCTGCGTGTTCGGGATTTATCTTCGCTACAAATATGGCGGCGCAAGCCATCCGCAGCGGATCGATCAAGAATGCGCTGGTCATTGGCTCCGAAACCCTTTCCCGGTTCACCAATTGGAAGGATCGCAATACTTGCATTCTCTTCGGTGACGGGGCGGGCGCATTTGTTTTGCAGGCCAGCGACAAGCCGGGCGGCCTGCTTTCTGCTGTGATGCATTCAGATGGTTCCGGTGCAGATGCGTTGACTCTGCTTGGCGGCGGCGCTCGTCACCCCGCCACTGAGACCACCATCCACGAAGGCAAACATTTCATTCAAATGGACGGCAAGGCTGTGTTCCGTTTCGCCACCCGTGTCATGGGGCAGGCCATCAAGGAGTCCCTTGAACTGGCGGGGCTTAAGCTGGAAGATGTGCAGTGGATCATTCCGCATCAGGCTAATTACCGCATCATCGAAACCGCAGCGAAATACCTGAAGACCCCAATGGAAAAATTTGTGGTCAATATCGAAAAATACGGAAACACTTCCACCGCCTCCATTCCGATCGCCACTGTAGAGGCGGTTCAAGCGGGACGTGTAAAACCTGGCGACAAGATCGCTTTCGTAGGTTTTGGCGCAGGGTTAACCTGGGGTGCCATGGTTGTCGAGTGGACAGGACCCATCCCAGTCAAGAAGCAGATTCATCCCGAACAGTATCGCTTCTTCGCCCGCTTGCGCTCGTTTATCCGCCGTGCGCTGCGCAGGATCGAAGGCCTCTTCTCGCGCAAGGAACTCTAACCGTCCTTTCATAGAGTTTGTGGTACGATTCATTTGAAAATTTTTCAAGGAGTGTTCTATGGGTCTTCCACATGGTTCAGAATGGATCGTTATTCTTGTTATCGTAGTCCTGTTGTTTGGGCCGGGGCGTATCGGCAAAATAGCAGGTGAGCTTGGTCGCAGCATCAAGTCTTTTCGTGAAGGGTTGAGTGGTGGGGAAGAAGAAAAGACGGACAAGCCTGAAAGCGAAGAAAAGAAATAACCAATAAAAAAAGCCCTCCGAACTCGGAGGGCTTTTTTTATTAATCCAATTGGTCGATCAAATCTTTAATTTCGGTGGCTGGCAGCTTGCACACAAACCCCTCGCAAACATACGCAGTTGGTTTGTTTTCCACCAGTCCACGGTTTTCCAGGAGGGCAGGCGAACCTTCTTTTATTGGAAAAGAGGAACCGGCAGTTACCAAACCCGGTCTGTATTCTGCGTGAATGACATTTAGCATCTGCTGGAAGTTTTCATCGCTCGCTTCGCCCAGCACTGCAACCTGCTTCATGTTCCCCAAAACATTCTCCGCCGCTGAAAGCCAGTTTGCAAAACCGAGCGGGTAGCGCATCACAAAGCTCGTGATCTGTTGGAGTGACTTGTCTGCAAGGTCCCGATATTTTCCTTCATCGGTATAAGCGGCAAGTTTCGTCAGCGCTTGGCAGGCTAATGAATTCCCAGATGGCGTGGCGTTATCCTGCACTTCCTTTGGGCGGACGAGAAGCTTTTCGCTATCATGCGGTGTGTCAAAGAATCCGCCCTCGGGATCGCTAAAGCGCTCGATCAGTTCATCTGCGAGTTCTTTGGCAGAAATGAACCACTTGTTGTTGAAATCTGTTTGATACAGCTCAAGGAGCCCAAGTATCAAGGCAGCGTAGTCTTCAAGAAATACTTCTTTCTTAGTTTTTCCGGCACGCCATGAACGGCGTAATTTCTCATTTGGCCTTAATTCAGAGAGTGAAAACTCGGCGCTTCGCGCAGCCAGGTTGAGGTAATTACTGGCGCTCGGGCTTGAGCTTGCGAGGACTCGTGCCGCTTCTGCGAATGCAGCCAGCATCAGCCCGTTCCACGAGGTGAGGACTTTATCGTCTGTGCCAGGGCGGATGCGCATGGCACGAGCGGCTAAAAGCTTGGAATGAGACTCTATCAATTTTGCTGAGATATCTTCCAGATTAAGCTTGAAGCGGGCGGCGAGGGCGTCATCATCCATTTGGCGGTGGAGAATGGTTTTCCCCTCCCAATTCCCATCGGCGATGATCCCGTACGCCGCTTCAAAAAACCCAGATTCGTCTTTCAGTTCATCGCGGATTTCATTTAGCGACCAAACGTAGAATTTGCCTTCTTCGCCTTCCGAGTCCGCATCAAGCGAGGAGTAGAAACCTCCTTTTTCGTTCGTCATTTCGCGCTCCACGAAATTGAGAGTTTCTTCCACGATGCGTTTGTATGCTGGTTCTCTGGTGACCTGCCATGCGTGCAAATACGCGCGGGCGAGCAGGGCATTATCGTATAACATTTTTTCGAAAACAGACCCTAAAGGTTTTTAAAACCTTTAGGGTCTCGGTGTTACTCATGAAATTTTTTTACCGCATCCAGCGCCTTATTCCATTGCGCCAGTTTCTTTTCTCTTTCTTCTTTCTTCATCTTCGGCACATAAACCTTCTCGGATTTCCAATTCTTTGCCAGACTCTCGAAAGTCGTTCCCAAAGCGGAGACACCAGCGAGATTCGCAATACCGATGGCGGTGGCTTCCAACGCGGCAGAGACACGCACTTCGAGATTGAGCAGGTCTGCGATCATCTGCATCAGGTAGGGATTGCCTGATGGGCCGCCATCCACTTTCAGGTGAGGAGGAGGCGTGCCTGCATCCTGAGACATGGCCGTGACCACTTCGTACACTCGGCAGGCAATTCCATCCAATGTGGCGCGGACAATGTCATCGGAACTGGTGCTGCGGTTGAGGCCGAACATCGCGCCTTGTACATCTGTCCGCCAGTGTGGGGCGGCGAGGCCTTGCAGGGCGGGCACAACCACCACACCCATATCTGCGGATCTGTTCGCCGCATCATGGCTGGATGCGGAATCAGGAATGACTTTCAGATTATCGCGCAGCCATTGAACAGCCGAACCCGTGACGAAGATACCGCCATCGAAAGCATACGCGGTGTGGCCGTCAAAATTCCAGCCAACGGTGGTGAGCAGTCCATTATTGGAGAACTGTGGCTTGCCGCCGATATTCATCAAAAGAAAACTGCCAGTGCCAAAGGAGCATTTCATTTCACCTGCGTTGAAACAAGCCTGACCGAATAACGCGGCTTGCTGGTCAACCAGAAGAGCGTGCAAAGGCAGGGGTTTTCCATTTCCAAAATCCACATCGCCGATGTGGCCTGCGGATGGTTTTACTTCGGGCAACATACTTCGGGGAACATCAAATAATTTCAGTAATTTTTCATCCCACTCAAATTTGTTCATGTCAAACAATAAAGTTCGTGATGCGGTGGATGGGTCGGTGACGTGCAGTTTGCCTCCGCTCAGTTTCCAGATGACCCATGTCTCTGTGGTGCCGAATTTCAATTTGCCTTCGTGTGCTTTTTTGCGGAGTTCAGGATTATTTTCAAATACCCACTTGAGTTTTGGCGCGGAGAAATAGCTGTCGAGCAGCAACCCTGTCGTTTGGCGCAACCAGTTCAGGTCCACGTCAGAAGCGAGAGCGTCGCAGACGGATTGTCCGCGGGTATCCTGCCAGACGATAGCGGGAGTTACGGCTTCGCCTGTTTCTGTATCCCAAACAACAAAGGTTTCGCCCTGATTATCGAACCCGACGGCAGAGATTTCATATTTATCAAGCAGAGGCGCACAAGCCTCTTTTACGGTGCGGACGATGTCAGCAGGCTCCTGTTCCACCCAGCCTGCCTGCGGAAATCTTGCGGGTAATTGCGCGGAGTTCTTTTCGATCATTTCGCCGTTTTCATTAACAATGACGGCGGTGGTCTGTGTGGTGCCTTGGTCAATGCCGAGCAAGTATTTCATAAAGTCTCCTTATAACAAAACCTGACAGGTCTTATTGATAAGCCCGCTTTCAAAAAATAACTATTAAGACCTGTCAGGTTTGTGGAAGAATATAAGAGCGGTACCCCTCGCGAGATACCGCTCTTAATTTTACCTGCAAGAGATTTTTTAGTGTTCGCCGAATTTCTTTTCGATCTCGGCGATCTTTGCCTGGTTCTGCTTGATCTTATCGCCTTCAGGTACACCTTCGAAACGGACGTCTTCACCGCCAGTGGTGAACGTGATCACCGCAGTTAAGATGGCTACGCCGATCGCAATGTAGGAAGTTGTTGCAGTGGGGATGAGGAAGTGCAAAGCGTTTGCCTCGGAGACGGGAAGGAAACCCAAGAGCAAACCAACGACGGCAATCCCAATACCCACAGGAGCGGTCTTCTTGGACCAAAGTCCGCACAGGGCGACGACGAAGACGATCGTAAAGTAGAATACTTTTTCATTGGGCGGGAAGAAACCGCTGATCGCGAGTGTGATACCGAAGATGATCGCAAGTACCGCATTGGGTTTGGAAAAACTCCCAAGGTTGAACGGACCCTTTTCCTTCCATTTTGCAGAGCCTTCAGATAAGAGGCCAGCCGCAATAGGCATAACCATGGAGATGTACAGGAATACTGCGCATGCCACCGCCAGAATGAGATAGGCAGGTGCGTACAGTGTGCTTGCCAACGCAAGAATGGCAGATACCCAAACCGCAGTTCCAGGAGTGCGATACACGGTGCTGACATTGGCGAGAGCGGCAGAGGCAGGCAGACCACCATCACGAGCGAAGGCGTACATCATGCGGGACGTGGAGGTAAGACCCGCCAAAGCGCAGATGTAGTTGACCAACACCATACCAGCGGCAAGGAAAATGCTCAACCAGCCGGGCATGCGGGATGCGCCCCACATATAGAAGAATGAGCCCCAGCCAGTGGCAGCGGCTTCTTTGAGGTCTGGCATTGTTAGTACATACGCAGCCACAGCCACGAGACCAAAGACCCAAGACCAGAAAACGGCTGTCCACATGCCCTTCGGCACGTTTACCTGTGCATCTTGAGTTTCTTCGGAAGTGTGAGCGGAAGCGTCAAAGCCTGTGATGGTGTAACACACATATGAAAGCCCGAGCAGGAATGCAAAGGCAATGCTTTCTGTGCGGAACGGGACAACAGCGCCGCCAACATCACCGGTTACATTTTGGAACGTCCATAGGCGGGAGAAATCCAACGCGACGGGGCTGAAAGCGAACAGTGTGACGATCAAGATCACGGTCAAACCGAGGATGATATAACCGCTCCAGTCGGTAAGTTTGGTGGTGATGTTGATGTAGTAGTGATTCAAAATGGCTTGTGATCCGAGAGCAAGGACCAAAAAGCCAAATTGATGCCAGGCACCGAAGGTGGATACATCAACATGGAGGGCGGTTCCGAGCAGCAGGTCTCTGAAGAACACGGTATAGAGGAGTACGTCTACAGAGGAGACTACGCAGATCAAACCGATGAGGTTAAACCAGGCGGTCATCCAGCCCCAGAATTTCCCGCCGAGGTGCGAACTCCAGTGATAGAGACCGCCCGCAGTCGGGAAGGAAGATGCGATCTGTCCCATGCCCACAGCCACGCTCATGGCAAGCGCGCCGCCGACCAGCCAGATCAATACAGCGCCGCCAGATCCGAGGGCGTTGAAAGCAGCAGGGAAAGCGGAGATACCACCAGCCAAAATACAAATGATTGAAAATGAAATTGCGAAGTTCGAGAAGCCGCTCATGCGGCGCGAAAGTTCTTGTGCATACCCCAACTTATGTAGTACTTGCTTGTCGTGCGCTTGACTTTTGTCTGCCATTTTCGTAATTCTCCTTGATTTTGAATGAATGTTTTTTAGATCAAGAAACCGAACTTACGAAGCACGAATATTAATCATCGATACTGCACCTCCTGCCCCCAAAAGGGGACTCTCCTCTGAGTTATCTGAATTGAAAACACCGGCAGTCTAAAATAGGTTCGACGAATAATTTGCCAATTTTACACTCGAAAATCAATTCGAGATAGCCGTGTTTTGTTAACGAACATGGGCGCATAAATTTACTTCATGCGCCCATGACCTGTTACTTCTCGAACAATTCCACCAATTGGGTGATGTGAACAACGCCATCAAACCCGCTAAGGTTGCCTTTGCGGATTTCAGCTTTTTCGCCATCTGCATCGCCGAGGCAGGAGACGATCACATCGCCCGCGCTCACATCTTCACGTTCTGTGTAGTGATTGGTGGTGACGATGACATTCGCACCCGCGGACTTTGCGGCAGCGAGGCCGTTCTTCGAATCTTCCACCACGATCACTTCATCGGGGCTCAGCCCAAGTTTGGAAAGAGCCAGGTTGTAGATGGCGGGATCTGGCTTCTTCTTCTCAACCACATCACCGGCCAGCACAACTTCAAACTTAATATCTGAAAGCGGACCTTCGGTGATGGCTTTCGCAGCCTGTTCGTTGGATGTGGTGCAGATGGCGAGCTTGAGGCCTGCGTCCATCGCCTCTTTCATGAACCGATGAATGCCCGGGCGAAGCGGCAGTTTGCCAGTCTCGATAAGTTCCACGAACAAAGCTGTCTTGCGCTTGTGCATGTCCTTGACGAGAGCATCGATCTCCGCCTCGGTCAACGGCTTGGAAAAGCCCTTGGTCTGCCAGTGCTTTTTCATACGTTCCTTGCCGCCGCCGACTTGCAGGAGTTCATGGTAATACTCCACATCCCATTCGTCGGTGAAACCGAATTCCTTGAAGGTCATGTTGAACGACACACGGTGACCATCCCGTTCGGTGTCAATGATCACGCCGTCCTGGTCAAAGAACACTGCTTTAATTTTTGACATGGTTGCCTCCAGTCAAAGACCTGACAGGTTTCAAAACCCTGTCAGGTCTGAGAGTCTTTTACTTCTTTCCAAAGAATTCGAGCACGGTGTTGACAAAAAGTTCGTTCTCTTCCTTGGAGCCAATGGTCACACGGAACCAGCCGTCGGAGCCGTATTTCTTGCTCTCGCCGCGCAGGATGATGCCCTTGGTTTCAGCGTATGCCAGTACTTCCTTGCCGGTCTTGCCGGTCTCGCCGCAATCAAAGAGGATGTAGTTGGCCTTGGAGTGCATTACGTAGAATCCTGGGATTACTTCCAACGCTTCTGTGATGAAATCCACGGCATCGTTGTTGAACTTGACGCGTTCAGCAAGGCCTTCGGTATCTTCAAAGGCAGCGAGGGCGGCCCACATGGGGATGGTGCCTACGTTCCATGGGAGAAGGGAGCCGGCAACTTGCTTGAGGGTGTCTTCGTGAGCGATGGTGTAGCCGAAGCGCATTCCAGCCAGCCCATAGGCCTTGGACATTGTGCGGGTGATGAACACATTCTTGTACTTCTTGGTCAATTCCACCTGCGACATGCCCAAACCAGCGTATTCGATGTAGGCTTCATCCACAACCAGCGGAATGCCCAACTTGGCAAACGGCTCAAAGTGCTCAGGGTCCATGAAGTTGCCGCTGGGGTTGTTGGGATTTGGAATAACGATGATCTTGGTCTTGTCGGTGACGGCATTCATCAACGCTTTGTGATCATATTTAAGTTTGTGATCTTCATAGATCATCGGCACAGAGACCATCTTGGCGCCGAGCAGCGTTCCACGTAATCCATAGATACCGAAACAAGGAGTGTGCTGAATGACCTCATCGCCGGGTTCAATGAACATGCGGAAGATGTTGTCGTACACTTCGCTGGAGCCGTTACCGATCATCACGTTCTGAGGACCGGCAACGCCGTTAATCTCAGCGATCTTGCTGCGGACAACCAAACCCTGGTCGGGGTAGCGGTTGGTCATCTTGGCGTATTTGAACATCGCCTCCAATACCTTCTCGGAAGGGGGGAGGGGATTTTCATTGGACATCATACGGTGCAGCTCGGGCTTGCGCCATGCCAATTCAATGTGATCCGAAATGTACATCGGGATGCCCTTGACCCACGGGGCGTAGTATTCTTCAATTTGCTTCATTACTTTAATCTCCTGATTTATTTTGTTTGTATTCAGGTTGCGAAACTTTCAACTTTCAACCTGTAACTTGTAACCTGTTTTTACGCCTTGCCTTCGCAGCCCAGTTTGTCCATCCAGTGCATCACGGCCTTGCGGGTCGCGTCGCGGACGAAAACATCCAGTTTGCCGGGATCATATTCATCGCGGTGAGCGCTCAGGTATTCCCACTTTGCATCGAGCAAGGTGTGCTTCAATTCGGTGGAGACGTTGAATTTCGCGCCGCCGGCGGCAAGCAGCTTGGCAACGTAATCATCGGGCAGGCCTGTTCCGCCGTGGACGACGAGCGGAGTCTTGATGCCGTTGCCGTTCAACATCTTGTGGATGACGGCCATGCGCTCGAAATCGATCTTCGGGTTCTTGGTTTTGTACACGCCATGAGCGGTGCCGATGGCGGGGGCGAAGATGTCCACACCGGTGCGCTCCACGAACTCAACGGACTGTTCGGGGTTGGCTAATTGCGCTTCATCTTCCGCGACCTTGATCTGGTCTTCCACGCCGCCCACAGTTCCCAATTCGCCTTCGACAGAAATGCCGCCGATGGCGTGGCAGTAATCCACCACTTCCTTGGTCTGGCGGATATTCTCTTCGTAGGATTGTTTGGAAGCATCGATCATGATGTTGGTGTAGCCGGCGTCTGCGCACTTCTTGCAGTAGTCCACGCTGGTGGAGTGATCGAGGTGAAGGCAGACCGGCACGGGCGCAGATTCGGCCAATGTGCGATAGATGTTCACCATCATTTGAGTGCCCAAAAATTGCGAGGGCTTGACGGAGGTTTGAACGATGACGGGAGTTCGTTTTTCGATGGCCGCATCGATCACGGCTTCAAATTGGACCAGGTCAGTGACATTGAAAGCGCCAACCGCCCATCCTTCTTTTGCCGCAGGGATCATGATTTCTTTTGCATTTACGATAGACATTTTTTTCTCCTTACGATTATTTTTACGAATTATGAAAGAGTGATCTTTCTTTATTCACACGTTAATTAACTTCGGGTGCCGGTGAGCTACGGTGCCGCCACCATAACGCCGCCACGGAAACAACAGCCACCGCTGCCATAAAAGTCTGATTGGCGTTGACTCCTGCCACTTGAGCAGCATCGAGCCTCAAAAAGTCCAGCAAGAAGCGCGCGGTGGGGTAGAGGATCAAATACACGAGGAACACATCGCCGTGCTTGAGTCGGTCAGCGAAGCGTCGCGTGATCCACATCAAAAAGAACATGTTCGCAAGGCTGAAAAGGGCTTCATAGGCAAAGAGCGGATGATAGTATTCGACCGTTTCAAAACCGCTCAGACGGTGCGCCGGATCAATGTACAACTTCCACGGGAGGTTTGTTGGCGCGCCATAGAGCTCCTGGTTAAAGAAGTTGCCCCAGCGTCCAATGGCTTGCCCAAGAGCAAGACCTGGCGCTGCGATGTCAGCCCATTCAGCAAAGATCAGGTTGCGTTTGCGCGCATAGAAGAAGAGTACAACTGCTCCGCCGATAACTGCACCGGGAATTCCCAAGCCGCCTTTCCAAACAGACAGAGCCTCGATGGGATGCGTGAAATAGAAGGCCGTCGTGCGTCCTGCAGCCACGGAGGAAGGCGAGGGCGTGAGGATATGCCATAAGCGTGCTCCGAGGATTCCGCCAACGATCAAATAGACCAGCAGGTCCCATACGATTTCAGGATCATGCCCGCGGCGTTTTGCTTCCCGCCACGCAAGCAGACCGCCTATGAAGGCGCCCGACATCAGGATGATTCCATAAAATCGAACGTATAAAGGCCCTATTGAAAAACCGTCAATTAACATGTACAGTGTTGCTCCTTGCGATCTGATCTTGAAGAATGAAAGATGATTTTATCCTTCATTCTTCATCTATTATTACTTTCCTTTTTTACCTACATCTTTCAGCCATTCTTCCCAGCGGAAGTCTGTCACATGCTGGCGGAAGCGCCCAAACCATAGATCGGCATAACCCTGGAAATCCTCTTCCAGTTTTGAGATGCCGGTTTGTGTGGTGCCCCACATGGCTTCGTGCAGTTCAGACATCGGCCACATGATGCGCAGGCGTGCGTACTGTTTATCCGTTACCTCGCCGAAATACTCATAGAGGAAGGTGTCCACCTGCTCTTCATTCAATCGGTGATGATGCGCGAAGTTGCCAAGGTCAAAGAAGATATCTCCCATGCCCGCGTATTCCCAGTCCAGCAGACGGATCTCGCCAATATCGCCGGCAACATCCTCGTCGAGCCAGTTCAGATTCAACAGGTCATTGTGACAGGGGGTCGGAATGTAAGGGTCTTTTAACAACGCCTTTTCCGCTTCATGCATTTTCTTCATGATGAAATCCCAATCGTGCGGGAATTTCGCGTTGTTCTTCTTGGAGATCTTCGTCAGCATTTCCACGCGGCGGAAGACGTTGAACTCGCCCTTCAACTTTGGCGCATTCCTATGGAAGAGACGTAGTTTCTTTGCCACGCGCGCAAGATAGTCAGGCTTCACAATGTCTTCAGGCATAATGCGCTTGCCGTTCACAAAACGTGTGACGATGTAGCCCTCGGGTTCGATGAAAAAAACCACTTCAGGTGCAATGCCCAATTGTCCGGCCGCATAATTCGCGGCGTATTCCACATCCCGTTTAATCCCTAGTTGATCCGTGCCTTCCCCGGCCAGACGGATCACATAGGAGCGTCCATCAGCGTCGATCTTGAAGTTCAAATTGGTAATACCGCCGCTCAAAGGGGTCTTCTTGATGTTCTTTGAGTCTTTCAGGAACGGTACTTTAGCAATTGCTTTATCGATAGCGAGTGTCATGGTCATCATATCCTTCCAGAATTGGTTTGATTAGGAATCGAACATGGACTTGCTGAATGTGACTTGGGACGGAAAACCTCCTTGGTATGGGGAGTGCGTCGCATCTTGAGTTGGTGGATGAATTTCACCCGGAATGCGACGCACCCAATTGAAACGCCTCTTTCTTAATCTCAAACCTGTTTCTCTTTACTGGCGAATTCTCTCACCTTTGGCATCCCACAGCACGGCCTGCGTCACCTCTGCGCCGACCTGCTCACCGAAACACTCAACCTCTAATTTTGTTCCAGCCTTTGCATATTCCATCGGAAGATACGCAAAAGCAATGGACTTATTCACGGAATATCCAAAGCCACCCGCAGCCACCCAACTGACAATCTTTCCGTCTGCACGGATGGGTTCCTTGCCTAGCGCAATCGTGCGGTCATCCGCCAATGTGATGGTGCAAAGCTTTCGCTTAATGCCTTCTGCTTTCTGTTTCACCAACGCATCCTTGCCGATGAAATCTGGCTTGTCCAATTTCACAGCAAAGCCGAGACCCGCTTCATACGGAGTATAGTCGGGCGAAATCTCACCGCTCCAATAGCGATAACCCTTTTCAATGCGCAGAGTGTCAATGGCTTTGTAGCCGCCAGCCACCATGCCTTCAGGTTGACCCGCTTCCCAGAGTGTATCCCATAATCGCATGCCATATTCAGAGGGGCAGTAAAACTCCCAGCCCAGCTCTCCTACATACGTTACGCGCGAAGCGATGACAGGGACATCACCCACGTTCATTCGCTTGGAAGTCATATAAGGGAAGGACGCATTCGATACGTTATCCATCGTCACTTTTTCAAGGATCTTGCGGGCCTTGGGTCCCCATAAGCCGAGACACACATAATTGGAGCTGACATCTTCAAGTGTTACGGTGCCATCTTCGGGCATGTTGAGTGACAGCCAGGACATATCGTGCTGACCGAAAGCCGTACCCGTTACAATGAAGAAGCGGTCTTCTGCAAGGCGGGTGACGGTGAAATCACATTCAATTCCGCCGCGTTTGTTGAGGCATTGGGTGTAGGTGATCGCACCAATCGGCTGGTCCATTTCATTGGAGCAAACATAGTTGAGGAATTTCAACGCACCAGGGCCGCGTACTTCAAACTTGTTGAAGGATGTTTCATCGAAGAGGCCGGCATTTTCGCGGGTCATCAAATGTTCGTGACCGATGGCGCGTGACCAGTTGTGACGTGCCCAGCCGCGTGGCTCGTGGCCGTGCGTGGCAAGCTCTTCATATTTCTTGAACCAGTTCGGGCGTTCCCAACCCATCTTCTCGCCGAAGTGACAGCCGAGGTCTCGCAAGCGGTTGTACGTGGGGGAGGTGCGAACGTTGCGTTTCGACAGGCGCTCTTCGCCGGGGAAGTGAATGTCATAATATTGGGTGTAGGTTTCAAAGGTACGCGCAACCGCATACTCAAGGCTGTTGTAGTTCGGGCCGAAGCGGCGGACGTCCAAACGCCACATATCCCACTCGGGGTTGCCGTCCACGATCCATTCGGCCATCACCTTGCCGATGCCGCCAGCACCCGCGAGGCCGTGCGCACAGAACGCGCAAGCCACCCAGAAGCCTTTGACAGATGTTGGGCCAAGCAGGAATTCGCCATCAGGTGTGAAGCCTTCAGGACCGTTCAATAACATTTTCACTTCCGCATTTTCCACGGCAGGCACACGGCGAATGGAATTTTCCATTAACGGGGTGAAGCGTTCCCAATCCGGGGGAAGTAATTGGAATTTAAAATCACGCGGAATACCGTTCATGCCAAAGGTGGCAGGCTGACGTTCGTACCCACCCGTCACCAAGCCGCCGACTTCTTCGCGCCAATAGACGAGCAAGTCTGGGTCGCGCAGGTTGGGGAATTTGCTGGTGACGCCTTCGATGGGTTTGGTCATAATGTAAAGATGCGCCATCGGGATGACCGGCAGACTCAGCCCGACCATTTTCCCGATCTCGCGCCCCCACATGCCGGAAGCGTTCACTACAACCTCGGTCTTGATCGTACCTCTGTTGGTGACTACTTCGCTGACACGGCCATTTTTCAGATTAATCTTTTCTACATTGGTGTCGGTGAAGATCTTCGCGCCGCGGTTCTTTGCACCGATGGCGAGGGCGTTGGTAAGACCGGTCGGGTCAATGCTGCCATCGTTGGGGGTATATGCCGCGCCGACCACACCTTTGATGTCCATCAACGGGAACATATCCTGCGCTTCTTTGGGGCTGATCAATTCCATCGGCACGCCGAAGGAATTTGCCATGCCCACGAGACGTTTGGTCTCTTCCATTCTTTCTGCGGAAGAAGCGAGGCGAATTCCGCCGACCTCGCGCCAGGATGTATCCTGTCCTGTTTCAGCTTTGAGGCTGCGGTACAGGTCTGTGCTGTAGTGCATCATGCGGGTCAAGTTCGCGTCTGAACGCATTTGACCAACCAATCCCGCCGAATGCCAGGTAGAGCCTGAAGTTAATTCGTGTCTTTCAAGGACAACAATATCCTTCCACCCCAATTTCGTCAGGTGATAGGCGATACTAGCTCCGCCTACGCCTCCACCAATGATGACTGCCTGTGCCTGTGTTGGAAATTCTGACATGTTATCGCTCCTGATTTTGGAGAACGCCAGCGCCCTCCAGGAAAATGTAAAGGTATTGCGATTTGCAATACCTTGGGAATTTAATACCTTATTGTTGCTGCCAGATGGAATCTGGCCTTGCCATTTCCGCCACAATGTCAAATGTGGAAATCGCGCCCAGAGGGAAGGCGTCTGGATCTTCCTTGTCGATCACCACCAGCCTGTGATAATGGTTTTGGATCATCATATCTGCTGCTTCGCGCAAGCTGGCATGAATATCAATGGTGAGGGCGGGGTGCATCACATCGCGGACGAGAACATTTTCTGCCACGCCATCTTTTACAAATTGCAGCAGGTCGTGTCCGCTCACCACGCCGAGAATTTTTCCCTTTGCATCCACCACCAAAACGGAACGCCATCCTGAAGAAGTCATCGCGTATGCGGCGGATGCCACCGGGGTTTTTCCGCGACAGACCAAAATGGCATCGGACATCACATCTCCGACCGTATCGCGCTTGGTTTTGATATCCTTGGCGATGCTGGCAACAAAATCGGATAAGGAAATAATGCCCACTGGCTTTTCGTTATTAGTTACCAGAAAGCGGCTGACCTTTTTTTCGATAAACTGATCTACTGCCACAGAGAGGGGAGTGTTTGCATCAATAGAATCAACTGGATGCGACATGAGATCCGCGGCGGTTAATTTTTTCATCACGGTCAAACTTTCAGAATCAGATGAAAGCCATTCGCCAGCCATCAGATCAAAATCTGTAATAACGCCCATGATGCGCCCGTCACGGTCTGTTACAAACAGTGCATGCACCTTGTGTTGATTAAGAAGGATAGCCACCCGTCCCAGTGAAGCGGTTGGTTTGCAGGTGATGATGCCGGGGTGCATGAGGTCTTTTACAAGTTTTGTCATTGATGCTCCAAAATAAAAAGACCTTAAAGGAAATCCGTTTGTTTTCAAAAACCTTTAGGGTCTGCCTTGTGAAAGGAAGTGAGTGAATTATAATGAAAAATTCAAAAACTTGCAAATTCCTTCAAATTCTTATATAATCTTCCAAATGGGTAAACCCCTCATTCCAGCGCAACGCCGAGAACGAATTCAGGAACATCTTGCCGTCCATCAAATTGTACGCACTGCAGATTTGATGGATTTGCTGGATACCTCCGAAGCAACCGTTCGCCGCGATCTCGAATGGCTGGAGCAAAAGGGAATCCTGGAACGCACGCATGGGGGCGCGATCTTAAATCAGCGTGTGATCTTTGAACAGGAATACCAGCAGCGCGCGCAGCACTTTCCTGAAGAAAAAAGAATCATCGGTGAACTCGCCGCTTCACTTATTGAAGAAGGCGATATTGTTTTTATTAACAGCGGTACGACGGCAACACAAGTACTTCAACATATTCGCCGCGATTCCCGTATCACAGTTTTTACGAACAATGTCAATGCTGCCATGGAACTCGGTGACCCGGGCTTTCACTACTATTTTACTGGAGGGGAGTTCCAGTCACGCTCCAATTCTTTGGCTGGCCGCTTCGCACTGGACAATTTGAATCTGGTCTTTGCCAACAAAGTGATCCTTGGCGTTGACGGAATCTCCCTAAAGCACGGCTGCACCGTGCCGACGAACGCTGAAGCGGAAGTGGTGCGTAGAATGATTGACCGTACAAAAGGTCAGGTGATCGTTGTTGCAGACCATAGTAAATGGGGTGTAGTATCCAATTTCCCTGTGGCAAGCATTGATGAAGTGGATAAGTTCGTGACAGATGAAGGTTTTGGAAAATCTGCAGTGGAAGATCTTGCAGAACGTTCCGTGGAGACGTTGATCGCAAGCAATGCAAGCACGACCGCATAATTCAAATTTCAGGTGAAACCAAAATGAAAGATCAAGCACAAATTGTTATCATCGGTGGTGGAATTTATGGCGCGCAGGTTGCCTATCATCTTGCGAAGAACGGGCGCAAGGATGTAGTTATTATAGAAAAGGGCGAGATCGCCAGCGGCGAGTCGTCCCACGCGGCAGGGCTGGTGACGCAGTTCGCTACGTCTCAGGCTATGTTGCGTTTCCGCATGTACAGCGTGCAGTTGTATAAGGAACTGGGTCTGTTCGATACGGTCGGTAGTTTGCGCGTGGCTTCGAGCAAGGAGCAATTGCTTGAAATGGAACGCAGTGTCAGCCGTGCCAAGGCGTTGGGGCTGGATTGTGAAGTGATCTCGCCTGAAGAGTCCAAACGCTACATGTCGCAGATTTCAGATAAAGATCTGTATGGCGGCATTTACCTGCCTGGCGATGGACAACTTGATCCGTACACAACGACTACATCCATGGCGAAGTTTGCCAAGGATCTTGGTGTGGAAATCTACACCAACACCCGCGTGACTGGAATCAAAGTGTCAGCGAAGGGAGAGGTTGAGGCGGTTGTAACAGATAAGGGCACGATCCGATGCGAGATCATCATCAACGCGGCAGGGATGTGGGCGCCGCGCATCGCTGCCATGGCGGGTCTACACGTCCCGACCACTCCAGTGGATCATCAGCATATTGCATTACGCGCTGTGCCCGGACATGAGTTTGACTCGAAGACTCCATGTTTGCGCGACCCTGATAATTTGGTGTACATGCGTCAGGAGCAGGGTGGGTTGGTGATCGGTGGGTATGAGCCGAAGCCGCTGCCGCGTTGGATCGATGGCACGCCGTGGGAACATGGCAGCAAGAGTTTCCCCGGTGACTTTGATCAATTTGAAATGCTGCTTGAGGGTGCCATTCGACGCTTGCCATTTTTGGATCAGGCGGGGATTATTACGTTGGTTCGCCACCCTGGTGCGTACACACCTGACTGCCAGCCTTTGCTTGGGCCAATGCCCGGCGTGAAAGGCTTTTGGATGATGGCAGGCATGTCGCTTAATGGCTATGGCGGCGCAGGCGGCATGGGTAAGTTGATCGCGGAATGGATCATTGACGGTGAAGCGCCGATGGATATTTATGGCTATCGCGCTACCCGTTTTGGAAATTATTATTCCGATTTCAAGTATGCGGCAGAGCGCACGATGGAAAGCGTTAAGTATTACTATCGTTTGCGCTTCCCGCATGATGAGCATGAGAATGCGCGTCCGCACCGCACCAGCCCGGTGCATTATCGTTTGATGGAAAACGGCGCGGTCTTCGGCGAAAAGTTTGGCTGGGAACGCGTGAACTACTTTGACCCCGGCAAGGAATGGCGCCGTATGGGAGAGGATCAACGTCAATGGGGTTGGACGAAGCCTCCGTTCTTCGAGCGACTGCGTGTGGAGCATACAGCCACTCGCGAACGCGTGGCGTTGTACGATCTGACATCATTTGGCAAGATCGAGGTCAAAGGGAAAGGTGCCTTGCCCTTATTGCAGAGACTGACTTCGAGCAATATTGATAAGCCTATCGGCAGCGCAGTCTATACCCAATTCCTCAACAAGAACGGCGGCATTGAATCAGACTTGACCGTGACACGCTTAGGTGAGGAACATTTCTGGGTGATCACTGGCTCAGGCTTTATTGCCAATGATTACGCTCGCATTCAAATGCATGTGGATGAAAAGGATGGCGAAGTATCCATCCGCGACATTACACAGGAACATGCTTGTCTTGCGTTATGGGGACCAAAGTCCCGCGATGTGTTGAAGAAGATTACGAGCAGCGATGTGTCCAATGAAGCTCATCCATATCTGATGACGAAACCTGTTGAAATTAATGGTGTGAAGGTATTGGCTCAGCGTGTGAGCTATGCAGGTGAATTGGGTTGGGAGTTGTACATTCCGAATCACCGCGCCACAATGGTTTGGGATATGCTCATTGAAGCTGGCAAAGAATTCGGCATGGAACTTGGCGGCTATAAGGTGCTTGATCCGCTGCGCTTGGAAAAGGGTTTCAAGTATTTCACCGTGGATATCACGCCTACTACAACCCCCTACGAAGCGGGGCTTGGATTCTGTGTTGACCTCAACAAAGGAGACTTTATCGGGCGCGATGCGCTTGTAAAACAAAAAGCGGAGGGCGTTACTCGCAAACTCTGCACATTGGTGCTGACCGATACCGAAGATTATGTCCAGATCTATGGTGGCGAGGCTGTCCATCATGACGGCAAGGTGATCACCCGTGTCCGCAGCGGCGGTTATGGCTTTACGGTGAAGAAGAATATTTTGTACGCCTTCCTGCCCATTGAATTGGCTGTAAAAGGGAATCGCTTTACGATCGAATTGATCGAAGGTAACCGTGAGGCAGAAGTGACGGCGCCTGTGTTGTATGATCCAAAAAGTGAGAAGCTAAAAGCCTAGACCATAGACCGCAGACGATGGACGATGGAAGTCCGTAGTCTATGGTCTATCGTCCATCGTCTATGATATGGTAAAAAAAACTCTCAACCCTGCATACGTCGGTTTCGGCATGTTGACGCCTGTCTATATCATGGCGCTGGATAAGCTTCCGAAACTCAATACTGGCGCCATCGTGCATCAGGTCAGCGAGTATGTGTATGACGATGCGGCGATCATTGCTTGTAACCTCAGTCAATGGGGTGTGTCTTCTGCGATGATCGGCACCGCTGTGGGAGATGATCTGCTCGGTCATCATGTTGCTGACACACTACAACAAATGGGTGTCCAAGGCAAGGTGCGGTTTACGAAGAAATATAAAACGCCGCTTGAGGTTAATGTCTCGGATAAAAAGGGCGCTCGTACATATTTCTGGCAGCGCTCTGATGAAATATTGAACACGCTGGATACTGCAGATCTTTCATTGATCAAGAAGTCAAAACTGTTGTATGTGGACTGGTACGATGGCGACACGCATGTGCTTCGTGCCATGGAAGAGGCGCGCAGACACAACGTGCCCGTCTTCCTCAACTTTGAACATGGCCATCAGCATCCAGAACTTCTCAAAAAATATTCAGGCCTCGTCACGGTTTGTCAGGCTGTGACGGATGCTGCCCAGATCGGGAAAAAACAAGCCATGTTGGGCGTGGCGCGTAAGTTGATCAACTCTGGTATAAAGACCGCCATCATTACCATGGCAAGCCAGGGCTGCATGGTGGTGCAAGGCGATGAGATCATCCGTGTGTATGCGCCCAAGGTAAAAGCCGTGGATGCTTCCGGTGCTGGCGCTACTTTTTCATCGGGATATGTGTATGGATATCTCAATGGATGGAGCTTGGAGGAAACGGTCCGCTTTGCGATCGCAGCGGCTTCGCTCAAGGTCACGCGCTCAGGCTTGAAGATGTTTCCTGTTCAGCAGATCATGGGGCTGGCACGTACGATCCGTATTGACCGCATGGTCTATCGCGGAGACCAATTCCATACGATCCGTAAGTTCCTGCATATCCCGCAGAATAACCCGATCGTCAACAATGCCTTGGTTAAGGAAAGTCAGAAATTTGCAGAAAAGATCCTGCCGAAGAAGAAGATGGAACGCAGAAAGATCAAACGATCATTGGTTGATTAAAAAACTTATCAATAAGGATGTGACCCATGTCATTTGCAGCATTGCTTACTCAGGAACAGGTGGAACGGATCCACGAAGCCTCGTTGGAGATATTGGAAGACGTCGGATTGAAGGTTCGTTATGAGCCTGCGCGCGAGCTTTTCAAACAACACGGTTGTGTTGTGGATGGTGAGCGCGTCAAGTTTCCGCGCGCCGTGGTGGAAAAATATCGTAAGATGGCTCCGTCCACATTTACCTTTCGCGGGCGCGATCCAAAATTTGACAAGACGATCCCGCAGGATAGTCCGGTCATCGTAACGGCGAGTTCTGCTCCAGATATTATCGATCCAGTGACCGGTGTGGAAAGACGCGCAGAGTCAAAGGATATCGCGCAGATCGCACACCTGATCAACGAACTTCCCGGCTACGATATGTTCTCCATTTCCACACTTGCGGATGATGCACCTGCGGATCAATTTACAATCTCGCGCCTGTATCCGTCCATCAAGTATTGTCTTAAACCGATCCGTGTTACCACGACCGACCACAAAGATACGCTGGCAGTAATGGAGATGGCGTATATGGTGGCGGGCGGCAAGGATGCATATAAAGAGCACCCATTTCTGACGCATCATTATTGCCCTGTGGTTTCGCCGTTGACGATGGACAATCTCTCCACGGAAAATGTGATGTTCTTTGCCAGGGAGGGGCTGCCTGTATATCCGACCATTGTGCCGAACGCAGGGTTGACTTCGCCCATGTCTATGGCAGGGACTCTTGCTCAGGGCAATGCGGAATTTCTGTCCGCTTTGGTGTTGATGCAGATGGTCAAGGAAGGCACACCGACGATCTATGCCACGCTGGCTACTGTCGCCGATATGCGCAGCGGTGCGTATACCTCAGGCGCCATCGAATGCGGCATGTTGCACATGGCATTTGCCCAGATGTCCCGTTTTTATGATGTGCCCTGCGGTGGTTATATTGGTTTGACGAATGCGAAGATCAACGATGCGCAGGCCGGGTATGAAACCGGCATGTCGGCAGTCGGTGGGTTGGTGGGCGGGATGGATATGTTCAACATCGGCGGGTTGATCGACGCCTTGAAGACCTTTGATTTTGCGAAAGCCGTCATTGATGATGAGATCGCGCAAATGATGAAGCGTCTAAAACGCGGTGTCAGTTTTGCCGAGGAAGACCTGGCGATCAATTTGATCAAGGAAGTTGGACCTGGTGGTTCATTTATCGTTGCCAAGCACACGATGAGCCGTATGAAGACCGAAGCAGTAATGACAAAAATCGCGGATCGTGATGCGCGTACTGCCTGGGTAAAGAAAGGTTCCATGGATATTCAGGCGCGCGCCATGAAGCGCGTGAAGGAAATTATGTCCAGCAACACCGCTCCGCTCATTACCCCTGAGTTGGACGAGAAACTTCGGGCTGCCTTCCCTGGTATGGTTTCAGGAATGTTGGAACCCATTGAGTAATTTGAAATTGTCATTTCAGGGGGATGGCATTCTATTTTGGAGATTGTATGTTTAGTTTGTTCAAGCGTCGTGAAGATGTGTTTCAAAAATTAATCGAGGAGCAGGCGTCTCTTACGTATGAATCCTTGCGTTTACTGGTGAAATATCTGGAGACTGGTGAATCGACGGTCGCCGAGGAGCTATCCCTGAAGGAAAAAGAGGCGGATGAAGTCCGCCGAATCTTGATCGATGAATTGAATCGCACCTTTGTCACGCCGTTTGATCGTGAGGATATTTTTGCCCTGTCCCGTTCAATTGACGATGTCGTGGATTATGCTGACAGTACTGTGATCGAAATGGTGATCCTCAAGGTTAATTCCACTCCGTATATGTTGAGGATCGCATCCCTGTTGAAGGATGCCGCTTATGAGATCTGGCACGCGGTTCAGCGCCTGCCGAACCATCCAAAAGTTGCGATCGATCATGCCCAGCGCGCAAAAGCATTGGAGAATCGTGTGGAGGCAGTTTACCGCGAGGCAGTTGCAGATTTGTTCAGTGGGCCTGAAGACCTGCACCATGTGGTCGAAATGTTAAAATTGCGCGAAGTATACCGCCACCTGTCCAATGCAGCAGACCGCGGAGACGAGGCCGCGAACATTATTGCAGATATTGTTGTAAAGAAAACTTAACAGGGTATTAATGTCATCTGAATTGATCCTTGTTATTATTTTGGCGTTGGTTTTTGAATTTATAAATGGAATGCGAGATTCAAGTAATATTGTTGCAACCATGATCTCTTCGAGAGCGTTTACTCCACGAGTGGCTTTGGGAGTAACTGCAGCAGCAGAGTTTGCGGCTCCCTTTTTGTTTGGTACAGTGGTTGCGAGAACAGTTGGAAATTCAATTGTAGATTCAAGTGTTCTCACCTTAAGAATGATCATTGCGTGTTTGATCGGTACGTTAATATGGAATTTAGTTACCTGGTTCTTTGGCATTCCGAGCAGTTCAACTCATGCATTGATCGGCGGTCTATTAGGCTCAATATTCGTCGCTGCGGGTGTGGGTGCCATAAAACTTAATGGAGTTTACAGGGTGATCATCGCTTTGTTTGCTTCGCCAGTTCTTGGCTTTCTGGTCGGTTTCACGGTGCTGCGTTTCATTTATTTGTTATCCTGGAATGCATCTCCAAATATTAATAGCTTTTTCAAACAAGGTCAGATCTTCACCGCCTTGTCGCTGGCTTTCAGTTATGGGACGAACGATGCGCAGAAGACGATGGGTATTATTACCCTTAGCCTTGTGATTGGCGGCATACTGAAGGAATTTTCTGTGCCAATATGGGTTATTATCATGAGTGCAGTAGCAATGACTCTTGGTTCATTTTTAGGCGGCTGGAGAATGATTCGCGCATTAGGTTCGAAGTTTTACAAGATCCGTCCTGTGCATAGTTTCGCCGCTCAAATGACGTCGGCCTTTGTTATTTTGTTGGCCTCTATAGTTGGCGTGCCGGTCAGTACAACACAGGTTGTCAGTTCTGGGATTGTCGGTGTGGGAGCCTCCGAACGATTTGGTAAAGTACGCTGGACCGTTGTAACAGATATTCTCACCGCCTGGGTCATCACCATTCCGGTCAGTGCATTGATCTCGGCGGGTATTTACTGGTCTATCATCCATATAATGGGAAGCGGGTAGTTGTATGGACTTTTTTTGTTCATTTATTCAAAGCGCGGTTTGACTTTGAATATTGAAAATGCTAAAATGCTTAAGATTTGTTAATAGATCGGAGGTGTGCGGAAGAGAAGTTTCCATGTTCGTATCATTCGTCCAATCAAACTAATACCAAATAGGAGATAGAGAGAAAATGCGTACCAAGAATTTTGCTTATCACTTGCTCGCCCTGTTCGTAATCGCAGCTACACTGTTGGCTGCCTGCGGCGCTCCTGCTGCTGCCACTGAGGCACCCGCTGCCGCCACCGAAGCACCTGCCGCTACTGAGGCCCCTGCTGCCGCTACCGAAGATATAACCACAATCGGTAGTTGATAATTTGGAAGAGGTGGGGGATATGGTAGGATAGCGGTCACCCCAGGAAAAGGATCATAAATTCAGCTTGTGAATAACCAGCCTTCATATATTATATT